>Ga0209573_1001813_pt1 | contig 30381 bp, 26 predicted proteins | sample TNRBio252014_DNA_FD_185870 | JGI IMG/M metagenome (GOLD analysis project Ga0209573, IMG submission 185870) | Wastewater treatment Type I Accumulibacter community from EBPR Bioreactor in Madison, WI, USA - TNR Reactor_6/25/2014_ DNA (SPAdes)... | ecosystem: Engineered > Bioreactor > EBPR >...
GGGGCGGGTGCCGGGGCCGGTTCGGACTGGGCCGGTGCGGGTTGGGCCGGTGCGGGTTGGGGCGGTGCGGGTTGGGGCGCCGGAGTGGCCTCCCACAGGGCTGCGATCTCGTCCGAGATCACGGCGTTGGCGGCATAGGCATTGTCGACATGCAGCACCAGCGTGATGAGTTGCACCATCCCGTCGCGGTAGGGGCAGGTGATCTGGGCGTCGATGCCACCCGGCCGCAGGCCAAGGGCCTCGACCGACCAGCTCCAGACTTGCACCCTGGCCTCCGAGGATCCGGATTGCGCGACATAGGCGTCGAGTGTCGCCTGAGCGCGCCCGAGGCAATCGGCCAGCGGCAGGTTGCCCCCCAGATCGGCGGTATAGAAGAAACCGGCCTGGGCCGGGCCCGCCAACAGCGCCAGCAGGCCAAAAGCCGCGACGCCCCCCCGGGCGGTCATTCGGCAGCCACGGTGCCGAGGCCCGAGACATCCTGGCCCGAGGCCGCCATCACTGCCTTGACGATGTTGTGATAGCCCGTGCAGCGGCAGATGTTGCCCTCGAGGTAATGGCGCACCTCGGATTCGCTGGGTGTCGGGTTTTCCGCCAGCAGCGCCGCCGAGGACATCACCATGCCCGGCGTGCAAAAGCCGCACTGCAGGCCGTGGTGGTTCTGGAACGCCTGTTGCAGCGGGCTCAGGCTGCCGTCGGCATTGGCCATGCCCTCGATCGTGGTGACCGCGGCGCCGGCCACATCCATCGCCAGCACCGTGCAGCTTTTCACCGCCTTGCCGTCGACATGCACCACGCAGGCGCCGCACTGGCTGGTGTCGCAGCCGACATGGGTTCCGGTCAGCCCCAGCGTGTCGCGCAGAAAGCCCGAGAGCAGCGTCCGTCCCTCGGCTTCGCCCGACATGGAGCGGCCGTTCACCGTCATTGTTACCTTGGTCATGTATCCCTCCCTTGGTATGGGCCCCATGAAAGCACGCAGCGGGGCGCGGCGATATGCCACCTTAGGACTAAGCCGGGGCGTGCCGGGCCGCGGGAATCGCTTTCCCCGCGCGCCGCAGCGCAGTAAGAGGGGCCAAACCAGCAGCGGAGGCGCGCATGAAAGCGGCGGTCATCACGTTCCCGGGGTCGAATTGCGACCGCGACCTGGCCGATGCCTTTGCGGCTTCGGGCGCCGAGGTGGTCCGGGTCTGGCACAAGGATGCCGCGCTGCCCGAGGGCGTTGACGTCGTCGGCATTCCCGGCGGGTTCAGTTTTGGCGACTATCTGCGCTGCGGTGCCATCGCCGCGCGCTCGCCCATCGCGCAGGCGGTGATCGCCCATGCCGGGCGCGGCGGCTATGTGCTGGGGGTTTGCAACGGCTTTCAGGTGCTGGTGGAAACCGGCCTGCTGCCGGGTGTGCTGATGCGCAACGCGGGGCTCAAGTTCCTGTGCAAGCCGGTGACCCTGACCGTCGAATCGACGGACAGCGCCTTTACCGCGACCTATGCCCCCGGCCAGCGCATCACCGTGCCGATCGCCCACCATGACGGCAATTATCAGGCCGACGATGAGACCCTCGCGCGGGTCGAGGGCGAGGGGCAGGTGGCCTTTCGCTATGCCGACAACCCCAACGGCAGCCGCAACGCCATTGCCGGAGTGTTTTCCGCCAACCGCCGGGTGCTGGGCATGATGCCGCATCCCGAGCGCGCGATCGACGCCCGCCACGGCGGCACGGACGGCAAGGCGCTGTTCGCCGGGCTGATGGGCGTGATGGCAGGGGCCTGAGAACGGCGGCCGGATGGCGGGACGGGCGGCCCGATTGTTGCCGCATTTGGCACTTATCATGGGAAAACCCTGACCTTTGCCAAAGGAAGCCCATGTCGTGTTGCTTGTCGCTTGATGCGTTTCTGTCGTCCGAATCCGGTGCGGTGACGGTTGACTGGGTGGTGCTGGCCGCCGCCATTACCGGCCTCGGCCTGGGCAGCGTCGCTGCGGTGCGCAGCGGCACCTCGGCTTTGGGCACCGATATCCAGACCTCGTTGACCGCCGCGAGTGCGATCAGCGGTATCCTGACGCTTGACGGTTTCGCTTTCACCCGCCACACACCCGGTCTTCATCTCGCCGCCCTCGACTCGTTTCGCCAAAGGGACGATGCGCTGTTGCTTCAGCATGCCTCGGGACACGCGTGGAATGCGATGGCGGCGCTGGAAGCCGGCGATATGGAGATGGCGCGCTACTGGACCGAGCGCCACTACATGAGCACCATGGTGCTGCGCGAAAGGGGGCTGAATGTGATGGACACCTATCCGAACACGCCCACCTTGCAACAGTTGCGCGACGCCACCGATCCGGCCGCGTGAACGGGCGGTCGCACGGCGACTTGTCGCGCACGTGACCGCCCCATAGCTTGAGCATCGCGCAGCGCGGTCCTAGACTGGCACGATGAACGACACCCCGCCGATCCAGCCCCATGCCCCCCCTGCACCGATGGTGACGGCGCGTCCGGGGATGCCCGGCTGGGGCAAGGTTCTGGTGGCGTGTCTGGTCGTGCTGGCCGGGGTGGTGGTGCTGCTGCTCGACGACTGGTTGAGCGAGAGCTTCACCGTCGACACCCGCAACCGCGCGGAGTTGCGGCTGGTGCTTTTTGCCGGCAACCTCGAGGCCGAGTTGCAGCGCACGCAGGTGCTGCCGATCCTGCTGGCGCGCGATCCCGTGCTGCGCGACGCGCTGCGCGACGACAGTTATACCGCCGTGCCGCAGACGCTGATCCAGTTGCAGGCCGAGGTCGGCGCGGCCTCGATCGAATTGCTGGACCTTGGCGGCCGGGTCGTCGGTGCCACCGACCGCACACGGCTGGGCACCCAGCGCGGCACGGAACCGGTCTTTGTCGAAGCGCGTCGCGCGGTGTCGACGGTGTTTTCCGTGCAGCCGCGCGACAGCGGCGGCTTTGGGTTTTACTTTGGCCGGGCGATCCGGGCTGGCGGGCAGGTGATCGGTGTCGTCAGCGTCGAGGTCGATCTGGCGCGGCTTGAGCGCACCTGGGCCGGGTTCTCCGATCAGGTGGCGCTGATCGACAGCAGCGGTCAGATCGTGCTGGCCACCGAACCGCGTTGGCGCGGCCGGACCGAGGCCGGTGCCCTGGCACTGCGCGACGCACCGACGATGATCGAACGTGCGCTGCGCTATACCGCCGATCTGGCCGGGCGCGGGCCGGATGCCTTTGTCGGCAACGAGGGCGTTTTGCGCACCGAATCGCGCATCCGCCACCGGGGCTGGCGGCTGGTCAGCTACACACCCTTTTCCGGGGTGCGCGAAAAGGTGAATGGCGCGCTGGCGCTGGTCATCATGGGCTTTGCACTGATCCTGTCGCTGGTCTTTTACCTCGTCTCGCGCCGGGCGTGGTCGCAGACCGCGCAGTTCGAGCGCGAATCGGTCGAGCTGCGACAGTTGAACCTGCGCCTGCAGCGCGAGATTGCCGCGCGCGAAAAGGCGCAAAAGGAACTGACCGTAGCCGAGCAGACGCTGGCGCAATCCTCGAAACTGGCGGTGCTCGGCGAGATGTCGGCCGCCGTCAGTCACGAGTTGAACCAGCCGCTTGCCGCGATGAAGACCTATCTGGCCGGTGCGAGGCTGCTGATGACCCGCCGGCGCCCGGAAGAGGCGCTGGTCTCGGTGCAGCGCATCGACGATCTGATCGACCGGATGGGCGCCATCACCCGTCAGTTGAAGAGTTATGCCCGCAAGGGCGGCGATGCCTTTGCCCCGCTCGATCTGCGGGCCTGTGTCACCGAGGCGCTGACCATGATGGAGCCCCGTCTGCGCGAGCGCCGGGTGCTGGTGGTGCGCACCCTGCCCAAGGAGCCGGTGATGGTCTTGGGCGACCGGCTGCGGCTGGAACAGGTGCTCATCAACCTGATGCGCAACGCCGTCGATGCCACCCGCAACGTGAACGCACCGCAGATCGACCTGATCCTGACGCAGGGCGACACCGTGACCCTAACGCTGGCGGACAATGGCACCGGCATCGTCGAGATCGACAAGATCTTCGAGCCCTTCTACACCTCGAAGAAGGCGGGCGAGGGCGTCGGGCTGGGGCTGGCGATTTCGTCGGGCATCATTGCCGATCATGGCGGCCGCCTGACCGCCCGCAACCGGCCCGAGGGCGGCGCGGCCTTTGACATCGCGCTGCCGGTACTGGCGGCGCCGGGTGGGCTGATCGCTGCCGGGTTGGCGCCGGGCGGGCCAGCGATTGACGGGGCGGCGGCCTGACATGTGCACGAGACCGGACAAGCGTTTGCCACCAAAGACATTTCCCTCGTTTCAAGGAGAGGCTCCATGACCACCAGCGACAGCGCCACCCAAGGCAACCGCACGCCTGCGCGCATCGCCGTCATCGATGACGAGCCCGACATGCGCGCCTCGATCAGCCAGTGGCTGTCGCTGTCGGGGTTCCAGCCGGAGACCTTTGCCAGTGCCGAAGAGGCGCTGGCGGTGGTCGGTGCAGAGTTCCCCGGCATCGTCGTCACCGACATCCGGATGCCCGGCATGGACGGCATGGCGCTGCTCAAGCGGCTGATCGGCCTCGATGCCAGCCTGCCGGTGATCCTGATTACCGGCCATGGCGACGTGCCGATGGCGGTCGAGGCGATGCGGCTGGGGGCCTGGGACTTTCTGGAGAAGCCCTTTGACCCCGACCGCATGACCACTCTGGCGCGCGAGGCGCTGAAGGCACGCGGGCTGGCGCTGGAAAGCCGGGCGCTCAGGCAGGAACTGGCGGATGGTGGCACGCTGATGCGCCGGCTGGTCGGCAATTCGCCGGAAATGGTGCGGCTGCGCGAGGATATCCTCGATTTTGGTCAGGCCGATGGCCATGTGCTGATCGACGGCGAGACCGGCACCGGCAAGACACTGGTCGCCCATGCGCTGCACGCGGTGGGGCCACGGGCCGGGCGACGGTTCGTGTCGGTCTCGTGTGCCGGGGTCGAGGACGAGGCGCTGGCTGCGCGGCTGTTTGGCCCGGCCGGGCAAGGTGGGCTGCCCTTGGTAGACGAGGCCCGCGGCGGCACGCTGTGTCTGGAGGACATCGAATCGCTGAGCCCGGCGCTGCAAAACCGGCTGCTGACCTTCATCAACGATCAACCCAGCCCGCCGCTGACCCGGCTGGTAGCGGTGTGCAACGACCACGAACCCGGCCGAACGCTGGAAGACGTGCTGCGGCCTGATCTGTATTATCGGCTGGCGGCGATGAAGCTGACCCTGCCGCCGCTGCGCGCGCGCGGCGAGGACATTTTGGCGTTGTTCAAGAGTTATGCCAATGATTACGCAGAGGAATACGGTTGCCCGGCGCCCGATCTGGGCGCGCAGGACGCCGCCTATCTCCTGCAGGCGCCGTGGCCGGGGAACATTCGGCAATTGATTTCCATCGCCGAACAGGCGGTGTTGCAGGCGCGGCGCGGCACGGGTTCGGTGGTGTCGCTGGTGATGGCGGAAAACGAGGCGTCGGGCGGGGCGCTGACCACCGAAGGCAAGCCCCTGAAGGATTATGTCGAGGCCTTCGAGCGCACGCTGATTGACAACACAATGCGCCGGCACAAGGGATCGATCGCGGCGGTGATGGAGGAACTCTGCCTGCCGCGGCGCACGTTGAACGAGAAAATGGCGAAATATGGTTTGAGCCGCGGGGATTACGTCTGAAGGGGCGGCGCCGTCGGGGCCATCGAGGCCCCTTGGCGCCGTTGGGGGCCTGCCCCCGCACCCCCGCCAAGGGGGGCACGCCCCCCTTTGGAAACCCCGTGGATATTTGGAGAGCAAAGAGGGCGGCGGCGCCGGAAAGCGGCGTGGCGGGGGACGTCGGCGCATTTTTCCATTGAACAGGCGCGCATTTCGACCCTATGGTTGCCGGGCGCGGTGTATCACGCATCTGTCGCACGAAATTCACGGCCCGTGGTGTTGGCGTTTTGCGCCTCGACGCGGGCGGGATCGGCCCAAAAGCCGGAGGAATGCCCGGACGGACGCTGTGGTGTCGGCCCGGACTTGGATGGGCGTGGCGGGCGTTGCCCGAGGCGTCGGAGACTGAAACCGCGATGCCACGAGGCGCATCAGCCAGGAACCGGGACGGGACGCGCGCAGGCGCCGCCCGCCGACCGCTGGCGCCGTGCATCGCCCCCACTTTTTCCCTTGATGGCAGAATGTCCGGTCCTTCGGGGCCGGGGCGCTGTCGCCTTGGGCAAGCGAGAGAACATGGCAAAGAAACTACTGATCGACGCCACGCACGCGGAAGAAACCCGCGTCGTGGTGCTGGATGGCACCAAGGTCGAAGACTTTGATTTCGAGACGATCCACAAGCGGCAGCTTGCGGGCAATATTTATCTGGCCAAGGTAACGCGGGTCGAGCCCTCGCTGCAGGCGGCCTTTGTCGACTACGGCGGCAACCGGCATGGCTTCCTCGCCTTTGCCGAAATCCACCCGGATTATTACCAGATTCCGGTCGCCGACCGCAAAGCCCTGCTCGACGAAGAGCGGGCGATGGCGCGCGATCAGGACGAGGACGGCCAGCGCCGCTCGCGTCGTCGGCGCGACGAAAGCCGTGATGAGGGCCGCGAAGAGGGCGTCGAAGCCGCTGACGCCACCCCTGAGGGCGAGGCCACGGGCGAGGCCGCGCAACCGGCCGTCGCGGCGGCTGCCGAAGGCATGGAGCAGCGCCTCTATGGCGCCATGGACGTTGTCGAACTGGACGAGGCCGAAGGCGAGGCCGACAGCGCCGCTGCCGACGAGCGTGACACCGGGCGCGGTCGGCGCCGCGACCGCGATGAGGACGGCGAACCCTACCGCGCCGCCGACCATGCCAGCGAGAATGACTCGGAAATCGAATCGGTCGCCGACGAGGACATCAGCGACGAGGTCCGCCCGCCGCGCCGCAGCCGTGCCCGCCGCTACAAGATTCAGGAAGTCATCAAGGTCCGCCAGATCATGCTGGTGCAGGTGGTCAAGGAAGAGCGCGGCAACAAGGGCGCCGCGCTGACCACCTATCTGTCGCTGGCCGGGCGCTATTGCGTGTTGATGCCCAACACGGCGCGGGGCGGCGGCATCAGCCGCAAGATCACCAACGCGGCCGACCGCAAGAAATTGAAGGAAATCGCCGGTGAGTTCGACGTGCCCGAGGGCGCGGGTCTCATCATCCGCACCGCGGGGGCCAACCGCACCAAGCCGGAAATCCGCCGCGATTACGAATATCTGTTCCGTCTGTGGGAGCAGATTCGGGATCTCACGCTGAAATCCATCGCGCCGGCGCCGATCTATGAGGAAGGCAACCTCATCAAGCGTTCGATCCGCGATCTTTACAACAAGGACATCGACGAGGTTCTGGTCGAAGGCGAGGGCGGTTACCGCACCGCCAAGGACTTCATGAAGATGATCATGCCGACCCATGCGGCCAGTGTGAAGCGCTATACCGACCCGCTGCCGCTGTTCGCGCGCTTTCAGGTCGAAAGCTATCTGGCCAGCATGTTCAACCCGACCGTGCAGTTGAAATCGGGGGGTTACATCGTCATCGGCGTGACCGAGGCGCTGGTCGCCATCGACGTCAACTCGGGCAAATCGACGCGCGAGGGGTCCATCGAGGACACCGCGCTGAAGACCAACCTCGAGGCCGCCGACGAGATCGCCCGCCAGCTTCGGCTGCGCGACCTCGCCGGTCTGATCGTCATCGACTTCATCGACATGGAAGAGCGTCGCAACAACGCTTCGGTCGAAAAGCGGCTGAAAGAAGCGCTGCGCAACGACCGCGCGCGCATTCAGGTCGGCCGGATTTCCGGCTTTGGCCTGATGGAGATGAGCCGCCAGCGTCTGCGCCCCGGCATGTTGGAAGCGACGACGCAGCCTTGTCCGCATTGCCACGGCACCGGGCTGATCCGGTCGGACAATTCCATCGCACTGGCGATCCTGCGCGCGCTCGAAGAAGAGGGCACGCGCAACCGCTCGAAGGAAGTGCTGCTCAAGGCGCCGGTCGGCATCGTCAACTATCTGTTCAACTCCAAGCGCGAGCATCTGGCGCAGATCGAACAGCGTTATGGCATGGCGATCCGGATCGAGGCCGATCCGACGCTGATCTCGCCGGATTATTCGATCGAGAAATTCAAGACCGCGACGCGGATCGTGTCGGTGGCGACGAGTCAGGTGGTCTCGCTGGACGCGCAGACGATGTCCGACATCGACGAGGAATTCTCGGATCTGGTCGAGGACGAAGACGTCATTGTCGAGGCCGAAGCCGAGGCCGACGCTGCCGCAGAGGCGCCCAAGGCCAAGGACGAGGTCAAGGCCGATGCGGGTGATGGCTCGAAGCGCAAGCGTCGCCGCCGTCGGCGTCGGCGTCCGGGCCAGAATGGCGAGGATCGCGCCGAGGATGGCTCGGATGAGGGCAGCGACGAGTCGGACGACGACTCGGTCGAGGACAGCACCGAGTCGGCCGCGGTCGAAGCCGCCGCTCCGACCGCGATCGAGGTGAGTGCCGAGCCCGAGGTCCCGGCGAAAAAGGCCCCGGCCCGCAAGCGCCGCAGCCGCAGTCGTGCAGGTGCCGAGGCCGAGGCTTCTGCGACCAATGATGCCCCCGCCGAAGCCATTGCTGAAGCGCCGGCCGAAGCGGTTCAAGCCGAGGCTGGGGCCGAGGCCGAAGGGCCGCGCAAACGCACCCGCAGCCGCCGCAAGCCCAAAGCCGAGGCAACGGCTGAGCCGGAGGTTGAGGCCGCGGTCGAAGCCCCGGCAGAGGCCCCTGCGCCCGAGGCCGCCGCCGAGGTCGCACCAGAACCGGCGCCTGTCGCGGTGATCGAGGCGGCCCCGGTCGAGGCAGCAGCCGAAACGCCCGCCGAAACACCGGTTGAAACGCCGGCCGCCCCGACCCCCGAGGCGCCGCAGCCCGACCCGAGCAAACCGCGCCGCGCCGGCTGGTGGGCCCGCAAGGCCTGACCTTGCGACAGGCCCGGGCGCGGCCCCTCGCCGCAACCCGCGTCAAAGTGATTGCGCCCCTCGTGACGAACGGGGGGCGCAGCGCTATCAGGGGTCACCAACCGAGGAGCCCGGCCCATGTTTGGCATCGACCTTTTTGACGCGGCGCTGCTGCCCTCGCTGCTGATTGCCGCGCTGGCAGGGCTGCTGTCGTTCCTCAGCCCCTGCGTGTTGCCGATCGTGCCGCCCTATCTGGCTTATATGTCAGGCATCTCGATGCGCGACCTGACGGACTCGCGCGGCCCCAGTCCGGCGACGATCCCGGCGCTGTTCTTCGTCATGGGGCTCAGCACGGTGTTCCTGTTTCTGGGCTTCACGGCCTCCAGCCTCGGGCGGCTCTTTACCGAATACCGCGAGACCTTTCAGCAGATCGCCGGGGTCGTGGTCATGGCGATGGGGCTGCATTTTCTCGGGCTGTTCCGCATCGGCTTGCTGCAACGCGAGGCGCGCATCGACGCGGGCGACCGTGGCGGTTCGGCCTTTGGCGCCTATGTGCTGGGGCTGGCCTTTGCCTTTGGCTGGACGCCCTGCATCGGGCCGATCCTCGGCACGATCATCACCCTCGCCGCCGCCGAAGAGTCCGTCGCGCGCGGCACCGCGCTGTTGGGGGCCTATGCCATCGGGCTGGGCCTGCCCTTTCTGCTGGCGGCGCTGTTCATCACCCGGTCCATGCGGTTGATGAACCGCATAAAACCCTGGCTGGGTGCTGTGGAAAAGGCGATGGGGGCGCTTCTGGTTCTGGTTGGCCTGGCCCTGATTACCGGCGCGCTCTCGGCGTTTTCCTTCTGGCTGATCGAGGCCTTCCCGGCCCTCGGCGCGCTGGGGTGAGCGGGTTGCGAGGGGCTGCTCGCCCCTCGCGCTCCCTCGCCAAAGGGGGGCACGCCCCCCTTTGGAAACCCCGTGGATATTTGACGAGCAAAGATGGAAAATCCGCCCCCTCTTTGCTCTTCAAGTATCCTCAGGGGGTGAATTCGCCGCAGGCGAAGAGGGGGCAGAATGCCCCCTTGCCCCGGTGGTTGCGGGTTCCCAGCGGCGAGCCTTTGGCTTAGCCTGAGCGCCAAATTCGCGAGGGTGGCATGGACACGAACGGTAGGGTGCGGCGGCGGCGGGTGTTTTATGTGCCCGGCTATGATCCCTTTCCGCCCCGCCGTTATCGCGAGTTCTATCGCAAGGAGGGGACCGCCCAGGCCGCGATCAGCGGGTATGCTCTCGATTTGCAGGCCGAGGCGCCGGGGACCGGCGGTTATGTCTGGCGCGTCGGTACCGTGATTGGCGGCGAGGCGAGTGAGGCGCGAGTCAAGGTGTTGGTCTGGTCGGACCTCGTGCAAGCCTCGATGCGGCGCGGGGTGACGGCGACCTATCTTCTGATGGTGCGCACGCTGTGGATCTTTGTGTCAACCGGTGCGCTGGCCGCGATGGTGCGCTTGCGACCGGGGCCGATGCTGGCCGGGCTCTGGCCGGTGGCGATGCTGAGCGGGCAGTTGCTGCTGGCGCTGGCGCTGGGTGCGCTGGTCTGGTGGGGGCTGGCAGCGCTGCTGCCGGGCGCTGCCGGGCAAATGGGTGGGGGGCTGGTCGGCGGCGCGCTGGTGGCGGGGCTGATGCAGCTGTTTCGCCGCCTCGACACACGGTTCTTTGCCTATTACCTGCTCTATGATTTTGCGCAGGTAGCGGCACAGCGCGGGGCGTTGGCGCCCTCGGTGGCGCAAAGGTTGAGCAGTTTTGCCGACGAGATCGCCGCCGCGCTGGCCGAGGAGGGCGTGGATGAGGTTCTGGTTGTCGGCCATTCCTCGGGCGCCGCACTGGCGGTGATGCTGGTGGCCGAGGTCGAGCGACGTGGCCTGCCAAAGGGCGGTGCCGCGCTGGCGGTGCTGACGCTTGGTCAGGCGATCCCGATGCAGGCCTTTTTGCCGGCCGCGACGGCGCTGCGCGCTGATCTGGCGCAACTGGCTGTCAGCCCCTTGGTGACCTGGGTCGATGTCAGCGCCAAGGGGGATGGCGTCTGCTTTTGGCTGATCGACCCGCCCGCTGTCTGTGGCGTCGCGCCCGAGGGGGCCTTTCGGCCGCTGGTCTTTTCGGCGGCGTTTTCCGACACCTTGAGCCCGGCCAAGTGGCGCGCCATCCGCCGTCAGTTCTTTCGCTTGCATATCCAGTATCTTGCCGCCTTTGACCGCCCGCGCGACTATGATTATTTCCAGATCACCGCCGGGCCGCTGACGCTGGCGGCACGCTATGGCACCCGCGCGCCCTCGCCCTCGACCGAACGGCGGGCGTTTTCGCCCCATCGGAGCACCCGATGATCGTGCCGCCCAAACCGGCCTCGCGTGCCGGGCGCTTTGCCTTCTGGCGCTATGTGCGGGCGTTCCGGCGTGACATTCTCAGCGCCAACCCCGAGCGCCTCTACCGCGCCAAGATGGCCGAGCTGCGTATCCCGTTTCTGCACACCTTTCTGGTCAATGACCCCGCTCTGGTGCGGCGCGTGCTGCACGAGGCGCCGCAAGAATTTCCCAAGTCGCCGCGCATGGTGGCGGGGCTCGAACCCTTGCTGGGGCAGGGGGTGTTCCTGAGCAATGGCACGCTGTGGCAGCGCCAGCGGCGGATCATCGACCCGGCATTCGAAGGCGGGAGGCTGCGCGACACCTATCCGGCGATTCTGGCGGCGGCGCAGGCGGCGGTGGCGCGGTTGGCGGCGCTGGCTGGGCAGGGGCCGGTCGATGTCGAGCCCGAGATGAGCCACGCCACCGCGGACGCGATCTTTCGCACGCTGTTTTCCGTGCCGATCGAGGATGCTACCGCCAGCGCCGTCTATCACAGCTTTCGCGCCTATCAGGCCACACAGCCGTTGCTGAACCTCGCCGCCTTTCTGCCGCTGCCACGCTGGATGCCGCGCTTCCACCGGCGCTCGACCCTGCGCGAGGCGCAACGGATCCGGGCGCTGACCCGCTCGCTGGTCGAGGGCCGGCGGGCGGCGATTGCGCGGGGCGATGCCCCCGACGATCTGGCGACCAAGATCATGACCACGCCTGACCCGCTGGATGGCCGCCATTTTGATGATGGCGAGATGGTCGATCAGGTGGCGGTGTTCTTTCTGGCCGGGCACGAGACCTCGGCCTCGGCGCTGGGTTGGGCGCTGTATCTGCTGGCGCTCGATCCCGATCTGCAGGGCGAATTGGCCGAAGAGGCCCGCTGCGAACTGGGCGCCGCGCCCGAATTTTCTGCCGTCAGCCGCCTGAAACGGGCACGCGACGTGTTCCGCGAGGCGCTGCGGCTTTATCCGCCGGTGCCGATGATGGTGCGTCAGGCCGAGTGTCCGCAGCAGTTTCGGGGCCGCGCGGTGCCAAAAGGGGCGCAGGTTGTGCTCAGCCCGTGGCATCTGGGGCGCCATCAGGGGCTTTGGACGGATGCCGACGCCTTTTGTCCCGCGCGCTGGCAAACGCCGGAGGGCAAAGCAGCGGCGCGTGACGGCTTTCTGCCGTTTTCCGCCGGGCCGCGCGTCTGCCCCGGTGCGGGCTTTGCCATGGTCGAGGGGCCCTTGATGCTGGCGCTGTTGGCGCGGGCCTTTGTGCTGGTGCCGGTCAGTGGTCGCGCGCCGCGTCCGGTGGCGCAACTGACCGTGCGCGCCGAGGGCGGCATCTGGCTGACCCTGACCCCGCGAGTGGCCGATTCCGCGTTTTTGCCGCCGGAATGATTTTTTATTGGACAGATTGGTAAGATTATTTTACCTCTTCCGGGCATGAAGGCTGGTTTGCGCCCAACACTCCCGTGCACCTCAGGTGCAAGACGGGTTGACGCGCGGCATCCTTCGTGGTCGCTTGAATCTGCGCCCGGACCTGAGCGGAGGGGAACCGCATCGGCACGAACGGCGCCAACAGGGAGAAGACAATGAAGAAAATTCTGACCTCCACCGCCCTCGTGGCGGCGCTGGGTGCTGGCGCCGCGCAAGCGCAGCAGACCTGGAACCTGCAATCCACCTATCCCGGTTCGCTGGCGCAGTTGGGAACGCTGGGCATCCGCATCGCCGACCAGATCACCGCCATCACCGGTGGCGAGATCACCGTGACCTTCCAGAACCCCGGCGGTGTGGTCCCGGCGCTGGAAGTGTTCGACGCCGTCGGCTCGGGCGCTGTCGAGGCCGGCTGGTCGACCCCCGGCTACTGGGCGGGCCGTGTGCCGGCGCTGCAGCTGCTGGCGGCTGTGCCGTTCGGCCCGCAGGCGGGCGAATACCTCGCCTGGCTGAAGTTCGGCGGCGGCCAGGAGCTGCTGGAAGAGCTTTACGAGCCCCACAACATCAAGTCGCTGATCTGCGGCATCATCGCGCCCGAGGCTTCGGGCTGGTTCCGCAATGAAATCAACTCGGTCGCGGACCTGCGCGGGTTGAACATGCGCTTCTTCGGTCTGGGCGCCAAGGTCATGGAGCGCATGGGCGTCTCGACCCAGCTTCTGGCTGGCGGCGACATCTTCCCGGCGCTGGAACTGGGCACCATCGACGCGACCGAATTCTCGATGCCCGCCATCGACCTCAGCCTCGGCTTCTATCAGGTCGCCAGCTACTACTACTTCCCCGGCTGGCACCAGCAGTCGACGATGTTCGATCTGATGATCAACCTCGACCTGTGGGAATCGCTGGACGAGCGCACTCAGTTGATGATCGAGACCGTCTGCGACGCCAACATCGCCTATGGTCTGGCCGAGGGTGAGGCGCTGCAGTTCGAAGCGCTGCGCGTTCTGGAAGAAGAGCATGGCGTCAACATCCGCCAGTGGTCGGCCGAGGATCTGGCCGCGCTGGAAGCCGCCTGGAACGAAGTCGCAGCCGAGCAGTCGGCGGCCGATCCCGATTTCGCCCGCGTCTTCGAAAGCTACACCACCTTCCGCGCCAACTATGCGCGCTGGAGCGCCATCGGCTATCTGCGCTGATCGCCTGAGTTGACAACAGCGGGGCGCCCCTGACCGGGGTGCCCCGTTCCTGCGCGCCACTTCCAACAACGAGGCCGCTCATGGGCACGTTCCTGTCGATCCTCACGATCCTTGCCTCTTTTGCCATCCTGGTGGTCGATCCGACGTCGCTGATGGTCTTCTATGCGTTGGGCGTGTTGCTGGCCTCGCATCTGGGCGCCTTGCTGCTGCGCGCCTCGCCGGCGTGGTTCTCGGCTGCGACCTTGCTGGGCTGGTCCTCGGTGATGATCGCCACGCCGCTGGCGCTGACCGAACAACAGTTGAACCAGCTTGCCCGTGTCGTGCGTCGTCAGCGCGAGGGCTGGGAGGCCGCGCAGGTCACTCTCGATTTCTTTGCCCCGTTGGTGCCCTATGCCACGCCCCTCTTGCTGGGTGTGACCGCGTTCTTTGTGGCCCTTGCGGCGGTGGCGCTGATGCGCGCGCGCCAAGGGGCCTTTCACTGGATGATCGAAGCTGCCGAGGGGCTGGCGCAGGCCTGCGTGCGCGTTGGCCAGGCGGCGGCGTTCCTGTTCGTACCGATGATGGTCATCATCCTGTATGATGTCGTTCAGCGCAAATACCTGGGCTGGAACCCGGATTTCACTGACACCACGCTGTATCGGCTTTTTCCCTCGACCAAGCTGCAAGAGATGCAATGGCATCTGCATTCGGTGCTGTTCCTGCTGGCGCTGGCCTATGGCTATGTCAAGGACGCCCATGTGCGCATCGAACTGGTGCGCGAGACGCTGCGGCCGCGCAGCCGGGCCTGGATCGAACTGTTCGGCGCGCTGCTGTTCATGGTGCCCTATTGTTATGTGGTCATCGAGTACGGCACAGAGAACGCGATGCGCGCCTGGCATATCGGCGAGGGGTCGGACGCGCTGACCGGTCTGCCCTATCGGTTCATCATCAAGGGGATGCTGCCGATGGGCTTTGTCTTTGTCGCGCTGGCCGGGCTGTCGGCAGCGCTGAAATGCGTGGTCTATCTGTTCGGACCGGCCAGCCTGCGCCATCAGGCCGGGCAATACGCCGGCGATACCTCGCACGCTCATCCTTCTGCTGCCTGAACGGGACATCCAAGACATGGAAACGCTGATCTATCTGATGCCGCTCTTGATGTTCGCGGTGCTGGCGGTGGTGCTGTTCACCGGCTATCCGGTCGCCTTCATTCTGGGCGGGGTCGCCCTGTTCTTTGCCGTGATGGGCGACATGGCGGGGGTGTTCCGGCTGGACCAGATCCAGTTGATCCCGCTGCGTATCTATGGCGGGACGATGGCCAGTCTGGTGCTGGTGGCAATCCCGATGTTCACCTTCATGGGGACGATGCTGGAGAAATCCGGCGTTGCCGCCGACCTGTTGGGCGCGCTGCAGGTTCTGCTGCGCCGGGTGCCAGGCGGGCTGGCGCTGTCGGTCACGCTGATGGGCACGATCATGGCCGCGACCACGGGCATCATCGGCGCATCGGTGGTGATGATGACGCTGATGGCGCTGCCGGTGATGATCAAGGCGAATTATTCGATCCCGCTGGCCACCGGCACCATCGCCGCCTCGGGCACGCTGGGCATTCTGATCCCGCCGTCGATCATGTTGGTCATCATGTCCGACCTGCTGTCGGTGCCGGTGGGAACCGTGTTCATTGCCGCCATCGTGCCGGGTCTGCTGCTGGCGCTGCTCTATACCGTGTATATCTTCCTGCTGTGCCGCTGGAAGCCGCATCTGGCGCCGCCGATGGCCGATGACATCGGCCCGGCGACGCGGGCCGAGTTCTGGCAGATGATCCTGCGCTCGTTCCTGCCGCCGATCTTCCTGATCCTTGCCGTTCTGGGCTCGATCTTTGCCGGTCTCGCCACCCCGACCGAGGCCTCGGGCGTCGGCGCTGCCGGGTCGGTGCTGCTGGCCTGGTTCAACAAGCGCCTGACCTGGGAGACCTTCAAGGACGTTTGCTATCGTTCGTCGCTGACCGGTGCGATGCTGTTCGGCATCTTTGTCGGCGCCACGGCCTTTTCCTATGTCTTCAAGGCGGTGGGCGGCGAGCATCTGATTGTCGAGTTCATCCAGAACACCAGTGTGGGGCCGTGGTCGATCCTCTTCGTGCTGATGGCGATGGTGTTCTTCCTCGGCTTCTTCTTTGACTGGATCGAGATCACGCTGATCGTGCTGCCGATCTTTGCGCCGATCGTCGCTTTGCTGGATTTCGGCGGCCATGTCGGTGTCTGGGATGGCATCTCGAACCCCATCGTCATCTGGTTCCTGATCCTCGTTTCGGTGAACCTGCAGACCAGCTTCCTGACGCCGCCCTTCGGCTTTGCGCTGTTCTACATGAAGGGGGTCGCGCCGCCCGAGGTGAAGATCCAGATGATCTACAAGGGCATCGTTCCCTTCGTCGCGCTGCAGGTCTTTGGGCTGTTCTTGTGCGTCATCTTCCCGTCGCTGGTGCTCTGGCTGCCAAGCTGGGCGCTGGGTGGCGGCTGAGAGCGAAAGGGCGGCCCCGCATCGGGCCGCCCGCAACCCCCTGAAAGCCCATCATGTTCTTTGATCCGCTGCTCTATGGCTTTGTCCTGCTGGGGCTGTTCACGCCCGGCCCGAATGTCATCATGCTGACCGCCTCGGGCGTTCGGTTCGGCTTTGTGCGCACACTGCCGCATCTGTTTGGTGTCGTTCTTGGTGTGGGAATCACTGCCGGAGTCACCGCGCTGGGGGTCGGCGCGGCGGTAACGGCGGTGCCTCAGTTGAACATGGCTCTGCGCATTGGCGCTGCCGGGTTTATCCTGTGGATGGCTTGGGGCTATTGGCAGGCGGCAGGGCGGCCGCGGTCCGCCGGTCAGGCCGGGGATCGTCCGCTGTCGTTCTTTGGGGCGGTGTTGTTTCAGTGGATCAACCCAAAGGTCTGGGCCATCGCCTTTGCTGCCTCGGCGGGCTATGGCGCCGGGCAGGTCGCCTGGTTCGAGGCCGCGCGCCTCGCCACCGCGTTTTCCTCGCTCAACCTCGGCGTCTGCCTGTTCTGGACCACCGCCGGTGCCTTGCTCAGCGCGCTTCTCTCTTCGCCGCGCGCATGGAGGGTGTTTTTGCGCCTGATGGCGGTCTTGCTGGCTGGCGCGGTGCTGCTGGTCTTTCGCTGACGCGTTCCTGAATTGCCAGACCTGACGCGGCGTGGCTTTCTGGGGCTGCGCCGCGGTGTCATTCCGGTTTTGATTTGACCGGCGGGTCTTGTGGCGGTATTAAATGAACAAGTGTTCAATTCATGCCTTTGGGGAGGGGCCATGTTCAACGCATCCATGAAATTCGATCTGGGCGACGATGTGAACGCCCTGCGCGACACCGTTCACGCCTGGGCGCAGGACCGGGTCAAGCCGCTGGCCGCCGAGGTGGACCGCACGAATGAATTCCCCAACGCCCTCTGGCGCGAGATGGGCGATTTGGGCCTGCTGGGCATCACCGTGGCCGAAGAATACGGCGGGGCGGCGATGGGATACCTCGCCCATGCCGTCGCGGTCGAGGAAATCGCCCGCGCCTCGGCCAGCATCAGCCTGTCGTATGGCGCGCATTCCAACCTCTGCGTCAACCAGATCAAGCTGAACGGCACGCCTGCGCAAAAGGCGAAATACCTGCCCGATCTGGTCAGCGGCCGCGCGATTGGCGCGCTGGCGATGTCCGAGGCCGGGGCGGGCAGTGACGTGGTGTCGATGTCGCTGCGGGCCGAGAAAAAGAACGACCGTTTTGTGCTGAACGGCACGAAATACTGGATCACCAACGGGCCCGATGCCAACACGCTGGTGGTCTATGCCAAGACCGACCCGGCGGCGGGATCAAAGGGGATCACCGCCTTTCTGATTGAAAAGTCGATGAAAGGCTTCTCCACCAGCGCCCATTTCGACAAGCTGGGGATGCGCGGCTCGAACACCGCCGAACTGGTGTTCCAGGACGTCGAAGTGCCCTTTGAGAACATCCTGGGCGAGGAAGGGCGAGGCGTGCGAGTCCTCATGTCCGGCCTCGATTATGAGCGCGTCGTGCTGGCCGCCATCGGCCCCGGCATCATCGCGGCCTGCCTTGACGAGGTCATGCCCTATATCGCCCAGCGCAAGCAATTCGGCCAGCCGATCGGCAATTTCCAACTGATGCAGGCCAAGATTGCCGACATGTACACCGCGATGAACTCGTCTCGCGCCTATGTGTATGAGGTCGCCAAGGCCTGCGACCGTGGCGAAGTGACCCGGCAGGACGCCGCCGCCTGCGTGCTCTATGCCAGCGAGCAGGCGATGGTGCAGGCGCATCAGGCGGTGCAGGCGATGGGCGGCGCGGGCTTCATGAACGACTCCGCTGTCTCGCGCCTGTTCCGCGACGCCAAACTGATGGAGATCGGCGCCGGCACATCGGAAATCCGCCGCATGCTGGTCGGGCGCGAGATGATGGGGGCAATGGGCTGAGCCATGCGCCTCGACGCCTTCAGCCGTGCCAACGACCTGACGCCGGTTTGCGCCGCCTGTCGTGGCCCGGCGCTGGCGGATTTTGTGCGGTATTGTCCGGTCCGCGCCGGTGACGAAGCGTTGTTTCGCGATCTTCCGGGGATCACCATCAGTCGCCGCCCCGCCCCGGACGACGGGTTTCTGGCCTGCTATCGCCCCGTTCCCGGCGCCCCGGACCTGCGCGACAGGGTTTTGCCCGGCACCTACGGCTTTGCCGACCGGGCGTTCAGCCTGCGGTCATCCGATGCCGTGTTGACCTGCCTGCGCTGCGGCACCGTGCAGACGCGGGCGGTCTCGCTGCCCGAGGAGTATTTCTATCAGGTCGAGTACCGCGGCAAGCCGCTGCGCGCTGGCAGCCGCACACAGGCTCAGGATTTGCTGGCGTTCATCGACGGTAACGACCGCCGTCGCAAGCCGTGGAACGACTACACAACTCGGCAGGGCGCCAGTTTTCTGTCGCGGATCCCCACCCATTTTCTGTCCGCCAAAGCCCGCGACACCATCGTCAAACGTCTGCGCAACCGGCTGGACGAGGGCGCCGCATGATCCGCACCCTTGCCCTGATCCTGCTGGCCGGCCCTGCCTGGGCCCAGGACCCCTATGCGCCGTTTGTCGCCTCGGTCGAGCCCTGCCTCGCCCGCGCTGACGACGCCGCCACGGCCCGCGCCTGCATTGGCATCGGCGCGCGCGACTGCATGGAGACGGCCCCTGATGGCCAGACCACCGTGGGCATGATGTTCTGTCAACTGGCCGAGCGTGACGTCTGGGAGCGCCTGCTGGCCGTCGAACTGGCCGCAGCCCAGCAGCGCGCGGTCCTGTCGGATGACGCCGAGCGGCCCTATCACCCGGAATTCGCCCAGCGGACGGCCCAACTGGACGACTCGCAGCGCGCCTGGCTGGCCTATCGCGGTGCGCAATGTGCGATGGAGTATGGCGCTTGGGGGGCAGGAAGCATGCGCCAGATCGCCGGGGCCGATTGCCAGTTGCGCCTGACCGCCGCGCGTGTTGTCGATCTGACGCTTTATCTGGCCGATTGAGGAGCATCCCATGCGACTGACCCTGTCTGCCCTCTGCCTTGCCCTGACCCCGCTGGCCGTCCCGGCCCAAACCGGCCCCGCCTTTGATTCCGGCCCGATCACCAACTGCCTGGCCGACGGCCATGGCACGGCCTGCGTCGGACGGGGCGCCGAAGCCTGCACGATGACGACGCCGGGTGGGGGTTCGAACGTCGGCTATGGCGCCTGTATCGAGTCCGAGCGCGCCTGGTGGGATATCGAGTTGAATGCGGCCTATCAGATGCGCATGAACGAGGCCCGTTCCATCGACCGTGAGGCGCCGATCCCGGGCCTGCGGCCACGCCCCTCGGATGTCGAGTCCCTGCGCGCCATGCAGCGCGCCTGGATCACCTTTCGCGACGCGACCTGCGCGTTCGAGGAACTTCAGTGGTGGGGCGGCACCGGGGCAGGGGCCGCGGGCAATGCGTGCCGGATGCGCATGACCGGCGAACAGACGCTGTACTTGCGCAGCCTGTTGGGCGGCTGATGCGTGCCTTTGCCGCCCTTATCCTGCTGAGCGCGCCTGTGGGCGCGCAGGGGGATTGGCTGCTCGACCCGATGGTGATCGAGCAATGCCTCGCCACGGGATTGGTCGAGGGCTGCATCGGCATGGTCGCACAGCGATGCGAGCAGGCCGAAGGCGCGATGGCACGCGGCCTGTGCCTTGGCGCGGAAACCGCCTTTTGGCAGGGCCGCGCCGATGCGGCGCTGGCGCGGCTGGCACTGCGTGAGGGCGACGTGCAGGCGCTTTCCTCGCGCCGCGGTGTCGATCCGGTGCCCGCGCTGGCCACCATCGAGGCGAGCTTTACCGCTTATCGCGATGCCGCCTGCGCGTGGCGCGAAGGGCAATGGGACGGCATCCACCACGGTTGGGAATGGGCCGACTGCCGCCTGCGCCTGACCGCCCGCCACGCATGGATGTTGCACGAGACAGTCGAGGCGCTGCCATGAAGCCGCTCCTGTCCCCCTGCGGCGGCTACAACGCCCTGCAAGCGGGGTTTCGCTGGGCGATTCCGCCCCGGCTGAACATGGCTCGGCAGGCCTGTTTCGACTGGCAGGATCAGCCCGACCGGCTGGCGATCCTCGACCTGTCGGGCGGTGCGGCCGTGCCGGTGAATTATGACCAACTGGCGGCGATGACCCGCTCTCTGACCGCGCATCTCGCTATGGCCGGGGTGGGGCGGGGCGACCGCGTCGGCGTGCTGCGCAGCCAGGGCGCCTGGTGCGCCGCCGCGCATCTGGCGATCTGGTCGCTGGGCGCGATCAGCTTGCCGCTCTTCACGCTCTTTGGCCCCGATGCGCTGGCGACACGGCTGGGTGATTCCGGGGCGCGGCTTGTGATCACGGATGCTGAAAATTTTGGCCGGTTCAAAACCGTGAACGTGCTGATCCCCGAGGATCTGCCCCTCATCCCCGGCCCCGACCCGGTTGAAACCGGCCCTGAAGACCCCGCCGTGTTGATCTATACCTCGGGCACCACCGGTGCACCCAAGGGGGCACTGCATGGCCACCGGCTGCTGCTGGGGCATCTGCCCGGCGTGGAACTCAGCCACGACCGGCTGGGCCATCCCGGCGATGTGCTCTGGACCCCGGCGGACTGGGCCTGGATCGGCGGGCTGTTCGATGTTCTGATGCCGGGCCTCGCGCTGGGGGTGCCGGTGGTCGCGGCGCGGTTGGCCAAATTCACCCCTGAGGCTGCCGCCGAGGTGATCGCGCGCGGCAAGGTGCGCTGCGTCTTCTTCCCGCCTACCGCGTTGAAAATGCTGAAATCTGCTGACTGCGTCGTCCCTGGCCTGCGCTCGGTTGCTTCTGGGGGCGAGCCCTTGGGGGCAGAGATGCTCGACTGGGGTCGCCGGGCCTTTGGCCTGACGATCAACGAATTCTACGGCCAGACCGAATGCAACATGGTGGCCTCGTCGGCCGGATCGCTGTTCCCGCCGCGCCCCGGTTGCATCGGCCGACCGGTGCCAGGCTTCGATCTGGCGGTGCTGGGTCCGGACGGGCCGCTGGCCGAAGGGGTCGAAGGCGACATCGCGGTCAAGCGCGGCGCGGCCTCGATGATGCTGGGATATTGGAACCGGCCCGAGGCGACGGCCGAGAAATTCCGCGGCGACTGGATGCTGACCGGCGACCGAGGGCTGTGGGACGGTGGCTTTCTGCGCTTTGTCGGCCGCGAGGATGACGTGATCACAAGCGCCGGTTACCGTATTGGTCCGGCGGAAATCGAAGATTGCCTGCTGCGCCACCCCGCCGTCGCGCTGGCGGCGGTGATCGGCGTGCCCGACCCCATCCGCACCGAGGCAGTGCAGGCGCATGTCGTGCTCAAACCGGGAATGCAGACGGATGAAGCCGCGCTGCAGACCCACATCCGCACCCGGCTGTCCGCCCACCTGGTGCCGCGCAAGGTGGTGTTCGAGGCTGAACTGCCGATGACCGTCACCGGCAAGATCATCCGCAAGGACTTGAAGCGGCGGGCGGGGGAGGGGGCATGAGCGCTCTCGCCCCCATGACCACTGCGCCGCGCCAGCACCCCTCGTTGCGGATGCTCGATCTGGCCGAGGCCTTCGCGGCGGTCGCGCCGCGGGGCGTGGCGCGGCATTTTCCGGGGGCTCGTGGGCGGCATTGGGCGCGGTTGCGTGGCGTCGTTCGGGGGCGCGATCCCTTGGCGCAGGCGGGTCTGGCGGCCTATGAGCAGGGCGCGATCGAGGATTTCGGACAGTTGCAGGTCGCCGCGCTGCTGGTGGCGCTACTGGGCGACCACCCGGCCTATGAGGCCTGCCTCGCACTGCATGACGCCACGCTGGCCTTTGCGCCCGACACTGACCGCGCCTTTGTCGGGCGTGGGGGCGGCACCGGGTCGCTGCCGGTGTTCCGCCGGTTGGGGCAGCGCGGCGCGGCGCGGTTCGAGAAGATCTATCAAAAGGACGGCGCGGCGCTGTGGCGGATGCAGGCGGCGATGCAGGTGCTGGTCGATCACCCGGTGGTCCGCGTGCCTGCGCTGCGAGATCAGCACAGCGGGTCGCGGCTGGTGGCGGTCGAGGCCGAGTGGTGCCCGCGTGGCCCAACGCCCGCGCCTGAGCTGGGCTGTGCCCTTGCCCGTCGTCTGGCCGAAATCCCGGCCCACGCGCTGCCTTGCGATCTTGCCACCCTACTGGAATTGCAACGCCCTCTGCGACGCCTGGCCCGGCGGCTGGATGCACCGCTGTCAGCGGCGCTGCACGCAGCCGAGGCACGGGTGGGCGCCATGCCTCTGGTCTTCAGCCACGGCGACCTCAGCCCCGCCAACCATGACACGACGGGTCTGGTCTGGGACTGGGACGCGGCCGGGCTGCGACCGTATGGCTATGACGCCGCCTATGCCTGCCGCGGGCAACTGGCCGACGCTGAGGCGGTGTTCGAGTGGTCCGCCCGCCATGTCGAGCGCCCCGACAGTGCGGCCTCAGATCGGCTGGGTTTTGTGTTTTTCACCCTCTCCTTCAGCCCCGACCTTGCCCTGCCGCTGGCCGCGCGCCTGCCCGGCCTGCTGGCGGCGGCACCATGACCCACAAAACCGCCCCTCGAACCGCACCTTGCCGCAGGAGACCCCGATGAAACTGACCTCCTCGATCCTGACCAACTCGGACGCCTTCCGCGCCAACCGCTCCGCCCATCTGGCCGCGCTGGACGTGGTGCGTCAGGCTGCCGAGGCCGCAGCCCTGGGTGGCGGGCCAAAAGCCCTGCAGCGCCACACCGAACGCGGCAAGATGCCGCCGCGCGAGAGGGTCGCCAACCTGCTCGACACCGGCTCGCCCTTTCTGGAGATCGGCGCGACGGCGGCGCATGGTCTTTATGACGGCGCGGCGCCGGGGGCCGGGGTCATCACCGGCATCGGCCTTGTGCATGGCCAAGAGGTGATGGTGATCTGCAACGACGCCACCGTGAAGGGCGGCACCTATTACCCGATGACGGTGAAGAAACACCTGCGCGCGCAGGAGATCGCGGCGGAAAACCACCTGCCCTGCGTCTATCTGGTGGACAGCGGCGGCGCCAACCTGCCCAATCAGGACGAGGTTTTCCCCGACCGCGACCATTTTGGCCGCATCTTTTACAATCAGGCCCGCATGTCGGCGCAGGGCATCCCGCAGATTGCCGTGGTGATGGGGTCCTGCACTGCCGGGGGGGCCTATGTGCCCGCCATGTCGGATGTCACGATCATCGTGCGCGATCAGGGCACGATCTTTCTGGCCGGTCCGCCGCTGGTCAAGGCGGCGACCGGCGAGGTGGTCAGCGCCGAGGATCTGGGCGGTGGCGAGGTGCACACGCGCCTCTCCGGCGTGGCCGACTACTTGGCCGAGGATGACACCCACGCCCTCGCGCTGGCGCGCCGTGCCGTCAGCCACCTCAACCGCCGCCGCCCTGAGACGGTGCTTTGGGCCACGCCCGAAGGCCCCGCCTATGACCCTGACGAGATCCTCGGCGCCGTGCCCGCCGACCTGCGCACGCCCTATGATATCCGTGAGGTGATCGCGCGGGTGGTCGATGGTAGCCGTCTGGATGAATTCAAGCCGCGCTTTGGCGAGACGCTGGTGACCGGATTCGCCCATGTGCAGGGCTGCCCGGTGGGGATCATCGCCAACAACGGCGTGCTGTTCAGTGAGGCCGCGATCAAGGGCGCGCATTTCGTCGAACTCTGCTCGCAGCGCCGCATCCCGCTGGTGTTCTTGCAGAACATCACCGGCTTCATGGTCGGCCGAAAATACGAGAACGAGGGCATCGCCCGCCACGGCGCCAAGATGGTGACCGCCGTGGCCAGCACCAACGTGCCAAAGATCACGATGCTGGTGGGGGGCAGCTTCGGCGCCGGCAACTATGGCATGGCCGGCCGCGCCTATCAGCCGCGCTTCCTGTGGACCTGGCCCAACAGCCGCATTTCGGTCATGGGCGGCGAGCAGGCGGCGGGCGTGCTGGCCACCGTGCGGCGCGAGGGGATCGAACGCGCAGGCGGCACCTGGTCAACCGAAGACGAGGCCGAATTCAAGCGCCCGACGATCGAGATGTTCGAGCGCCAGTCGCATCCGCTCTATGCCTCGGCGCGGCTCTGGGATGACGGCATCATCGACCCCCGCCGCACGCGGCAGGTGCTGGCCCTGTCGCTGACCGCCGCGCTGAACGCCCCGATTCAGGAGACACGCTTTGGCGTGTTCCGCATGTGACCACGCTCGCCGCCCTCCTCAACAGATATCCCGGCGCCGTCAGCTTCACCTATGGCGACGGTCCCGAACTGAGCGCGCAGATCCTCGCCCTGATCCGCGCGGGCCGCAAAACCATCAGTTGTGACGCTCTCGCCGCCTTTCACGCCCGCGGCGAGGCGCTGCCCAAACCCGGCCGCACCGACATTGCCCTCAACTGGGATGGCACTCCGGCGCTGGTCATCCAGACCCTCGCCGTCGATCTGATCCGCTTTGACCAGATGCCCGCCGCCCTTATCCCGCCACAGGGCGAGTTCACCGACCTCGCCGACTGGCAAAAGGGCTACCGCGCCTATCTCACCCGCTCGGGCCATTTCGCCCCCGATGCGACGATCCTCGTCGAAACCTTCCGCCTGATCGAGGATCTCGCCTGATGCCGCCTCTTTGCTCTTCAAATATCCCGGGGGGTCCGGGGGGCTGGCCCCCCGGTCCCGGCCTGACGCAGGAGATCCCATGTTCCACACCATCCTGATCGCCAACCGCGGCGAGATTGCCTGCCGCATCATCCGCACCGCGCGGGCAATGGGCATCCGCACCGTGGCGGTGCATTCGCAGGCCGATGCGCAGGCGCTGCATGTGCAGATGGCCGACACCTCGGTCCTGATCGGCGGGCCACGCCCCGCGGACAGCTATCTGCGCGGTGACCGGATCATTCAGGCCGCGCTCGACACCGGCGCGCAGGCGATCCATCCGGGCTATGGGTTCCTCAGCGAAAACCCGGAGTTCGTCGACGCGGTCACCGCCGCGGGCCTCACCTTCATCGGCCCCTCTGCCGCGGCGATCCGGGCGATGGGGTTGAAAGACGCCGCCAAGGCGCTGATGCGTGAGGCCGGTGTGCCCGTGGTGCCCGGTTACCACGGCGCCAATCAGGACCCGGAACATCTGGCGGGCGCCGCCGATGCCATCGGCTATCCCGTGCTCATCAAGGCCGTTGCGGGCGGCGGCGGCAAGGGCATGCGGCTGGTCGAGCGCCCTGCGGACTTTGCCGATGCGCTGGCCTCGGCAATGGGCGAGGCACAGACCGCCTTTGGCAATGCCGCCGTGCTGGTGGAAAAATACATCCAGCGCCCGCGCCATATCGAGGTGCAGGTCTTTGGCGATGGCACCATCGCGGTGCATCTGTACGAGCGCGACTGCTCGCTGCAGCGGCGCCACCAGAAGGTGATCGAAGAGGCCCCGGCCCCCGGCATGACGGCCGAGATGCGTGCCGCGATGGGGCAGGCCGCCGTGCGTGCCGCCGAGGCGATCGGCTACGCGGGCGCCGGGACCATCGAGTTCATCGTCGACGGCAGCCGCGGCCTGCGCCCCGACGGGTTCTGGTTCATGGAGATGAACACCCGCCTGCAGGTCGAACACCCGGTGACCGAGGCGGTGACGGGCATCGATCTGGTGGAATGGCAGCTGAGGGTCGCCTCTGGCGAGGCGCTGCCGCTCAGGCAGGACCAGATCACCCTCACTGGCCACGCCTTTGAAGCGCGGCTTTACGCCGAGGACGTGCCCGCCGGTTTCTTGCCCGCCACCGGCACGCTGGAGCATCTGCAGTTTCCGCCCGAGGCGCGCATCGAATCCGGTGTGCGGCAGGGCGATGCGATCAGCCCGTGGTATGACCCGATGATCGCCAAGATCATCACTCAGGGGCCGACTCGCGCCGTCGCGCTGTCACGACTGCGCGCAGCGCTCGAGGGGACACAGGTGGCGGGTTCGGTCACCAACCGCGACTTCCTTGGCGCGTTGACCCGCCACGCCGGGTTTGCCGTGGGCGAGGTCGATACCGGTCTGATCGCCAGCGATCTGGCCGCGCTGACGGCCGTGCCGCCGCTGGACGATCAGACCCTTGCGCTGGCGATGCTGGCGGCGGTTTGGGCAGGGCCGGGGGCGGGGGGCTTTACCCTCTGGGCGCCGCTCTGGCAGGCGGTTGTCCTGCTGCAGGGCGAGGCCCGGCACGAGGGCGCGCTGGCGCGGGATGGCGCAGGCTGGCGGCTGCGGATCGGCGGGGTAGAGATCACGGCCGAAATGCAGGGCGACGGCTGGTGGCTGAACGGCGCCCGCGCACGTGGTCAGGCCGTGCGGCACGGCGATGCCGTGACAGTGTTCGGGGCAACCTGCAGCCGTTTCGCTCTGCCCGACCCATTGGCGCGTGAGGCGGCTGGGGGCGCGGCCTCGGGCCTCGTGCTGGCGCCGATGCCGGGGCTGGTCAAGGCCGTCTTTGTCAGCGCCGGGCAGGTGGTGGAAAAAGGCGCGCGGCTGGCGATTCTGGAGGCAATGAAGATGGAACACACGCTGGTCGCCGGGCGTGACGGGGTAGTCGCGCAGGTGCTGGCTGCCGCAGGGGATCAGGTGCAGGCGGGTGCTGCGCTGATCGTGCTTGAAGAGGGATGAGGGGGGATTATGGGCTAACCCCCTCCCCAATGGCCCTCGTTCCCTTTTGCCGGCTGGCGCCTTAGACACGCGTCAAAGGAGCCCGCGATGACCGACCTTCCCGACACCCTAGCCGCCATGGCCGCCGCCGTGCTGACCACGGCCGATGGCCGCGCGAAAACCGCGCTGTCGCACCGCTGCGCGGCGGCGTGGTTTGCCAGCCGGGCGGCGGGCCAGCCGATGCCGGTCGGTCGTGCCGATCCGCCCGACAACCCGGCGCGACCACAAAAGCCCGAACTGCTGAACCCGCGCGACATGCCGCGCCGCCGCCCCGGCAGCGCCACCGGGCGCATCGCGCTGCTGCATGCAGTCGCGCATATCGAACTGAACGCGGTCGATTTGCACTGGGACATCATCGCGCGATTCTCCCAGACCCGGATGCCGCCAGGGTTCTATGACGACTGGGTCAAGGCGGCGGACGAAGAATCCAAGCATTTCAACCTTGTCTGCGACGTTCTTGAAAGCCTCGGCAGCCATTACGGCGCGCTGCCCGCCCATGCCTTCATGTGGCGCGCGGCGGCGGATACCAAAGACGACCTGCTGGGTCGGTTGGCGGTGGTGCCGATGGTGCTCGAGGCGCGCGGCCTCGACGTCACGCCGGGGATGATCGAGATCTTCCGCACGGCCGGGGTGACTCAGGCCGTGGCGGCGCTCGAGACGATCTATGCCGAAGAGGTCGGCCATGTCGCCTATGGCTCGAAATGGTTCCATTTCCTGTGCGGGCGCCACGAGATTGACCCCAAGGACGCCTTTCACGACCTCGTGCGACGCTATTTCCACGGCGCGCTCAAGCCGCCCTTCAATGAGGAAAAACGCGCTGAGGCGGGCATCCCGCCCGACTTTTACTGGCCACTGGCCGAAGGCCACCCGGCAGACGCCGCTCGTCTGCGATGATTCGGCGGTTTTCTGCCGATTCCCGGTGCGCCGCCGCTGGCATTCGCGCCACAGGTTTCAAAAAGGTTGCCTGCCCCCAACTCGCTGGCTAACAGTTGCTCGATTGCCACGGGGGCCAAGCCCGCGCGGCCCAAGACGGCCACGACTCGCAAGGGGGACATGTGAGGGGCTTGATCGACCGACTGAATACGGTGCTGGAGCGGGTGCTGCCGGAAAAACGGCTGTTCCTGCGGTCGGACACCAGCACGCGCTTTGTGCGGCTGCGCCCGGCGGCGCAGGCAGCGATCCTGAGCGGCGCGGCGGTCTATATGGCGTGGAGCCTGATCGCCACCTCGATCGTCTTTTTCGAGGCTGTCGGTTCGACCGATCTGCGCGAATCGGCGCGGCGCGAGCAGGTTTATTTTGACGAACGGCTGAGTGCGTTGGCCAGCCAGCGAGACCGTTCGGCGAGCGAGGCGCAGGCCGCGCACCGGCGCTATGGTGAAGCGATGGACCGGGTCGCCGGGATGCAGGCGATGATCCTCGACGGCGAACAGCGCATCGCGGAACTGTCGCGCGGCATCGACGCCCTGCAGGCCAGCCTTTCGACCACCGCTGCCGACCGGGATGCGGCGCTTGCGCGGGTGGCTGAACTCGAATCGATGGATGCCAATGCGACGGCGGCGCGCGCCGCAGCGCGGTTGGCCGATGTCGAGGCGACACTCGATTTCCTGCTGTCGGCGCTGGACGACACCGCCGTCGAACGCGAATCCATGCGCGCCATGGCGGAAAACGCCACCCGCGAGGCCCAGCATCTGGCGCTGGAATACCGCCTGATCCAGGACCGAAACACCCGCATTTTCAGCCAGTTGGAGCAAGCGGTCGAGAATTCCATCCAGCCGCTGGAGCGCATTTTCAGCGCAGCGGGGATATCGACCGATTCGATCCTGCGGCAAGTGCGGGCGGGCTATCAGACCCGCTCGGCCTCGCTGCTGCCGATCTCGATCTCGACCTCGGGCACGCTGGACCCGGACAGCGACGAGGCCCGGGCGAACAACGTGCTGGCGGCTCTGGAGGAAATCGACGTCTACCGCGTCGCGCTTGAACGCACGCCTTTTGCCATTCCGGTGCCGGGGGCGCGGCTGACGTCTGCCTTTGGCTATCGGCGCGATCCGATCACCGGCGGGCGGCGTCTGCATGCCGGGCAGGACTGGGGCGGTTCGCGTGGCACGCCGATTCGGGCCACCGCAGATGGCACTGTAACCTTTGCCGGCCAGCAGTCGGGTTATGGCAACATGATCATCATCCGCCACGACTTTGGTTTTGAGACCCGTTACGCGCATTTGAGCAGCATTGCCGTGCGCGAGGGCCAAAGGGTCTCGCGCGGGGACCGTGTCGGTGGTATGGGCAACACGGGCCGTTCCACCGGGGTGCATCTGCACTATGAGATCCGTGTCGGTGGAACGCCGATCAATCCGATGACCTACATAAGGGCAGCACAGAATGTTTTCTAAGAGCAGGATCAACGAGACCGGCGCCCGCACCGAGGCTCCGCGCCCGCCCGAGGCGCCCTCGGCGCCGGTGAGCCGTCCGGCGCTGGATCTGAGCGGCAGCAGCATGGCGCCGACGAGCAGCGCCCCCAAGACAAAGCCCGCGGCCTCGGTCCTGTCGGCCGATCTGCAGATTTCGGGCAACCTGCGCACCTCGGGCGATATCGTGATCGAGGGCGTGGTGGACGGCGACATCCGCGCGCATCTGCTGACGGTCGGCGAATCGGCCACCATCCGCGGCGAGATCGTCGCCGATGACATCGTCATCAATGGCCGGGTCATCGGGCGGGTGCGCGGGCTGAAGGTGCGCCTGACATCGACGGCGCGCGTCGAGGGCGACATCATCCACAAGACCATCGCCATCGAATCCGGCGCGCATTTCGAGGGTTCGGTGCAGCGGCAGGACGATCCGCTGGCCTCGGCCATGCAATCGGCGTCCTCGCAGGGGGGCGCGCGTCAGGCCGCTCCGGCACAGGCGGCCGCTCAGCGCCCCGCCGCCCCGCCGCCGCCTGCCGCCGAGGCCCCGCGCCCGGCTGCGCCAAAGCCGCCGGTGGATGGCAAACCCGCGCAATAAGCCGGTCAGGACGGACTCAGCGGGGGGCCATTTGGCCCCCCGTTTTGCATCACTCGGCCGGCAACAGCGCGCGGTAGAGGTGCCATGTCGCATGGCCGAATACCGGCAGCACGATGAACAACCCCAGGAACATCGGCAGCATGCCGATGAACAGGCTGGCCGCGATCACCGCCGCCCAGACCGCCATCACCAGCGGGTTGGTGGTGACACAGGCAAAGCTGGCGATCATTGCCGAGATGAAATCGACCTCGCGGTCGAGGATCAGCGGCAGGCTGACCACCGTTAGCGAAAAGAACAGCGTCGCCAGCACCCCGC
>Ga0209573_1001814_pt1 | contig 30371 bp, 20 predicted proteins | sample TNRBio252014_DNA_FD_185870 | JGI IMG/M metagenome (GOLD analysis project Ga0209573, IMG submission 185870) | Wastewater treatment Type I Accumulibacter community from EBPR Bioreactor in Madison, WI, USA - TNR Reactor_6/25/2014_ DNA (SPAdes)... | ecosystem: Engineered > Bioreactor > EBPR >...
GATCAGGTATGAGTTCCATAGTCTTTCAGGAGATCAGGGAATTTCGGTCCCTTGGTTATACAGCCAACGCAAATTACAGAAGGCCACAATTGAAAAACAAACCCGGATACCTGACTGGTTACCTCAATACGCAAAGCGACAAAACCATCGAAGGAATCGAAGCGATGAGCCAGCTGATCCGGGATATGCCCAAAAAACCTGAACGGATGGCAGGAATTAAAAAAGGGCTGACTTTTTCTTCTTATACTTCATTTCCGGATTTCAGAAGCATGGGTTCACGTGTTGCTAACTGGCGAAGGATGGATTATGATATGGATCCCGGCGAAATGCAGTATGCGTATTTCAAAAACATCAGTTTCGATCAGATTGTAGCATTTTACAATCGGGAAATCAAAGACCAACCGCTGATCATAAGTGTGTCAGGCAACATGAAAGATGTGGATACCGGTAAATTGCAAAATCTTGGCAGAATTGAACAAGTCAGTTACAAGCAGATCATAAGGGAATAGAGATTTATCGATCTGTTTATCAGTATAAAAAAGAACAGCCTCCCGCTTTTGGGAGGCTGTTAAGATTGGTTTATTACGGGCTTTTAACCCGATAAAATTGAAATAGGAATGTTCTTTAATTGATGCTGATCATTTTTCTGGTCTGAGTAAAGACGCCGGTTTCAAGCTTGTAATATATAATTCCGGTAATACCCAACTCATTTTTAGTGATCTCTATCGCATTCAATCCTTTTTTATAGCTTCCTTTTACGGTTTTTAACACTTTGCCGGTCACATCATAAAACTGGATCGAAGCTTCTGCATCTTCAGGCAGTTCGAAATGGATCTGGGTTTTGTCCCCAAATGGATTCGGAATGTTCTGATGCAAAGTATATTTCAACTCATTGGTAAATGAATCACCATTTCTGAATTTTAAATCAATATCCATCACTTCAAGCTCACTTGAATAAGCTTCAGCTTTGGTGATGCGATCTGTCAATCTGATCAGTTTGTTCAACTCACCTGAAGAAATGGCATTGAACCTCAGACTAAATAGCTTATTGTTTTGGAGTACAGGAGCTTCATTGGTATTCCAGCTCACAGTGATCAATCCAAATCCTGCCAGATCCAGGCCAAAGTTTTGTTCATTGATCAACTGACCAACTCCTTCGAGACTTACAAAACTCAGAATATCTTTATCAAATTCAATAGTAAATTGATTACCGATCACATTGGTCAGATCTTCTGCATAGAAATCTATCACCATTTGGTCTCCCGGAAGCAAGATCCTGTCGTCGACCAGAATATTCATCTGGTGTTTAGATCTGGTTTCGATGTTCGGATCGTTTACTTTTGCCGTAGCATCGTTGTTAACATCACCGATTTTCACTCCGGTAAAATTGATATTTTTGTATTCTTTCAGGTTTTTCGTGCTCACATGTTCAACAAACGGGAACGGATTTGCGGGATTTGGTATGTCAGCAGCAGCTGAAACAAATCTCCATGATTGCTGATCATTTGGAAATTCATCGGTTTTACCCAGGATCACATTCCTGATAGAATAAATATCATTTGCAGATACTTTTTGATTGTTGTCTGCATCTGCCGCAATGATCTGATATGCACTTTCCAGACCGACAATACCTAAAATATGTTTTTGAATATAGATCAGGTCAAGCGTTGTAACACCGTTGGTGATATCAGAATTATCTGACGGTTGTATCTCATAGGTATGACTTGCATAAAGTCCGTTCATGTTGTATCTGCCAGCATCATTGGTATAACTGAATTTCGGGAAACCAATATTGCTGTTATTATTGCTGACAGAGACTTCAACACCTGGTAATGGCTGACTCTGAGGATTTGCTATCATTCCACTCAAAACGATGGAACCTGCATCAATATCCTGACATGCATCGGCTTCATTGTCCTGTAGATCTAAAGTCACGGTACAGAAATCCTGATTCCCGGCTTCATCTGTAACCCAAATCTGCATTTCGATCAGGGCACTTTGTCCGTTGGGAATATCATTACAATCCAGGATCCTGCAAGAGTCTTTCACATTCGTACTGAAAGAGAAGATCAAATCTTCCTGTGGAGTACAGTTGTCATAACTTCCTGAATGACAATTGCAAAGATCAAAACTTTCTGCGCAGATCTCTACCATTCCACTAATGTCCATCACTACTGTAGCCAGAACAGAATAACAGAGTGGGGTAGGCTTTTTGCAGTCTTTCAAAGTAAACAATTGTTCGCAGGTATTGATATTTCCACAACCATCTTCCACCATCCATACGATCCTGTGTGTGCCGTTGGGATATTTTCCTGAAGCATTGTTTGAATATCTGTCTGCATAGTCAAAATTGCCATCATTGAATAAATCTATCCGATGTATCCAACGCAATTGATTGGCCGGAGTACAGTCATCAGTGGCTGTTCTGATGAATTCAATATTTCCTTCACAATGATCATAGGTACAAAAATCCTGATTGCTGCAAGCCTGATCAAAAACAGGAGCTTTATTGTCAAAGATCTTAATAATTTGTGTGTATTCCCAATAGCCTGTTGTGTAAGGATTGTTTTGGTCAAAAGTACACCAATCCAGAACTGACCATTTTCTGAGAATTTTCGTACAAGCATCCTGAACCACGTCGAATACCTGATCTTTGTAAGTGATCGCAACCTGACTGCAATAATCATCATCAACGAAGACATTACCTGTTTTATCTGGTGTTATATCAGAAATACATGCATCTATGGTGATGTCTGCAGGCCATTGGATTTTGGTTCCGTCAAATTCATCCGTGTTGATGATATGGATCGTTTGATAACAAATTGAAGTCAACCCGAGGTGATCCGTTGCTTTCCATTGTCTCGTGACCGTTCCAACTCCGCAGGAACTGATATCAACATCTGTATTGGTATGTGTCAAATTGGCTACCCTGCAATTATCCAGAGCCTCTGCAACACCTGTCAGTTCAAGATCATTGTAGTCTTCCCTGCATTCTAATACCACGACATCCGGGCAAATCAGAATAGGAGGATATTTGTCAATAACTTCAACTTCTACCATACACACATTGAACAAGCCACTTTCGTCTGTTACTTTCATTTCTACCATTTGTATGGTTCCCACATCCAGACAACAGAAAAATACTTTATCGTCGAAATTCGTGTTAAAGCCACAAGCCGCATTCATTCTTCTTGCCTCATAAGTCAGCTCACCACAATTGTCGTGGCTGCCATCATCAAAGGTAAATGCATCGGCATAAAGTTCTCCTGATGGCCCCAAAACAACCTGTGTTCTCAAATCGCATACTGCGATTGGTTTGGATTCATCCTGAACGATCACTTTGAAATACAATTCGCTGGAGTTTCCACAAGGATCTGTGAAAATGTATTTGATCCATACCGGAGTAGTAGATGCATTCAGGAACCTGAAATAAAATCCTCCGTTGGGCGTATTTACTTTTAACAGGTTACCATCTTTGTTCCATGGCAAACCATCTTCAGGAATATTGCCATTGGCATCTGCATATTTATATTCTACAGTATAAGTGATCTCTTCAAACCTGCAGTCATAAATGATCATACCATAAGCAAATGGATCTGGAAGGTCAACATCTGCAGTACAATCAAAAGGATCAGTGTATGCAACAATGTCAGGAATCGTTTTTACAATCACAGGCGCTTCATTGTCCAATACTTTGATTTGCTGGATATGTTCAATGACGGAGCCTGTACACCAGTCAGTAACCCTCCACTGTCTCAGCACTTTAAAAGTTCCCGGACAATCATTCAAAACGATATCTTCGTAATATACGTCGATGTCCGGACAAAAATCACCAGTAGGAAATCCGGCATATATCGGGTGAGGATAAAATTCCTGACCAAGGTCACAACTGTATGCAGGTAAAGTAATATTGTCATAATCAGGTGGAAATTCAAGGAACGCAGCACCATTATTGACTACCTGAACCAATTGAGTGCAGGTAGATGAATTGCCAAATAAATCCACCGCTGTCCAATGTCTTTGTATTAATTTAGAGAACATGGAATTGCAATCCTGGTCAAACACAACATCTTCATAGGTCATGTGTACAGGGCCACAGGCATCGAAACCGTACGCCGTAAAAATATTGGATCCGTTATATTCGAATGAGGCAGTCACAGGAATGGGTAAATTCAATATTGCACCGGTTTGGGCAAAGATTAAACTTACTTTGTTTAATTTGCCACCATTTCCTATCGCATCATCAGTAATCGCAAGTATCCAGTCACCTTTAATTGATTTGCCATTGAAATTGGCAAGTGACTGAACTGGCTGATACTCTCCGCTAATTCCGGGAGCAGGTGATTCACATGCATTATCCAGATCAGTGGAAGTCAGCATGGCATCATCATTCACTGTCAACCGGATATTCGGTGTTGTGCAGGATACATTATCTCCAGGTTTTGCAAAAAGTAGAATACTGGTGCCATCCGGATGTATCAACCTGGCGGTCAGTTCAGTTACACCTGTATGTTCAATATCCACGAAAACATCCAGATCAGTGATCACTGCGTTGCCCAGACCATCTATAGGAATGACAAATTCAGTAATACCTGTTTGGTTTGAAGGTATGGTATTCAATGCAGGTTTAAAATTAAAGGCCAGATTTTCAGGAACATCTGAGCCTGGGAGTAATTCTCCTGAACAGCTTGTAATGACTGGATCACAAGTGAATACAGGTGGATATTTATCTTCAAGATTGATGTAGCTGGAACAATGATTGCCTGTGATCAGATCATAAACTTCAGTATATAATAGTTGGTTGGCATACTCAGCATTGATCACATCTCCGATGGCATTTCCAAACTGATCAAAAACGATCACCTGATAGTCATCCGCACATCCGTAATGATCACCTTCCAAAACCATATCAGGAGTTACCAATACCAGACATTCATCATCCAAAGAAACCTGAATGGTGTCATTGCAGGCCAATGCAGTAGTTGCTCCTGATTGACTTACAACTGTGAGCGTAAAAGAACATGTTGAACTGTTGCCGGATGCATCAGTAACCATATACGTAAGATCGTATTGGCCTCTTTCAAAGATATCTCCGGGTAACAATCCTGAAGGATGTAAAGCACTGAAGCCAATCGCGGATTCATAGCCATGCAAAGTCAATACTAAATTACCGGTTTGGGTTCCGTCAAATGCATTTTCAACCAGTTCAGGTGTTGAAGTGCCGCAAACAGAGCCCATAACATAGGTTGGAGCAGTTTCCCCGGCTTCATTGAAACCAATTCGTACATTTCCCTGAATGCCTCCAAATACCGGAGCAATGACTTCCACTACAAAAGTTGAACCACCCCGAATTAAAGCCGGATGTGCAAAATTGACAATTTGCTGACTGGAACCAGGAAGCAGATGAGAAGAATGGCTGATCAGATTAAGGTTGGCTGGATTGAACGGGCCATTCAGTTCATATATATTAACGGTTATTTGAGAACCGTTGGAAGCGAAATATACGCCCAGATCGATGGAGGATAGTTGAAAATCATCGTCTATTCCAATTGCATCCAGATCAAAAACCCTGAAATAGTGCGTTGGCCCTGTTGGGCAATTGACAGTTTTATCTACGGTGTCCAGGAAATGCTGTTGCAAATTTCTCTCAAGGTCGCCGCAGTTTTCATTGATCAGGAAATTGAAGTCAACTTCTGTTGCGCATTCGCCTGAACCCAGATTAACCACCCGGTTGGAGCAGTTTGTGATCACCGGAGCCTGGCTGTCAATCACTGTAACATATCTGGTTGCCCTGATCTCATTTACCGTTCCTTCAGCAGTGATGAATACGACTTCAGTGGTGCCGATTGGATAGTAACCGGAATGATCTATGGTAACGTTGCCGCAAGCGCCGCTCTGAAAACCAAGAAAACTGACATATGCTTCGCATGCAGCATTGTCAGCAGTGGTGATCACGTCATTTGGCGCTGAAAGACTACAGGCTGCATTGGTCAGTCCCAGTGTTGCACTTGCTATACTACCGTTATCTCCGTAAACTCTTACAAAAATCAGAATATTACCTGTTACGGCAGCCGACGCCTGTACTTTCAAACGAAAAGTATGTGGCACATTGGCGTCAAAAACACCGCATCCGCTATTTCCGTCAGTAAAAACAGGATGCCCCCATCCAATGCCGTTATCTCCGGAATTGGCAGGCAAGGGTTGGCCTGAATTATATCCACACCCCAGAAAAATGGAAGGCTCAGCAGAATTATCCGTCAATGTCACCCCGGTAGGCGCAACAAATTCGATAAAATCAGCCCTTTCCAACATGATATTGCCGAAAGTGACTGTGTAGTCCATCTCAGCAACACCGCCGGAATAATACCTTGGAGGATCCACCTGGATCGTGACGGTATTGATTTGAGCGGTCATTTCTCCCTGGTTGTAAAAAAGGACCAGTAGTCCAACCAGCAAAGTGTGAAATAAAAAACTTAAATTTTTGGTTATTTTTCTCATTTTGTAAACTTTAGTTCAACCATTAAGAATGCAAGCGTTAAAGAATTATTGAATTCCCTTTTTCAGATTATCTGATCTTTATCGGTTTTATTTATTTTTTTTTCAGTGATTAGCCGAAATTGGATTTCAAAACCAGGATAAATATTGTGATTAATTAAAATGTTTGTTATGTAAAAATTAAAAGTCATTAATTATCAGTTATATATAAATTTTAATCTGTAAATATGTAAAAAATATTTAATGCATATGTATATAGGCAAATTCCGTACCAAATTATTATTCGGATATGTTGATTGGGTAGAATGGAGCTGATTTCATGACCGCAAGGAATCATGGTAATTGTGCTGTATATTCGCATGGGATCAGTTATCAGGGAAAAAAGTGTTAGGCAGAAGGCCATGAATAAATCTCAAAGTATTTAAAATGCTATGTCTTCAACCTGTTCAACCCGAAACCAAATAAATAAAATGTTTTCAGAAGGCAGGTGAACGATTTTAGGATAGTTTTTTTAGAACCAAGGGACAGGACACAAAAGGGTTCGAATGCTTACTCTCTAGGATAATTAATAAGAAGTTCGCCAAATAGAGCAATTGGAAGAGAGTATAAAATATTTTTTGTGAACACGAAATGGTATCAATTTCTACCTTCAGTTTTTGCAAGTGGTTAGTTTTCTGATATTAAAATTTTCACCCTCATCTATAGCTCAATTCTTTCATTTTAATATCACTTATTATCATTCTGCCATTCTTTTAGATTAGCTTTATTTTTACTATTTAGTGTCTGCAAGAAAACCCATGGTTTTTTCGTCTTTGATAAGAAAACGTCAAGGACAAGGCTTGCGAAGTTTTTGAAAACAAGGAGTTTACTAATTGTAAATGACAGTTTCAAAAACAAGCATAACGCAGTATTTGGCGTTTTCTTGCAAAGACTATATAAGATATTCTTGATGAATGGTATGGAATCCATAAAATTGAAACAGGAAAAAACAGATATTCCAAAATGTTAAGTGATAGAGATAAAAAGATTTATGCAGGCAAGGATGCAGTCCATTCTTTTCTGAAACCAGCCGGTATCGGTTTTTCGCCTGTTATAGAATTGCCGGATTCGGTCAACCCATACACAGGAGATCAGGTGAGGATTTTTATAAAAATGGTGCAATTCATGCCGCTTTTCAATATCAAAGCGCTGCCTGCCTACAATATGCTGGCAAATATCCGGCCTGAAGATCTGGGTGAGATAACAGATCTGATTGAGTATTCTTCCGGAAATACGGTATTGTCCCTGGCTGTATTTGCACAATATTTCGGCATTCCAAATATGCACGCTATCATCACACCGGATGTTCCTGCTTCAAAAAAGCGCTTACTCCAGTTGGTTGGTGCCCATTTGCTTATTTCTCATGGTCCTGCCAGTCCGGATGTATTTGCTCAGGAAGGAGGCATCTGGGAAGCCAAAAACATTGGCCAAAAAAAATCATGGCATAATCTCAATCAATACATCAATGAAGAGAATAAAAACGCTTCCTTTAAATACATCGGGAAAGAGATCTGGGAACAGATAGGCAACGATCTGAGCATTTTTGTAGCCAGTATAGGAACTGGTGGAACGATCTATGGTTCAGGGTCTTTTCTGAAGCAGCAACACTCCGGTGTTTTTATTTTGGGAACTGCCATACAAAAAGGTTCGTCCATTCCCGGTCCACGGGGTGAAGTCATGATCCACAAACTCGGTATACCCTGGGAAAAAGTAACAGATGAGGTCATTTCCATCAATGCTTTTGATGCATTTTATTACAGCCTCCAACTGATCAGACTGGGACTTTTTGTCGGGCCTTCTACAGGTATGCAACTCGCCGCTTTGCACCAAAAAATTGACAGAATGAAGGAAAACAACGAATTGGATGCCTTCAGAAATCAACATGGGCAGATCGTTTGTTCCATCATCGGCTGTGATACCATGTTCCCCTATATTGACGATTATTTTGATGTACTTGATGAGCAACATTTCCATCCTGTCAGGGATCTCGATCCGGATGACAATTTATAGATACCAAAAACGTTTTTCCCGATAGCAGGATGACATGGATCATTCTTCAAGGGATTATCAATTGAAATATTGTAATTGTTTAGCTGGATACTCGTTTAGTCTTTAGTCTTTTAGCTAATGATTTGATCATGGGTTAAAACCTAAATTACCAGGACAAATTTAAGTCTATTGCTCAAGGTACACGCTCAATTTCAGGAGACTGACAATCTAACAGACTTACAGAATTATCGGCTTACCACCTAAATAATTACGAAATATTAACTTTTTTGCTAAATTGTTGTTAGTAACTTAGCTTAAATATTAATTTTGCATATGCATTTTTTATATCCAGGTTTTCTATGGGCTTTGACCGCGATAAGTATACCTATACTTATACATCTTTTTTATTTCAGACGCTTTAAAACGGTCTATTTTCCCGATATCCGTTTTTTGAAAGAGATCAAGGAAGAAACTGCCAACCGCAACAAGATCAGGAATTTACTCGTACTGATCATGCGGATACTGGCCATAACCGCCTTGGTTCTGGCATTCGCCCAACCCTTTATTCCGCAAGGAGCTGATAACGAAAAGGGATTGAATGCGGTAAGTATATTCATCGATAATTCTTTCTCTATGAACGCCGCAGGAAAGGATATCTCGTTGCTTGAAAAAGCAAAACTCGACGCCATCGGGATCGTTAAAGCTTATGACAGGGACGATCGTTTTCAAATATTGACCAACGATCATGATTTTGTTCAAAGACAATGGTCAACACAGGAAGAAGCCATCGAAAAAATAGAGCAGATCGGTTCTTCACCAACTGTAAAGAAATTGAGTACGGTGCTTTCCATGCAAAAAGAAGCCTTTTATCTGGCGGGAAATTATAACCATCAGGTCTATTGGCTGAGCGATTTTCAAAAAAATATTACGGATTTTAAGCCTGAGGATTTTGATTCGCTGACCAGTTACAGGGCAATCATGTATGAGGGTGTCGATCAAAGCAATATCAGCATTGATTCAGCCTGGTGGATCGCTCCACTTCCAGTAGCAGGTCAGCAAGGGCAATTGGTGGTTCGCCTGACCAACCACAGCGAAAAAAATGCTCAGGATCTGAGCCTCAATTTTAAATATGATAACCAGAATTTCCCTTTGGCGAATCTGAACATACCTGCGGAGAAATCCGTCATTGATACTTTATCCTTCAGATTGAGTCAACAGGGATGGAATGCAGGCAGGCTGGAAATAAAGGATTATCCGGTTGTTTTTGATGATGTGTATCACATCGCTTTCAATGTGGCGGCATCATTACCTGTTTTGATCGTGAAGTCAGATGCAGCGAAACCATATACTGAAGCCGTTTTTAAATTGTCAGAAGTGTTTATTCCGGAAATCACCGGACAAACAAACATAGACCATTCAGGCTTGAGCAAGTACAAGCTCGTAGTGCTTGAGAGCGTCACCTCACTTTCTTCCGGCCTGGTCTCCAGCCTCAAAACATATATGGAAAACGGTGGCATCGTGATGCTATTTCCTTCAAAAGAACCGGATATTGAAGCTTTGAATGGAAACTTTGCCTCCTTTGGTGTCAATTCAATCCGCGGCATCGAACAAAAAGAAATGCAGGCAAGTTTCCTCAACAAGGATGAATTCGTTTTCAAGGATGTTTTTGAAAAGCAGGAAAATAAACAGATCACTTTGCCAGCAATCAGACAAAGACTGCTGATGTCAGCTCATCAGAATAAGCCAGGAAGAAAATTGATCGGTTTCGCAGACGGAAGCGCCATGATTGAATCCTATACTGTCGGAAAAGGTTCATTGTTTTTATCTACGGCTCCGTTGGATCCTGAACTAAATGACCTGACCACCAAAAATGCTTCGGTTTTTGTTCCAATGCTTTATAAGATGGCTTTGAGCAGCGATTTGGGAGATCCGCTTTCCTATACCATCGGAACCGGAGGTGTCATAGCTGTGGATCAGCAAGTCAATCAGAATAAAGTGGCCTTTATCATTTCCGGTGAAAAGGAATTCATTCCCACTGCGCGCAATGTGGGTGGAAAAACTTACCTCAACCTGGATATTCCGTTGCAGCATGCCGGAATATATGATGTATTGCAGGAAGATAAAATGGTAAAAATGGCTGCCTTCAACTACAACAGAATTGAGTCTGATCTAAAAGGAACAGATGAAGACGAGCTGAAAAGTATGTCGGGAGAAAAAATGAACATTTTGAAATCAGGATATAAAACAAAAAATCTTACAGAACAAATAAGGTCGCAGGAAAAAGGAGTGGTTCTTTGGAAATGGTTTATTATTTTAGCACTCGGATTTCTTTTGGCTGAAATTCTGTTATTGAGGCTGTTTAAAACCTGATCTTCAGAAAGATCGATCATAAAAACTTTTTAAGTGCAATTTGTTTTTGTCAAGTATTAAAAAATCGGAGGTTAAATGAACTGTTTAATAAAAAAAGCACGGGTTATTGATAAAAATTCTGCCTGGAATGGCAAAATCGTGGATATTTTGATCAAAAAAGGTAAAATCGAGGAGATCAGTGAAGAAATTACAGTTGAAAATATTAAAACAGTTGGTTATGATGGTCTTTGTATCAGTCCGGGTTGGCTGGACATTGGAGCCACGCTGACTGAACCGGGACATGAAGATCTCGATGACCTCAAATCACTGCAACAATCTGCCCTGAAAGGCGGGTTTACTGCTTTGGCGGTCTTCCCCAATACCAAACCCACCATAGACAACAAGGCTATGATCGATGCGCTCATACAGAGAAGTGCAGATTTCGCGGTTGATATACTGCCGGTTGGCGCTGTTACAAATTCCTGCGCCGGCAAAGATCTGGCTGAGATGTTTGATATGCACAGTTCGGGTGCAGTTGCCTTTTCTGAAGGAAAGGAAAGCCTCCAGCATGGCGGTGTGATGCTCAGAGCGCTAAAGTATGCTTCGATGTTGAATTTATCCGTGATCAACAGGCCTGACGAAAGGACGATCAGCGAAATTGGCATGGTAGATGAAGGAATTGATGCGGTGAATATCGGGTTGCCAGGCATGCCTGTCTTAGCGGAGACACTGATGTTGCAAAGAGACATACAATTGGCAGAATACACGGGAGGATCGCTCATCGCCCACATGGTCAGCACAGCAGATTCCGTAAAACTGATCAAACAGGCAAAAAGGGACGATTTGAAGGTGAAAGCAACGGTTTCCTGGCACAATCTGGTAGAAACAAGTAAAATACTAAAGGGTTTTGACCCGAATCACAAAGTCATGCCTCCGCTGAGGAATAAAGCACAAAGAAATGCATTGATCAAAGGATTGACAGAAGGCATCATCGACGGCATCGTTTCCAATCATACGCCGATAGATTTGGAAGAAAAGAGGAAGGCATTTTCTGATGCAGCTTTTGGTGCGTTGGGCCTGGAGCAAATGTTTGGTGTGTTGCGTTCAAAACTTCAGGAAGTGGTTGAGCTGGAAATTTTGGTGGACAAATTATCCAATGGTCCCAGGGAAGCGCTTGGACTTGAACCAGCAACGATTGAGGCAGGCAACGATTGTAATGTGACTTTTTTTCAGCCTGATCAAAAATGGATATTCAGTAAAAACGATGTTCAGTCCAAATCCGCTAATGCGCCTTATCTGGATTTAGAACTAACGGGCAAAGTGGTCGGAATTTACAACCGCAGGCAACTGGTAATTTCATGAATCGGGTAGGAGAGAAAAAGGTTTTGTTGCCACATGTTGCTCTGGGTAAAAAACTAACGTTCCATTTAACCTCATAAACCTCATAAACCTCATAAACCTCATAAACAACATAAACTTTATAAACATAAAAACTAATACATGAAACCAACTTTAGTAGTACTCGCAGCCGGAATGGGAAGCAGATATGGAGGCCTGAAACAGATGGATGAATTTGGCCCCAATGGCGAAACCATTATAGATTATTCTATTTATGACGCCATCCGTGCAGGATTTGGCAAAGTAGTTTTTATCATCAGGGATTCTTTCAAAGATGCATTTGTTGATTTTTTCTCCAAAAAACTCGAAGGGAAAATCGAAGTAGAGTTTGTTTCACAGGAACTTTACAAATTGCCGGCTTCCTTCAAGTGTCCTGAAGACCGGATCAAACCCTGGGGAACAGCGCACGCTGTCATGATGGCCTCTGAGGTGGTAAAAGAACCTTTTTTGGTGATCAATGCAGATGACTATTACGGCGTGGAAGCTTATCAGGTGGCGGCTGATTTTTTCATGCAGCATCCTGTTGATAAAACCGGTAAAAAATTGTACAATGTCATTGGTTATAAACTGGTGAATACTTTGTCTGAATTTGGCACGGTCAACAGAGGTGTTTGCAAAGGGGATGCTGAAGGGAACCTGGTCAGCATTGAGGAATGCAAAAAAATTGGCTGGGACGAGCAAGGGAAAATCTCTTTTCCCGGAAATGACGGTACTCCCAGATTTTTACAGGAAAATGATATCGTGTCAATGAATATGTGGGGTTTTTATCCGTCATATTTCGAATTTTTCGAAAGGGAATTTTCGAAGTTTCTGGAGCACAATATTGAAGACCTCACATCTGAATATTATATCCCGGATCTGATCGATTTGCTGATCGCCGAAGGTGAAGCTGATGTGAAAATATTATCTTCAGATTCCAGTTGGTTTGGAGTTACTTATAGGGAAGACAAGCCATTTGTGGTGGAAAAATTGTCCGGAATGATAGCGGATGGTGTTTATCCCAGTGATTTGTGGGACTGATTTGACAAGTGATCATTGGAAAAATGGGGAAATCAGAAAATGAATTTCCCCATTTTTTTCAGATGCTTATCCATGATCTCCAATTCGTGAGCGCCGGAAACCACAATATCTTCATCCACGCTAAAATCCAGTTCTGTGGATCTGCTTTCGTAATCTACACTGTTGAGTATCACTTTTATAGTATTCAGTCGCGCCAGATGTTTGTCATTGGACCGGATAATGGTCCAGGGTGTGATGGAGGCGTGAGAATTTTGCAACATCTTGTATTTCATCTCGGTAAAATCATCCCAATGCTCCTGGGCCTGCACGTCGATCTCGCTTAGTTTCCACTGCCGGAGCGGATCGTTTTTTCTGCGTTCAAATCTGGCTTCCTGTTCATCCTTGGTAACGCTGAAATACAATTTGATCAGAACGATGCCTTGTCTGACCAGATCTTTTTCAAAGCCTTTGACACCCTTATTGAAATCGGTGTACTCTTTTTCGGTGCAAAAGCCAAAAACACGTTCCACCATCGCCCTGTTGTACCAACTCCTGTCGAATAATACAATTTCGCCTCCGCGTGGAAATTGCTGGACATATTTTTGGTAAAACCACTGCGTACGTTGCTCCAGTGTTGGTTTTCCCAAAGCAACCACACGATAGTGTTTTTCATTCATGTACCTGGTAACCCGCCGGATCGTTCCTCCTTTTCCTGAGGCATCTCTTCCTTCAAAAAGAATGATCATTTTCTTCTGATGAGCTTCCAGATGTGCCTGAACCTTTAACAGTTCACCCTGAAAAGGCTTCAACTGCTGTTCTTCTGTATATCTTCTGATCGCCTTTTCGTTGAACTCGTTTATCTCGGCCATGCTATGTGTTTTATAAATAATGAATAAACAACGAAGGAACAAAAATATTGTTTTCCCGGTAAAATTAAAATATTTGTATTTCCGAAACTGAAATTTTTAATTTCTATTATTTTGCAATTCTTTGATTGTGCCTGATCATTCTTTGTTATCGGACATAGCTCATTTTGACATAAAAGCGTTCATCCAATGCACCCAATGCCTTGGCTGTCTCTGGTGAAATGATGACTTTTACATTGTCAGCATAAGCAGTTGCCGGAATTTCTCCAATCACCGTTACGTTCAGGCTTTTCTTTGAAAAAGGATTGTACACCTCTATCTGACTTCCCGGTATGGCATCCCGGTGCAAAGCAAAAATTCCCGTGGCCTGACTTTGAGGATTCCAGATCGCAATGCCATTGTCTTTGCGAACTTTTTTCACAGGCGCCTCAGGTTCACCTGCGGTTGATTCTTCATTTTCATCATTGTCAGATTTTGCAATTATTTTCTCAAATTTCATCTTGCCGGGTTCATTGATTTTTGGGCTGACTTCTTTTTGCTTGCTCACACCGGTTGATTTGGCGATCTCCTGCTTTTTTGATTCTGTACCAGGCACTACATTACTCGTTGCTTTTTTGGCATCATTGCCCTGTTTTCGTGTGATGGATTCCTGCTGTGTTTTGCTGGTGCCGTGGGTATATTTCATTTTGTACCCAACCAGTACAAGTTGATTGGGTTGCAAACTGATATTGCTCATTTTATTGAACTTTTTCACTTCTTCCATGCTTAAATCGAAATAAATCCTGGAAATCCGGAACAGGTTGTCTCCTTTTTTGGCTTTGTAATATACCGGAATTTTATTATGTATATCTCCACCTACGCTGAAATCATCTATAAAACTTTTGTTCACAGGTATGTTTATCCGGTCATTGAGTTGAAGTGTTACCAGATTTTTTTTAGGATTTGCATCTATAATGTCCAGAACTTCCACCTGATACGCTTTAGCTATTGAGTATACGGTATTGCCTTTGTCCACCAGATAATTAGTGCACAATCCATATGCAGAATGATGCTCAATAATGATCGTTTTGGGCAGTGTAACCGACTGTGAAGTTGAAATTCCAGGGGCTATGATGCTCATTATTACTGCCATGAATAATCTATAGTTCAATCTATTCTTCATTTTAAATAGTTATAAAATAAGTGCAAATATATGATAATAAATCGTAATATTTATTTTGAACACTCAAATTTTATCATTTCAACTGATTTTTAACATTTTATTTTCATACAATGTCTTCATGAGGTTTATATCAGGTATATTTGTCATTGTAAAATAACCAAAAATTTGCAATTTATGACAAAGGTGATAGCTGTGATTACCATCATGGAAGAATTGAAGACAACATTTGACAGCCAACAAATATTGAACAGGATAGGCGAGATCACATCTGTATTGGAAGGATTTGATCAGATGGATGAAATTATAATCGCCTCCTCCGATTTGAAAATACATGATTGGTTGAAAGCGAATAACCTGACGTATGAACAAACATTCAGATCCAATGCATCGACCGTTGCACATTGCGCACAGGTAGCTCGCAGGTTCTGGACCTCCGATATCATACTTGATATTCCTGTGGATGCTTCTCCTGATTTGGTTAAAGGATTACTTGAAGCGATTGATAAAATGTTGGAAGACAATTGGATGCAGATATCCTGTATTCGGAAACGGATCACTGACCGTTTGATTTTCCAACAATCTGAAACGATCAAAGTGGTATGTGACCGGTACCACAAAGTGTTGTACCTGAGCAGGTCGCCCATACCTTATGGACAGGATATTGACTTAAATGATCAATTGTTGTACCGTTATTACCCTTTGCATGCATTCAGAAATAAAACTTTACAGGAAATCGCAGTTCTTCAGACATCTGTACTCGAACGTTCTGAACAAATTGAATCGTTGAGGTGGCTGGAAAACAATTATTCGATGTATGCATTCGGTGAATAGTTTTCATTTTTAAATAAGATTTTGGCTCAGGAAAATTTTTGTGTTTCTCTGGTAAAGTCGCATAGTTTTTCACTTTATGGTAAAGGAATAAATTGCCAAATAGATTATTTGTAAACCCTATAATTCCCGACAATTTTTCCTAAAAGCAAAAAACCCCGAAGGTGTGACATAATTTTATACCAATAATTCGCAAAACCCCAAAGGGATGACATGATTATTGCATAAAACATACAAAATCATGTCATCCCATCAGGATTAAACGGAAAATTTTATTTACAGTAATTTGCTATCGCAAAACAATTTCATCATTTGGAACTAAGCACCATATAAGACCACGGTGCCAAAGTCGTTTTGGTATTTTGCCATGATGAAGGATCGATCTTCTTGTTTTGGAAAATCTCGTTCATTTCTCCCGCAACCAACGCATTGACCGTTTTGAATGATTGTGCTTTGTCAGAGAAATTGAGCGCGACCAATACCTTTTCACCGTCTTTTTCCCTTTCATATACCAGGATTTTATCCGGATTGTCGGTATCAATTACGGTCATTTGCCCGCCATGAATGCCATTCCAGATGCCTTTATTGTTGTGCTTCAGGCTTAAAAGGGTTTTGTAAAATGCTGTTTTATCCTTGTATTTCCAGTCAATGGAATCCTTTTCGAAAAACAGTAAAGTCTTGTTCAAACCTGCTTCCTGTCCGCTATACATCAAAGGCATGCCATGTGAAGTAAAAGCAAAAACAGCCATCAGATCCACCGCCTTGCCAAAACGCTTTGCCATCGTGCCATTCCAACTGTTTTCGTCATGATTGTCGATAAAATTCATCTTATAGGCCGTAGGTTTGAATTTTGTCTGCTCATCCTTGAAGAATGCAAGTATATCCGTAACCCCTTTTTGCTTTTGTGCAACTTCCTTCATCAAATGGTGAAAACCCCAACCATAAGTCATGTGAAATCCCACTTCATGTAATGCCGGGTCTTCCCATTCTGCCAACATGAATACATGTTTTTTCGGCACGAATCCGGCTACATCGCATCGGTATCCATCGATATCAAAATCCGTGATCCAGTATAACATCGCATCTGTCATAGCCTTACGCATATCAGGATTGTCGTAGTTGAGGTCCGCAACATCCGTCCAGTCTGTATCTTTAGGGTGTGTGATGTTGCCCAATGAATCTTTGGTATAAAAATCAGGGTTCGTTTTAGTCCAGACATGATCCGCACCTGTATGGTTAGGCACCCAGTCCAGAATGATCTTCATGCCCGATTCGTGTATTTTGGTAACCAATGCTCTGAAGTCTTCCTCAGTACCAAAATTGGGATTGACTGCTTTGTAATCCTGTGCAGCATAATAACTGCCTAACGAGCCTTTCCTGTTCTTTTCACTGATCGGATGGATGGGCATCAGCCAAAGAATATCCACGCCCATTTCTTTTAGCCTGGGTAAATGCTCCGCAAAGGCATTGAAAGTACCCTCAGGCGTATACTGGCGTATATTGACTTCGTAAATATTGGCATTGGCAGACCAGTCAGGCGCTTCCAGCAATTTGTAATCGGGTTCAGCCTTGATCTGTTCCGGTTTTTTAAATTTTCCGCAACCGGCCAGAAAGACCGTTAAAATGGCGACTATGGTAAGTAATTGTTTCATTGTCAATTTTTTGATTAATTAAAAATATATTTGTTTGTAAGTTTTATAAAACCTTGTGTCGATATAACTCTGTGAATCTCTGTGTCTTCTCTGTGACCCTCTGTGTAAATAACTTTTATATCACTGAGATTTTCGGCGATGTAATTTATTACGTTCAAAATAGTTTTAGTTATAAATAATTTCAAAACTGTGTGCCGGCAGTTTAACCTTTAGTGTCTGCCCTGTCAGCGAAAAAGTTTGCTTTTTCAGATTTTTCAGGTTTTTGACAGGCCAGTTAGGCGGAATATTTACGCTCAATTCCCGTGGTTTATTGCTGTTATTGATCAAAATGATGGCAAAATCATCAAAGTATTTTCTAGAGTAAACCAATACGTCCTTTTCAACCAAAAGGAAATTCAGGTTGCCATACAACAAACTCATTTTGCTTTTACGCAGCCTGGCAGTCATGGCAACATCATCCGCCAGGGATTTTTCTAGTGCATTCCATTTATCAAAATACATCATCCGCCTGTTGTCAGGATCATTTCCACCGGTCAATCCGATCTCGTCTCCGTAATATACCACGGGAATACCGGGAATGGTCATGTTGATGGCATGCACCAGGCCAACTTTTTTAAAGCCGGTTTCATTGCGCAACCGGATATTACGGCTCCATCCAGCATATTTGGAGTCTTCCTCGGGTTTGACCTCTCCTGTAGCCAAAGCCATGATGCGCGTTCTGTCCTGATTACCGCTCATGTTGCCCATGATGTGATTGGTTCCGTAATATTCCTGGCTTTGCTTCAATCTGCGCACCACATTTTCAAAACCGATCTGATCCTGCGTCACTGCGGTTGAAATAGCATCATACACATTGAAATCGAATTGTCCGTCGAGCATGCCCGAACCGATATAACTGGAGATCAGTTCAGGTGTTCCGTATGTCTCACCCAGTTGCAGGTATGATTTACCCGTTTCCTTCTCGTAAGCTTTTACTTTTTTGGTCAAAGTACGCCAGAAAATTTCAGGTATGTGCTTGGTGGCATCATGACGGAAACCGTCAAAATCATAAGCTTTGAGCCAAAACATGGCGCTGTCGGACACCATTTCAGTGATTTCCTGTTTTTCAAGGTTTAAGGTGGGTAAAAACACATCGAACCATGTAGTGAGCCGGTGTTCATCCCATTTTTCCGTATTCAGCGTACCATCAGGCAGGTAAAGATCCGTAGTCCAGCCCTTGTCTTTGTTGGCCACATAGACCGGATGTGTTTCATGGACATGGTGAGCCACGAAATCAAGGACAACATTCATATTTTTGGAATGTGCAAGATCGATCAGTTCCTTCAGTTTGAGGCTGTCTCCAAAATGCGGATTCACTTTGGTGAAGGAGGTGGGCCAGTAACCGTGGTAAGCAGAGAATTTGCTGCGGATACCCTTGACATCATATAGCCCGTAGGCTTTTTCCGGATTGGTTACAATAGGGGAGAGCCAGATGTTGTTGATCCCCAGTTTTTCGAAATAACCTTCCTTTATTTTTTGGATAACCCCATCCAGGTCGCCACCCAGATAATTGGCTTTAGGATGGATTTCGGGGTCATCGATCTTTTTGTCGTTGGCCGTATTTCCGTTATAAAATCGGTCGAGGAACACAAAATACATGATATTGGCAGCTTTATCCTGACGGGTGAGTTTCGAAGAATCCATCAACGGTTTCCTTTTTTCCAACGGGATCATGGTGTATCTAGTTCCTGCCTGTTCATTATAAGCCCATGCACGGATGGAGGAACGTTCGTATTTGTCAGCCGTTGCAGGTATGGTGACGGCAAATGTTGTCCCTTTTTTGACTGCGTCGATTTTGAAATTATTCCACAATACCACGAGGTCAGTTGCCTGATTTGCTTCAAATATCAATTCATTCCCTTCATAGGCGATCACTTCAAGCGAAGGTATTTTGTCTTCCGGGACACCCGGAACTTCCAGCAGGGAATTGAATTTTCCCATGCCATTGTCAATTTTTTGGGGATTGTTGGGATCCTGAGCTTCTTTGCCGTCCAGCAACAACAGGTAACCATATTGTCCGGGAACGACATAAAAATCAGTTTTCCAGACGCCATTTTCTAGTTTCAGTACGGTGCTGGAAGGATTCCAGGCGTTCATGTCGCCTTTGATCTGCACTGTTTTGTAAGTTTTCTTTCCCGGGTCAAAAGTATAAGGCACTTTCTTTTTTGTGGTTTTATAGACGGGAATGTCCCATTTGGTTTTGCCGCTGAAAAAACTCAGCAAGCTGACAGGCGACAAAGTTCCGTCATCATGTAAAGTAAGCTTACGACCGGGTTTGTCAATGTCTATTTCCAGTCCGGAAGCTCCGGTGATGGAATCGAATTCGACCGGCTTATCAAAATAATCATCCAGGTAAACGACCGTTTCAGTTTCGTGCATCAGCACAGGGCTACCCAAACCTGCGATCGTGTCGTCGGTGACAAAAGCCGCATTGGATTTTTTACATGAATGATTGCCAAAGGTGAAAAAGGCTGCTATAAAAAGTAAGCTGTAAATATGAGTTTTCATCTTGCCAGAATTTTTGTTTTCAATCAAATCCCACTTTGTTTCAAGCATCCCGAAACGCAATGGTCTTCCTGCCATTTTCCAGGCTTCAAAGGTAATGAATAAATGCTTAGTGTACAATAAACACCTTGTTTTCATTCAGCCTTTCAAATGATCCAATGATCCAATTTTAAAATCAAACGATTATTCAATCAGTGATTTTTTTTTTAGTGCGCAGATCTCGAAGATAAGCGCAGAAATTAGTATATGATTGACAGAAAAAGATCAGCGAAAATCTGCGAAACATCAGCGAAAATCTGCTGGAAAATCCTCATCACACCCGGGTCTATTTTCAAATATTCAAATTATCCAATGATCTGATTTTCAAATTATTCCTCAAACAAATCTTTCTGATTTCTACACATAGATCCGCGCTGCGCAGCATCCGTGTCATCCGCGTTGCCAACTGTATTTTTCGAATGTGGAGTAAGAGGATCCTTGCAAGTACAATGTGTGAGTCACCCCGAATTTTCAAATTATCCAATGATCCAATTTTCAAATTATCCCTTCTACCAATCTCTCTGTTTTCTAAACATAGATCCGCGCTGCGCAGCATCCGCGTCATCCGCGTTGCCAACTGTATTTTTCGAATGTGGATTGAATGGATCGTTGCACTCCAATGTGTGAGTCACCCCGAATTTTCAAATTTTCAAATTATCCAATTTTCAAATTATCCCTTCTACCAATCTCTCGCTTTTCCAATTGTAGATCCGCGCTGCGTAGCATCCGCGTCATCCGCGTTGCCAACTGTATTTTTCGAACGTGGATTGAATGGATCGTTGTATGTCCAATGTGGGAGTCACAACGAATTTTCAAATTTTCAAATTATCCAATTTTCAAATTATCCCTTCTACCAATCTCTCGCTTTTCCAATTGTAGATCCGCGCTGCATAGCATCCGCGTCATCCGCGTTGCCAACTGTATTTTTTAACCGTGGATTGAATGGATCGTTGCAGGTCCAATGTAGGAGTTGCTACGAATTTTCAAATTTTCAAATTATCCAATGATCTGATTTTCAAATTATCCCTTCTACCAATCTCTCTGATTTCTAAACATAGATCCGCGCTGCGCAGCATCCGAGTCATCTGCGTTGCCAACTGTATTTTTTTCGAACATGGATTAATGGAATCATTTCAGGCCCAAAGATTGAATCGCCACTAATTTCCAAATTTTCAAATTTCCACATCAATCGATTATTCAATAAATCCTTATACCATCGAACGAATACATGAGAGCGTTGCAAGATCATTCATGAATAACCGGGGTCACCAGTTTCATGAGTTTTTCCAATGATTCCTGCCAACCTAAAAAGCACATTTCCAGCGGGATCATATCAGGTATACCTTCCTGTATAATCCTGATTTCTGTTCCACAGGATACTTCATTGAACAAAACCGTGGTGATCATCTCACCCGGTAAATTCGGATCATCAAATGAATCCGAATACCGGATCTTTTCCAATTCCTTTATTTCTAAATAATTGCCTCCGAAGGAATGACTGCTTTGGGTGGTGAAATTGTGGAATGACATTTTAAACCGACCTCCTTGCCGGAAATCCATCTCGTGAACCTCGCAAAGAAAACCATAAGGAGGATTCCAAAATGCGACTGCCAAAGGATTTGAAAATGCCCTGAATACTTTCTCAACCGGTGCACTGATCACTCTGTGTAAATCAACCTGATTTGTGTTCATTTCTTAAATTTTAGTTGGATTCTGAAATTTGTTTTATGACCTGAAGGGCTGAAGGGAAGGTTTTATTCATATATTCCCTGAAATCTTCCAGGATATCTACTTTGACCATAAGACTTGTTCCTGTCTCTTCTTGTCGCAGCTCATAACTTTCCAATGCATTTTCCCAGGATTTGGATGGATCGGTCACCGCCAGTTCCAAAAATTCTTTCACTTCGCCCAAATGTCTGAAAACGACCATTTTGTTTATCTCCATTTTTTCAATCATACTCACTATTCCATCGCCATTCGGGGACGTGAAATAGATTTTGTTGCCCTGTGCAAAATGATCTGTTTTAAATTGACTTCCGGGATTAAACACACTGGCCCATTTTTTGTAGTTTTCACTCTCCCAAAGTGATTGCCAGACTTTTTCAGCGTTTGCATTTATCAGGATGTTAAATTCCAATGTTTCCATCTTTTTATTTTTTGTTCTGATAAAGATCATGGCAATAGCTGTAGTTAAAATGACCATGAAAAGACTTCCTATGGCGCCCTGTCTGGCGTAATTTGCATAATTGAAGTTTGCTTCTGCTTCAGCAATGGTTTTGTAATAACCAAGTTCAACGGATCGTTTGATCACATTCGGGAAATATTCAGGAGTGATGATATAAGTTGTGATCCATTGAGTCAACGGGCTGATCAGTGCAATGAAAACGGACAATAGGATACCAGAGATCAAACCTTGTACATAGGTCATTTGTCCGTTGTAAAAATGTTTCTTTTTGTCCTTTAATGCCAGCACCAGCACATAAATGGCAGGAATGTAGAACAGGTTGGTCAGATACAGATGATAGTCGATGTACCTTCCATGAAGGCCTGAAAGCTTTTCCATAAGCATCCACAACAATCCCATCAGGGAGAAAATGACTGCCCATTTGATTTCAATGCTTATTTTTTTCATCCTGCTTATTTATTTGATTACTAGTTGTTTTTAAAAGTGGTTCAAAGCTGATCAATCAGATATAAGAACGAAAACAGTAGTATCCGGCAATTTGTTTAAATATTTTGTTTATACCGGATATTTTAACGCTGCCTATTACCTGAAGATGGTATTTTATCTGATGGGCAATTGCAATTGTTAAAGGAAATATTCAGACCTTGTTGCTGAAATACATTCGCTCCTTTCAAAAATTAAAGGAATCAGCTCATATTCTGGAAATGAAATGCCAACTGAATAATGTATGTACACCTTTACCATCAATTTAAACCTTTTTTCCATTATTTGATATGGATTGCAGATGATGCAGAAATGATGATGCGGATTTATTCGGATCTTTTCAGGCTCTATCAGTGATTTAACCTCAAACCAACTTGAGAAAAATCAACATAAAAGAATTGAGTTATTAGAGGGTGATTGTCGACCAACAGAAAGAAATTCAACATAATTTGAAGTATTTTTGCATCACTTTTCCATTTCATACATATATACCGTTGAATTCAATAAATCTAATTTATCGAATTTATTGATCAATATTGATACTGGCACATAATCACTGGTGAAAAAATCTGATAGATAATATCGTAAACATTTTAAATCATTGAAAATGAAAAAAATATTCTTCCTGTTTGGAATGGTTATACTAATGATTTCCTGTGATAAAGAAAATATTACATTTGAGGATAGTACTTTTGTCAGTGATCCCGAAGAAATAAAATGGCCTTTTGTTTATGGTCAGATCTTTTCGGAAAATGGAGAAACAATGGCAAATGTCCAGGTCGAAGTTTTTCAAAATGATGCATTAGTTGGAACTGTTTTTTCTGATACTAAGGGTAAATACAGTACACATTTAATCAAAACCGATCCTGATTATTCTATTACTATTAAATATCACAAACAAGATTATTCAAATAAGTACAGGAGATTTGAATTTGAAACTTCGCATTACAGCAATAAAAATATTGTCATAGGAAAAGAAACAAGCAGTGCGGAAGTAACTAAGGAAATTTACGAATTAACCAATCCTGCTGATACAAATCTGATTAAAATCTATGGATATGCCAGATTATCAGATGGCACGCCTGTAGCCGGAGTTTCATGCGAAGCCGTTTGGCAGTATCTAAAAACTACGAACGTTTTACTGATCCAAAAGTACACCAGGGACTATTCTGATCAGGATGGTTATTTTGAATTACTGGTTCCGAAAAGAAAAATCATTCATTTTAAAGCATATATAAACAGATATCCTCAACAAATCTTGGCTCCTTGTTTTGAATGGTTCACTGATGTGAATGGGGTCGGTGCAATCAGTCAATGGCATTACATGGAATTAGGGAAATTTGAAAGTAACTATAATGCAAAACTTAGGGAGGATATCGAATTTCTAACATTGAGTGGAAATGTTAAGGGAAAGGTGGTTTCCTGTGACGGGAATCCGATAAGCATTGGAAAACTTAGAATTTCGATAAATTATAAGAATTTTTATTTTTGGAATGTCTTACAACAGGACCAATTCACATTTAGTCAGGACGGAGAATTCAATGTCCATTTTGAAACATGCCCGGTTGAGAATACGAGTCCGGGTGATTATAGTATCAGGGTATTTGTTGATGATCCAATATCAAAGTATAGTGGTGAAAAAGAGCTTGAATTATCTGAAGTGACCGATTTAGGCATGATCAATTTATGTATAGATAACAATGAATATCCGGGAGAATTTGATTTGACATTGGGATCAGATCAACGAAGTTTTCCAAGAGCTTTTGACAATGCTATAAAAGGTAAGGATAAACTTTACATGTATTTTTATTATCAGGAAGGAAACCTGTATGAAGAAATCACATTGAATTCAGATTTCGTAAATATCGGTGAAATCCCTGTAATATCCTTTATTTACAGAAAGGGTTGGGATAAAGGTAGTTATATTGAAATCTTTGAAAAAACTTTTGAAGCTAAACCAGAAGATGTCATCATGACCATCACTAAAATCGAAAATGATTATGTCTTTGGTCAGGTGACAGGAGAAGTTGATACGTCACAAGGGCGAAAATCCGTAAGTGGAACGTTCAGGGTTTTTAATAAATAATAAAACCTCTGATTTTGGAAAACTTCATCTCAAAGCAATTGATCGAACACTGTAAAAATGGTGATCGCAGGTCTCAAAAAGAACTATACCTGCTCACCATAGACAGGTTCAGAAATATTGGTTGGCGGTATAGCTTTAATAATGATGATGCTTTGGATATCGTTCAGAATACATACCTGATGATTTTCAGATCATTGGATAAATACGATGATAATAAAGGTTCTTTTTATACCTGGAGTAACAAAATCATTGTAAATGAAGCACTTCAATTGTTGAGAAAAAGAAGTAAAATTATGTCTGATGATTTTAATGATAATTTATATGTGGAACATTCGGATATGAATCTGGAAAAATACACTATCGATGAGATCAAAAGAGTTGTCGGGCAATTGAATCCAGCGCACAGAGTGATTTTTAATATGTATTTTTTTGATGAATTCACCTATAGAGAAATAGCAGAAATTCTTAACATCAAAGAGTCGAGTACAAGAGCGAATGTGTCACGAGCGAAAAAAGCATTTTTGGATGTTTGGAAAAAAATTGATAATTCAATGGCTTTATGAAGAGAATAAATTATAATAAACTTTGGGAAAATGATATTCCTGAGTGGAATAAGGAGGAATTATGGTCAATCATCGAAAAAAGCCTTAATAGTAAAAAAGACCGTTCTAAACCTGTTTATGTATTGTTGTTTGCATGCTCTCTGGTTCTCGGATTTGGTGTATTATGGAATCATTTCGGTAAAATCAACAATATGAAGCCAGAGATTTCGAAAAGCATTGAAAAAAAACGAACGAAAATGGATTCCGGCGACGAATTCTACCCAGAAATAAAAAATGATTCAGTTAGCTTATTTAAGCAGGCAACAGAGTTTTTCTTTAAAACCAATGAAAAACTTGAACAAGTACAATCTACTCAGATAGATCAATATCCAGGAGAATTAAAAGTTCCGGGTAGCGATGTCACTTATGGCACTTATTCATTATGGCGTGATTCCGATGATCTCGCAGATGTGAGGAAAGATGAAAATATTCAAAAATTGCCAGGTTTTTTGTTTAAATTATTCCGGATCCAGGATGTGAATTTGGTTGATTTTAATAGCAATCAAAGTATTCCACCGGAAAAAACTGTTTTGAATCAGCCGTTTAATTGGATCGCTGCAAATACCGCTTTGGGCTTCGGGTTGAATATAACTGATCATGATAAAAATTCTATCTGGCAAAGCAGAAAATTGCGAAACGAAAAAATTATTGTTAACTATTCAGCTTCTCTGTTATTTGGTAAATCTGTTTTCAGGAATTTCACCATTTCTACAGGTATGGATTATCAAAAGAAGATGATCAATTTTGTAGACAGGGATTCGATAATGAATACTAACAGCTTTCAAAGTGATTCGGCATTTTTTGTAAATTCTTCTGAACCGATTTATTTTTCGGGTGAGCGAACAATTACCAACATCAAATACAGGAACCTGGATGTTTTGAATGAAATTTCACATATTTCAATTCCACTTTTTTTAAATTATCATTATACAGCAACAAAGTATGGATATTCTTTTGGAGCAGGAGTTCTGTTTCGGGTTCATTCAATATTAAAAGGGTATACCGTCAACCATGAAAATAACATCGTTCCCTACAATAATTACCTTCAATATATAAAAAAATACAAAGGCATTACGGATTTAAAATTGACAGGGCATTATCGGGTGAGTTTAATCGAAAACGTAAATTTAAATTTAGGCATTGAAGTTGGTTTCCCGCTAAAACCTTCCTACACCATTGATATGGATGGTGTAAATCCTTTTAGAGATAAGTCCATTTGTTTTAACTCGCAATTTGGGCTGAGCTATTTGTTTAGGTAAAGTGCCTTTTTGCAATAACAGAAATAGTGAACAAATGACAAATCAACTATAATTTTTTAGCTCATTTAATTTGAAAAAAAATGTGATAGGTGAAATACACTCATAATAATTATTGATGTAAGATCCGACCTGGGTGCCATCAAATATGGAACGCGGATGACACGGATATCCTATCGCTAATTTCCAAATTTTCAAATTATCCAATTATCTATTGATCCCATTTTCAAATCAATCGATTATTCAATCAATGAATATTTTTTTTAGTTCCCGCAGATCTCGCAGATTAGCGCAGAATGTTGTGATATGATTATAAAATAAAAGATCAGCGTAAATCAGCGAAACATCAGCGAAAATCTGCGGGAAAATCCTCATCACACCCTGGTCAATTTTCAAATATTCAAATTATCCAATGATCTAATTTTCAAATTATTTCTCAAACAAATCTTTCTGATTTCTACACATAGATCCGCACTGCGCAGCATCCGTATCATCCGCGTTGCCAACTGTATTTTTTAAACTTGGATTGAATGGATCGTTGCATGACCAAAGTGGGAGTCACCCCGAATTTTCAAATTTTCAAATCAATCGATTATTCAATCAATGAATAATTTTTTGGTTCCCGCAGATCTCGCAGAAAAGCGCAGAATGTGGTGATATGATTCTCTACTAACCGACAAAAATTCTAAAGGTTAGAATTATGTGTCAAGATTCCTCACTTCGTTCGGAATGACAGACAGTTAGTTGTTTGAGAATGGGGTAGGCGGCGGCATTGCCGCCGCCTACCCCCTAATCTCCGAAAACATCTGAAAGCCTTGTCATTTCGAGCGGAGCGAGAAATCTCGTAATTTTTGTCGGTCAGTAGTGGATATGATTATAAAATAAAAGATCAGCGAAAATCTGCGAAACATCAGCGAAAATCTGCGGGAAAATCTTTTTCACACCCTGGTCAATTTTCAAATTTTCAAATTATCACTTCTACCAATCTCTCGGATTTCTAAACATAGATCCGCGCTGCGCAGCATCCGTGTCATCCGCGTTGCCAACTGTATTTTTCGAACGTGGATTGAATGGATCGTTGTATGACTAATGTGAGAATTACTACGAATTTTCAAATTTTCAAATTTTCAAATCAAACGATTATTCAATCAGTGATTTTTTTTTAGTGCGAAGATCTCGCAGATAAGCGCAGAATGTTAACAATGATTATCATTCACTCCTGATTGACAAAAATATCATGCTTTTTATCAGTTAATAATGTTATGAAATCTGAATTCATTATCCTTTGTTTGTTCCGCAACTAAGCGTATCTGGATTTAATGTTCCAGTCATTTTTATTTATAGAAAACTAAGCGGTATTCATTATACAGAAATATCATCAATAAGTTGTTTTTGCTTTGATCAACGGCATCCATTGACCAGCCTGCCCAGGATCTGCCAGCTTTGCCATTATATTTAAGGGCAAAACATCGGATTTCATTCATGCAACAGTGGTAGTTCAGATGGACTATGCGCACCACGCAGGATGAACCAACTTTTGTACCCTGCCAATCTTATTTAGCACAGTGCCAATCTTATTTAGCACACTGCCAATCTTATTTAGCACACTGTCAATCTTATTTAGCACACTGTCAATCTTATTTAGTACAGTGCCAATCTTATTCAGTACAGTGCCAATCTTATTTAGCACACTGTCAATCTTATTCAGTACAGTGCCAATCTTATTTAGTACAGTGCCAATCTTATTTAGCACACTGTCAATCTTATTCAGTACAGTGCCAATCTTATTTAGTACAGTGCCAATCATATTTAGCACACGGTCAATCTTATTTAGCAAACTGTCACCCTTAGTTACTACAACTCACAAAACGAATTGCACATCATGGATCTTATTTGTCAAACATCCTGGAACTTTCATTGAAATGCGGGTTTGAATGTAAAAATCTCCGGATAGACCTGGGGGAATGAAATATGGTATTTGAGCATTTGCGCAATGTTTCCAATGGTATTTAATAAATATTAAAGTCATAAGTGTTAAAAAAATCTTAAAATTTGTTTTAAGTGATGGATCATTCATAAGTTTTTCGTTCTTTTGTTTTGAAAATTTATTTAATCACTCTTTAATACTCATTTTTATGGGAACTAATTCAGACAGCTCTTTCAGAGCCAGATTAGCAAGAGCAGAAGATCTTGTTACTTACATTTCAGGTTTTCAAAACTATTCACCCCCGAGACCGGAGGAGAATGTAGAAGGTATGAAAGCTATGATACGCACATTGTTTGACGTGAACGCCTTGGTGACAGCACGTCAGAAAGACTACTCGACTGCCGTCGACGCCCGTTTTAATGCCTTTTGGCAGGAAGAAAACTCAGTACAGAAACTGATCGTACAGATCAGAGCCGCAGTGGAAGCTCAGTTCGGAAAGAAATCAACAGAAGCCTCCGTCGTGAACCGGATCATTAAGAGAATGAGGGAAATCAAGATTACGAAAACGAGCACAAACCCGGAAACGCCTGCTCAAAAAGTTGCAGCATCCAGAAGTGACCGCAAATTCGGAACCATGACCCATTATTTCAACGACATCGTTACCACGATTGAGAATATTGCTGATTACGACTCGACCAATGAGCGTGTGAAAAAGCAAGCCTTGAAAGACACCGCAGTAAAACTATCATACTTCAATTCCGAAGTCGCCAGAAAGGATCAGGAATGGAATGCTGCCGGTGACCAACGCTTGTTGCATTACGCAGAACTTAAAGTCAGAGCTGACAGGATCAAAGCCTATGTGAAAGGTTTCTACGGGATGAAATCCCAGGAGTATGAACTGATCAAAGGAATGAAATTCTGAAGCATTCGTGAATTGTTTTACAAGCCTGTTTCCCGGTTTTCGGGAAACGGGCTTTTTTTATAGCATGAACCATTGATATAGTGTCTGCAATAAAATTCATTATTTAACTGTCTTTGATAAGAATATGAGCATACTTCATCGCAAACTCTGACCTTAGAACAATAAAGAAAAGCCGGATGAGCTTTTTGAAAACTTATCCAATTCTGATTCGTAAAACTTAATTTGCTGGCTACAGATAAAATTTCTGAAAATCGTCAGATCACCGCGCTCCTCTGTTTCATTCAAAGCATCAATATATTCAGCCCTGTCTTCTGTAAATATTTTGATCAGAGGTTCCTGATGATACCATTGAACATAATTCATCAATAGGCGTGAAGTTCTTCCATTGCCATCGCCAAAGGGATGGATATTTACAAAATTATAATGCAGATCAGCAGCAAGTTTGATGATGTCATTCTCCGTAACAAGATCAATTTTTTCGTTCACATATTGTATGAGTTCTTCAAGAAGTCTGGGAACTTTACTGTAATCAGGGAAATACTTTTTATCG
>Ga0209573_1001816_pt1 | contig 30344 bp, 26 predicted proteins | sample TNRBio252014_DNA_FD_185870 | JGI IMG/M metagenome (GOLD analysis project Ga0209573, IMG submission 185870) | Wastewater treatment Type I Accumulibacter community from EBPR Bioreactor in Madison, WI, USA - TNR Reactor_6/25/2014_ DNA (SPAdes)... | ecosystem: Engineered > Bioreactor > EBPR >...
TCGAGTCGGTCATCGGCGAGGCGATCCAGTGGCGGACGAACCTGACCGCCGGCAAGAAGACGGTCGCCGGCCGGGTCAAGGGAGTGAACTACCCCTACGGAGAGGCGCGCAAGCAGTACCCGGTGGCCGGCGGGCGTTTCCTTTCGCCGCTCGACGAAGCCGAGCGCCGCCGCGTCATCTTCCTCGGCAACGAGCTGGCGGAGGACCTCTACGGCAAGGACGATCCCGTCGGGCAGACGCTCCTCGTCGCGAACGCCCCGTTCACGGTCGTCGGCGTCATGCAGAAGAAGACGCAGATGGGGGCCTACGCCGGGATGGACAAGGACCACTCCATCATCCCGATCTCCACCTGGAAGGCCCTGTTCGGACGGCCGACGGTCAACAACCTCGTGATCCGCGTGCGCGACTCCTCGAAGATGGCGGAGGCGATCGTGAGGACCCGCGAGGTCATCGCGGCGAAGTACGGTTTCGATCCGTCCGACGAGCGCGCGCTGCCGACCTGGGACACGGTGAAGTCCCAGAAGGTCAACCAGAACGTGACGACCGGGATCCAGATGTTCCTCGGGATCATCGGCGCGCTGACGCTCCTGATCGGAGGCGTCGGCGTCGCGAACATCATGTACGCGGTCGTCAAGGAGCGGACGCGCGAGATCGGCGTGAAGATGGCCCTCGGGGCGAAGGCGGGGTGGATCACCGGGCCGTTCGTCCTCGAGGGGCTCTCCTACACGCTCGTCGGGGGCGCCGCCGGAATGCTCATCGCGACGCTCCTCGTCCTCGGGATGAGCTTCATCCCGACCGACGGGAACCAGGTCATGGAATTCCTCGGGACGCCGAAGCTCTCCCTGGCGATCGGCCTCGGCACCGCCTCGATCCTCGGCGTCATCGGCCTCCTCGCCGGCTACTTCCCGGCCCGCCGCGCCGCCGCCATCGACCCCGCGTCCACCCTCAGGTACGAGTAGGAGCCCGCCATGTCGAGCCGACGAGAGAAGACAGAGGACCGGACGCCCCTCCCGAACGGTCGCGCCATCATCGAGATGACCGGGATCCGGAAGGTCTACGACACGGGCAAGGTGAAGGTGGAGGCGCTGAAGGGCGTCGACCTGACGATCGAGAAGGGCGAGTTCGTCGCGATCGTCGGTCCCTCGGGCTCCGGCAAGTCGACCCTGATGAACCTCCTCGGGTGCCTCGACACGCCGACGGGGGGCGACTACTTCATCGGCGGCGAGAAGGTCGCCGGCCTCTCGCGGGACCAGCTCGCGGAGGTGCGCAACCGGCGCGTCGGCTTCGTCTTCCAGGCGTTCAACCTGCTGCCGCAGATCAGCGCCTTCGAGAACGTCGAGATGCCGCTCGTCTTCGGGGGCGTCGCGCCGAAGGTGCGGCGAGCGAAGACGGCCGAGCTCCTTTCGCGGGTCGGCCTCGGCGACCGGATGGACCACAAGCCGACCGAGCTCTCGGGCGGGCAGATGCAACGCGTTGCGATCGCGCGGGCCCTCGCGATGGACCCCGACATCGTCCTCGCCGACGAGCCCACCGGGAACCTCGACACGACGTCGGGCACCGACATCATGGGAGTCTTTCTCGACCTGTGGAAGCAGGGCTCGACGCTGATCGTCATCACGCACGACATGGCGCTGGCCCGCCGCGCGAGCCGGATCGTGGAGATTCGCGACGGGAAGATCGTCAGCGACCGGCCGGCGGAAGAGGCGGCGTAAGGGTCTCCGCCCCGCCGGGGAGCGCCGTGACGAGCATATCGAGGAAGGCCCGCACCTTCCCCGGCATGAGGCGACGGCCCGGGAAGAGGGCCCAGACCGTGTGCGGCGGGAGGCACCAGCCGGGAAGGACGCGGCGCAGGTCGCCCCGCTTGACCGAAGGTGCTGCGACGAGGTTGGGGACGGACGCGATCTCGGCGCCGGCGCGCGCGAGGCGGATCAGGAGCTCGGGCGAGCCGGGGTCGCCGCGCTCGGCGAGGTACGAGGGCGCCGCGTAAAGGCCGATCGGGAAGACGCCGACGCGGCGCGCGGCGAGGAGGGCGTCGTCGGGAGGCGTGCCGATTCTCACCGCGAGGTCCACGTTCTCGCCGAGGAGATCGACGCGCCGCGCGGAGAGATCCAGCTCGAGGGAGACCGCGGGGTGCATCGCCGTGAACGCCGCGAGCGCGTCGGACAGGAAGAGGATCGCGAGGTCGCTCGGCATCGCGACGCGAAGGCGGCCGGCGGGCGCCCCTTTCCTCCCGACGGATGGGGTTCTATCTTTCCCGTGTCACTGAGAAAGGACCTCAAGGAGAACGAGATCAGGGCCCCTCCTATCAACGCGAGCACCCGGAACGAGGGTAGGACAGGCGGCACGGCCGCCACGGAGAAACGGACATGACCACGGCCACCACCACCCCGAACACGCGGCCCCCGGCTCCCCGCGAGGAGACCGTCCTCTCGCCCCGCTCCGTCGAGCGCCTCGTCGCCGGCACGGCGACCTCCGACGGCGCGGGCGTGAAGCTCACGCGCCTCCTCTCGCGGCCGCTCCAGCGGCGGCTCGACCCGTTCTTGATGCTCGACGCCTTCGGGAGCGACGATCCGGACGACTACATCGCCGGCTTCCCCGACCACCCGCACCGCGGCTTCGAGACGGTCACTTACATGCTCGCCGGCCGGATGCGGCACCGCGACAGCGCGGGGAACGAGGGGCTCCTCGAGAGCGGCGGCGTGCAGTGGATGACGGCCGGGCGCGGCGTCGTCCACTCCGAGATCCCGCAGCAGGAAGAAGGAGTGATGGAGGGTTTCCAGCTCTGGCTGAATCTCCCCGGCCGCGACAAGATGAAGGCCCCCTGGTATCGCGACTTCGGCGCGGCGGACCTCCCGCGGTTCACGGCCGGCGGCGTCACGGCCGTCGTCATCGCGGGCGAGAGCTACGGCGTGGCTGGGGCGGTGACGCGCGAGGCGACGGAGCCGCTCGTCCTCGACCTCCACCTCGAGGCGGGCACCCGCTTCGACCAGCCGCTCCCGCCCGGGCACAACGCCTTCGTCGTCGTCTACCGCGGCGCGGCGACGGTCGGGGGGAGCGACGTGGCGCCGGGGAAGCTCGCGCTCCTTTCGAACGACCCTTCGGCGGACGGAACCGTGATCGAGGCCAGGGACGGGGCGCGGGCCCTCCTCGTCGCGGGGCGGCCGCTCGGCGAGCCGATCGCGCAGTACGGCCCGTTCGTCATGAACACCCAGGAGGAGATCTACCAGGCGGTGAGCGACTTCCGGGACGGCCGGCTCGGGTGACGGGCGAGGCATCGGAGCGGAAGGGGAGGCACCGGATGAACGCCGATTCGAACGAACGGATGCCCGCGATCTTCGCGGCGCACGGAGCGCCCGTCCTCCTCGACGACGCGGCCTGGATGGGCGAGCTCGCCGCGTGGGGCCGCGCGTTGCCGAGGCCGAAGAGCATCCTGATGATCTCGGCCCACTGGGAGGCGCGCCCGGCCTCGCTCGGCGCGACGACGCCGGTCCCGCTCGTCCACGATTTCCACGGCTTTCCCGAGAAGTACTACCGGACCATCTACCCCTCGCCCGGCGCGCCCGCGCTCGCCGGGCGCGTCCGCGGTCTCCTGAGGGCGAACGGCGTCGCCTTCGCCGATGACCCGGCGCGCGGCCTCGACCACGGGGCGTACGTGCCGCTCGTCGCCATGTACCCGGAGGCCGACGTGCCCGTCCTCCAGCTCTCGATGCCGCGCCTCGACCCGGCCGAGCTCTTCGCGCTCGGCCGCGCCCTCGCCCCGCTCCGCGACGAGGGAGTCCTCGTCTTCGGCAGCGGCTTCCTCACCCACAACATGCGCTACGCCTTCCGCCCGGGGGTCCCGCAGTGGGCGACGGAGTTCGACGCGTGGGCGGAGGATTCCCTCTCGCGCTTCGACGTCGACGCGCTCCTCGATTTCGAAAAGCGCGCCCCCGCGGTCCGGACGGCCCTCCCGACCTGGGAGCACTACGCACCCCTCCTCGTCGCCGCCGGCGCCGCCGCGGCCGGGCGGCCGCACGTGACGTTCCCCATCACCGGCTGGTGGATGGACGGAGCCTTCACGAAACGCTCGGTCCAGCTCGACTGAACCGGGGCCCGCGGTCCGTCCGCCCGGGCGACGTCAACGGAATGACGGCTCCCAAGCGGCGACCGCGCGGGCCACCTCCGCTCAGAGGAACGCGCGCAGGCTCTCGTCGATCCCCTTGCGCATCTCGTACCACCAGTCGAGAGCGGCCTCGTGCCGGTCCTTCTCGAACGCTTCGACCCAGCGGGCGAGCTCCGGGTCGGCGTCGCCCTCCACGTCCCGCCGGCGCTTCAGGTACGACGCGACGAAGTCGACGTCGCGCTCCGACTCCCAGAAGACCGAGGCGTTCCGGCTGTTGATCCGGCTCGCGGTGACGGCGACCGCCTTCAGGTACTCGTCCTTCAGGCCGTAGACGTGACCGACGATGTCGGGGAGCATTTCCTCGGCCCAGCCGCGGTGGAAGCGGCAGACGCCCAGGTCGTCGATCGCGAGCTCCTCCTTCATCCGCTCGGCGCAGATACGGCCGAGCGTCCGTGGCGGGAAGAACTCCGGGCCGTAGAACATGTAGTACTTGCCCATCATCGGCATCGGCGCGAGGGCGCCCGGGGTCCAGTACTGGTTCGGCACCATCCAGCCGCGCCGCCCCGACGCGAGGCAGACGAACCGGTCGAGGATCCGCTTCCCCTTCTCGCGGTGGACGCGCCGCCCCCACTTCCTCGGCCCCTCGGAGAGGTCGAGGATGCCGCGGCGGGCGAGGATCGACTCGATCAGCTCGACGCCGAGCCCGGCGTTGTGCCTCGAGTCGGCGACGACGTCGAAGCCCGCGGTCTCCCAGCGGGGGAGACAGGAAACGCCGAGGTCCTCCCGTGACAGGTCGCCCTCGAGGAGGCACTCCATGAGCCAGGCGAGGACGCCACCGAGGGAGATCGCGTCGAAGCCCGCCGCGTCGGCCCTGCCGTTGAGGAGCTCGGCGGCGCGCTGGTCGAAGACGCCACAGAGAGGGCCCATCGTCTGGTAGGGCTCGAAGTCCTTCTTGTACTCGTCGCGCAGCTTTTTGCAGACGGCCGCGCACGGCTCCCCGCACGTCGACTGCTGCCTCTTGCCGATCGTCTCCTCGTTGAACTGCGCCAGGTAATGGGGAACGATCAGTCGCTCCCAGAGCGCGATCCGATCGGCCTCGGCAAGGTGGAGGGTGCGGTAGTTGAACGCCATGAGGCGCCCCTTCAGCGTCGCGAAATTCACGCCGAAGGTGCCGCCGGTCTCGAACTTCGGGTCGAAGCGATACTTCGTCGTCGCCTCGAAGTCCTTCGTCACGAGGCGCTTTTCGTACCGGGCCTGGAACCAGGAGTCGGCGACCTTGCGGTCGCGGAAGTCCTCGTCGACGAAGGTCCCGCCGTAGACCACGGCGGCGATGCCGTGCTCCTGGAGCATCTTCGAGCCCATGCCGCCGCGGCCGGCCCAGGTGTCGGCATGGGTGAGGCGCCCCTTCACGACGGGCGCGCTCCCGATGGCGCCGAAGTCGGTCGCCTCCGCCGCGGGGCCGACGGCGAGGACGCGCGGGTCGGTCTCGTAGCGCGCGCCGAAACGGACGAGGACCTCCTCCATGAGGCCGTAGAAACCGCCGCGGCCGCGCGCCCAGGCTTTCGCGAGGTCGACCGGGTGGACCTCGACGTCGATCTCCTCGCCGTGGCTCCGGTTGAGGTAGAGGACGGAGGGCGTCGGCGCCTTTCCGACGAGGCTCACCATGTTGATCCCGAGGTTGTCGAAGACGAGCGCGGCGCCTCCGAGGCTCGAGACGTAGAAGCCGCGCCAGGCGGGCGAGAAGCCGGTCACGACGAGCCGGTTCGAGCCAGGGAGGATGGAACCCGCGAAGAGTCCCGCGCCGATGTTCAGGCTTCGCCAGCGGTCCGCGAGGTGGAGCCCGAGGTCGACCGGGCCAAACCAGTCGCCGACCCGGTACTTGCGCATCCTGTAGAAGCCGTTCGAGGGGTCGACGAAGAGGACGCGCTGGGCTGCTTCCATCGGGGAATCTCGCCGGGGATTCTAAGGTGCGGTGCGCGCCGGTCGCGCCGGCGCCTCGCTACCAGCGTTCGTGACGGACGAGCTCTTCGAGGGGTTTGCGTTCTTTCGGTCCCGGCGTGTCCGCCGGCCATCCGAGCGGCGTGAAGGCGACGGGGACGACGCTTTCCGGAAGGCCCAGGACCTCCCGAGCGGCCACCGGGTCGAACGCGGCGATCCAGCACGTACCGAGGCCGAGGTCCGCGGCGGCCAGGAGCACGTGATCCATCGCGATCGTCGCGTCCGTCTCGGCGGCGCTCCATCCGTCCGTCCGGCTGCGCACCCAGGCCTCGTCCGGCACGGCGCAGACGGCCAGGACCAGCGGAGCCTGTACGAACCACTCTTTCGGGTAGATGCGCAGGAGCTCGGCCTCGCGTCCCAGGGAACGGATCAGGACGACGCGGAACGGCTGGCGGTTGCAGGCCGAAGGGGCGAGCCTCGCAGCCTCGATCACCTTCCGGACGAGGGGCTCGGGCACCGGGTCGGGGCGATACGCGCGGACGCTTCGGCGGGCGGCGACGAGCTGCTGGAAGTCCATCGAGTCCATCGTAGCCCCCTCGGCCGGGCGGTCCCGCCGCACGATCCAGGTGACCTGGATGGCCACGGGGCGGATGACGATCCTGGCGAACGAAACCGGGGCCGCCGGGGTCGCGAGCGAGACGCAGGAGAGGGACCGCGGCTCACGCCCTCGGCGGGAGCCGAAGCTCCCGCGTCACCTCCACGTCGCGCGCGAACTCCACGTCGTGGGTGACGAGGAGAAGGGCGCCCCCGTAGGACCTGAGCGCCGCGGCCACAGCCTCGAGCCCGGGCAGGTCGAGGTGGTTCGAGGGTTCGTCGAGGAGGAGGAGGTCGGGGGCCTGGTCGGCGGCCAGGAGAGCGGCGAGGCCGGCGCGGATCCGCTCGCCTCCCGAGAGTGCCGGCACGGGCTTCTGAGACGCCTCCTGGACGAAACCGAACCGGCCGAGGAGGACGCGCCGCTCCTGCTCGGCGCGTCTCGGCGCGAGGCGGCGGACGGCCTCGGCGACGGTTCCGCTTCGGCCGAGGAAGGCCGCGTCCTGGTCGAGGCGGGCCACGCGCGTCGCGCCGACGCGGAGGGTCCCCGTGTCCGGAATGCGTCCCGACAGGAGCGACAGGAGCGTCGATTTCCCCGACCCGTTCATTCCGCGCAGCCAGATCCTCTCCGGCCCGACCACGTCGAAGGAGAGCGGGCTCGCCCAGAGCCACCCGCCAGGCAGCAGGACGTTGGTCCCCATGGCCTCGACGAGGCGCTTTCGGGCGGGGACGCGGGTTGCTTCGAGGTCGACCGCGATCGCGGGATCGTCGGGCGCCTGCCGTCGTGCGCGTTCGAGGGCGTCCCTCGCGGCGTCGACCCGGTCCTCGTGGAGGCCCTTCAGCCGTCCGGCCGTCGCCTGCGCGGAGCGCTTCCTGGCGCCCACGAGGATCTTCGGAAGGCCGCCCCGATCCGCCTCCCGGCGTCCCGCGGCGCTACGGCGCGCCTGTCGTTCCAGCGCCTCCCGGGCCGACCGCCGGGCCGTGCCGAGGCGCTTCTCCGCGGACAGGACGGCCTGCGCCGCGGCGTCTCGCTCGACGCGGCGGGCCTCGAGGTACGCCGACCAGCTTCCGCGGAAGAGCCTCAGGCCTTCCGGCCTCAGATCGGCGATGCGGTCCGCCAGGGCGAGGAGCGCGCGGTCGTGCGTCGCGACGAGGACGGCTCCGCGGAAGGAAGAGATGAAGGTGTGGACGGCGTCGCGGGCGACCTCGTCGAGGTGGTTCGTAGGCTCGTCGAGGAGGACGGTCTCGGGCTCTTCGAGAATAAGGCGCGCCAGGCGAAGCCGTGTTGCTTCGCCGCCGGAGAGGGTTGCCGCAGGGCGCGACAGGTCGAGCCCGCCGAGATCGAAGCGGGAGAGGACGGCGTCGAGCCGCCAGCCGGGGAACTCTCGAGCCCCGACGAGACCGGCCGCGATCTCCTGCGCCGGGAGGACGACGCCCTGCGGAAGGTAGGCGACGGCCCCGCGCTGGACGACCCTCCCGCCGGAGGGGAGCCGGCGGCCTGCCAGGACATCGAGAAGGGTGCTCTTCCCGATGCCGTTCGGACCGACGAGCCCCGTAACGCCACGGGCGAGCGAGAGGTCGACGGAACGAACGAGGAGCGTGCCGTCAGGCAGGGCGCAGGAAACGCCTTCGGCTGAGAGAGAGAACGTCATGAAGACCTCGCAGGAAAGCCGGGAGCGTCGGAGCGCTCGCCGCGGCGCAGAGGGAAGGAAGGCGGGTCTTCAGCGTCTCATCAACGCCCGCGAACGGGCCTGTTGATCGTAAGGCACGATAGCCGTCGCGGGAAGAGGAGGCTCCGGGGTCGTTCGAGAACGCGGGGGCCGGAGCTCCGTGCCCCGGCCTCCGCGAGGGACCTGTAGCCCCTTATGCCAGAGGCCTCCGCTACTTCAATCGTGTGACCGTCACCTCGACCTGCATCCGGTTCCTGCCGTTCAGGTCGTCGAGCGTGCTCAGGAGCGCGACCTTGCCGAGCACCGGGCGGGCCGAGAGGGACTGGTTCACGGCGCGCAGGACCGGGTTTCCGGATCCCCCCTTCTCCTGCTCGGGGATGGCGAACGTCGACATCTCGATCTCGGTGTCGAGCGTGAGGTCGCCGTCGCGCTCCATGACGCGGCCGCTGATTTTCAGGCCGACGTCCATGTACTGGACGCCCTTGTCGCCGACGGTGATTGGAACGCGCGTCCCGCTCCGGAGCTGCCCGGAGCTCCCCTCGTTCACCGTCATCGAGAAGGCGCGCTCGTTCTCCCGCTTCCCCCCGCTGACCTCGGAGAGAACGTAGTCGAGGCGGAAGGTGGATCTCGGTCGATCTGCGCGTGGCGTGGGGGGCTCCTCGGCCCGGGCAGCGGAGGGGAGGACGACTCCACAGAAGGGGAGGGCGAGAAGGATCGCGAGGGTTCTCTTCACGGGGTCTCCTTTCACGGTTGCGTGCTCGCGTCGGGAAGCGCGGGAAGCGGGGCGGGCACGTCGAGAAAGCCGGCGCGGGCCTGGACCTCGTCCGGCGGAGCCTCCGAGACGTAGCGGAGGAGCAGCAGCAAGCGTCTGCCACAGGGTAAGCGGCCGCCAGGCCCCCAGGGAAGCGAGTACACGTCCCTCGAGGCCCGGGCGCGGCTCGGAGCGGCGGTACTCGGCGAGGGCGGAGTCGACGGACCCGTCGAGGCGATCGGGGGTATCAGCTATTGCGGACTCCCAGCAGGGGAGAGAGCGTTTCCCTGAGAACCTGTCGGGCGCGCACGGGGCGGGTCCGGACGGTCCCCTCGGGAGCGCCGAGGAGGATCGCGATCTCGGCCGAGTTCAGCTCCTCGACCGTCGAGAGCTGGATGACGTGCCGCAGGTCGTCGGGGAGGCCGGCGATCGCCTCGCCCAGGAGACGCTGGGCCTGGCTCGAGGAGGCCAGCTCGTCGGCGCCTGAGCCCGGAGAGGGAAGCGACGCGACGGAGGCCCCGCCTGTCGCGCCGTCAAGGGAGAGCAGCGGCCGGCGCGGGCGCCGGGCGAGCGCCACACGGTAGGCGATGCGCGAGAGCCAGGTCCCCGGGCTCTTCACCCCTGCGAGCTCGCAGCGGAGCCTGAGAACGCCGAGGAAGACCTCCTGCGTCACGTCCTCTGCGTCCTGGGGGTTCCTCGGGACGGCGAAGGCGACCCTTCAGACGAGCCGGGAATGCTCACGGACGGCCTGCTCGACGGAGGCGTCGACGGGATGGCCGTCTGCGCACGCGCTGTCGCGGGATGCCCGCCCATCGCTCACGATCGTCCCTTCGAGCATCTCGACTCACCCACGAAAGCTGAGACCGGCGCCGGGCGCGAAGTGTTCACGGCCGGCCGTCTGCTCTCGGCTCGGGATCGATGAGGGGCCGCGGGAGTCAGGGGTCCCTGCGCGCCTCCCGCTTCCGGTCCGGCCGCTTGTCCGCGTCCACGGCGCCGGCGAGCATCGCGACGAGCCACGAGAAATGCCGCTCGAGGAAGACGGCGATCTTGCCGTGGAACGTGACGACCTGCTCCCGCTCGCGCTGCGAGAGCGCGTCCACGATCTCGACGGCCGCCGACTCGGCGGAGGCGACGAGCCACTGCGGTACGGGGTCCTTTGCGTGCTTGTGGACGACCTCGCGGTTGTCCTTGGCGCGGATCTCGCTCGCGACGAAGCCGGGGGCGATGTGCGTCACGGAGATGCCGTGCTGCTTCATCTCGGGTCGAATGGCGTCGCAGAGCCCCCGGACGGCGAACTTCGAGACGCAGTAGGCCGACGTGGCGGGGGTGCCGATGAACCCGTTGACGCTGCCGACCACGCCGATGCGGCCCTTCGTCTTCTTCAGGTCGGGGAGAGCGGCCTTGAGCGTCCGGATGGTGCCGAAGAGGTTCGTCTCGAGCTGCCGGCGATACTCCTCGAGGGTCAGCGACTCCAGGCGTCCGGCAATCGCGAACCCGGCGTTCGCCAGGACCGTGTCGAGGCGGCCCCACTCCGAGACGGCGCGCGCCACGGCGGCCTCGGGGTCGCCGTCCTTCGTGACGTCGCAGGCGACGGCGATGGCCGAGCCGCCCGCGGATCGGAGGTCGGCCGCGACCTTTTCGAGCAGATCGGTCCGGCGGGCGCAGAGGACGACTTTCGCGCCGCGACGGACGAGCTCTCTGGCGACGGCCTCGCCGATTCCCGAGGAGGCGCCGGTGATCAGGACGACGTTGCCATTCATGGAGGTGCTCCCTGGGTTGCGCCCGAAGGGTCAGGGCTGTGGGGGGGGGGCTGGCCGACCGAAGGCGATCTCCGGAGCGGCGACGTCCTCGACCGGAGGGGCCACGATGCCGGGCTCCGGCGCGGGGAGAATACCGTCCGGGACCCCGGATCGGCGAAGCGGGCGGCACCGGTCCCACGGACGCCGTCAGACGGCAGACGAGGACCGGGTGGTTTCGGCCTCTGCGGGATCGGGCAGCTCGAGCGAGACTCTCTGCGAGATCCAGTAACAGGCCTGGCCGAGCGCGATGCCGACGTAGCCATCGACCGCGTAGTGCCACCCCGTCGCGATCGAGCCGAGGAAGGTGACGACGACGAAGGCGAGGAAGGGGGCGGCGAAGGGGCGCGCACGGCGGAAGCACCAGAGCAGGATCAGCCAGTCGATGCCGACGTGCAGGCTCGGCATCGCCGCGACTCCGAGCGACGGGTTGAATCCCGCCTTGAGGACGCCGGTTTCCCGGCTCTCGACCACGCGGGCGTGATTCCTGAGGAGCGCCCCCTGGGAAGAGAGGGCCCTGGGAAGGGCCGCGTGGACCGTACGCCATTCGCCGGGGAAGGCGAGCCCGGGACCCAGCGCCGGCATGGCGATGTAGAGCCAGACGCCGAGGGTCCAGATGGCGACGTGGCTGAAGAGGAACTGGGCCCGGACGCGCGGGCTCGGAGAGGTGGCCAGCAGGCCGAACATCGCGAGCACGACCGCGAGCCACCAGGCGTAGCTCCAGTCGATGAAAGGCATGAGGACCGTGTCCTCGAGGAGGGCCACGACGAAGCGGCTGGGAGAGATGCCGCCGTGCAGCCAGGCGTCGAAGCGTGCCAGCTCGTCGTCCCAGAGCCGCGGGTTCAGGAGCGGGATCGAAACCTTGAGCCAGAGGTACGAGTGCGTGAGGAGGACGCAGGCGAGCCAGATGCGGAACGTCTCGAGGAGCCAGGCCGGGTCCTTGAGGACAGGCAGGTAGGCCCTCAGCCTGCCCGGCGGAAACGCCCTGAAGAGGAGATTCAGGCCGACGCCGGCCGCCAGGGCCGCGAGGAGCCGCGGGCCGGTTTCGCGGAGCGTGAACACGACCGTCGCGAACGTGACCCGGACGCCGAACAGCTGCAGGGCGGTGATCGACGCCACGAACGCGACCAGAGCGAGGACCTCGAAGGCCCGGGGTGCCAGGAGCGTGGGCGGCGCGAACCGCCGGGCCGGCTCCGCGGAGGCCGGCCCGGCTGGGGTCTTCTGCTCGGCGCGCGGCACCCGCGTCGTCTCCTCAGATCCGACGCAGGAGGCCCGTCGCGACCAGGACGCCGACGAGCACCGGTCCGAACGGCTGGTCGAAGAGGATGGCGAGGACGAAGGCGGCGAGGTACGCGGTCACCGAGATGCCCGCGGCGTGGACGAGCGCGCGCTTCCACGAGGAGGCGATCCTGAACGCGACCCACGGCGGAAAGAAGACGAGGCAGAAGGTCGCCATGACGCCGATCGACTCCGTCGCGAGCGCGACGGAGAACGCCACGAGGAGGTCGAAGCCGAGGTGCAGCCGCCAGGGAGCCTGGCCGTTGGCAGCCAGGTGCTCGGGAAAGAAGTGCTCGAGAAGCAGCCTCCTCGAGAGCCACGGGCCCGCGGCCGCGACGACCGCGACGAGGGCGAGCGCACCGCCGAGGTTGGCCCAGGTGGTGAAGTAGAGCTGTCCCTCGAGGAGGGCGTGAGACAGCTCCTCGCCGCGGACGCTGTTGGCCGCACCGAGGAGCGCGGCACTCCAGCCGAAGAAGAGGAGGACGGCGTAGACGTCGTTGCCCGACCTCTCCGTTCGTCCCTTCACTCCCGCGGCGATGACCGCGGCGCCGAGGGCTCCTGCGAGCGGGTGGATGCCGAGGAGGATGGCCGTGACGCCCCCCGCCGCCGTCACCTGCGCGAGCCCGAGCGCCGCGAGCCACTCGTTGCGGAGCCTGACGTAGCAGCCGAGCAGGGGAAGGACGAGGGCGAGGAGGAGACCGTTGGCGAGCGGCACCCGGAAGAGCGGGTCGAAGACGAGCGCAAAGCTCATCGCCCGACCTCCAGGGTCCGTGCGGAGACGCGGTCGAGGAAGCGGGCATCGTGGGTGACGACGACGACACCGCGGTCTCCCCGGGAGGCGTGGAGGAGGTCGGCGAGGGCGTCGATGGCTCCCGGGTCCATGTTGTTCGTCGGTTCGTCGAGTACCACGACCTGGGCCTCGCCGCCGAGGCAGGCCCAGACCGTGAGGAGCTGGAACTGTCCGCCGGAGAGCCGGTCGACGCGGGTTCGCAGGAGAGGCCGGAGGGAATCGGGGGGCTCGGCGTCCGCGCCGGTCAGGTGGAGGAGCTCGTCGGCGCGAAGGGGTACGTCGGCGTCGCGGACGGGCCGCTGGCGCTGGTAGGCGATCGTGACGCCGGGCTCCCGCGCGACCGTGCCCGCGAAGACCCGGGAGGCGCCCGTGAGGGCGCCGATGAGGGTCGACTTGCCGCAGCCGTTCGGCCCGACGAGGCCGAGGACGTCTCCGGCGTGGAGGTCGAAGGAGACGGGGCCCACGACGGGCCCCGTGTATCCGGCGACGACCTCCCGGTAGGAGAGGAGAGGCTCGGAGCTCACTTCCCCGAGGCTACTCCATCCACCCACTGGTCGATGTGCTTCAGGTACTCCTCGGCGGAGGCCCCGACGGCCGGCTCGAGGGGGAGCCGCACCTTCGGCCAGCCGAGGCTCCGGGAAAGGAAGTCGGGTCCCTGTCCGGGCTGGTAGCTGGTGTAGAGGACGGCGCCCTTCTGCCCCTTGAGTCGGTCGGTCAGCTCCTTGAGGTGGGCCGCCGTCGGCGGGATCCCGGGAAGGGGCTCGACGTACCCGAGGACCGGGACGTCGAGGAGGGTCGTGAGGTAGTTGACGTCCTTGTGGAAGAGGAGGACCCCCTTCGCACCGGAGGCCTTCTGCTTCCAGCCGGGGAGGCGCGACTCGACCGCCTTTCGAAAGGCGGCGGCGCCCGCCTGGTACTTCGCGGCGTTCGCCGCGTCGAGAGAGGCGAGGCGGCCGGCGAGCGCTTCGGCGATGTCGGCCATTCGCGGCGGGTCCATGTAGACATGGGGATTTCCCATCGGGTGGACGTCCCCCTGGGAGCGGTCGGCGGCGCGCCCGGACTCGATGAGCTCGATCTGCGCGGCCGCCTCGAAGTAGCCCGGCGTGCCGGGGAGGACCCTCCCGTTGTTGGCCCCCCCGAGGGCGGCAGGGAGCCAGCCGATCTCGAGCTCCGCTCCGACGGAGACCAGGAGATCGGCGTTGCGCAGGGCGACCATCATGCTCGGGCGGGCCTGGAGCATGTGGGCGTCGCGGTCGGGCGGCGCCAGGATCGTGAGCTTCACGGAGTCGCCGGCAACGGACTTCACGAGGACGCCCATGCTCGACGTCGTTGCGACGACGTTCAGGGCGGCGGTGGCGGGAACGGTGGCCGCGAGGAGGGCCGCTGCAAGGAGAGACTTCTTCACGTGCGCCTCCTCAGAACTTGTGGGCGCCGTGGGCGCCGATGGAGAGCTGGACCTGGAGGAAGAACTGGTCGTACGTTTCCTTCTCGCCGCCGACGAAGACCTCTCCGCGGTTGTATTGCGCGCGGATCCGCGAGAACTCCGTGGGGTTGAAGGTGAGCGCCCCGGTCCAGCGCTTCGACGTCTCGTACTCGGTCTTCACCCCGGCGCGCACGCGCTCGTTCGTGAGGCCCGCGAGGTCGTAGCGCGCTCCGAGCTGAAGGCGCGGCAAGACGCCGTAGACGGCCTGGAAGTACGCGCCGTCCTGCTTGAAGACGGCCGTGTCCGGTGTGCCGACGATGTCGAGGTCGCGCTTGCGCGAGAGGTACTCCGTCTGGAAGACGAAGTCGCCGGCTCCGTACTCGCGCGGCGAGTCGTACTTGTAGACGAGGTCGACGCCCCACAGCTCGCCCGTGCCGTCGAGGACCCCCTCGGGGTTCCCGTCGCCGTCGTGGTCGTGCACCTCCTGGTGCGTGTTGCTCGAGGCGTAGGAGACCCCGAGCTGGAGAGCGCTCGCGTACCCGAGGTTCGGGCCGACCTTCAGAAAGCCCGTGAAGAGGCGCGGTCCCGACTGGTACGAGAGCTCGCGCGGCTCGTCCGCCTCGGTCCTGCCGGAGAACTCCTCGGCCCCGATGTAGTTGGACATCTTCTCGTTCTCGCCCTGGAGGAGCTCGACGCCGGCCCGGAGGTAGAAGGGGAGCTTCGGGATCCAGTTCACCTGGAGGCCCTTCTCGTTCAGGCCGTGACCGCCGAGGAGGAGCTCGTAGGCGAGGTTCTGGTCGACGAAGTCCCACTGGTGGGGGTGCTGCGCGTTCGCATAGCCGATGCCGCTCAGGAACTTGCCCCCCTTGATCTGGAAGCCCCCGGGGAGCCGGCGGGTCTGGAAGTAGACCTCCTCGGCCTCGAGCCCCTCTTCGCTTGCCGCGAAGAGCGCGAAGACGTCGAAGTACGCGTCGACGGAGGCGCTGAAGGCAATCTCGGTCTCGCGGAGGTTGAAGCCCTGGCTCATCCCCCCATGCTCGTGGCCGTGCTCCTCTTCCGCGTGCGCGCCGTGGAAGCCGTCGGCCTCCTCGACGATCTCGCCCGCTTCCCCCTTCACGTTGTCGCGGTAGTAGACGATGTCGGGAATGACGGAGATCGAAGGGTTGAAGGCGGTCCCGGAGGTCACCTGCCCGGACGATCCGAACAGGGGGAAGCTCTTCGTGCTAAGCCCCTTCGCCTCGATCGGGCCGGGGGGACGCTGGGACATCTCCTTGCGGATCGCCTCGAGCGCGGCCCTCGTCTCGGCCTGCTGCTTCTCGATCGCCTCGAGCTGGCGCTGCAGCTCGGCGTGGGCGGCGGCGGGGGCGGGCGTCCCGACAGAGGCCTTCAGCGTCTCGAGGGTCTTCGTGGTCTCTTCCTGCTTCGCCTCGAGGGCGCGAACCTTCTCCTCGAGGGCCTTGCGGTCGACGGGTACGCCCTGCGCCGCCACGGGGAAGGCGAGAGCGAATGCGAGCGCCACGGCGGCGCCCACGATCAGGAGCGGGGACTTCATCGGGTCTCTCCTTGGGGATCGGGGCCGCGGCTTGGCGAGGCACCCGTCCGTTTCCGCCCCTTTTCGGGCGGAGGTCGAGCGGACTAGAGCTGCTCGGCGGGAGGGACCGGGGGCGGACCGCGTGACGGAAGGGGGCCGGCGTGGGTGCGAAGGCCGGCGACGTCGGGGGAAACGAGCTGGACGGGAATGGCGACGCCCTCGGGAAGAGGGAGGTCGGCCGGGGCTGCCTCCTGGAGAGAGCCGCCGTCGCGGCTGATCTGGCAGGCGGGGCAGCTCCGCTCTTCGGTCGGGCTGGCGTGATGATGAGCGACCGACGTCAGCTCGAAGACCGCGAGGAGTGCGACGAGAACGACCACCGATCGTCCTGCACGCAGCAGGCCCTCGAGCAGTCGACGCGAAAGGGGAGCACTCGTCACGGGCGGTGAGGGTAGGGGTTTGGCGGAGCCGAAGTCAAGGAGCCGGGGCGACGGGGGCCGCAGCGACGAGGGGTGGGGACAGGGGACCGGGGACGAGGCAGGGGAGAGGCAGAGGCTGATAATCCGCGCCATGAAGACTGTCGCAGTACTCGGAGCGGGCCTCGTCGGCTCGCTCGTCGCAAAGGACCTCGCTGCCGACGGCCGCTGGTCCGTCCTCTCCGTCGATCGCAGCGCGGAGGCCCTGGGGCGCCTCGGCGGGATCCCGAACCTCTCGACCGAACGCGCCGACCTTTCCGACGTGCGCGAGGTGGCGCGGGTCGCCGCGAAGGCCGACGTCGTCGTGGGAGCGGTGCCCGGTTTCCTCGGCACGCAGACCGTTCGCGCCGCCCTCGAGGCGGGGCGGCCGGTCGCCGACATCTCGTTCTCTCCGGAGGACCCGTTCGAGCTGAAGCCGCTCGCCGTCGGCAAGGGCCTCCCCGCGATCGTCGACTGCGGCGTCTCGCCGGGCCTCTCGGGCCTGGCCGTGGGGCGGGCCGTGGCGCTCTTCGACACCATCGACGACGTGAAGATCTTCGTGGGCGGGCTTCCCGCCGTGCGCTACTGGCCGTTCGAGTACCGGTCGGTCTTCTCGCCGACCGACGTGATCGAGGAATACACGCGCCCCTCCCGCTGCGTGGAAGGGGGCGAGCTGGTCGTCCGCCCCGCACTGTCGGGTGTCGAGCCGCTCGACGTGCCGGGCGTCGGAACGCTCGAAGGCTTCTACAGCGACGGCCTCCGGACCCTCCTCCACACCGTCAAGGCCCGCAACCTCTGCGAGAAGACGCTGCGCTACCCGGGCCACGCCGACCGGATGCGGATGCTCCGCGAGACCGGCTTCTTCTCGGACGAGCCGGTCTCGGTCGACGGCGTTCCGGTCGTGCCGCGAAAGCTGACGGAAGCGCTCCTCTTCCACGCCTGGAAGCGGCCGGAAGGCGAGGAAGAGCTGACGTTCCTGCGCGTGATCTGCGAAGGCCGTCGCGGAGGCCGCCGCGTGCGGCGAACGTTCGAGCTTCTCGACCGGACGAACCCGAAGACCGGCGACTCCTCGATGGCGAGGACGACCGGATTCCCCTGCACGACGGCGGCGCGTCTTCTCCTGGAAGGGGCGTTCACGACGCCCGGCATCTTCCCGCCCGAGCTCCTCGCCCCGGACGACGCCCTGTATGCCCGCTTCCTCGCGGAGCTCGCGGAGCGCGGCGTCGGGATCGAGGAGAGCCAGGAGGAGCTCCTGCCCGGATGAGCGGGCCGGAGCAGAGGGAGACCACGGAGAAGGCGGAGAAGGCCAAGGCGCCCAAGAGCCAGCGGCTCCGGGCGCTGGTCCCGGACCTCGTGGCCCTCGCGAAGCCGCGCGTGGGAATTCTCGCGGCCGGCTTCGTCTTCATGGCGATCGGGCGCGCGGCGGGGCTCGTCCTTCCGGCGTCGACGAAGATCCTGATCGACGAGGTCGTCGGGAAGTCGAAACCCGAGCTGCTTCTCCCGCTCCTGGGAGCGGTCGTCGCCGCGACGATCGTCCAGGCCTCGACCTCGTTCGCGCTCACGCAGGTCCTGTCGAAAGGCGCGCAACGCCTCATCGCCGAGCTCCGGACGAAGCTGGAGGCGCACGTGACGCGCCTCCCCGTGGCCTACTTCGACGGCCAGAAGACGGGGAATCTCGTCTCGCGGGTCATGAACGACGTGGAGGGGATCCGGAACCTCGTGGGGACCGGCATCGTGGAGATGGTGGGCGGCCTCGTGACGGCAGTGCTGGCATTCGCCGTCATGCTGACGCTGAGCCCGGTCCTGACGGGACTGACGGCGCTCTTCCTCGTCGTCTTCGCGGCAGGGCTGATGGCGTTCTTCGGCGTCCTCAGGCCCGTCTTCCGCGAGCGGTCGAAGATCTACGGCGAGGTCGCCGGCCGGCTGAACGAAACCTTCGCCGGGATCCGCGTCGTGAAGGGGTACCACGGGGAAGCGCGCGAGGAGAAGGTCTTTGCCGAGGGCGTGTCGAGGATCCTGGCGAACATCCTGAAGACGATCACCGGCATGTCGACGCTCTCCGTCGCCTCGACGGTCCTCCTCGGGGGCGTCGGAGCGGTCGTGATGTGGGTCGGAACGCACCAGATCCTCGACGGGACGTTGACGGTCGGAGGCCTCTTCACCTACACCGTCCTCCTCGGGTTCCTGGTGGCGCCCGTCTTCCAGATCGTCGGGATCGGAACGCAGCTCACCGAGGCCCTCGCCGGGCTGGAGAGGACCAAGGAGATCTTCGCGGAGACGAGGGAGGACGTCGACCCCCGACGGGTCGTGATCCTCGGGCCGGTCGCGGGCGAAGTCGTCTTCGACGACGTCCGCTTCTCGTACGGCGAAGGGAAGGAGGTTCTCCACGGCGTCTCCTTCCGGGCCGAGCCGGGCACGGTGACGGCCCTCGTCGGCCCGTCGGGCTCGGGCAAGTCGACGATCATCGGTCTCGTCGCGGCCTTCCAGTCGCCCGCCTCGGGCCGGGTCACGGTCGACGGGTTCGACCTCTCGACCGTCCGGCTGGAGAGCTTCCGTTCGCAGCTCGGGGTCGTCCTGCAGGAGTCGTTCCTGTTCGACGGGACGATCCGCGAGAACGTCTCCTTCTCGCGGCCGGGCGCCTCCGAGGCCGCGGTCATCGCGGCCTGCCGCGTGGCGCGCGTGGACGAGTTCGCCGAGGAGTTCGAGAAGGGCTACGAGACCGTCGTCGGGGAGCGAGGGGTGAAGCTCTCGGGCGGCCAGCGGCAGCGGGTCTCGATCGCACGCGCCCTGCTGGCCGATCCACGAATCCTGATCCTCGACGAGGCGACGTCGAGCCTCGACTCCGAGTCGGAGGCCCTCATCCAGCAGGGCCTCGCGGAGCTGCTGACGGGGCGTACGACGTTCGTCATCGCGCACCGGCTTTCGACGATCCGGCGGGCCGACCAGATCCTCGTCGTGGAGGGTGGGGTCGTCGTCGAGCGCGGACGGCACGCGGAGCTGATGACGGCCGGCGGGCGCTACGCCGAGATGGTGACGCGTCAGGCCGGGATCGGCATGGACCTCTTCGGCACGGCCAGGGAAGAGGGCGACCCGGACGGCGAGGCGACCGAGCCGCGGCGCGCGGAGCGGCTCGGCCCGCTCTCGATGCTCGGTCCCGCGGGGCGGTGAGGCCCCGCGGCTTCGATCAGCCCTTCGCCCTGGCCTCGTTGACCCAGATGGTCCGGCCGTCGAGCAGGGACTGGTTCAGGGCGGCGATGGCCTTGCGGGCTTCCTCGTCGGCCATCTCGACGAATCCGTAGCCCTTGGAGCGGCCCATGGCCCTGTCGATGACGACAGTGGCCGACAGGGGAGCCCCGAAAGCCCCGAAAAGCTCCCTGAGGCGACTGTCGTCGACTGCGTAGGGGAGGTTTCCGACGTAGAGCTTCATCCGGTCCGATTCTCCTACAGGGTCCCTCGGGGCGGGGAGGGTAGCACGCGATCGCCCCTGATAAGCTCGACCCCGCATGGCCCAGATTCGTCCGTTTCCCTCCTCCCGCCCCTCTCCAGACCGGGCCCGTGACGTCGCCTCCGTCCCCTACGACGTCGTGGACACGAAGGAGGCCCTCGAGCTGGCCGCGGGGAACCCGGCCTCCTTCCTCCACGTCTGCCGTCCGGAGATCGACCTTCCCCAGGGAACCTCTCTCTACTCCGAGCCGGTCTACGCGAAGGGCCGCGAGAACCTCGACCGGTTCGAGGCCGACGGAACGCTCGTCCCGGACCCCGTACCCCGGCTCCTGGTCTACCGCCAGACCTGGCGCGGAGCCTCGCAGGACGGGCTCGTGGCCGCCTGCGCAGTCGACGACTACGACGCGGACGTCATCAAGAAGCACGAGAAGACGCGGAAGGACAAGGAAGACGACCGGACGAAGCACCTGCTCGTCCAGGCCGCCCACGCCGAGCCGGTCTTCCTGACCTACCGGGCGACGGACGCGATCGACGCGCGCGTGGCGAAGGTGACGGCGGCGGCGCCCGGAATCGATTTCGAAGCGGTGGACGGGGTTCGCCACAGCCTCTGGGTCGTCCCGGCGGAGGACGAGACCTTCTTCGTCGAGGCGTTCGCGTCGATTCCCGTCCTGTACGTCGCCGACGGGCACCACCGATCCGCGTCGGCGTCCCGTGCCCGGACCGCACTGAAGGAAAAGGGGGCGGTCGGGCCCAATCACCCGGTCCAGTGGTTCCCGGCGGCGATCTTTCCCGACCGCGAGCTGAGGATCCTCCCCTACAACCGGCTCGTGAAAGACCTCCTCGGACGGTCGCCCGACGCGTTCCTGTCGGAAGTGGGCAGAGCCTTTCTCGTGAGCGAGGCCTCCGGCGCGAACGCCGCGGAGCCTGTGGCCAAGGGCGAGGTCCGGATGTTTCTGTCCGGGCGCTGGTATGCGCTCGAGCCGAAGGAGCCCGTCCCGGCCGGCGACCCGATCCGCTCTCTGGACGTGTCGATCCTCCAGGAACGGCTCCTCGCCCCGATTCTCGGCATCCAGGACCCCCGAACAGACAAGCGGATCGACTTCGTGGGCGGCATCCGGGGCACCGGCGAGCTGGAGAAGCGGGTCGATTCAGGAGCGTTCGCCGTGGCGTTCTCGATGTACCCGACGACCGTCGCCGAGCTGATGGCGATCGCCGACGCCGGCGAGACAATGCCGCCGAAGTCGACCTGGTTCGAGCCGAAGCTGAGGTCGGGGCTCTTCGTCCACCGGTTCTGAAAAGGCCGAACGCCGGGCCGCGACAGCGAAGACGCCCCTGGAGAGGCGCGGGAGGACTTCGATGAGAGTGCTGGTCGCCGACAAGTTCGAGGAAACCGGTCTCGGCGGGCTGCAGGCGCTCGGCTGCGAGGTCTACTACGAGCCGGGCCTCGAGGGAGAGGCGCTCGGCTGGCGCCTCCGCGACACGGGGGCGGAGGTTCTCGTCGTCCGGTCGACTCGGGTGACCGCGGCCGAGATGGACCAGGGCAAGGACCTCTCCCTGATCGTCCGGGCGGGGGCGGGCGTGAATACGATCGACGTCGCGGGTGCATCGGCCCGCGCGATCTCCATCTCGAACTGCCCGGGCAAGAACGCCGTTGCGGTGGCCGAGCTCGCGTGGGGGCTAATTCTGGCGCTGGACCGGCGCATTCCGGACCAGACGGCCGACCTGCGCGCCGGGCTCTGGAACAAGGCGGAATACGGCAGGGCGCGCGGTCTGGCCGGCCGCACGCTCGGTATCGCGGGTTTCGGAGCAATCGGCCGGGAGGTGGCGGCCCGCGGCCTCGCCTTCGGGATGAGGGTCGCCGCCTGGAGCGGGTCGCTGACCGCGGAGCAGGCCGCCAGGGAGGGCGTCGAGCGCGCCGCGACACTGCTGGAGCTCGCCGCGGGCTCCGACGTCGTGTCGGTCCACCTCGCCCTGACGAAGGAGACCCGCGGCCTCCTCGGGGGTGCCTTCTTCGACGCGATGCGGCCCGGCGCCCTGTTCGTGAACACGAGTCGGGGCGAGACGGTGAACGCGGCCGCACTGAAGGCGGCGATCTCGACCAAGGGTGTCCGGGCCGGTCTCGACGTCTTCGATAGGGAGCCGTCGGGAGGGACGGGGGCCTTCGAGGACGAGGTAGGACGCATGCCCGGAGTCGTCGGGACCCACCACGTCGGCGCCTCCACGGAGCAGGCGCAGAACGCGATCGCGGGCGAGGTCGTCCGGATCGTGGCGGCGTACAAGTCGAGCGGCGAGGTCCCGAACGCGGTGAACCTCTGCGAGCGGTCCCCGGCACGGTGGCTGCTGACGGTGAGGCACCGGGACCGGGTCGGCGTCCTGGCGCACGTCTTCGGTGCCCTCCGTGAGGCCGGCATCAACGTCCAGAATACGGAGAACGTCGTCTTCGACGGCGCCGAGGCCGCGAGCGCGCGGATCCAGCTCGACAGCGAGCCGACGCGCGCGGCTCTCGGCCGGATCGCCGAGGGGTGCCGCGACATCCTCTCCATCACGCTGAACCCGCTCTGAAGGCCGCGTCCGCGCCGCGGAGTCCGCAGAGCCGCGCCTGCGCGGCGCGTTTACGCGCAGGCTCCCCTTCTTGCGGGAAGTGCTCATAATTGGTGTGCGGAGGAACGTACACGATGGACGCATTGTCGGCCCGGACTCTTCTCGACTACTTCCAGTTCTCGGCCCGGAGCGGGAAGCCCGACCTCCTCGTCTCGAAAGTGAACGGCGCCTGGACGCCGGTGCCGGCCGCGGAATTCGGCCGGAAGACCCGGGCCTTCGGGATCGGCCTGACGACGCTTGGCCTCGACAACGACGACCGGGTCGCGATCCTCTCGGAGAACCGGCCCGAGTGGCCGATGACAGACTTCGCCACGCTCGGGATCGGCGGCATCACGGTGCCGATCTACACGACGTACCTGGCGCCGCAGGTCGAGTACATCCTGCGCGACTGCTCCGCCAAGGTCATCGTCGTCTCGAACGAGAAGGAGCTCGCCAAGGTGATGGAGGTGCGGAGCCGCTGCCCGGCCCTCGCCTACGTCGTCCTCGTCGAGGGGAAGGTCCCGAACGCCGACGGCGTCCTCTCCTTCGAGAGCGTCGTCAGGAGGGGCGAGGAGACGCTGAAGCAGAAGCCCGGCGCCTGGGACGATCGGGTCGCGCACGTGAACCCCGAGTCGCACGCCACGATCATCTACACCTCGGGGACGACGGGTGAGCCGAAGGGGGGCGTCCTCTCGCACGCGAACCTCGTCTCGAACGTCTCGACCTCCTCGACGTTCTTCGACGTGAATCCCACGACCGTGGCGCTGTCGTTCCTCCCGCTCGCCCACGTCTTCGAGCGGATGATCGACTACGTCCTGTTCTCCCGGGCCGCGACGATCACCTACGCGGAATCGATCGAGAAGCTCGCGGACAACTTCGGCGAGGTGAAGCCGCACACGTTCGCCTCGGTGCCCAGGGTCTACGACAAGATCCACGCCCGCATCTTCCAGAATCTCGAGAGCCAGTCGCCGACGAAGCAGAAGATCTTCCACTGGGCCTTGAAGGTGGGACGGGAGCGGCTGGCGTTTCGCGAAAGGAAGAAGCCGATCCCCGCCGGGCTGGCCCTGAAGTACAAGATGGCCGACAGGCTCGTCTTCTCGAAGATCCGTGCCCGTCTCGGCGGACGATTCCAGTTCTGCATGTCGGGCGGCGCGCCTCTCTCGAAGGAGGTCGCGGAGTTCTTCTGGGGCGCCGGTGTCGAGGTGTACGAGGGCTACGGGCTCACGGAGACGAGCCCCGTCCTGACCTGCAACCGCCCGGACGCCTGGAAGCTCGGGTCGGTGGGGAAGGCGATCGCGGGGGTGACGATCCGGATCAGCGCGGACGGCGAGGTCCTGGCCAAGGGTCCGAACATCATGCGCGGCTACTGGAACAAGCCGGAGGAGACGAAGAAGGTCTTCGACGCGGACGGGTGGTTCCAGACGGGGGACGTGGGCGTCGTCGACCGCGAAGGGTTCCTGACGATCACCGACCGGAAGAAGGAGCTCATCATCAACGCCTACGGGAAGAACATCGCGCCAGCGCCGATCGAGGAGGCGCTGAAGCACATCCGCTACATCGCGAACGTCGTCCTCATCGGCGACAAGCGGAAGTTCCTGTCGGCCCTGATCGTCCCGAACTTCGAGCGTCTCGAGGGCTGGGCCTCGGCGAACGGCGTCGAGTTCAAGAACCCGACCGACCTGATCCGCAACCCGAAGGTGAGGGCGCTGTTCCGTCAGGCGATCGAGATCGTCAACGGGGACGAGCCTTCGGAGAAGCGGATCAGGGACTTCGTCTTCCTGACGGAGGACTTCTCCATCGAGGGGGGCGAGCTGACCCCGACCCTCAAGGTGAAGCGCCGCGTCGTCGCCGACAAGTACAAGAACATGATCGACGGTCTCTACGAGAAGGCCGAGATGATGGACGCGGCCGTCGACAAGGGATCGGACAAGATGATGTAGGCCCGCCAGGGTCAGAGCGGTGTCCCGAGGAGCCGGGCGGCCTTCGCGAGCGCGCGACGGGCGCCCGGCTCTTCCATTCTGCGGGCGGCCTCGTCGAGCGGGAGCCACGCGAGGCCGAGCGACTCGGTCTCGTCGGCGCGGGCGGCGCCCGCCGCGCGCGTGACGGCGGCGTAGCGGACGTCGAAGTGGGAGTGGCCCGGCTCGCCGCGAGCAGGCGAGCCGGGGATCGGGTGGACGTCGAGGTCGAGGATCGCCTCGGAGAGGAAGACGAGGTCCGTCAGGCCCGACTCCTCCCGGCCCTCCCGGAGCGCGGTGGCGGCCGGGTCGGACTCGCCCTCGTCGTGGCCGCCCATCTGGAGCCACCTGTCGAGGCGCCGGTGGTGGTGGAGGAGGACGTGCCCCGAGTCCGCCGAGAAGATGAAGACGCTGCCGGTGAAGTGGCCGGGGGCGAACGTCGTGCGGGCGAAGCAGGAGGGCTCGCTCTCGACGAGGGCCAGCATCGCCGCGCGGTCGCGTTCTTCGGCCTCGTCGGCGCAGGCGTGGGCGCGGAGCGCGGCGCGGAGGGCGGCGCGGGACGGGTCGAGCGGCCCGGGACGGATGCCGTCCGTCATACCGGCCGGATCCTCACGCGGCAGTCGAGGTACGCGGCACCCTCGCCCGCGTCCGTGAGGCGGGCTTTCACGAGGGCGTTGGCGCACGTGCCCGAGTCGAAGTGCCCCCCCTTCGGCACGAGGACGACGTCCCTCCGCTGGAGCGCATCGAGCTTCAGCCGGGCCCGAAGGCTCCCGATCGCGCTTTCGACGAGGACCTCCGCGCCGTCGGCGAGACCGGGGGCGGCGTCGGGATGGCAGGTGGCTTCGACGATGGTGGGAGCGGGACCGGCCCACTGCGAGCTCTGGGCGCGCTCGGTCGAGTTGGAGAAGAGCCAGAGGGGAAAGCCCGGCTCTTCCTTTGGCGTCGGGGGGACGGTGGTGAGGAGCCGCATCTTCCCGGTGGGCGTCGGGAACTTCGAACCCTCGAAAAGGAGCCTGCCGGCGAGCGGGTTCCTCACCGACTCCTTCTCCAGCCGCTCGACCGTGAGTCCCATCGGCGCTACACGGCCGAGGATGCGCCTCTTCCACTCTCTGGCGCTTCCTGCGATCTTCGGGGCGATGGCGTTGCCAGCAACGGCGCTGGCGCCGGTGCGACGATCGATTTCCGCAGCGAGGAGCTGGACGATCTCGAGATCGCCCCTCACCTCCGGGGGCGGGGCGACAACGGGGACCGAGGCGCCGAGCCAGTGGTTGCCGTAGGCGCCCATCAGGTCGTCGTCCTCGACGAGCGTCGTCGTCGGAAGGACGAGGTGCGCCCGCCGGGCCGTGTCGGTCAGGAAGGAGTCGACGACGACGACGAGCTCGCGCGTCTCGAGGGCCCGCGCGACGGTGGCCGAGTCGGGGAGCATCGCGACGGGGTTTCCGGCGGTCACCCAGACGGCCCGGACCGGCGGATCGCTCGCCTCGAGAATCTCCTTCCCGAGGAGCGGCTCGGAGAGCGTCCGTGGCCAGGCCTTCGTGAGGAAAGACGTGTCGAAGGCACCGCGCCTCTTGAAGTAGAAGCTGACGCCCCCTCCCGGAATCCCGAGGTTCCCCGTCAGGGCCCCGAGGGCGTCGAGGGCGCGGACGATGGACGAGCCGTTCGTCCTTCGGCCCATTCCCCAGCCGACCTGGATGTTGCACGGGCGCGCGCAGAGTGTCGCCGCGAGCAGCTCGAGGGCTTCCGGTGCGACCCCGGCGTCGTCCGCCCAGCCGGCGGGAGTGTTCGAGAGCGCCAGGGTCCGGAACTCGTCGAACCCCTCGCAGAAGGACGCCGCTCCCTCGACGACACGGTCCGTCTCGAAAAGGAGAGCGGCCACGCCGAGGCCGAGCGAGAGGTCTCCGCCCGGACGGGGCGCGATGTAGACGTCGGCCAGGGCCGCGGTCTTGTGGCGGATCGGGTCGATGAGGACGAGCCGTGCGCCCCGGGCCTTCGCCTCCTTGAGGAGCGGGAGGAGGTGAACGTTCGAGATGACCGGGTTCTTGCCCCACAGGAGGATCCCCTTCGCGCTTCGAAGGTCGAATAGGTCGTGCGACTCCTCGTCGCCGAAGTCGGTCTCCTGCGCGGCGTCGCCGGCTCCGGAGCAGATGTCGCCGCGCTTGACGGTGACCGGGCCGAGGAGCTCGAAGAAGTAGTCGACGACGCTCTTGACGAGGCCGAGAGACCCCCCGGAGCGGTAGTGGAGGATCGCCGCGGGCCCCGATTCGGCGCGGATCGCGAGAAGGCGGTCGGCGGCGAAAGAGAGCGCCTCCCCCCACGAGACCGGGCGGAACCCGGAGCCGTCGCGCAGAAGCGGTGTCGTCAGCCGGTCCGGGGAGTTCTGGCGTGCTGGGAACTGCGAGGTGCGCGAGCAGAGGAAGCCCTTCGTGACCGGGTGGCCGGGGTCTCCCCCGAGCTTCACGAGCCGGCCGTCCTCGACGGTGGCGATCAGCCCGCAGGCGTCCGGGCAGTCGCGGTTGCAGACGGTGCGGAGGGTCTCGGTCGTCATGAGGTGGATGGTACGGTGCGAGAAGGGCCGCGGATCCGCTTCTGCAGTTCCGAATCGACCTGCATCACGACACTTCGGGAGCGATACGGACGGCGCCGGCGAGACGATTCTGAGATGTTGTCGCTCCTAACTGATTGAGCTGCATCAGTATTCGCCCGCGACGTCCCCGGAATTGATGAGCCTGATCCATGGCGAGAGGGTCCACGTCCGACCAAATTCTATCCACCAAGGGACTGTAACGGGGGGCTCGTCGCGTTAACGCGCAGATGCGCCGCAGGGCTTGCCGTATTCGCGGAGAAGGGGGTCGGAGATGACAGCCGTTACGCACCATCGTGATCCGCTGCCCTGGGAGCCGGAGGGAATCGACCGCCGGGACTTCGTCAAGGTCGTGACGGCCGCCGCCGTGGCCGTCGGCATTCCTTTCACGGCCGCCGAGCAGATGGCGGAGGCGGCCGTCGCGAAGAAGCTGAAGCCGTCTGTCATCTGGCTCCACTTCCAGGAGTGCACGGGGTGCACGGAGTCGCTCCTGCGTACCTCGCATCCGGCGCTGTCGACCCTCATCCTCGACCTCGTCTCCCTCGACTACCACGAGACGCTTCTGGCCGGAGCAGGGCACCAGGCCGAGAAGTGTCTCGAGGACGCGATGAAGGCGCACGAGGGGAAGTACGTCCTCGTGATCGAGGGGGCGATCCCGCTGAAAGACGACGGCATCTACTGCAAGATCGGCGGGAGGACGGCGCTCGAGCTCGCGAACACCGTCGCCGCGAAGGCGGGGGCGATCATCGCGATCGGCTCATGCGCGTCGTGGGGCGGGATCCCGTCCGCCGACCCGAACCCGACCGGAGCGACGGGCGCTCCCGAGGTGCTGAAGGGGAAGACGGTCGTCACGATCCCGGGCTGCCCGGCGAACCCGTACAACCTCCTCGGCGTCGTCCTCCAGTTCGCCACGTTCGGGACGCTCCCGGCGCTCGACGACCAGGGGCGGCCGAAGTTCGCCTACGGCCGGACGATCCACGAGCACTGCCCGCGCCGCGCCCACTTCGACGCCGGACGCTTCGTGCAGGTCTTCGGCGACGCGGGGCACCGCGAGGGCTGGTGCCTCTACAAGACCGGCTGCAAGGGGCCGGCGACGCACGCGAACTGCTCGGTCCAGCACTTCGGCGAGGTCGTCGACGCCTGGCCGATCGGCCTCGGGCACCCCTGCTTCGGCTGCACCGAGAAGGCGCTCGCGTTCCGGGCGCCCCTCCACTCGACGGTCGACATCGAGCGCCCGACCCCGCCCGACACCTATCCCCCGATCGCGGCGCAGCAGGGTGTCATAAGCCCTGTCGCCACGGGCGTCGCGGGGGCTCTCGTGGGCGCGGGCGTGGCCGCCGGCTTCATGGCGAGCAGGAAGATGGGCGCCGAGCCGCCCACCGGCGGCGGACCCGGGGGTCCGGGGAAGGAAGGCTGACCATGTCCGCCGTCGACCGCCGGACCGTCCTGAAGGGCGTGGCGGCTACGGGCGCCGTCGTGGCCACCGGGATCGCCCTCCCCGCCCACGGCCGCGTCGTGAAGGTTGCGCCCCCCGACGCCGTCGGACTCCTCTACGACACGACACTCTGCATCGGCTGCAAGGCGTGCGTCGTCGCCTGCCGCGAGGCGAACGACAAGAAGCCCGACACGCGGCTCTCGGGCGGCCTCTGGGACATGCCGTCCGACCTGAACGGGCAGACGAAGAACGTCATCAAGCTCTACAAGGACGCCGAGTCCCCCGAGCGCTCCTACTTCAAAGCCCAGTGTCTGCACTGCATCGACCCGGCCTGCGTCGGAGCCTGCATGATCGGGGCGCTGCAGAAACGCGAGTTCGGGATCGTCACCTACGACCCGTTCTTCTGCTCGGGGTGCCGCTACTGCCAGATGGTCTGCCCGTTCGAGATCCCGAAGTTCGAGTGGGAGAAGCTCGCCCCGAAGATCGTCAAGTGCGAGCTCTGCAATCATCGGCTGAAGGAAGGAAAGCAGCCGGGCTGCACGGAGGTCTGCCCCAGGCACGCCGTCGTGTACGGAAAGAGGGAGGACCTTCTCGCCGAGGCGAAGAAGCGGATCGCGGAGAACCCGAAGAAGTACAAAGGACAGAAGAAGGGCGACCCGCCGAAGGTGTATGGGGAGACGGAGGCGGGCGGAACCCAGTGCCTCTACCTCTCGCACGTCCCGTTCGAGAAGCTCGGGCTGCCCGACCTGTCGACGCAGCCCGTTCCGCACGTCGCTCAGACGGTCCAGCACGGCATCTACCAGGGCTTCGTGGCACCGGTCGCGCTCTACGCCGTCCTCGGCGCGGTCGTCTTCCGGAACCGGAAGAAGCAGCAGTCCACCTCTGCCGAGGGTCCCGAGGGCGGGAAGGGGAACGTGGAATGAGCCGCCACGCCCACCTCCACGCCCCGGTCGGAGGCCCGCTGTGGACCCGGCCGTTCCAGATCCTCGTCGGCGTCTTCGCCTTCTGCGCCCTCTTCTTCGTCTACCGCTTCGCGGCGGGGCTCGGCGCTTCGACGGCACTCAACGACGGCTACCCGTGGGGGATCTGGATCGCCTTCGACGTCGTCGTCGGGACGGCCCTCGGCTGCGGCGGCTACGCGGTGGCGCTCCTCGTCTACATCCTCAACAAGGGGACGTACCACCCGCTCGTCCGCCCCGCGCTCCTGACGAGCGCGCTCGGCTACACGATGGCGTCCATCGCCATCCACTTCGACGTCGGCCGCCCCTGGCTCCTCCTCAGGATCCCGGCCATGCCGTGGCACTGGAACCTCGACTCGGCCCTCCTCGAAGTCGCGCTCTGCGTCATGACGTACATCGTCGTCCTCTGGCTGGAGCTCTCGCCGGCCTTCATGGAGAAGTGGAGCCAGGGACCCGAGGGGTTCCTGAAGAGGACCTCCGAGAAGGCCGCCGGGATCGTCGACAAGGCCCTGCCGTGGCTCATCGCCTTCGGGCTCCTCCTCCCGACGATGCACCAGTCGTCGCTCGGCACGGTCATGCTCCTGACGGGGGCGAAGCTGCACCCGCTGTGGAACACCCCGCTTCTCCCGCTCCTCTTCCTCGTCTCCGTTCTCGGCATGGGCTACGCGGTGGTCGTCTTCGAGTCGGCGCTGTCTTCAGGAGTCCTGGGAAGGCGGAGGGAGACACCGATGCTGGCGAGCCTGGCGGGGGTCATGGTTCCGGTCCTGGCCGTCTTCACGCTCGTCCGGTTCGTCGACCTCGGCCTGAGAGGGAAGCTGGGGCTCCTCGGGACGTTCGACCTCTACACGGGTATGTTCCTGCTGGAGACGGTCCTTTTCCTCGCGCCGGTCTTCATGCTCCTTTCCCGGAGGGCGCGAAACGACGCCGGGAACCTCTTCCGGGCCGCGATGGTCATGATCGTGGCCGGGTCGGTCTACCGGCTCGACGCCTATCTCGTGGCGTTCCGGCCGGGCTCCCGCTTCTCGTACTTCCCGAGCTTCGCGGAGATCATGGTCACCCTCGGGGTCG
>Ga0209573_1001817_pt1 | contig 30340 bp, 16 predicted proteins | sample TNRBio252014_DNA_FD_185870 | JGI IMG/M metagenome (GOLD analysis project Ga0209573, IMG submission 185870) | Wastewater treatment Type I Accumulibacter community from EBPR Bioreactor in Madison, WI, USA - TNR Reactor_6/25/2014_ DNA (SPAdes)... | ecosystem: Engineered > Bioreactor > EBPR >...
AAGCAAAAGCCATCTGATATGCTGTCAGGTCAATCAACTCATACTTGTTTTCAGCGCCCGCATAAAAGCTGAACCCGTCCAGGTGACATAAGCCTGCAGGATTCCCAAAAAGTGATTGAATACCCAAAGTCGTTGAAACATGATTTCCTTCTCCCATGGTGCCTGCACCCCTGAAAAATGGTGCATTATTTTGGGCAACAACCCAAATTGTTAAAGATAGTAGTAAGCTTGTCAGAACTGTTTTCATATGTGTGTTTTTTATTCTTCTTTTTCGGCTTTATGAATTCATTGATAAAAAAATCTCACACTAATTAGCAAAGATCCACGAAGAAAGTTTTTTCGATTAAATAGGTCGTGTCATACATTGACCATCCTAATAAAGTACCTGAATAGGTGTACAAAACTGATTTATAATGCAAAATAAAGACAAATCATTATTTGGCAAAATTTTAGGCTAAAGTATTTAATTATTTTTAGTATTTTAACATGGTCAATCGTCAGTCCAGAGGAGTTTTTAGTCTAAACCAGGGAGATTTTTACTTCAGAAAATGATCCTCTATGCTTGAACCAAAAAAAAATATAAGGACATACTAAAAGACACAACGAATCATCCAAAAAAAGGTTCATTATACCAACCCAGGCTAAATGTTAATACAACGCTTCAGTCTGAAAACTGAATACATGAACAAAAACACAACATAAAATAATTTATCCTCCTGATACCGAAAATCAGCCATATTTACAATTTCATAGGTTAAAATCAACAGATCGTATAAGTTTTATTCAATTTCTCAGAAAATAAACAGAGATTTGTTTTGATATTGATTGGTGGATGCAGAACCAAACACATTGTGTTCTATGCGAAACACTGAGTTTTGAGACACAGAAACAGATATAAAAAGCAGTTGAAATGCTCATATCTGATTTTGAATTGGCCTTTGGTCAGAAAAAAAATAAATCTTAAAAAATAATCACTGGGGAAAACCAGTTATAGCACTTTTCCGTTTAAATAAGAAGTTATTTCAGAATGTCTGTTAAAATAAACAAGAAAATGATTTTTAGATCTTTCATTATTACTGCACTTGCAGGATTATCTTTGTATACTGCTGGAATTTTCCCCCTAAAAAACAATAGTGATCAGGAAACCATGATCATCCAGGCGGTTAAAGCTGTTTTGGATCAGGTTCATTTTGATCCAAAAAATATGGATGACACGTTTTCAGAAGATGTCTTTGAAACCTATTTAAAAATGCTGGATGGTTCCAAAAGGTTTTTAACCCAAAAGGATATTCAAAGCCTGGAAGTTTATAAATACAAACTGGATGATCAAATCCTTAAGGGAGATTTAGAGTTTTTCGAAAGGTCTGCTCAACTTTTTGACCTGGGCTTGCAGAAAACCAAAGCCTTTTATCCGGAAATCCTTGATAAGCCATTTGACTTTAATGTGGATGAATCGCTTGATTTGGATCTTGAAAAACGCAAATATGCCAAAAACGATCAGGAATTAAAGGAATTTTGGAGGAAATTACTGAAGTATGAAACCCTTACCAGACTGGCAAGCTCAATGGAAAGTAATGAAAAATCTGAAAATCCAAAGAGTATGGTCGAATTGGAAAAAGATGCCCGGGAAAAAGTAAAGAAAATTTTCAGCGATTTTTATACCAGGATGGAAAAGATCAGAAGGTCTGACCGTTTTGAACTATATGTTGACGCTATCGCACAGGTATATGATCCGCACACAGATTATTTTTCAGTAAAAGAAAAAGAAGATTTCGATATCCGGATGGGAAATAAATTAGAAGGCATCGGTGCAAGACTTCAATCTGAAGATGATTATACCAAAGTTGTCAGCATTATAGTCGGTGGTCCTGCCTGGAAAGACAAAGAACTGGAAGTCAATGATCTGATCATGCAGGTTGCTCAGGAAGGAGAAGAATATGTCAATGTGATCGGTATGCATCTGGAAGATGTGGTTCAGCTCATCAGGGGAAAAAAGGGTACCAAAGTTAAATTGCAGGTAAAGCGATCAGACGGGTCTACTAAAGAGATCACCATTGAACGGGACGAGGTCATTATTGAAGAAGGCAAAGCCAAATCTGCCATTATGATGAAGGAAACCCAACAGAAAAAATTTGGTTATATCAGTCTTCCGAGTTTTTACCTGGATTTTGAAGATCCCAACGGCAGCAGTTGCGCTGATGATATTGCCAAAGAACTATCCAAGTTGAAAGCTGATAATGTCGATGGAATAGTCCTGGATTTGAGGTTCAACGGAGGTGGAAGCCTCACCGATGTAGTGGAAATGGCTGGATTTTTCATTGAGGAAGGCCCGATCGTTCAGGTTAAACCCAGAGGAAGACAAGCCTATGTCTATAACGACACAGACAGAGGCGATGTGAAATACGACGGACCACTGGTTATTTTAGTCAACTCCTATAGTGTCTCAGCATCTGAGATCCTGGCTGCTGCCATGCAGGATTACGGCCGGGCAGTGATCGTTGGCAGCCCTTCAACATTTGGTAAGGGAACTGTCCAGAGATTCTTCAATCTTGATGATGCAGTGCCGGGAAACAGCAAATTCAAGCCACTCGGTGAATTAAAAGCTACAACCCAAAAATTCTACAGGATCAACGGCGGTTCTACCCAAATGAAAGGGGTGGAATCAGATATCGTCCTTCCTGACCCTTACGTGTACATGGATTCCGGCGAAAAAGAACTGCCAACTGCCATGAAATGGTCCAGCATCGATAGCCGTCAGTACAATCAGAATGTTTATAAAGTCAGTAATTTGACCCAACTCAAATCAAAAAGTGAAGAAAGGGTCAATAAAAACCCCAGGTTCAAAGCTGTCATGGAACAGGGTAATATTATCAAGGAATTAAAAGAAAAAAATGTAGTTGCTCTGCATTTGGATAAATTCCTCGCAGAAAAGAAGAAAAACGAATCCACTGATAAAAAGTATGAGGATTTACTGGATCAAAAAATCGACCAACTGGAGATCTTCAATCCCAAATCGGATATGGAATACATTCAGTCGGATACTTCGAGAGTAGCCAGGAACAACGATTGGATAAAATCTTTGAACAGTGATATTTATGCAGATGAAGCCATTAATATCTTATATGACATGGTAAAATCGCCTTCGCTAAGCAGCAATACAAAATAAAACTTAATGCATCCAAATCTGCCATTGCAGATTTGGATGATTTATTTTGGAACTCCTGGCTGATCTGGCGGCAAATGCCTCCTGTCGAGACCCCATAATAATTTATTGTATATATTCCGCACAAAATCCATACCTTCAAGTACAACCAGAGAAGCATTGAAGGCGCATTTCCTTACCTTTAGTGAGTGTTCCACGTTTATCGCATGATACCTTGAATCCAGTGTACATAAAAAATCATCGCTTCTGCCCTCAATTTTGAAAGATATGACAGAAGTATCCGGTATGATTATTGGCCTTACGGTCAATTGATGCGGTGCAACCGGTGTGATCACAAAATTTTTAGATCCAGGAAGGATGATCGGACCTCCGCAACTCAATGAATATCCTGTAGAACCTGTGGGCGTAGAAATGATCAGACCATCCGCCCAATAGGAATTTAGATACATATCATCTACCCAGGTATGGATCACCACTACAGATGAAATCGCATATTTATGGAAAGTAATATCGTTGAGTGCAAAAGGTGTCTCTCCAAAAATATCGTCATTGATGTCCAGTTTCAACATGCTCCTTTCCTGTATGGAATAGCGTCCCTGCATCAATTTATCAATGTCTTGCTCAATATGTTCCTTCTCTGCGATCGCCAAAAACCCAAGCCTTCCCAGATTGAATCCAAGGATGGGAATGCCGGTTTCCCGTATCAGTGTGATTGCCCTCAGAATTGTACCGTCACCACCCAGCGTGAATACAAAATCCGGTTTTTCAACCAACAACTGTTCATAATTATCCAATTGGGGATAAATTGAAAAATCAATGCCCAGGTTTTCATTTGATTCCACGATATCCTTAAAAAAAATCACTTCAACATGCAGACTGTCCAGCTTATTCAGCAAAATATGCAGATATTTTCTATGTTCAACCGCTATTTCCTGTCCGAATATTAGTACTTTATTCATTTAAAATTGGATTGTTTTGTTGGCCACAAGCGAAATTACTCGAATCAAATCTGTAAAATCCACTTTAATTCAAAAATACTGTATTGAATTCAATTCAAGCGCCTGAAAACCATTATTTGAATGAATTTACCCCAAAAACCGGTTATAATTCCAATTCATAGGCGAATGCAGCATAAAATGCTGAAGCAATCACCAGGTCATTGATGGCGATTTTTTCATTCGGCGCATGAGCCAATACTTCATTCCCCGGTCCAAAACCAATGGTGGGAATACCATGAATGCCGTTGATGGCTACTCCGTTGGTTGAAAATGTCCATTTATCAATGGCAGGTTTTTCCCCGAAAAAATTATAATAAGCTCTGACACCAGTCTGTACCATCGGATGATCCTCTTCCAGCTTCCAGGTCGGATAATACTTTTTCATACCGTACCTCAGCCCCGTATATGCCAGCTCTGAATATTCGAGTACCTCAACTTTTGCATTCATGCCCTTGATCAATTCTTCGATCTCCTTTACTGCAGAATCTACCGTTTCTCCCCAGGTTAAACGGCGATCCAGGTGTATTCTTGCAAAATCCGATACGGCGCATAGTGAAGGACTTGAGGACACGATCTCCGAAATGGTAACGCTTCCTTTTCCCAAAAATTCATCAACGGCGAGTCTTTCATTCAGCTTTTCAATTTCCAAAGCAGTTTTGGCCGCCAAATAAATGGCATTTTCTCCTCTTTCGGGAGCTGATCCGTGAGCTGATATACCGTAAAAACTGACATGCATTTCCATTCTTCCACGATGCCCTCTGTAGATCTTCAGATTCGTTGGCTCCGTACTAATGGCAAAATCCGGCCGGATCTTTTCCTCTTCGATCAGGTATTTCCAGCACAATCCGTCACAATCTTCTTCCATCACACTCCCAACAAAATAAATCGTGAGATCCCTGTCAAAACCCAGATCTTTCAAAATTCTTCCGGCAGTCACAAAAGATGCTACACCACCTTTTTGATCCACCGTTCCTCTACCATGTACAAACCCCTTACTGATCTCCCCTCCGAGCGGATCAAACTCCCAGTTGTCAGGATTACCTACATCCACCACATCGATATGACCGTCGATAGCCAGGATTTTGCTCCCATTTCCGATCCTGCCAATCACATTCCCCAGACCATCTATCCTGACTTCGTCAAAGCCTGCTTCTTCCATTTGCCGTTTTAGCTCCAAAGCAACACCTTCTTCTTTAGTACTTAAAGATTTATGTCGGACAAGCTTGGCTAAATTCTCAGGGGTATAATCTTTATACCTGATCGCCAATTCATTTATTTTTTTGAATATGTTTTCCATTTTTGTTATGAATTATTTGTTGTACAAACCTGTCAATATTTTTTCATGGGTTAAAGGTGCATCATATTTCACCCGCATGGCCGGATTAAAACTCAGCATTGCATTTAAAATAGCAAAATATATTCCAATCCCATACATAAAAGGCGGTTCACCGATCGCCTTAGATCCCATGATACCGTCTGAATAAATATCAGCTTCCGGAAAATGTATCTTAATTTCACCAGGAACAGAAAACATATCAGGGATTTTATAGGTGCTGAGCATATTGGTCAGATTTTTACCCTCATCTGAATAAACCACTTCTTCCATAGTCATCCATGCGATGCCCTGCAAAACGCCTCCTTCCATTTGTCCTTTATCGATCATTGGAACAAAACTTTTCCCCCCATCATGAACCAGTTCAACGACATCAATCTGAAAAGTCCCGCGCATGCAGTCCAGTGTGATCTCAAGTATTGCTGTTCCGGTAACATGATAAGCAAATGGGATTCCTTTTTCCTTTTCTTTGTCAAAAAAAATATCCGGCGTAGCATAATGTGCCTGAGCAGTCAATCCAATACGATTCCGATAGGCCAAACCTATCAGTGTTTCCCAATCCAATGAGGTTTCGGTTCCATCGTGGAAAAGTTTTTCTTCCTGAATTAAATAATTCCCCTCTTCCGGTAATCTGGTAAATGCAGGAATTGCTTTCAGTAGTCGATCCCTCAACTGCTCACAGGCGATCCGGGTAGCGTGTCCGTTTAGGTCCGCCCCGGAACTGGCTGCCGTAGGTGATATATTGGCTACCCTGCCTGTATTGGTGGATTCGATCCGGATCCTTCCCGGAGAAATGGAGAAAACCATTGAAGCCACCATCCTTAATTTTTCCGAAACACCCTGTCCCATTTCGATGGCACCGGTACTGACACCTACACTGCCATCATTGTATATATGCACCAATGCATTGGCTTGATTTAAAAATGTCGAAGTAAAAGAGATGCCAAAGCATACCGGCATGATTGCCATCCCTTTTTTGAAATTTGTGCTTTCTTCATTGAATTTTTGAACTTTTTTAAGTTTTTCATCCAAATTATACCTCTCCAATGCAATAAAAAAGTTGTTTTGTACGTTGTTGTTTTTCAATTGCATTCCATAAGGAAACGATTCACCTTCAGCGATCAGATTTTTTTTCTGAATTTCCAATGCGGACACTTTGAGTTGCCTGGCTGCTTCATAAATTGCGCTTTCCATTACGAACATTGCCTGCGGTCCACCAAAGCCCCTGAAAGCTGTATTAGGTGGCAGGTTGGTTTTACAGGAAACACCCGTTCCGCGCACATTGGGAATGAAATAGCTGTTGGTCATATGGAACATCGTTCTCTCCAGGATGGCAGGGGAAAGATCTGCATAAGCACCCGCATTCTGATAATATTGCACTTCGTAGGCAAGGATTTTCAACTCATCATTCAATCCGATTTTGTAGTCAGAAGAATAAGGGTGTCGTTTGCCGGTGATGGCCATATCAACCGGTCGGGAAAGTATCAGTTTCACCGGCTTGTTTAATTTTTTGCATGCCAGTCCGGCCATAGCTGCCCATGCATTGGCCTGATCTTCTTTTCCGCCAAAACCACCGCCAAGGCGCATCACATCGACCTCTACCTGATTGAGCGTCACGCCCAACACATCAGCCACCGTTTTTTGCACCGCAGAAGGAGATTGAGTGGAAGAAATGATTCTGATCCGGCCAGATTCCATCGGAATGGCGATTGCGCCCTGTGGTTCCAGATAAAGATGCTCCTGCGCACCGGATTCAACTTTGCCGCTGAATATATACTTACAATTTTCCCATGTTTCATCAATATTGCCACAGGAAAAAATCCGCTTTTTGCCAATGAGCTGTCCATTGGAGAAAGCTTCCCTGGGATCCAGTACAGCGGGTAATCGATCAAATTCCAACCTGATCTTTTTAACAGCCTGCCTGGCTGTATTTACATCCTTAGCCACTACCAATGCCAATGGTTGACCCAGGTATTCGAACTCTTCCCTGGCGAACAATGGTTCATCATGGATCACATGCCCAATCTGATTATGTCCCGGAATATCTCTGGCGGTTAAAATATTTTCCACACCTTGCATTGCCATTGCTTCTCTAAAATCGAATTGCCTGACTAATCCATGTGCTGCAGGTGCCGCAAAAACCGCTGCATGAAGGGTGCCAACAGGCAGGCTTACATCATCCACAAACAATGATTGCCCTTTGACATGTAAGTTGATGTCATAGTTTTTCATGTCGATTTCATGTGTTTTTGTTAATTTGACCTGCTAAAACAGAAAAATGGATTCTCAACTGTTGTTCAAGCAACAGACATTTATAAGTTTTGCTTCCTCTCACATCACTTATCGGGCTGATCTCGTTTAAAGCTAATTGAATCCCTGTTTCCATCAGTTTTTCATCAAAAAAATTATCTTGCAGGTGATGGCAAAATCCATTGAGATACATCGGGACAGGACCAACACCTCCGGCGGAAGCATGAATTTCTTCGATTTTACCTTTGTTCAGCCTGATACTCATGGCAGAATTGACTGAGGCAATATCGAGATGGGTTCGCCTTGATACTTTTTCGAAATGTATATCATGACCCGACATTGCCATGGGTATCATCAGCTCTTTGACCAATTCGCCCGGATATAAATCCAACTTTTTATATCCCAGGAAAAAGTTTTTGAGCGGTATTATTCTTTCCCTGCCATTAAGTTCCAGCTTGAGGGAAGCATTCAAAGCCAAAAAAAGTATGCTCAGATCCCCAATCGGTGAGGCATTTACGATATTGCCTCCTACTGTGGCCCGGTTGCGGATGGAAGCACCTGAAATAAGTCTGGAATACGTCCTGAATTGAGGTACTATTTGTGTAAAAAGATCGCTTTCCTCCAACTCAGAGACCGTGGTGGCGCTGCCAATGACACATTGATCTCTTTCCTGCCGAATGCCACGGAAAAGCGAATTGCGCAGAATAAAATATGGTTCCTGAGTGCTGATGATCTCAGCTTTCTGTATGTATAAGTCGGTTCCGCCTGCCATGAGCACATTTTCCGGTTCAAAAGGGTTTGGATCGTCTTCACCAGGAAGTTCACTGATCAAAGCAGAAATATGCTCAAAATAACCTGGCAAAAATCCCGCTGCAATCAGGTAATTTACCCTGTTTTTCTGATAAGATTTCCTAAATTCATCCTGATCAAGCAATTCACAAAGATGGGTCATGGCTCTTTTGATGGACAAATAACCGGTACATCTGCAAATATTTCCACCCAAAAATGCGATGGCCTCATCCACATCCAATGTTTTAGCCTGAAGGAAATAACCGGTCATGCTCACGATAAATCCCGGAGTGCAAAACCCACATTGGGAAGCCCATTCAACCACCATAAACTGTTGGATCGGAGTCATTTTTTCTCCATTCAGACCTTCGATCGTCACAATATGTGAATTTTGGATTTCCCCGACAGGAAACATGCATGAATTGATGGTTCTGTATCGTACAACACCACCTTCCTGTTTGCCCCAAAGCACTATACAGGATCCGCAATCTCCTTCGCGGCAGGCTTCTTTGGTGCCTTTCAACTGAAGATCATCCCGGATATAATCCAGCAAATGCTTACCTCCGGATACTTCAAACTGTATTTTACTATCGTTGATTAATGCATATCCTTTCATACCGGAATGAAAATTAAACCTTTAAACTACCACAGCACAAAATATGCCTGGCTTTGTGCAAGATTCCAACCCTTTTCGGATAGATTTTTGGCATCCTGCATTTTAAAACAGTTGGTCAATTTAGCAATATTTTTTTTAATAATTGGATTTGTCAGGTCCTTTTTAATTGGATTAATTATTTGTAGTTATTTAGGTGGTTAGCTAATTAGTCTGTTAGCCTGTTAGTCTCTTTGAATTGAGCGTGTAAATTAAGCAAAAGACACCAAATTTGTCCTGGAATCAGAGATTTAACACTTGGTATGATTCATTACCTAATAGACTGTAGACTAAAAGACTAATGAGCTAAACAATTACAATTATTTTACAGATATACAAATAAAGATTTTGTTTTTTTAATCCATAAAAATGCATGAGTAGTGATAAGTGCAGACCTGTTATTATTAATAATATTTGCTACGTCAGTTTATAGTGAACCTATATGATCGGAACATATCCGTGATAGTTCCAAAAAAATGAGTTACGATATAACCACTTTGCAGACACTAATTCCATGAAGTTTTTTAGTGAAGCTTGCAAATATGGCAGTATTAACCAAATCGTGCGTATTTGGGTAAATATTGGAATAAAATTGATCCAACACTATGAATTAAAAAGAAAAATTTAAATGTTTACAAGCTTTAATCTAGGGTATAGTTATTTCAGAACGGCACAACCGGGTACTGTAATTTCATGAAAATTAAGATCAAATAAAGGTCAATCACAACCAAAACACAAAGCTCCATCGGTGCCTGATAAATCCAAAAGATGAGGAATTTTGCATAAGAAGAGGTTATAACTAATTGATAATTTAGTTATTATAAAATAATTACATGACCTAATTGAAATTAATGGTATATTAGCGGTTGCATAATTTGTATAATAAATTAAAACTTATGAATCATGTTTAGGCAATTCCCATATTCTATTATAATTTTTTTGGCAGTATCTATTCCAATGATGCTACAGGGACAAAATATGAGGATTGAGGCACCTCCCGGATATAATATAATTTATCTCGAAAATAATCTCCCGAAGGGTATTGAAGGGTCACCTTACCTCGATGACTGGCAATCTTCTGACGTATTTTTTAAAAACGGTGAGGTTATTCAAGACCTCAAGATTCGCTACAATGTTTTTACAAATCAAATGTTGTTTCAGAATAATAATAACACTTACTACATCGGAGTTCCAGACAGTATTTCAGAAATAAAAATGCCAAACCGTATTTTTATTTTTAATAATTATCCCAAAGGTAAAAAGATTGAGAAAGGGTTTTTTGAGATATTATTAAGTGGGAAGGTAGGGTTACTTGTTAAATATGAAACCAGGATCGTTTCATCCAATTATAATGTTGCTTTAGGTGTCGGAAATAAAAATGATAGCTTAGTTATTAAAGAAATCTTGTATTTGCAACAAGGAGAAAAAAGCATACTGCTTAATAAAAAAAGCATACTTTTTAAAGTTTTAAATGATAAATACAAACAAGTTTCAGCATATATGGATAAAGAAGGTCTTTCCTACAAAAAGAAACAAGACATGATCAAATTACTTACTTTCTATAATCAATTAAATTAAAGCAGCTACATTCAGCTTAAAAACAATACAGCACAGATTATTAACCTAAATGAGGTTTGGTATAAAGAGTCCGTATGTGATCATAATGTGACTTTCATTCAATAAGGACCGATAAATCAAAAAATGATTTTTGGTTGGTAATTTAAATTGTTCAAATCTCAAAAAAAAGGCTTGTAAACACATGTATATGGTCACTACTTCAGGCTCATTTTTCAGAATTCACAATGGAAGATTTTTTTCCTTAGAGACTTCATAATTACTTTTTATAGTCCTGAAGATATCATTCCGAAAAAGTGGAATCCGGGCACTAATAAAGTTGGAATGTTTGGTCCGAAATTTCCCAATATGACAGAAATATACCCCATTACTAAGCAATTTGGGAAGTTATGCGAATCAAAGGCAAAAGATGTAAAGAATAATTGAAGTTTATTGTCAGCCTTATACCAATGATAATAATCCTGAACTCAAAAGTGCCGAAATTATAACCATTTATTTGTTTTGCGTTTATCAAGAAAAGTTCTTAAAGTATAAACACATAAAAAAAATGCATGTGTGTACTTACATTCATTGTTTACATCATTGGGAAGCTGCCAGGCATACGGCAGTTGATCCGGCCGATTAGCTCAGATACAATCTGTCGTTAGGTCGTCTAATTGCCGCAGTATTCAATTTTTGCAGCATTTTATTCGCATCAGCGTTTGAATATTCAATGCTTTTTATAAACAGTTCTGAAATAAGATCGCCCGGAGTTGCCATTGAAATATAAGAAATAGATATTTGATCAGGCAATCTTGATTCGCTTTCAAGAAGTGAATATTTTTTAAGGAATAAATTGCCTTGATAAATCAAGTCTACATTTATTTATATACACCAAAACACCTGTTTTCTTTCTTTGCTTCCTGGTAGGCATTGCAACAATCCAACAGGATGGAATCAGGATCCCTGAACTCAAAATTGAGCATATTTTTAGCTTTAGAAGCATCGTATGTATAGCTCTTGGACGACGTCATGAGTGTTTCACGGGTAACCGTCAAAGGTTTTTTTATCATCCTGTTCTTGAATGCTTCCACACGCCATGCAAGAGCTTCAAGCCAGGGTTTCAGAGGTTTGGCTGGTGGCTGAACTTGGAGGTTACCGGCTATTTTTGAAAATAAATCACGGTAACTGATATTGCCGCCATTACATATAAATCTTTCACCTGAGATGGATGATTCGAGCAAGAGTCCGGCCATTTTTGCTACATCCCGAACGTCGACTATACCAGTTGAACCGACAGGAAAAAATGAAACACCTTTATGGATCGTATCCACTATATTAACAGAGCCTTTGATCCAATTTCCGGCACCCAGGATGAGGGAAGGATTGATTACAGCCACAGGCAGACCTTCGTGAAAAGCCCTCCAGACCTCCTGTTCTGCCATGTATTTACTGATGGCATAATGCGTGTTAAAAGGACTGGTTGCCCATTTGATCCGTTCATCAATGGACTGGTGATTTTTTAGTCTGCCAAGAGCAGCTACAGAACTGATGTGAACAAATTTAATGATCGGTTTTCCCAGACAGACATTGACCAGATTGGCAGTTCCTTCTACATTCACCTTATACATGGTATCGCGTATGCGGGGTTCAAAGGAAACGGTAGCAGCAGCATGAATCACGGCATCCACCTCGTTGATGAGCTCTTCCAGTCTGCAAACATCGAGAATATCCAGTTCAGTCAATTCAACATGGTCCTCCAGCCCTGTCAGCATTTCTAAATTGCTATCGGCTCTGCAACCAGCCAATACGTGAATATATCCTTGACTCAATAAATGCCGGACTATATAACTGCCTAAAAAACCGTTGGCTCCTGTTACCAGAATTTTTTTGTCTTTCATTCCCGATGATTATTTTCATCCATAGTGTAAAAATGAAAAAAAATAAGATTGTTGAGCGATAAAAAGCCTGCAATATCTATTTAGTGTCTGCAAGAAAACTCTTGTTTTTTTCGACTTTGATAAGAAAACGTCAAGGACAAGGCTTGCGAAGTTTTTGAAAACAAGGAGTTTACTAATTGTAAATGACTGTTTCAAAAATAATCATAACGCAGTATTTGGCGTTTTCTTGCAAAGACTATTTTAATGAAATATTCCCGGTATCAGGCTTGAAATCGAGCTGTTATTATCAATATTGAAAAAAAAAACAGGTATAAAACTTAAAACAGCTGGTTTTACCCCGGAATCTGCATGGCTACCTGAATTTCCAGTCAAAATCTGACATATTCAGAATACAATGCTGCAATAGAGAAATCGCATGGCGAATATCAGATTTGTGTGCCATTTCAATGACCTGATGCAGATGCCGTGTTGGTATTGAAATGCAACCAGAGATAGCGCCGCCCTTACCGGATCGTTGCAAAGCAGCTGTATCGGTGCCTCCGCCCTGTAATATTTCCAGTTGATACGGAATATTTTGGGTTTTTGCGACGCTTTTCATATAATTGACCATCCTGTAATCCGAGATCACCATAGAATCCATGATCTTGACAGCCGGACCGAGTCCCAGTTTGGTCACCATTTCATGAGCCTGGGCACCTGGCAGGTCGTATGCAATGGTGGTATCCAGGGCAATGCCAAAATCAGGTTGAATGGAAGAAGCAGCTACGGTTGCGCCCCTCAATCCCATCTCTTCCTGGACCGTAAAAACAGCGTAAAAATCCATAGGAAATACTTCCTGATCCATGGATTTTAGACATTCCAGAAGGATAAAAACAGACACCCTGTTATCAAGCGACTTGGAATTCACACAATCGCCCATTTCAATCAGGGTTCTTTCCCGTGTCACGGGAGCTCCTGTGCCTATATATTTTAACAACTCATCTTTGGACAAACCCGTATCGATGAAAAAATCTCTGATTTCCGGTGGTTTCCTTTTCTCTTCTGGTGACATGATATGAATGGGCTTTGAAGCCATAACGCCGGGAATGATCTTTTCACCGTGTATGTGTACACGTTGTGCAGTCAATGTTTTGGGGTCAAAACCGCCGAGTGCCTGAAAGCGGATAAAGCCATCATCGTCAATATGCGTAACGATGTAACTGATCTCATCCATGTGTGCTGCGCACATCAGTTTTTGATCTGATGTACCCTTTCTGAAAGCGATCACATTGCCCATGGAATCAGTGCTGATCTCGTAGGACAAGCCGGAAAGCTGGTTCAATAAAAAACTTCGTATCTCCTGTTCAAAGCCTGGCGCACCGGGAATTTCACAGATTTGTTTCAACAATTCAATATCAATCATAGTCCTTACCAGTATTATCCGGTAAAATTAAAAAAGATTCGGTCATTCCCTAAAAAACACGGAAAATTATGAAAATTTGTGGGCAGGCGATTCATCTGTAGTTCTACTCAATACTACATAAAAAGCGGACCAAACCCATTCTAAATAAGGGTTTGTCGCTTCAAAAATTTTTAATTATTTTTGGGCAAAGATTCTGTCTTTAGTTAAATGGTAATGGGAATAACAAATGAAAATTTTTATACCCTTAATAAAAAACGATATGCGATTATATTTGTGTCTGCAAAAAGGTGCAAATCGCCAAACCTTAACATCGAATTAATACTAAAATCAGACTAAAAAACTCAATATGTCAGAACGAATTGATTATGGGACCAGAATAAAATCTATGATCGTTGACCATTTATTAATGGTTCTGTTATTAATTGTTTTATCCTCAATAGGCATTTCTTTTACAAAATTTGGAAATATTTCTGTTGAACATAATCCACAACTTGAGATAACATTTTTAAACACAAATTTCTTAACAATTCTTGGTGCAGTTTTGTATTTGTCAAAAGATATTTTTGGCGGACAAAGTCCTGGTAAAAGAATTTTCCATTTACAATTAGTGACCAATACATCAGAAAAACCACCTTCCCCCTTTATCCATATATTTAGAAATATCTTATTTTTTTTATGGCCGATTGAATTAATGTTCCTTTCCAAAAATCCAGAAAGGAGATTAGGTGACTATATTACAGGAACTAAGGTGATTAAAATCAATTATGATGAATTCTATGAAACCAAAATAAACTACTTATCAATTGTGGCTTCGATAGTCCTGTGGTACGCATTTTTTCTATTTTTAGTTATTCCAAAGGATGAAATAAAAGCTCACTTTAATAAGATTGATTTTATTGAAGGATCATACAATGTTGACAGATCTGAGCACGTAACATATGTTTTGAAAGAGGTGTTTAATGAACTTGCAGGAGATTCAATTGTGATATCGTCTGATGTTAGGGTCTATGATAGAATAAAAAGTGAGGCAGATAAAAAGTTCGTTTCTATCATAATACATTTTAATGAACATTATTTTGAAAAAAAGGAAGATTTTGAGGTGTATAAATCTGCTACCAAATTAATGCTGGACGAACTATTCAAGGAAGAACCCTATATTGGAATGGTAAAATTTGCATACAAAAACCAAAAAAGCAATTTAACAAATATAAAGCAATTCCAAATCAAATGACTTATAACGAATGTAATGTAACAATGTACAGTCAATTCATTGTCTACTCATATCAGTGCGCGCTGACTGCACCAAAACGTCCCAAACAATATATTATGAAGGACTTTAAATCTGTTGCAAAATGTCCAATTTGAAGGTTTTCAATCGCTTTTTACCTAACATACTATTGTCAACTATGCTGACTAGCTTGTTCCTTCAGCGCTAAAGGTCAACCAAAAACGAACGGAAAACGTTTGAAAACCAATAAATTAAAAGTCCTGTTTTATGAAGATTCAGAAGGTAAATATTTTCCTAAGCAGAATCATTCCATTATTTTTGCGAATCGTATTATTGAAAACAAAATGGATAATTTCAAACAGTTTCTAAAAAATCTTGCACCCATTACAGACAAAGAGTTTGCTGAAAGTATTTCTTTTTTCTCTGAAAAGAATTTGAAAAAAGGTGATTTTTTTGTGATACAAGACCAGGTGTGCAGACATATCGGATTTGTTATGAAAGGATCTTTGAGAACCTATTACTTAAATGACAAAGGAGAAGAAATAACATCCTGCTTCTGCATCGAAAACAAATGGACCACCTCTTACAAAAGTTTCTTATTGCAACAACCTTCAAAATTATCTGTTCAAGCCATCGAAGACACTGCACTTATAGTAATTGAATACAACAATCTCCAAAAATTGTACAAATCAAGTCCTGCATGGCAAAACATTGGTAGAGTTGTCGCTGAGCAAGAATTTATCCTGATGGAAAAGTATGCTTCGATGCTTAATAATGAATCTGCCAAAGAAAAATACTATAGACTATTAAAAGAACAACCGAATGTGCTCCAAAAGGCCAATATCGAGCATATCGCCTCCTATTTAGGTGTAACAAGAAGGACTTTATCCCGAATCCGTCATGAAATTATGAAATAGTTTTTTGAGGACATTTGTCCTGTATTTACTCAGGTTATACTCCCATCTTTGCAATTTAAATGAACTTAAAAATGTAAAATAAATGGAAGTAGCATTCATTATCTTAAGTGTTTTAATGGCATTGTTTGCCGTATTAGCCGTTTTTGACGGTTTTTATCTGCATATTTTTAGGTTTGAGTTGCACAGACATAAGGCAAGTAAACAAGAACATCTCACCCATACATTCCGAGCAATATTATTCCCTGCGATGGTATATTTCCTTTATGTTGCGCAGGATTGTGTGCCCTGCTTTTATATAGGAATGGCAATGGTTATAGTTGACATAATCATTTTGGGTATTGATGCATACATTGAAAAAGATAGTCGGGCATTTATGGGAGGCCTGCCGCGTTGGGAGTACATACTACACCTATTTGTGAACGGTTTTCACTTTGCAACGATAGCTGTATTCCTCGTCCTCAAGATTCAAATAACCGGAGATGGTTTCACTATTGTTTCCAATTTCTATCAATATAAGAATTTCATGATATTACGGTTTGTTGCGGTAAACCTTATTCCGGGCGGCATACTCTTGGCACTTTTGCATTTGTTTGTTATTCTTCCGATTACAGCCAGGAAATTGAATGAGTTGAGGGATAGGTATTCATGTTGCAAATTACAGTTGAAATCTGATTGAAAAATGTGCTTATTTGCAGAAAAAGTGAAAAAGTCGCCAAAGATACCTCTGAAAATCATAAATAAGTCAATTGCAGATGACCTAAGTGGGTTAAAAGTAATTTTAGTGTCTTAAAAATCAAACCGTTGTTTATTTTGACAGAATTTTATTGAAATCAGATATTTGAACCGAACAAATCAGAATGCTGAACCCGTAATATTTTATCCAACAGAGAGAACAAGGATTAACGATTTTGATTTTTGAATTAAAACACCAGATCTGAAATCGTTAACCGGTGTTTTTTGCTTGCCGGTATCGGGGCTTGTCCCTATGGGTTTACCATTTTGGGCCTGACACGTACCTGCCTGCCCGTAGGGAAGCGGATCGGGGTTCTTTAATCAATTTTCGCCTTGGTTCCGGCTCTTCCGCTTAGTAAACTACATAAATCGCCTACACTTCCACCACCTGTGCTTGCCTTTCTACCTCCTCCAAAGCCAACCTTGCACCTTTCAGCGAACGGACATTTTCCCGGATCAGGATCAGGTGCCTGGGCGTTTGCTTGAGCGTCCATTGTTTTTGCTTGCCATGCAGGTTTACGTACTGCATGATATGATTGAATATTGGTCCTTCAAAATAGGATGAGGACGGATTGGATATAAAAAAGCACCTCATCTTGTTGTCTTTCAGGGAGAAACGCTCAAAACCAAGTTCCTTGCACTTCCATCGGATCCTCAGGCCTTCGATCAGATTGTGGATCTGATGTGGCACTTTTCCATACCGGTCAACCAACTCGCCAATAAATTTCGCAATCCCTACTTCGTTTTGCAACCGATCCAGCACATTGTACTGATGCAGCCTTTCCTGCGTCTGACTGATGTATTCACTCGGGATCAGCATTTCTATATCTGTATCTACCTCAACATCCCTGATATATGTTTTGCCTTCGGGATTTTCTTCAGCGAACAGCTCTTTGAATTCATTTTCTTTCAGTTCCATGATCGCTTCCTCCAGGATCTTCTCGTATGTCTCGTAACCGATATCCGTGATAAAACCGCTTTGTTCGGCACCTAAAAGATTTCCCGCTCCGCGAATATCCAGATCTCTCATGGAAATGTCCAGGCCGCTACCCAGATCTGAAAAATCTTCCAGAGTCTTCAGACGCAAACGTGCATCTGTGGTCAACGTGCTCAACGGAGGCGCAAACAGATAACAAAATGCCTGCTTGTTGGAACGTCCGACTCTTCCCCTCAACTGATGCAGGTCACTAAGCCCGAACTGGTGTGCATTATTGATGATCATCGTATTGGCATTGGGAATGTCCAGTCCGGTCTCGATGATGTTGGTACTGATCAGTACATCATACTTTTTATCGATAAAATCCAACAGTGTTTTTTCGAGTTGCTTTCCTTCCATTTGACCGTGAGCCATGACAATGCGGACATCAGGCAACAGTTTTTTGATCATCACAGTGATTTCAGCCAGGTTTTTTACCCTGTTGTGTATAAAAAACACCTGTCCGCCACGGTCCACTTCAAAATTGATCGCATCCACGATCAGATGCTCCGAAAAAACCCTCCTTTCAGTGTAAATCGGTTGCCTGTTGGGCGGAGCAGTCCTCAATATAGACATATCCCTTGCGCCCAAAAGAGAAAACTGAAGGGTTCTGGGAATCGGCGTGGCAGTCAGTGTCAAGGTATCCACATTGACCTTCAGACTTCTGAGTTTTTCCTTGGCTGCGACCCCGAATTTCTGCTCTTCATCCAGCACCAGCAAACCAAGATCTTTGAACATCGTTCTTTGATTAAGCAAGGCATGGGTTCCGATCACAATATCAACGGTACCTTCCTTAATTTTTTTATACAGCAGGGTTTTCTCTGCAGTAGTTCTGAATCGGTTGATATAGTCAATTCTTACATTGAAATCCTGCAACCGCTCATTAAATGTCCTGAAATGCTGCAGCGCCAAAATGGTGGTTGGAACAAGGATCGCTACCTGTTTTCCTCCCAAAACAGCCTTGAAAGCAGCTCTGACAGCAATTTCTGTTTTACCAAAACCCACATCTCCGCAAATCAACCGATCCATCGGATAGGCTTTGAGCATATCATCCTTGACCGATTCCGTAGCACTGGCCTGATCCGGTGTGTCTTCATACATGAAACAAGCCTCCAGCTCTGCCTGCATATAGTCATCTGCCGGAAAAGAAAAACCGACCGCACTCTTTCTTTTGGCATACAAGAGTATCAGATCCTGCGCGATGTCCTTGATCTGCTTTTTCGTTTTTGCCTTAAGCTTTTTCCACCTATCAGAACCCAGTTTGTCCAAAACGGGCAGGCTGCCTTCCTTCCCGGAGTATTTGGATATTTTATGCAGAGAATTGATGCTTACCCAAAGGATATCTTTGTTCTTGTATAAGAGTTTGACTGCTTCCTGCACATTTCCATTGATGGAAATCTTTTCAAGGCCGGAATAAACGCCGATCCCGTGGTCGATGTGCGTGATAAAATCACCTTTTTGCAACTCACGCAACATCCTGATATTGATTGCCTTATCTTTTGAATATCCGGTTCTTAGACTGTATGCGTGGTGCCTTCTGAAGATCTGATGGTCGGTGTAACAAACGATTTTTTGGTCATGGTCAACGAATCCTTCGTGGATTGACTGCGGAATGGGTGTATATTCTATCCGGGCTTTCAGATCTTCAAAAACCTGTTTGAAACGCTTGATCTGCTTATCGTTGCCTACCCAAAGATAGATCGCATAATCTTTTTCTGTCCAGGTTTCAAGATCTTCGATGAGCAATTTGAAATTACGGTTGAAATGCGTTTGAACTTTGCCTGAGAAAACGATTTTTTCCTTTATCTGAATATCCAGCTCGGCGGTGTTTCCCTGGATCAGCGTGTTAAAATCTTTTATTCGGTTGATCAGTTCATTGGGCAAAATGAATGCCCTTTCCCTGAAAAAAAGACTGAGATCATCCTGAGGATCCGTCAACCGGGTCTCGAGCAAGCTGACTTTTTCAAAACAATCGACTAACGTGTCTGTCAGACTTTCAGGATGTTTGACCCAGATCACTGTGTTTTTGGGTAAAATTTCCAATAAAGATACTTTGTCCCTGCTTGAAAAACGGCTATTGACATTCGGGATGATGGTAAGTTTTTCAATGGATCTGACAGACAACTGAGTGACCGGATCAAACATTCTGATCGATTCTACTTCGTCATCCACGAGTTCTATCCGGTAGGGCCATTCATTGGCAAAATTAAAAACATCAATGATACCGCCCCTGATGGAAAACTGACCGGGTTCATAGACATACTCCTCGCGTTTAAAATCGTAGGAGACCATGAGTTCTATCATTGTTTCCACATCCAGCGGTTCACCCTTTTCGATGCGTATCTTCATGGCATCCACCATTTCCGGTTTGACCACCTTTTCAAAAAGCGCTTCCGGATAGCTTACGATGATAAAAGGTTTGGGATAAGTAACACCCAACTTGCCGGCAATTTCTGTTCTCAGCTGGACATTTCCCTGGTTGATCTCCTCAAAATTTCCTGGCCGTTTAAAAGAATCAGGGAAAAAAGTCGTTTGTTCACCCAATAAGGTTTCCAGTGTATTATAATAATAGGCAGCCTGATCTTTGTGTTCTGCGATGAACAATTGCGGTGCCTTTCCGTGCAGAAAAAGTCCGGACAGGATAAAAGCATCCTGCCCGCCTGCAAGTCCTTCCAGTAAAAAGACCGCGGCAGTATCACCACAGACAGTATCCGTCAGTTTTTTAATATGATCACTGCTTTGATAGCGTGATATTAACTCTTCAAGCATTTTCACGCGGCAAATATACATAAGCAAGCATCAAAATACGATGATGCCGATGCATGTATTTTTACCGGATCAAAACATTTTCCAATGATTTGAGTAAAAAATGATGCCATCGCAAGATTTAATAAAAAAGAATTAGCGTTCATAACTTAACTAAATAATGAAATTAAATACTGGAATTGTATCAGTTTTTTATACTATTTAATCATTATTTTTGTTTAATGAATAATAATTAGTCAATTATTCTGTTATTAAGAAAGTGTAAAAAATACACCAACAGTATAATATTTGTTTTTTTTAATAATAAAATATTATAATTTTGTTGGGTTAATGTATTAGTCATTCTAAGAGAATAATTCATTAAGTTTACTTATAAAATATAAAAAATTTTTTAATATGTTAGATAAGATTTTTGACCCAAAAACCGTCGCTGTCATTGGAGCATCCAACAGGGAAGGAACAGTAGGGTATGCTTTGATCAAAAACCTGATCGGTTCAGGCTTTAAAGGAACAGTATATCCCATCAATTACAAGAACAAAAGTATATATGGAGTAAGAAGTTATGCGTCGCTGAAGGATACTCGCGACAACATTGATCTGGCTGTGATCTCAACACCGGCTGAAACGGTTCCTGATATCATCAAGGAATGCGGAGAATATGGTGTTGGTGGCGTAGTGGTCATTTCAGCCGGTTTCCTCGAAGCAGGGGATAAAGGCAAGGGCATGGGTGAAAACCTGCGCGAAATGGCAAAAAAATACAACATGCGTATCATAGGCCCCAACTGCCTTGGATTCATCAAGCCTTCCATAAAGTTGAACGTCAGTTTCGCCAATAAAATGGCAAAGCCCGGAAAAATAGCCTTCATCTCACAAAGTGGTGCGCTTTGTACAGCTATCCTCGACTGGTCAGTTGAACAGAACGTGGGTTTCAGCCATTTCGTTTCCATTGGTTCCATGATCGATGTCGGATTTCATGACCTGATCGACTATTTCGGACAGGATCCAAATACCAACAGCATAGTTATTTATATGGAATCCCTGACACATGCACGGAAATTCATGAGTGCTGCCAGGGCATTTGCAAGATCCAAACCAATCATCGTACTGAAAGCTGGAAAATCTTCTGCAGGTGCTAAAGTTGCTTTGTCACACACTGGCACACTGGCTGGAAATGATGCTGCTTTTGACGCTGCTTTCAAACGCGCCGGTATCATCTCTGTGGACACGATCGAACAATTGTTCAATGCTGCTCAGGCGCTCGCCATGCAACCAAGACCTGAAGGTAAAAGACTGGCCATTCTTACCAACGCTGGAGGTCCCGGCGTATTGGCTACGGACCACCTGATCAGTTTGAGGGGCGAACTGGCTGAATTGAGTGAACCAACCCTGAAAATACTCAATGATCAACTGCCTCCCATGTGGAGTCATGGCAACCCGGTAGATGTTTTGGGGGATGCAGGTTATGAAAGATATGGCCTTGCTGCCAAAGCACTATTGAGTGATCCGAATGTCGATGGTTTGCTGGTCATCCTTACCCCGCAATCCATGACCAATCCGGATGAAATTGCTCAGGAAATCGTAGAGATCTCCAAAAAATCCAGAAAACCTATTCTGGCATCCTGGATGGGAGAAAGTGACGTAAGAGCCGGAAGGGCCATTTTGGAACAGGGAAATATTCCTGTGTACCGGGGACCGGAAAATGCTGTGTACACCTTCATGAGTATGTTTAAATACACAAGGCGTATTTCAGCCTTGTACGAAACTCCAAGTACGATTCCACAGCAATTCAAACCCAATACACAGAAAAACAAGGAATTGATACAAAGCATTATCAAGCAAAAGAGGTTTGTTCTGACTGAAGATGAAGCCAAATTGTTACTTGAAAATTACGAAATTCCGATCACCAAGCACGCCATTGCCACCTCTGCTAAAGATGCCGGAGAAAAAGCTGCTGCTATCGGATTCCCGGTAGTGATGAAAATTGCCTCTCCTGATATCACACATAAAACCGATACAGGCGGCGTAAAATTAAATATTACTACCAAAGAGCAAGCCATGGATACTTACAAAGAGATCATGGACTCTTCCAAAAAAGCAAAACCGGATGCAAAAATCATCGGTATTCTGATTGAGGAAATGGTTTCCAAAAAATATGAAATCATTATCGGCTCCAAAAAAGACCCGATCTTCGGACCGATCATCGTATTTGGTATGGGTGGTGTAGCCGTTGAATTGTTCAAGGACCTCAACGTAGGATTGCCTCCGATGAATATGTCTCTGGCTAAAAGGCTGATCGAAGACACTAAAATTTACACCTTGCTCAAAGGATACCGTGGAATGGAAGGAATTGACATTAAAACTTTGCAATTCCTGATCTATAAATTCGCTTACCTGGTCATGGATTTCCCTGAGATCAAGGAAATTGATATCAACCCGTTTGTAGTAGATCATGAAGGCGGTGTTGTACTGGATGCAAAAGTGATTCTGGATGAAGAATTGGTTAAAAATCCGATCAAACCAAATTCACACCTGGTGATCTCTCCTTATCCGACTAAATACACTTCTGACTTCAAACTGAAGAGCGGAAAAGATGTGATCATCAGACCGATCAAACCGGAAGATGAACCTATGGAGGAAGAAATGTTCCGCAAATTCTCCAGACAAACTCAATACTATCGTTTCTTCGGATACATCGGTGAAATTTCTCACGAAAGATTGGTGAGATACACCCAGATTGATTACGACAGGGAAATGGCTTTGATCGCAGAAGCAGAAGAAGACGGTAAAAAGATCATGATCGGCGTGGTTCGTCTCGTGGAAGACCACAGCGGCGAAAAAGCTGAATTTGCCATTGTCGTGGAGGACACATATCAGGGTCTTGGCTTGGGCAACAGGTTCACGGATATCATACTGGATATCGCCAAAGAAAGAGGCCTGAAAAAAGTTTATGCCAATGTGCTCCATGCCAATACCACCATGTTGCACATGTTCCGCAAACGGAATTTCAAGATCAGAAGCATCGATCATGAAACTGCCTATGGTGAATTGTATCTTGATTCCGGAGAGGAAGAAATAACGATCTGATTGATCAACTGTTAATAATGTATAAAGCGGCCGGACATTGTTCGGCCTCTTTTTTTTCCCTCAGTGGTTTAAAAACATAAAGCAGGCTGTAAATCAGGTTTAAAGAAAACCCGGTCTTCAGGGAAATTAAGGAAAAAAATTAATATGTCTTTTTGATTTGGCTGAGTTAAAACCGGAGCTAATTATTGAGCAATAAATGATCAAAATCAAATCATACAATATTTTTTTGGCACAATGACTTTTCCTGATGAATTGCCATGAAAATAACCTTAACTGCTGCAATACCTGACGACCGGAATTGTGATTATCTGACTTTTGATAATGAAATAGTTAATGATCTCTCTATAAGCAATTGTCCTTGAAAAAACTTGTCACTGAATAAAACCAAAGTTTTCAACTGTTCATTTACAGAACAAAATTTTATTTGGTAATTCAGAAATCCTTTGTTCTGGCCCAACTATTTTCCCAATATAAACTGACCTGAAAAAACTCCACCTCTTTTGCTTATGCCCTGGACAACAATTTTATACTTATTCACACCCGGAATCAAGAGGAAGTGAAGATTTACATGGCCATTTTCATCTGAAATCAAAAAAGGTTCCCACAATACGGTGGCAACTTCCCCCTTTTCAAATTTTTTGTTCAGGTAGTTTTTATCAAAAAAGTATTCATTCGGCGAGGAAAACCCTTTCACCACAAACTCCTGAAATGGTTTAACAATTTCATCTCCTTTTTTAAGATAAGTCACGATCACACCATTTGCACCTCTGGATCCGAAAAATGCCGAGCTGGTGCCTTTAAATAATTCAATTCTCTGAACTGATCCGGGGTCTACACGCAAAAACTCATCCCTTGATACCGCAATATTCTCTACAATAAACAGCGGATCATTCCCTAAATTAATGCTGCCCGGGCCCCGGAACATAATGCTGTTACCTGAAATCATCAGACCTGAGGCTCTTTGTTCCAAAAGCTGCATCATACTGTAATATACTACTTTATCACCAACAATTATTGATTGATCAGGATTACCATAAATGGATGCCTGACCGGATTGTCCGGATGTTCCGGACCGTCTGGTCTTTTTCCAGTTTTTGCCCTTTTCAACAATGCCCTGTTTCTGGGTGAAAAAAGTTTTATGATAGGATGTTTGTTTTTTGTCATCTGTAATGAGATCAATTTTTGGAAGGGTACCACCAAAAACAGACTGTACATTCATATCAACTAAAGCACTGTCTTGAAGTTCCAGTTGCCTGAATTCAAACAGCCCTTTTTCATCCGTGAAGGCATCATAATTCCTTTCAGTTCCGATTCTGGAGCTCAAGGTAATTTTAACTGAAGGTGCAGGCTGTTTGGTATCAGGATCTGTCACCACACCACGGATATTTATTCCGTATACAGGTTCAAATGCTTTCAGGATTTGTTTTCTTTGGCCGGAATTTAAGGTTGAATAAAAAGGATATTTCCCGGAAATGAGAAACAAATGTTGTAAATCTAAAAATTCAGCGAATGGATATTGATCTGATCGGATTAGAAAATCCCTTGTTCCTGCCTGTTCAGAAAGAAACATAATATTTGAAAAAATGCTATAATCCCTGGTGGTAGCAGGAATATCGCCGGCCAAAACAGAAACTGATAATTCACCGGGAACAGATTTTCCGTCTTCATCGGAAATATTCAGGTTGATACTCATCGCACGATGGTTTTCATATTGAAAACCTCTGGCATTTAAAGCAACAAAGGGTTGATCCCTTTTTTCAATAAAAACAGGTCTGTAAGATAATTTTGATCCCTGATGATCCAAAAGTTCAAAATAAACCACGCCAGGTGGAAAATCGATGACCGAAATTCCTATCGATTCCATTTCGTTCTTCATGCGAACCGCCTGGCTGAAAATTGGAGATCCATCCTTATAGATCTCCAACATCAATTCTTTTCCGGTCAGACCTACCGACCAGATATCCAGGTATAATGAGTCGCTGGAAAATCTGTTAAAATTCAAATTCACACCGGTATTTATCACCGGAGATAAATCTTTCGAAATGGTCTGTCCGTTTTGATCCTCAATGACCGCAACATACTGAACGCCAACTTGTGGTGTGAATGTAAAAGATGTATACCCAAGTTCATTTGTACTGAATGAAACCAATTTTTCTCCAGACTCATCAGTAATATTTCCTGTTGCCGGAATTCCAATTCCCAAACCATTAGCCAAATAAATCACAAGATTGTTCCTGATGCCGGAAAGCAAATTTCCACCTTCAGGATATACTTCTAAGACCAATTTTTTGCTTAAAAGCTCCAGTTCAGCATTGAAAAGCATATTTTCCTTCATTTCCTGTTTGGAAATTCTGTTACTGAACTCAGGATTACTGATATATAAATACTTTTTGAATAGAAATTCCTCACCGTAATTCAGCATCGGGTTTGTAAAGGCTCTTATCATGTAATTTCCATCTGGTATGTTCTGATCCAGCTTGATATCTCCATTAGCCATCCCATTTTCCAGTCTGAATATTTTGGATAATATTTCTTCGCCGGCAAAATCAAACAATTCAACATAAAGATTCGCTGGTTGAATATCAAATATTTGCGTCCTGGAATCAACCAGATAAGCTTTAAACCAAATAGTTTCTCCTGCTTTATAATCATGTTTGTCAAAATGCAAATGCAGCAAATTGCGTGAATGTGACATCATGGCATCTTCCTGTACCGGCGTTTTGCAGTATGCTATACTATGTGCCTGAATTACTAAAAACAACACCAGAAAGGGCAGCAATACCCGAAAAAACAATGTTCTCAGTGAATGTTTCATAAATGCTTGTTTGTTCAATTAACCTCATAATTTGCATCAACCGGAAGATTCCTTGCCGGACAAGTAAAATTACTGTTAAACTTTAATATAAACAATACCACACAATATTTTCTGGAGTTAAAATAAGACTTCAAGGAAATCAAGGGACAAATTAATTTTTTTTGCCATTCCGCAAGGTGATTACTCAAATAGCCATTACCTTGCATAAAAATAATGACAATCCATATGATAAACGATCAATTAATGCCTCTTTTTGAAAGCATTCCCGATATTGCAAGCATCCCATTTGTCAAACAAACCCAATACCTGGTCAATGGTGAGCTTCATGACTGGCAAGGAGCGTTCGAACAGGTTTTTTCACCTGTTTTTACCATAAAAAACGGCATTGCTGACAACCTGATAGGCAGTTATCCGCTGATGGACAGGGAAACCGCTTTATCCGCCCTGAACAGTGCTGTGGAAGCCTATGACCACGGACAAGGTGTCTGGCCAAAAATGACTGTAGCACAAAGAATACAGCATATGGAAACTTTTGTCGGTCTGATGAAAGAACAAAGAGAATCCGTTGTCAGGTTATTGATGTGGGAAATCGCAAAAACCCGTAAAGACTCGGAAAAAGAGTTTGACAGAACGATAGAATACATTGCGGATACCATTGAAGCACTTAAAAATATGGACCGGGATGCTTCCCGGCTTACCATCAGGCAAAATATCATCGCTCAGATCAAAAGAGCTCCTCTTGGCGTGGTTTTGTGCATGGGTCCGTTCAATTATCCTTTGAATGAGACTTTTACAACCCTGATCCCGGCTTTGATCATGGGTAATACCATTATTTTCAAACCGCCTAAACTGGGTGTTTTACTTCATTCTCCACTTTTGAAGGCATTCCGTGATGCATTTCCCAAAGGTGTGGTCAATATAGTCTACGGCGACGGCCAAAAAGTCATTGCGCCCCTTATGGAGTCTGGCAAAATCAATGTACTGGCATTTATCGGTTCAAGTAGAGTGGCCGACATCCTGAAAAAACAACACCCTTTACCCCATTTGTTAAAATCTGTCCTTGGATTGGAGGCGAAGAATCCGGCGATCATATTGCATGATGCCGATATCGACCTGACGGTGAAAGAGTGCATAACAGGTAGTCTTTCCTTTAACGGACAAAGGTGTACAGCCTTAAAGATTCTGTTCGTTCATGAAAAGGTTTACGATGTATTCGTCAGCAAGTTTTCGAAAGCTGTGGACGAACTGGTTCTGGGTTTGCCCTGGGATGGAAAGTCCGACCTGACACCACTTCCTGAACAGGATAAACCTTTATGGCTGGCAGGATTGGTAGATGATGCATTGCAGAAAGGCGCGGTCATATGCAACAACAACGGAGGTGCAAAGAGTGAAACTGCCTTTTTTCCCGTCGTTTTGGCGAATGTGAATGCCCGAATGCGAATATATCATGAAGAGCAATTCGGGCCTGTGGTCCCGATCGTAAAATTTGCAGATGTCAGGGAACCACTGGAATATGTGATCCAATCCAATTTCGGTCAGCAGGCCAGTATTTTCGGAGAGGATTCGATAGAGATCTCATCCCTTGTGGATACTTTGGTCAACCAGGTATGTCGTGTGAATATCAATGCGCAATGCCAGCGAGGACCGGATGTTTTTCCTTTTACAGGCAGGAAGGACTCCGCCGAAGGAACCTTGTCAGTGAGTGATGCTCTCAGGGTTTTTTCCATCAGATCTATGGTGGCGCTGAAAGACAGCGATTCCAACAAAAGAATTCTGTCGGATATTCTCAACTCAAAATCGTCTAATTTTCTGACGACAGATTATATTTTGTAGGGCTGGAGTTGGTGGTTGAGTTGTTGATTTGTTGAGTTGTTTATTCGTTGATTTGTTGAATTGTTGATTTGTTCGAGCTGTCGCAGATCAAAAGTTTTAGCGTCATGATTCGAATTGTTTGTATCAGATCATTTGAAAATCAGATCATTTTTCACTTTTCACTGTTCACTGTTAACCGGTCACTGTTCACAACTCACAGTTCACAACTCACAACTCACAGTTCACTGATGACAACTCACTGTTCACTGATCACAACTCACAGTTCACAACTCACAGTTCACAACTCACAACTCACTAACTACTGAATTTCCGATCAAAACTTCTGAAAGGTATAAATTTCAACAAAATTTGACTCTAAATAATGAATTTTATCTGTCAATTCTGATCCACCTGCTTTAATATATGCGATCGAACCCTTATTTTCGCTCCTCAAAATAAACTAAACATGTATAAATCATTAATTTATCGCGCATTCTTTCTGTTTTTACCACTGTTTATTCACCAAAACGGCTTCGCCTGTACCAATTTCCTGGTCACCAAAGGTGCCACAACCGACGGTTCTACCATGATCAGTTATTCCGCTGATTCCCATGTATTGTACGGAGAACTCTACCATTGGCCGGCAGCCAGCTATCCTGAAGGAACCATGCTTAAAATATATGACTGGGACAGTGGTAAATACCTCGGTGAGATCAAACAAGCCAGACAGACCTATAATGTCATCGGGAATATGAATGAATACCAGGTGTCCATTGGTGAAACCACCTATGGCGGATTGGATGAACTGCGGGATAAGACAGCCATCATGGACTACGGAAGCCTTATGTACATCGCATTACAACGCTCCAAATCAGCTCGTCAGGCCATCCAGATCATCACTTCACTGATGAATGAATACGGATATTTCAGTTCAGGAGAATCCTTTTCCATTTCAGACAAAAACGAAGTCTGGATCTTGGAAATGATCAGCAAGGGAACGCATGAAAAAGGCGCTGTCTGGGTGGCAAGAATGATCCCTGACGGCTATGTGTCCGGCCACGCCAATCAGGCAAGGATCATGACCTTTCCCCAAAAATATAAAGATGGAGGGATCTCACACGACCAACTGGACAAATGGTACGATCCAAAAGTAAATACTATCTATGCAAAAGATGTGATCAGTTTTGCCCGTGCACATGGATTTTTCTCCGGAAAAGATGAAGATTTCAGCTTTTCTGATGTGTACAATCCCCTGGATTTTGGCGGAGCGCGTTTTTGTGAAGCCCGTGTCTGGACAGTATTCCGTCAGATGACCGATGGGATGGATCAATACCTGGATTATGCAGAAGGGAAAAATCTGACGAACAGAATGCCTTTATGGATCAAGCCAAATAAAAAACTCAGTGTCAAAGACCTGATGCAATTCATGCGGGATCATTACCAGGGAACACCGCTTGATATGACCGGCGATGTGATCTCCGGACCGTATAACAAGCCTTACAGATGGGGACCGCTCACCTTTACCGTTGATGGTGAAAAATATTGTCACAATCGGCCGGTGGCAACCCAGCAAACCGGATTTTCTTTCGTCAGCCAAAGCAGAAGCTGGTTGCCTGACCCTATCGGAGGAATACTTTGGTTCGGCCTCGATGATGCCGGAACAACCGTTTATAACCCGGTATTTTGCTCAACTTATGAAGTTCCACAGGGTTACAGCCGCGGATATGGAAGCCAACTCGAATTCAAAGAGGATGCTGCTTTCTGGGTCTTCAACCAGGTGGCCAACCTGGCATATACGCGTTACAGCCTGATCACACCGGTTATCATCGAAAAACAGCAGGAACTGGAGAACAAATATCTGGTCACAGCGGATGTGATGACAGATGCTGCGCTCAAATTATACCAGACAGATCTGAAGCTGGCCGTGGATTTTCTCAATAATTATTCTTACTCCGAATTGCAACGGAC
>Ga0209573_1001818_pt1 | contig 30333 bp, 25 predicted proteins | sample TNRBio252014_DNA_FD_185870 | JGI IMG/M metagenome (GOLD analysis project Ga0209573, IMG submission 185870) | Wastewater treatment Type I Accumulibacter community from EBPR Bioreactor in Madison, WI, USA - TNR Reactor_6/25/2014_ DNA (SPAdes)... | ecosystem: Engineered > Bioreactor > EBPR >...
GGGGGGGGGGGGGGGGCGTCAAGAAGAAAGGGCTCTGAAGCGACAGATGCCATCTTTCGAAGGAAGTGCCCCGTCGCCGCAGCTGCGCACAGGGCCGTCCCACGCTGGAGCAATTGCGCTCCCGAAGCAACCTCTGAGGCGATGTCACTCATCTTTAGCGACGCGAGCGAAGCGAGCCGCCTCACCGCGCGGAAGGGGGTACGGGGGAAACCCGGCGGTCCGGGTTTCCCATGTCCACTACGCCCCGTGGATGCCGGCCTTCGAGCTCGTGATGAAGTCGAGCAACACCCGCACGTCCGGCGCCGACTCGGCGAGCGCGCCGAGCGCCGTCAGCGCGGCGACGTGATCGTGCCGGTTCCGGTGGAGGAGCCGGTAGGCCTTCTGGAGGGAGGCGACGCGCTCGGCCGAGTAGCCCTTTCGGGAGAGGCCGACTCCGTTGATCTTGTAGGCCTTCGTGTCCCGGTCGCTCGAGGTCCAGGTGAAGGGCAGGACGTCCTTGTTCACCGGCGTCATGCCGCCGACGTAGGCGAACCGCCCGACGCGGCAGAACTGCCGCACGGCGACGAAGCCGCCGAGGACGACGTCGTCCTCGACGACGACGTGCCCGGAGAGAGACGCCGAGTTCGCGAAGACGGTGCGGCTCCCGACGACGCAGTCGTGGGCGACGTGCGAGTAGGCCATGAAGAGGTTGTCGTCGCCGATCACGGTCTCGCCGTGGCCCGTCACCGTGCCGCGGTGGGCGGTCATGAACTCGCGGAAGACGTTGCGGCTTCCGACGACGAGCCGGGTCGGTTCCCCGGCGTACTTCAGGTCCTGCGGAGGTCCGCCGAGGGCGACGTGCGGATGGACGACGTTGCCTTCACCGAGGATGGTCGGCCCGTCGACGAGGGCGTGCGCCCCGACGACGGTGCGCGCCCCGATGACCACCGACTCCCCGATGACGGCGTAGGGGCCGATCTCGGCGTCCGGGTGTACCAGCGCCGAATCGTGAACGACCGCAGTAGCGTGGATCGACATTCAGCCTCGCTCCTCGGGCCCGCAATCCTGGATCATGCTCAGGATCTCCGCCTCGGCGCAGAGGTGCCCGTCCACGCGCGCCTCACCGCGGACCTTGACGATGGACTTCTTCGCCGCGACGAACTCGACGGTGAAGAGGATCTGGTCTCCCGGAACGACAGGACGCCGGAACCTCACGGCGTCGAGGCCCGCCAGCCGGAGCTGCCTCCGGGACGGGTCGTCGGTCGCGGCGATCAGCATGAAGGCCCCGACCTGGGCCATGGCCTCGATGAGGAGAACGCCCGGCATGACCGGGTTCCCGGGAAAGTGCCCCTGGAAGAACTCCTCGTTGAACGTCACGTTCTTCAGACCGACGACCTTCTTCCCCGCTTCGACCTCCAGGATCCGGTCGACGAGGAGAAAGGGATACCTGTGAGGGAGGACCCGCAGGATGTCGCGTATCCCGAGTCCGGTCGCGCCCGGCTCCGAGCTCATCCCTTCACCTCGTCTCCTCTGGCTGCCTTCGCCAGCTCGCGCACGATCCTGGCCGTCTCGGGAAGGCGCCTGAGCTCCACCTGCACGCGGAGGGCATCCTTGTAAGGCAGGTGGGGACGGCCATAGATCGACGCGCCGTCGGGAACGTCCGAGCTGATGCCCGTCTGTCCCCCGGCTTTGACACCCTTGCCAATGCGCAGGTGGCCGCCGACACCGACCTGCCCGCCGAGGACCGTCTGGTCCCCGACCGTCGTCGAGCCCGCGAGGCCGGTCTGGCCGCAGAGGACGACGTGCCGGCCGACGTCGCAGTTGTGACCGATCATGACGAGGTCGTCGATCTTGGTCCCGTCGCCGACGCGCGTCATCTCGAGCGTGGCCCGGTCGACGCAGGTGTTCGCGCCGATCTCGGCGTCGGAGCCGATCTCGACTCCTCCGACCTGTGGGACCTTCCGGAGCCCGGCCGCGCCGGGGGCGTACCCGAAGCCGTCCGCGCCGAGGACCGCTCCGGAGTGGACCTCCGCCCGGGGTCCCACGACGACGTCGTCGTAGAGGACGACGTGCGGGTGGAGCCACGCACCGGCGGCGATCCGGCAGCGCCGGCCGACGACGACGTGCGCCTCGAGGATCGCTCCGTCCGCTACGTCCGAGCCTTCGCCGACGATGGCGTACGGGCCGACCTCGGCCCCGGGAGCGACGCGGCCCCCCTCTTCGACGATCGCCGTCGGGTGGACTCCGGGCCGAGCCGACCGTCGAGTAAAAACGCTCGCCAGGATCGCGGCGAGAGCCGCGGAGGGGTCGGGAACCTCGATGACCGTACGGCCCGGGAACGGTCCGGCCGATCTCGCGAGAATCACCCCGGCGGCCGAAGCGCCAGCTGCCGCCTCGGCCCGGGAGTCCGCGACGAAGGACAGATCGCGAGGCCCCGCCCTCTCGAGCGACCTCACGCCCTCGACGACGGAGGATCCATCCCCGACGAGACGCCCCCCGCAGGCGGAGGCCAGCACGCCGGCGGGCGCCGCTGCGGGAAGTCTCGCCATCCGCCTCTTACTTCTTCGGAGCCGGGGCCGCCGCCGCCGGGGCCGGCTTGGCGTCGGTCTTCGGGGCCGCAGCGATCGCGGTGTTGAACTTCTGGATCACGGCGTCGGTGATGTCGACGCCCGGGTCCGCGTGCAGCAGGCCGCTCTGGAACTTGTTGAAGACGAGGCTGTAGCCCAGCTCCTTCGAGACCGCCTCGATGACCGGGAGGACCCTGCGCTCGAGCTCGCCGAGCTCCTTGCGCTGGAGCTCCTCGAGCTCGCGCTGTGCGTCGTCCTGAAAGCGCTTGAGGTCCAGAGCCTTGGCCTGGTAGTCCTTCTGGAGCTTCTCCATGGCCTCTTCGGAAAGCGACTTGCCCTGGTCCTGGATCTTCTTCTCGAGATCTCGCAGGTCGGTCTGGCGCTTCACGAGGTCTTCCTGCTTGGCCGACTGGATCTTCTGGATCCGGGCGAGGCTCTCCTTGCCGACCGCAGACTCCTGGACGATGCGCTGGACTTCGATGACGCCCACCTTCTGGGCCGTGGCAGGGAGGGAGAGCAGAGCGGCCGCAGCGACCGCGCCCGCGACGATCAACCGGTTCCCGATCATCTACGTGACTCCTTTTTCGTGACTGGCGCTGCCGGAGACCCTCCGGCGGCGCGCGATTCTACTGTACGTGGCCCGCGCGAGGGGGCCGGAGGGGGATTCGTTGGGGAACCCGGCGGTCCGGGTGCCCCCGATCATTCCACGCGAGCGAAGCGAGCTGCCTCCCCGCGTGGAGGGGGGGTTGGGGAACCCGGCGGCCCGGGTGCCCCCTCTAGAAAGTCGTTCCGATGGAGAACTGGAAGTCGCTGCGCTTCTCCTGCCCGCCCGCCAGGGGGACGCCGTTCTGGCCCTTGATGGTCTTCGGGTCCAGGTTGATGCCGTAGATGAAGCGGAGCGGCGCCTGGAAGATCGGCAGGAACATCCGGAGCTCGACTCCCGCGGAGGCGCGCATCTTGAACGGGTTGAACGTCTGGCCCTCGAGCCAGGCGTTCCCCGCGTCGAAGAAGAGGACGAACTTCAGCGGTCCGGCGACGTAGTAGACCGCCTCCATGTTCACGACGAGGTACCTGTCGCCTCCGAGGAGCGCCCCCTGCTCGTTGAAGAAGGCCTGGTCGTTCTCGTCGAGCGGGTAGATCGACCCGTACCCGAAGCCGCGGACCGAACGGTCGCCGCCGATCCGGAAGCGCTCGAAGATCGGGATCGGCTGGCCGTCGTAGGGCCGGACGAGCCCGCCCTCCACGTTCACGGCCAGGTGCGACTTGCGATTGACGTTGTAGTAGATGGTCCCGTTGCCGACCGGCTTGACGTAGGAGAAATCGCCACCGAGGATGCCGCCTGCCACGGTCATCGACAGGCCGAACCGCCGTCCGCGCGTCGGGTCGAACGGGTCGTTCCGGCTGTCGTACCGGTACCCCGGCGCCACGGCGGACGTCCGCCCGATGTAGTCGGCGTAGGCGGCGGGCGGGATGCCCGATCCGGGCGGCGGCGGCGCCGGGAAGACCTCGTACCGGCTCTTCGTGTCGGTGTAGCTGTAGAAGAAGGAGAGTCCGTCGAAGAGGCCCAGCCCGAGGCCGAGGGAGGCGTTGAGGCCCTTGGACTCCTGGTCGACGTCCGCGTACTCGAGGGAGCGGCTGAAGATGGAGCCGCCGATCGACATCCGCTTGTCGAGGAACCACGGCTCGACGAACGACAGGTCGAAGTAGTTCGAGTACCCGCCGCGCTGGAACTGGATTCCGATCGTGTCGCCGCGGCCCAGGAAGTTGCGCGTGGAGAACTGGAACTGCCCGAAGATCCCGTCGAGCTGGGAGTAGCCGGCACCGAACTGGATCTCGTTCCTGTTCGTGTCGATTCCCTTGATCGTGACGTCGACGGCTTTCTTCTCCGGGTCCACCCGGAACTCCGGGTCCTCCTCGATCTTGAAGTAGCCGAGCTGCGTGATCTTGAAGAGCCCCTTCTTGAACGACTCCATGTCGAGGACGTCGCCCTCGAAGAGCTGGAGCTCCCGTCGCAGGACCTTGTCCTTCGTCGTCTTGTTCCCCGTGAACTCGACCCGTCCCACCCGGAACTGGTCGCCCTCCGTGACGCGGACCGTGACGTCGACGAGGTTCCCCTTGCCCGGCCGTTCGACGTACTCGGGATTCATGAAGGCGTAGATGTAGCCTCGTCCCCGGTAGATCTCGTCGAGCGTCTTCATCCCGTCCACGAGGACGGCGCGGTTGAGCGGCTTGCCCGCCTCCCAGTTGAAGAACCTGAGGAGACGTTCGGGCGGAAAGACGGTCGTGCCGTCGATCTTCAGGTCGCCGAAGTAGTACCGTTCTCCCTCGACGAGGGGAATCTGGATCCTCGCGCGCCTCTTGACCTTGTCCGGGCGCTTCTCCTGAGGGTTGACGACGAAGGTCTCGATCAGCGGGTCCTTGACGACGACGTCCTTGTAGCCGGCGTTCTGGTAGACCGTCTTGATCGACTCGATGTCTTCCTCGTAGCTCGTCTGGTTGTAGACGTCCTTCGAGTCCCAGAACTGGTAGAAGTTTGCCTCCCGGGTCTTCTTCATCGCGCGGGAAAGGCGACCGTTCGAGATGACGGTGTTCCCGGTGAAGTCGATCGATTCGATCTTGATCTTGTCGCCCTCGTCGACGAGGAAGACGACGCGGCGCCCGTTCTCGCCCATCGGCTCGATGGCCGTGTCGACGACCGCGGAGCGGAAACCCTCGGCGCGGTACGCGTCGATGAGGACGGACTTCCCCTTCGAGACGTCGCGGAGGGAGACGGGTGCGCCGACCCGGATCTCGACCTTCCCTTCCTTCAGCTTGTCCTTGAGCTGGGAGGTCGTCAGCTTCTTGTTGCCCCGAAACTCCAGGTCGTCGACCCGCGGCCGCTCCACGACGACGGCGACGAGCCTCACGCCCCCGGGGACCTGCTCCTTCTCGATGCTGAGATCCTCGAAGAGGCCCGAGTCCCAGAGCTTCTGGAACGAGCGGCGGAGCCGCTCGGTGTCGTACGGGTCACCGACCTTCACGCCGAGGTAGAAGCCGATGGTCTCGGCAGTGACGGTCTTTCCGCCCCGGACGACGATCTCGACGATGCCCTCGGAGGCGCCGGCGGCGGCGTCCAGGGTGGGAGCCGACGGGAGGGCTCCCGCGAGGGGCGACACCGACGGCGCGAGCCCTCCCGGCCTCAGGTCGAGCGTGGCGGGTGGGGGCGTGGGCGCCGGAGTCGGGGAAGGATCGGTCTGGGCCAGGGCCATCCCCGCGAAGGCGAGCAGACCCGCCAGCGCCAGAACGGCGGGCCGGAGACGGCGGGAAGACGCAGAGCCGATGGCCGGAGCCAACCCGGGCCGGGCCGGCTCGGCCGGGACGTGGCCTTCCGTCACGTGCCTTGCCGCCCGGGCACAACCGCAGCCGACGAGCGGACGAGAACCTTCAGGTCGTTGTCGATCACTGTCACTTCGAGGCACTCGAGCTGCTCCCGGGCGCCGATAAGCAATTCGGATACCGCATCCTCCACGTGTCGCTGGATCGTCCGCCGGAGCGGCCGCGCTCCCGAATGGGCGTCCTGCCCCGACATCGAGAGGAGCCAGTCCACGGCCATCTGGTCCGCCACGAGCTCGAGGCCGCGATGCTTCAGCGTCTCAGCGACGTCGTCGAGCAGGAGACGGCAGATCGCCCGGAGGTTCTCCGTCGAGAGCGGGTTGAAGACGATGACCTCGTCGAGCCGGTTCGTGAACTCGGGCGAGAACTCCCGCCGGAGCTCCTTCAGGACCATCTCTTCGACCTCGCGGGCCGGAGGCGCGTTCTTGCCGTCGCCGAAACCCACCCGCGCCTGGTTGACCAGGAACTTCGTCCCGATGTTGGACGTCAGGATGATGAGCGTGTTCTTGAAGTCGACCGTGTTCCCGTAGGCGTCGGTCAGCTGGCCGTCCTCCAGGATCTGCAGGAGGAGGTTCGCGATGTCGGGGTGGGCCTTCTCGATCTCGTCGAGGAGGATGACGGAATAGGGCTGCCTGCGGATGCGCTCCGTGAGCTGCCCGCCTTCCTCGTGTCCGACGTAGCCGGGCGGGGAGCCGATGAGCTTGGACACCGCGTGCTTCTCCATGTACTCCGACATGTCGAAGCGAACGAGTGACTTCTGGTGGTCGAACAGGAACTCCGCGATGCGCCGGGCGACCTCGGTCTTTCCGACGCCCGAGGGTCCGAGGAAGATGAAGGACCCCATCGGACGGTTCGGGTTCTTGACGCCGAGGCGGGAGCGCCGGATGGCCCTGGAGATGGAGTCGATGGCCCGGTCCTGGCCGATGACCCGCTTCTTGAGCGTCGCTTCCATGTTGAGGAGCTTCTCGGCCTCCTCGACCTGGATCGAAGTGACCGGGATCCCGGTCCAGCTCGCGATGATCTCCTCGATGTCTCCGCGGACGACCTCGACGAAGGAGCTCTCGTCGAGCTGCGCGCCGCGCGTCCGCTCGATCTCCTCCTTGATCTCGACCTCGCGCTCGCGGAGCGAGACCGCGCGTTCGAAGTCCTTCTCGGAGATCGCCTTCTTCATCTCCTTGACGATCTGGCGGGCCTCGTTCTCGAGCCGGCGCAGGTTCTGGGTGTCCGCCGTCAGCCGCAGCTTGACCTTGGCGCCGGCCTCGTCGAGGAGGTCGATCGCCTTGTCGGGGAAGAAGCGGTCGGGGATGTAGCGGCTCGACTGGTAGACCGCGGCCTTCACGGCGTCGGGCGCGTAGCGGACCCGGTGGAACCTCTCGTAGCGCTCTCGGATCCCCTCGAGGATCTGGAGGGTCTCCTCCTCGTCCGGCGGGTTCACGGTGACCGCCTGGAACCGCCGGAGGAGCGAGCGGTCCTTCTCGATGTACTTGCGGTACTCCTTCATCGTCGTGGCGCCGATGCAGGCGATCTCGCCCCGCGAGAGCGCCGGCTTGAGGATGTTCGCCGCGTCGAGCGACCCCTCGGCCGACCCCGCCCCGATGAGGGAGTGGATCTCGTCGATGAAGATGATGAGGTCCTGGTTCTCCCGGAGCTCCTTCAGGATCCCCTTCAGGCGCTCCTCGAACTGGCCGCGGTACTTCGTCCCGGCCACGATGAGGGAGAGATCCATCGCGAGGATCTTCTTGTTCGCCAGGAACAGCGGGACGGCCCCCTCGATGATCCGCTGGGCGAGCCCCTCCACGATGGCCGTCTTCCCGACACCGGGCTCGCCGAGGAGGATCGGGTTGTTCTTCGTCCGGCGCGAGAGGATCTGGATGATCCGCTCGACTTCCTTGTCACGCCCCACGAGCGGGTCGAACGTCCCCTGGGCGGCGAGGGCCGTCAGGTCGCGCGCGTACTCGGCCAGGAACGGGAGCTCCTTCTTCTGCTTGGAGGCCTCGCGCTCCTTGATGAGGGCGATCGCCTCCTCACGCACGCCGTAGAGGTTGAATCCGTGCCCGGCGAGAAGCCGGGAGGCGACGCACGGGTCGACGCGGAGGATGCCGATCAGGAGGTGCTCCGTCCCGACGTAGGGGTGCATCATCGACTCCGCCTCGTGCGAGGCGTAGGCGAGGATCTTCTTCGACTCCTCCGAGAGGGGGAGCTCCTGCGACGACGACACGCGCTCGACGAAGACCCGGTCCCCTTCGATCTCGCGGCGAACGTCGTCCGGCTTCACGTTGAACCGGGAGAAGATCTCGCGCGTCACATCCTCCCCCTCTCGCAGGATGCCGAGGAGGATGTGCTCGGACTCGATGACCTTCGAGCCCAGCTTCGAGGCCTCGTACCGGGCAAAAAAGAGGGCGCGGCGGGCTTTCTCGTTGTACTTTTCGAACATGGCTCGACCTCGTCGGAGGCCGCTGAGGGAGCGGACTTCGACCGTCTCCGGATCGTAGCATACGGGGTGCCAGCGCTCCGGCTTCTCAGGAGGGCGCGAGGCCGCCCGGTCTGAGCGTCAGAACGGTGCCGCACCGGCCGGCGACTCCCGGGTCGTGGGTGACGAGGAGCAGAGCCCCGGCGCGCTCGCGCGCTGCGCCCAGAAGAAGGTCCAGGACGTCCGTGGCGTGCGCCGCGTCGAGACTGCCGGTCGGCTCGTCGCAGAGGAGGAGCCGGGGGCGCCGGACGACGGCTCTCGCGATGGCGACACGCTGCCGTTCTCCGCCGGAAAGGACGCGGGGAAGGCTCCCCGCCTGGCGGACGAGACCGACCCTCGCGAGGAGCTCTCGCGCTGCCGCGCGCGCGGCGGCGTCCCCGGTCCCCGCGAGAAAGAGAGGCAATGCGACGTTCTCCTCGGCCGTCAGCTCCGGCAACAGATGATGCAGCTGGAACACGAACCCGATCGCCTCGCCCCGCCACTTCGCCTTCGCCTCGGGGGCGAGCGTCTCCCAGTCGCGCCCCTCGACGGCAACGCGCCCGGCGTCGGGGCGATCGAGGCCCGCGAGGAGGTGGAGGAGGGTCGACTTGCCGCAGCCCGAGGGGCCGACGATCGCGACGGCCTCTCCCGCCCCGAGGGTCAGGGAAAGGCCCGAGAAGAGCTCCAGACGCGCCGCGCCTTCTCCGAACCCTCGCGCGAGCGATTCGGCGACGAGAAGCGCTTCACCCGGCACGGAGCGCCTCCGTCACGTCGACTCGTGCGGCCATGCGGGCCGGTACGAGGGACGAGAGGAACGACCACGCGAGAGAGAAAGCTCCCACCGCGAGGAGGTCCCTCGCGCCGGGCTTGAAGGGAACGTGCGCGAGCGCGAAGAGCTCGGCCGGGAGAGGAATGGCGCGGGTCGCGTCGAGAACGACGGCGAGCAACGTCCCCAGCACGAGGCCGGTGAGGGTCCCGACGGCCCCGAGGAGGAGGCCCACGAGAAGAAAGACGCGGGAGAGGGCGCCCGGCGAGGCGCCGAGGACCGTCAGGACGGCCGCGTCCCCCCGGCGTGTCGCCGCCAGGACCGCCGACGTCGCCGCCAGATTCAGACCCGCCACGACGACGACGAGGAAGACGGTCGCGAAGATGGCGATCCTCTCGAGCCGGAGAGCGAGCAGCAGAGGGCGGTTCGCTTCCTGCCACGTCGTCGTCGCGGTCTTCGTCGCGCCGAGCGTCTCCCTCGCAAGGGATGCGAGGTCCGCCGCCGTCTGCGGGTCCGCGAGCCGCAGCTCGAACCCCGTGGCGCCTCCCTCCGGGAGGCCGAAGAGCCTTCGAGCCGTCTCGGCGGGCAGGACCGCCTCGGGCTGACGGCGCCCCGTCGCGGTGGCCCCCACCTCCCTCACGGAGAGAGTCACCGTCACGGGAACCGGCCCGAGCGGCGATAGCCGGGTTCGCGAGGAGACGATCGAGACGTCCTCTCCCGGGAGAACCGAGAGCTGCCGGGCCTGCGCCGGGTCGAGACGGATCCCGTCGGCTTCGTCCCGGCCGGCCAGAACCGCCGGGACCGCCTGGCCGCGCGCGGTGATCCAGCCCCGTCCGCGGACGATCGGCGTCACCGAGACGACCCCCGGCAGGGAGGCGAGCTTCGCTGCGGCCCCTTCGGCGGCCGCGAAGTCGGCCCGGCCCGCGGGCGAGACGAGGACGTGGGGCGCCTCCTCGGCGAGCCTCGTGAGGACGTGGGACTGGAATCCCGTGAGGAGCGCGAGGGACACGACGAGAGCCGCCACGCCCAGGACGAGCCCGACGAACGCCGCCGCCGCGACGACCCCGACCTGGGCGTCCCGCCGCGAAGCCAGGAGGTAGCGGCGGGCGAGGAGGAGCTCGATCAGCGGCCCGTCCCCTTCGGCCTCATGAGCGGGAACAGGATGACGTCGCGGATCGAACGCGAGTTCGTGAAGAGCATGGCGAGGCGGTCGATGCCGACCCCCTCCCCCGCCGTCGGCGGCATTCCGTACGAGAGCGCCTCGACGTAGTCCTCGTCGTAGAGCATCGCCTCGTCGTCTCCCTTCGCCCTCTGAGCCACCTGCGCGCGGAACTTCTCGGCCTGCTCGTCGGGGTCGTTCAGCTCGGAGAAGCCGTTTGCCAGCTCCATCCGGCCCACGAAGAGCTCGAAGCGGTCGGCCGTCCTCGGGTCGTCGGGCCTGGTCTTGGCGAGCGGCGAGATCTCGGCCGGGTAGTCGACGACGAAGGTCGGCTGGAGGAGGTGCGGCTCGGCGAGCGTCTCGAAGAGCTCGGCGAGGAGCTTCCCCGGCACGTCCCCGAAGCGCTCGAGGGACTCTATGCCCGCGCGTCCCGCGGCCGCCTTCAGCCCCGCGAGCGATTCGAGCTCCTCCGGCCGGATCGCGCCGCCGGGAACGTCGCGGCCGTACTCGACGACGGCGTCCTTCATCGAGAGCCGCCGGAACGGCGCCTCGAAGGAGAGCGTCTCCTCGCCCCAGGGCAGCTGCGTCGTCCCGAGGATCTCCCGCGCGGCACCGGCGAGGAACTCCTCGGTGAGCGCCATCTGGTCGCGCGCGTCGGCATAGGCCGTGTAGAACTCGAGCATCGTGAACTCGGGGTTGTGCTGGGTCGAGATCCCCTCGTTCCGGAAGTTGCGGTTGATCTCGTAGACCTTCGGGAAGCCCCCCGTCACCAGCCGCTTCAGGTAGAGCTCCGGCGCGATGCGCAGGTACAGGTCGACGTCGAGGGCGTTGTGGTGGGTCACGAACGGCCGCGCCGCGGCGCCCCCCGCGAGGAGCTGCATCATCGGCGTCTCTACCTCGAGGAAGCCGCGGGCGTCGAAGAAGCGCCTCAGGTAGGAGACCACCCGCGCGCGCACCTCGAACGTCCGCCGCGTCTCCTCGGAGACGATCAGGTCGACGTAGCGCTGGCGGTACTTGATCTCGACGTCGGTCAGGCCGTGCCACTTGTCGGGGAGCGGCCGGAGGCACTTGGCGAGGAAGACGAGGCCGTCGGCCTTCACCGAGAGCTCCCCCGTCCGGGTCCGGAACACGGTTCCGGTAACCCCGACGTGATCGCCCAGGTCGAGGTTCTCGAGGAGGGCCCAGCCGCCGTCGCCGACGCCGTCCTTCCTCACGTAGGCCTGGACGCGCGTCCTCCCGTCGGACAGGTCGAGAAAGACCGCCTTCCCCATCTTCCGGATGGCCATGATCCGGCCCGGCACGGCCAGGTGACGGGCGGCCTCGGGCTCGGCCTCGAGGCCGGCGGCGTCGCTCCCGCCCCAGCGCTCGACGACGTCCGAGACGAGGTGGGTGGCCGGGAAGCGGTTCGGGTGGAGCGGGTGACCGAGGGTGGCGATCCGCTCGCGGGACGCCCTCCGGTTGACGACCTGCTCGGCGAGGCTCTGCTCTGGGTTCTGGGTCTCTTCGGACATCGGGCGCCGATTCTCCGCGCGCCCTTCCCCCCGGTCAAACCGCTTCGGTGGAAAGGCGTTCGGAGAGCCTACTCGCCGCCCGAGACGCGGGCGTTGTGGAGCAGCCAGAGGCCGGAGAAGGCCCGCAGGAGACGGAAGCGGGAGCGGGTCAGCTCGTTGAGACGCTCCGGTGGGCCTTCCGGTCCCGTCGCCTCGAGTGCCTGACGGAAGCGGCGATCGAGATCCTGCGCCCGCCCGAGGCATTCGCCCGCCTTGTCGAGATCGCCCGCGTCCGCCGGCTCGCCGGAGGGGGACTTCAGCCGCGTCGCGATGTCGTCCACCATCAGCCGCAGGGCCGCCCCTTCGACGTACAGGCTGTCGTTGGCGGAGTCCTCTGCGTTCGGATCAGGCTCATCCGCCTGGATCCGCCGCGCGGACCGCACTTCCCACGGCTCGAGGCGGAATCGTGCGAGCGAGGCGCCGTAGGCGGCCTGCCCCGACCCCGCCCCGCCCCGAAGCATGTCGATGGAGTAGAGGATCTTGGAGGCGCTCTCCCCGAGGAGGCCGTCCGACAGGAACGCCGGAGGCTTTCGCGTCTCTTTCAGCGGGTCGGGTGGCGCAGCCACGGCGTCGCGGCCGGGGAAGAAGCCGCTGATCGTCTCCTTCGCCTCGGACAGCTCTTCTTCCTCCAGGGCGGGCAGGATCTCCGGGAGAGCCTCGCCGGCGGCGTCCCCGCTCACGTCGAGCCTGGTCATCAGCTGGTCGATCGCCTCGGCGAGACGCGTCACCTGCCCGTGCCGGATCTCCCCCTCGCTCCGGTTCTTGTCGAACTCGTCCTTGAACTGGCGGAACCTCCGGAACTCCTCGCGCAGGTCGGCGTCCGCGACCTCGGGCCGCCGCGAGAGCTCGCGCTCGATATCGAGGAGGTGCTGGGACGACTCGAAGATCCGTCTCTCCTCGTTCCGGTAAAGGGACTGGAACCGGTTCTTGGCGGCGAGGTTCGCCTCCAGGATGGCCGCGAGGACGTTCTGGTCGTAGTACGCGGGGCCGAGCCTGTGCTTGACCGTCCTCAAGTTGTCGAGGATCTTCTTCTCGGTGAGGTCCTCGAAACGCTCGCACGCGTCGATGTCCTGGCGGATGAGACCGAGCGCCTTGACCGCCGCCGTCAGCTCCGCCGTCGGTGCCGGTGAGCGGCGGACGAGCCCGAGGAGCGCCGCGAACAGCTTCGTCAGCTCCTGGGGGAACCTGGGAAGGTAGCGGCCGTCGTCCAGGGACCGGCGGGCTCCGACGAGAGTGACGAGGAAGTCCATCTTGTCGAGGGCTTCCGGCGAGACCTGCCGCGAGTGGAAGTAGAAGCGGAGGATGGCCAGCAGGAGCTTCTCGTCCTCCGTCCTCACCTTCTCGAAGAAGCGCCGCACCCAGCTCGCGGCGATTCTCTCGTCGTCGGCCGAAAGCGCCCGGTAGACGATGTCGAGGCGCCCGTCGAGCTGGTTGATCTGGTCCATGACGACGGGCGGTGGCTGGACGTTCAGGATCGTCGTCACCGAACGGATCTGGTCGTAGAGCCCCTGGAAGTCGACCTGGTAGCCCGGCGTATCGCCGAAGAAGGTCTTGTGAACCCCCTGGAGGAACTGGTGAAACGTCCAGAAGGTCTTGAACTTCTCGGTCAGCCTCGTATAGGCGTCGTGAAGGGTCTTCAGATCGACGATCGACGTGCTCAAGTTGAACCTCTCGGAGTTGCCCCTGCATTATAGTTTCGTCTCGTGATCGACCGCACACTCATTTCAGAGGAGCAGATCGCGACCCGCCTGGACGACCTGGCGAAGGAGATCGATTCGGCCTACGCGGGCCGCGAGATCCTGGCCGTGGGAGTCCTCAAGGGCTCGGTCTTCTTCCTCACCGACCTCCTCAAGCGTCTTTCGACCCCCGTGGCCGTCGACTTCCTCCAGGTGAGGTCGTACTCGGGCACCGCCTCCACCGGGAACTTCGAGCTCGTTCGCGACGTCTCGTCCGACATCGCCGGCCGGGACGTTCTCATCTTCGAGGACATCGTCGACACGGGCCTGACGCTCCGCAAGCTCCTCGGCCTCCTCGGGACGCGCCAGCCGCGCTCCCTGAAGATCGCCGCGCTGCTGAAGAAGGACCTTCCCGAGAACGCGGACCTGCCCGTCGACTTCCTCGGATTCACGATCGGTCCCGAGTTCGTCGTCGGCTACGGCCTCGACCTGGACGAGAAATACCGCAACCTCCCCTACATCGCCATATGGGACCCGAGCAAATGAACGAAATTCTCACCATCGCCGTCGAAGACGCCCCGAAGGCCATCGGCCCCTACGCCCAGGGGATCGCCGCCGGGGGGTTCCTCTTCACCGCCGGGCAGGTCCCGCTCGACCCGGCCACGATGAAGCTGGTCTCCGGGACGATCGCGGAGGAGACGAACCGGGTCTTCGACAACCTGACGGCGATCCTCGCGGGCGCCGGGTGCCGGCTCTCCGACGTCGTCAAGACGACCGTCTTCCTGACCGACATGGGCTCCTTCGCCGAGATGAACGGGGCCTATGCCGCCCGGTTCGGCGACCACCGCCCGGCCCGCTCGACCGTCCAGGTCGGCGCGCTGCCGGCCGGGGCCAGGGTCGAGATCGAGGTCGTCGCGAAGCTCCCCGCCGCCTGAGGGCGCCGGGGGCGCCGGCTTCAGCCCCCGGCCGAAAGCTCGCGGAACGCCGCGACACACCGGCCGACGTCGGCATCGCCGACGTCGGCATGCGTGACGAGGCGGATGGAGCTCCCACCCGCCGCCCCGGCGAGGAGCCCCCGCTCGCGCAGGCGGGAGAGCGCCTCCGTGGCCGTTCCGAAGACCCGCGGGTCGAGATCCGCGATGAGGATGTTCGTCGGGAAGGCGCCCGGATCCAGCGAGACGCCCCGGATCCCGGCCAGCTCCCGCGCCAGGCGCGCGAGGCGTGCGTGGTCTTCCGGCAGCCTCCCCCGCTCCTCCTCGAGCGACACGAGCGCCGCGGCGGCGAGGACGCCCGCCTGCCGCATCCCGCCTCCGAAGAGCTTCCGCACGCGCCGGGCCTCGGCGACGAACGCTTTCGAGCCGGCGATAGCGCTTCCGACCGGCGCCCGGAGCCCCTTCGAGAAGCAGACCATGACCGAGTCCAGGCCATGTGCGAGCGAGGACTCCGTCACCCCGAGGGCCGCGGCCGCGTTCCAGAGCCTCGCACCGTCCAGGTGGACGGCGAGGCCCCTCTTCCGGGCGAGGACGAGGACCTCCTCGATCGCCGCGCGGGGCAGGACCGTGCCACCGGCGAAGTTGTGCGTGTTCTCGAGGCACAGGACCGACGTCCGCGGGAGGTAGTAGACCGACTCCGGGCGGATCCAGGCCTCGATCCCGGCTGCGGCCATCCGGCCGCCGGGCCCCGCGACCGGGCGCGGGAGGAGGCCGGAGAGCGCGGCCATCGCCCCCATCTCGTAGTGGAAGACGTGGCTGCGTTCCTCGACGATCACCTCGGTCCCGGAGCGGCCGTGGACCCGCAGGGCGATCTGGTTCCCCATGGAGCCGGTCGGCACGAACAGGGCGGATTCGTAGCCGAGGATCGCGGCCGTCCTCTGCTCGAGGCGGGTGATCGTCGGGTCCTCGCCGTAGACGTCGTCCCCGACCTCTGCCTCGGCCATGGCCCGGCGCATCGCGGGCGTCGGCTGGGTGACGGTGTCGGAGCGGAAGTCGGAAAAACGGACCGTGCTCATCGCGCGGAAGTGTAGGCCGGCCGCGCCGGACGCGTGTGGCAGACTCGCTCGCGATGGGACTCGTCCTCGTGGAGACCTTCCCCGTGGCGCCTCTCGGCTGCAACTGCGCGATCGTGACCGATTCCGCCACGCGAACGGCGATCGTCCTCGACCCCGGCGGCGAGCCGGACCGGGTGCTCGAAGCCCTTTCGCGGCATGGCCTCACCGCCGTCGCCCTCGTCCACACGCACGCCCACCTCGACCACTGCCTTTCCTCCGCGAGACTCTCGAAGGAGACGGGGGCTCCGATCCTGATGCACGCGGACGACCTCCTCCTGTACGGCGACCTCGCGCGCTGGGGGAGAATGTTCGGCGTCGCCGCCGAGGCCCCGGGGACGGTCGCACAGACCCTGGCTCACGGCGACCACGTCGCGTGCGGGAGCGGCGCGCTAGAGGTCCTCCACACGCCGGGCCACACGCCCGGGAGCATCTGTTTCCGGCTGGCGGGCGAGACCCCCGTCCTTTTCTCGGGCGACACGCTCTTCCGGCGATCCGTCGGCCGGACCGACTTCCCGGGTGGGTCCTGGGACGACCTGGTCACGTCGATCGAGACGCACCTCCTGACGCTTCCCGGCGACCTCCTCGTCCTTCCCGGGCACGGGGAGGAGACGACGATCGCCGAGGAGTCGCGCCTGAACCCCTTCGTCGGCGACCGGTCGCGCCCCCTGGCCTGAGCGGCGCGAGAGACGGAGCCTCTACGGAGCCCGCTCCGCTCCGGTCAGAGCCGGGAGGGGATCGTAGGGGGAGAGCCTCCAGGGGTCGGTGTCGGGCTCGAGGAGCCACACCGTCCTACCGCGCTCGTACCATGCGAGGCGGGAGTCCGCTACCGGGTCCATCGAGCGCGCCCAGAGTATCGGCGCAGCCGCGAGGTCGGCCGCGTTGTAGACCCACTCGAGGTGCGGCGAATGACCGGGGCCGTAGCGGACGAAGACGAGGTGCCTGCCGCCTCTCTTCAGGAGGTCGGCCTCGAGCGCCGGGCGAGTGAATCCGGCGTAGCGCACCGTCGAATACCAGGCCGGGGGCCAGGCGCCGATCCTCAGGCCGAGGGGGTCCGACGCGAGACGCGCCGCGCCAACGACGAGAAGCGGCAGGAGGACCAGGAGTACCGCCCGGCCGGCGCCGAGCCTCCACGCGCCCATCCGCGACGCCGAGAGCCTCCGCAGCCCGTCGACGACGACGAGGAGGATCACGCCGAACACCGGCGCCGCGTAATGCGGGTAGAAGCCCCACGCCACGACGAGCCATCCGGCCGCCGAAGCTGCAAGAGCCGCGAGCGGCAGCACGCGCTTCCTGCCGCGGAGGCGGCAGAGGCCGAGGAGCATCGGAAGCGTGAGCGCCGGGCCGGCGAAAAAGAGCCAGAACGTCCGGGCCTTCTCCGCCCAGAGTCTCAGAAGGTCCTGAGGGCGTCGGCTTCGCTGATATCCGTCCAGCTCCCACCCGGCATAGAAGCGCCGCATCTGGTCGTGCCGGTACGCCGGCTCCGGACCGGGTGGCTGCCAGACGAAGTGGCGGCCCATCGCGTACGTCTCCCGCTGGAGCTGGTACGGCAGCTTGAACGGGTCACCCGTGACCGCCTCGTCGTAGGCGAGGAGGAAGGCCCCTGCTGCCGCGAGAACCGCGGCAGCAGGCAGCCCCGCCCGACAGAAGACGCGCCTCCGGTCTCCCGACGCGAGCTGGAGCCACCTTCTCAGCGCGACGAACCAGGCCGCAGCCGCCGCAAGGAAGCCCTCGAAAGGCCGGGTCAGGAGGAGGAACGCCGTGCCCACGCCGGAGGCGAGCCCGGCCGAGGGCCCCGTTCGGCGGGAGAGGCGGGCGACCGCGCCGAGGAGCAGCGCGCCGGCTGCCGCCGCGACCGAACCACCCCAGAAGCTCGTCGCCCAGTAGCTCAGAACGCCGAACCGCAACGCCGCGAGCAGGCCGCCGGTGAGAGCCCACGCGGGCGGAGTGAAAGCCTGGAGCATCCACGTCGCCGCGGCGCACGCTCCGGCGGTCGCGATCCAGACACCTACGGCGGGCTCCCCCCACAAGACGCGCGCGACCGCGAGGACGAGGCCGGGTCCGGGGGGGTGCATCGCCATGTAGGTCGGCTGCTGCAGGACATGGAACGTCTCGAAGTGGGGCCACATGGCATGGGGCGCGTTCGTGAGTCGTCCTGACGCGAACGTGTCGGCGGCGAGTAGGTATCCGAACTCGTCTCCGACGTTCGGCTCGGGGATGCCGAGGATCGGGAGCGCGAGGAGCTGGCCCACGAGAGTCACGACGAAGACCGACGCGACGGCAAGCGGCCGCCGCGCGGCCAGGGTCCGGAAGGCCCGGCCGAACCGCCCCGCTTCGCGCCCCCTCCTCCGCACGAAGAGCGCCGCGGCCCCGAGGGCCGCCGCCGTCACGGCCGCCTCGATGACGAGCAGGCCGTACGGGGAGCCTGCGGGGCTCAGCCCGGAAGCCGTGGCCGACCGCCCCCCCGCCCCCCCTTACTCATAGCGCAGCGCCTCGATCGGGTCGAGACGCGACGCCTTGAGCGCCGGGTAGAAGCCGAACGTGACGCCGATCAGCGCCGAGAAGAGGAACGCCAGGGACACCGAGCTCGAGCTCACGAGAACGGGCCAGCCGGCGAACTTGGCCACCGCCTGCTGGATGCCGACCCCGAGACCGATGCCGAGGAGCCCGCCGGCAACGGCGAGGACGACCGCCTCGACGAGGAACTGGGCACGGATGTCGGACCCCTTGGCGCCGATCGCCATCCGCACGCCGATCTCGCGGGTCCGCTCCGTGACCGAAACGAGCATGATGTTCATGATCCCGATGCCCCCGACGAGGAGCGAGACGCCTGCGATCGACCAGAGGAGGACGGCCATCGTCCGCGACTGCTGTTCGGCCTGCGCGAGCATCTCGGTCTGCGAACGGATCATGAAGTCGTCTTCCTGGCCGGCCGCCTTGTTGATCTTGTGCCGCTGGCGCAGGAGCGCGCTGATCTCGTCCTGGGCCTGGGAGACGAACTCCGGCGACGAGACGGCCGTCATGATCATGCCGACCGCCGTCGTCCCCATGATCTTCTTGCGGACCGTCTGGTAGGGCGCAACCACCGTGTCGTCCTGGTCCTGTCCCATCATCGACCCCCCCTTGGGCTCGAGGACGCCCACGACCCGGAACGGGATGTTCTTGATCCGGATCATCTTCCCGACCGGGTCCTCGTCGCCGAAGAGGGTCGTGGCGACCGTCCGCCCGAGGACGCAGACCTTCGCCGCGGCGCGGTTGTCGGCGTCGGTGAAGAACTGCCCCTCGGCGACGTTCCAGGAGCGGATGGCCGTCCAGTCGACCTCGCCTCCCTGGATCGACGTCGACCAGTTCTGGTTTCCGTAGACGACCTGGGCGACCGTCCGGATCGACGCCGAGACGTAGGAGACGGACGAGACCTCCTGGCGGATCGCGTCGACGTCCTGCTCGGAGAGCTTCGAGTTCGAACCCCAGCCCGAGCGGGCGCCCGAGGACGTCGTCGTTCCGGGGAAGATCATCAGGAAGTTCGTCCCGAGGGACTGGAGCTGCGACTCGGCCTGGACGCGGGCGCCCTCCCCGATGCCGATCGTCGCAACGACGCAGGCGACGCCGATGATGATGCCGAGCGCCGTCAGGAGCGACCGCATCTTGTTGCGTCCCATCGCCCGAAACGCGACCTTGAGGATGCTCGTCGTCTTCGTCATCTGGCTCCCTTCACCGACCGGCGGTTCGCCACGGCCTCGTCGGACACGATGCGGCCGTCCCGGAAGGCGACGACGCGCCGCGCGTACTCGGCGATGTCGTGCTCGTGCGTGATCAGGACGACCGTCTTCCCCTCCTCGTTGAGGTCCTGGAAGATCCCCATGATCTCGTCGGACGTCTTCGAGTCGAGGTTCCCGGTCGGCTCGTCGGCGAGCAGGATGGCCGGGTCGTTCACGAGCGCCCGCGCGACGGCCACGCGTTGCTGCTGGCCGCCGGAGAGCTGCGCGGGAGTGTGGTCCCACCGCTCCGCGAGCCCGACCCTTCCGAGACACCCTTTCGCCTTCACGAGCTGCTCGGCGTCCGAGAGGTGGTGCTTGCGCGAGTAGAGGAGCGGCAGCTCGACGTTCTCGAGCGCCGACGTCCTCGCCAGCAGGTTGAAGCTCTGGAAGACGAAACCGATCTTGTCGTTCCGGATCTCGGCCCGCGCGTTCCTGTCGAGCGTCGAGACGTCGACGCCCTCCAGGACGTACGACCCCGAGGTCGGCCGGTCGAGGCACCCGACGACGTTCATGAACGTCGACTTTCCCGACCCGGACGGTCCCATGACGGCGAGGAACTCGCCGGGCGCGACGTCGATCGTCACGCCGTCCAGAGCCCGGACCTCCGTGTCGCCCATCTCGTAGACGCGCGTCAGCTCTCGGAGCCGGATGACCGGCTCGGCTGCGGTCGGGCCGGCCACCTACATCCGCCCCATACCGCGCGACCCACCGCCGCCGGGGCTCGCCATCGCCTTCGCCGTCGCGAGGCCGAGGATCACCTCGTCACCATCCTTCAACCCGTCGCCTTCGATGGCGGTCACGTTCCCGTCGGTCAGGGCCGTCTTCACGTGGACCGCCCGGAGCTTGCCCGTCGGCAGCTCGACGTAGACGTCCGCCTCGCGCGAGGGACCCGGCCGACCCGCCCCGGGACGGCCGGAGAATCCGGCCCCCGGCCGCCCGCCGCCATTGCCGCCGCTGCGCCCGGCACGCTCGCCGCCCGCGGCCCGGGAACTTCGAGCGCCGTCGGCGGCATCACCCGCCGGCGCGCCCGCCGCCTCGGCTGTTCTCGCCTCGGAGGGTCTCGCGGCCTTCTTCGCGTCCTTCTTCCCCCCGTCCTCGAGGTCGGCCGGGTCCGGCCGGAATCTCAGCGCCGCGTTCGGCACGCGCAGGACGTCCTCGCGCCGGTCGACCGGCACGGAGACGTTCGCGGTCATGCCGGGCCGCAGGCGGAGCTCGGGGTTGGCGACGTCGAGAAGGACGGGGTACGTGACGACGTTCTGGACCGTCTGCGGTGAGAGGCGGATCTGCGACACCTTTCCGCGGAACGGGCGGTCGGGGAACGCGTCGACGGAGAAGCTCGCCTCCTGCCCCTCCTTCACGCGGCCGATGTCGGCCTCGTCGATGTTCGTGAGGACCTGCATCTTCGTCAGGTCCTGCGCGATCGTGAAGAGAACGGGCGCCTGGAACGACGCGGCCACCGTCTGGCCGATGTCGTACTGGCGGTCGACGACGACGCCGTCGATCGGGGAGAGGATCCGCGTGTAGGCGAGGTTCGTCTCGGCCTGCCTGAGGGCGGCCGTCGATTGCTCGACGGCGGCTGCCGCTCCGTCTCGATTCGCCTTCGCCGTGTCGTACTCCGACTGCGCCTGCAGCTGCGCCTCGAGGAGCTTCTTCGCACGGGCGAGGACGAGCTCGGCGTTTCGCAGCTCCACCTTCGCCCTCTCGAGGTCGGCGCGCCTCTGGTCGACCGAGGTCTGGAAGGGGGTCGGATCGAGCCCGGCGAGGAGCTGCCCCTTCTTGACCTCGGAGTTGAAGTCGGCGTGCAGGCTCGCGATGATGCCGGAGACCTGGCTCCCGACCTTGACGGTCGTCACGGCCGAAAGAGTCCCTGTCGCCGTGACGGTCGCCACGACGTCGCCCCGCGTGACCTTCTCCTTCCGGAACTTCGGACCGCTGTTCTTGTCCTTCGAGAGGATCAGGACACTTCCCGCAACGATGGCGGCGACGATCACCGCTCCGATCAGGGCCTTCTTCATCGAATCAGCCTTTCCCTCCCCGGCCGGCGCCGGGAGACGCCCCGAACGGGAACCGGACCGCCAGCCCGAGCCGGAACGCATTGAAGGTCCGTACGGATTCCCCGGTCCGGATTCTTCGCGCGGCGTATTCGACGGTGGCCTCGATCCCCTTGCGGCCGATCCATACGGCCGCGGGCTGGTGAATTCTCTCGTTCGCATCGGCGTCCGTGTAACGCCACTCGCTGTAGGTGTAGCGGAAGACGACCGTCGGGAGCTCGAACCGGAATGCTCCGCGCCATGCCCGGCCGTCCCGCTCGGCCTCGGGGCGGAACTCTCCCGCAGCCGGCTCGCCCGCGCTCCGGACGAGCGCCTGGAGCTCCAGCGAGATCGGCCCGAGAGTGCCCGTGACGTCCGCGAGGCCGTCGCTCCGCCGGTACTCGGCCCGCCCGTCCGTCGGGACGATGCGCGCCGTTCCACCGGAAAGGCCGGGACGAACCGTCCAGAGCCCCTTGTTGTAGAGGAATGTGACGCGGCCCGAGAAGCCGTCGTGAAGGAGCGCTGACGGGTCCGATTCGACGCCTTTCCCTTCCTCTTCCCAGGCGACCCGGTCGTTGCGTGCGGCCCATCGCACCGCCCAGTCGATCGAGTGCCAGCCGAGAGGCCGGCTCCCCGCGATCTGGACGCCCCAGTCGGGGTTCCGGTTGACGCCGTTCAGGGAGAAAAGGTCGCCCCCGAACGTCTGGTCGGCGAAGCCGACGACGCTCCCGACTTTTCCCGCGCGCACCTCGCCCGCGGGTGTGTCGACGAAGGCGTAGCCCTCCTCCAGCCAGAACGAGCCCGGGAAGTACTCTCGAAAGAGCCCTTCCCGGCCGCGCAGCTCCAGGCGCGCACCCCATCCCTTCTCCCGGAAGGCGGCCGTCAGGAATGCGTACAGGAGCTCCGCCTCCCGCAGATCCCGGTCCCGCGTCGGCTCCAGGGCCGAGAGGGAGGCGCCGAGGACGAAGCGCGGGGGCTCGTCCGCCGGAGGATCGGCGGCAACGGAGCCGGGGAGGACGAGGATGCTCGCGGCGAGCGCCCAGAGGAGAGGGGTAACTCTCAAGCCGGGCGATGATAAGGCCCGGGGACGGAGGGGTTCTCGCACGAGGAGCATCCGCTCAGGCGGACGACTCTTCGGAGAGGGCGGCGAGGCGGGCCGCGCGCCCTTCGACGACCCTGCGCACGCGCGTCCGGAACGCGAGGACCTCGAGCTGGCGGAGCCTGTTCGCTTCTCCGCACCGACGCCGCTGCTGCTGCCTCGCGACGGCCAGCAGAAGGGCGCTCCTCACGTACTCCCGCCGCTCGTCGGCGCGGCCGAACCTCGGCTCCCGCCAGCGCCGCCAGGGGCTCACGAGGACGGCGAGGTCCTCGTCGGGAAGGATTCCGAGACGCGCCTCCTCGGAAAGCTCCCGTACGACGCGTCGACGCTCGAGGAATACGGGAACGGCCCAGATGAGAAGACCGGCCAGGAGGCCCAAGGCAGGCCCCGCGAGCCGGAGGTGGGGCGGGAGTGCTCCGCCCAACGCCAGGAGCCCTCCCGCTACGAAAGCCGGAAGAGCGACGGCACTCGCCCACGCCAGCCCGCGGCGCCAGCCGACCTCCGAGTTCGCGCGGCAGCCCTCGGCGCCCCAGGTCGAAAGAGCGGCCGCGACCGCCGCAGCGCCCAGGAGCGCCCCTGCAAACCCCGCCCCGCGGTACGCGAGTGCGGCGACGGCTCCGGCGCTCACCGAGAGTGCGGTCGTTGCCCTGGCCGCCTCCGCGGTGAGCGGCGAGTGACGCTGGGCTCCGAGAAACGCCAGTGCGAAAGACGCCACGAGAAGGCCGGCGCCGAGAAGGACGGGTTCCGGGAGCGGCTGGGGCCAGGGACCGAACGCGGCGGCCGCTCCCGCCAGCCCGACCACGGCCGCGCCCTTCGGCCCGCGCGTCCTTCCGGCCGCGCCGACGGCGAGGAGAAGCAGCGCGACGCGGGCGGCAAGCAGGACGGTCAATCTTCGCCCCGGGAGAGGAACCAGAGGCGCGTCGCCTCCACGTCGCGGCGGATCTGCGCCGTCAGCTCGAGCATCGAAGGGAAGACCATCTCGTCCCGCAGCCGTTCGAAGAAGGAGAGCCGGATCGCCTCGCCGTAGACGTCGGAGGAGAAGTCGAGGATGTAGGACTCCACCGTCGTCGCGTAGTCCTCGTAGACGGTCGGCCTGCGGCCGATGTTCGTGACGCAGGTGAAGGTCCGCTCGAAGGAGCGCAGGTGGACCTTCGTCACGTAGACGCCGTCGCGCGGGTAGAGCTCGTTCTCGGACTTCAGGTTGATCGTCGGGAATCCGATCTTCCGTCCCATCCGATCGCCCTTTGCGATGACGCCCTCCATCGCGAAGGGGCGACCCAGGAGCCTCCGCGCCTCGGAGACGTTCCCCGCCTCCAGGAGGCTGCGTACCCGCGTCGAAGAGACCGCCTCCCCGCCCTCGGAGACGACGTCGAGGGGCACGACCCTGATCCCGGCCTCCTCCCCCAGCTGCGAGAGGAGCGTGACGTTGCCGCGCTTCCCGCAGCCGAACGCGAACGCGGATCCGACGTGGACCTCGCAAGCGCCGAGGGAACGGCCGAGGAGGTCGCGGACGAACTCCTCGGCAGGCATGGCGGCGAACTCCCGCGTGAAGGGAACCACGACCAGGGCGTCGACGCCGAGCGCGGCGATCGCCTCCTCTCGCTGGCGGAGCGTCTGGATCAGCTTCGGCGCCCGCTGGGGATGGAGCAGCCTCATCGGGTGCGGGTCGAACGTCAGGACCACCGAGGGCCTGTCGAGCTCCCGGGCCCTCCCGACCACGCGGTGGAGCATCTCCTGGTGCCCGGCGTGGACACCGTCGAAGTTTCCGATCGTCACGACGCCCCCTCGCGGGAGGTCCGAGCGCCGGAAAGGATCGACGTAGACGTTCACGGCAGGCGCAGTCTCAGGCGACGACCCGCCCCACGAGGTCGTAGTCGTGGGCTTCCGTCACCCGGACCTTCACGACGGCCCCGGGACGCGGGACGAATCCCTCGGGCAGGTCGTTGATCAGGAGCTTCCCGTCGATCTCGGGCGCCTGACGCTTCAGACGTCCCTCGAGGAGGAGCTCCGACTCGACGGAGACCCCTTCGACGATCGCCTCGTGGACTCTCCCCTTCAGAAGGCGGTTCTTCCGGCGGGAGATCTCTCGCTGTGCCTCCATGACGGCCTCGCAGCGCTCGGTCTTCAGTTCGGACGGGACCGGGTCGCCCAGCCCTTCCGCCCCCGACCCGGGCTCCGGCGAATAGGGGAAGACGCCGAGGTGGTCGAACTCGATCTCCTTCACGAACTCGAGGAGCTCCTCGAAGTCGGCGTCGGTCTCGGACGGGAACCCGGCGATGAACGTCGTCCTCAGGGCGATGCCCGGGACCGTCTCGCGCATCCCCGCGAACATGCGGGCGTAGCTCTCGGGATCGCCACCCCTGCGCATCGCGGCGAGGACCCGGCGCGACACGTGCTGGAGAGGGATGTCGACGTACGGAACGAAGCGGGGCTCACCGGCCATGAGCGCGAGGACCGTCTCGTGCAGCGTCTTGGGGTAGGCGTAGAGGAAGCGGATCCAGGGCAGCGACGTCTCGCGCAGGAGGGTCGAGATCAGAGTCGCGAGCCCCTCCCGGCCGAGGCCGGCGTCCTCCCCGTAGCGGGTCGTGTCCTGCGAGATCAGGACCAGCTCGGAGACCCCCTGCGCCTCGAGAGAGAGGGCCTCGCGGACGAGCGACTCGACGGTCCGCGACCGCTGGAGGCCGCGCATCTGCGGAATCGTGCAGAAGGTGCAGGGGTTGTTGCACCCCTCGGCGACCTTCAGGTAGGCGTAGCCGCGCCGTCCCGTCAGGACGCGCGGCGCCAGGTCGTCGTAGAGACGCGTGGCGAGCGGCTTGGCCGTGAAGCGCGGGAGCGACGGAAGGCCGAGCGCCGCGGCCGGCGCCTTCTCGAGCTCGTCGAGCCCGATGAAGTGGTCGACCTCCGGGATCTCCGCCGCCAGCTCGGCGCCGTACTTCTGGACCATGCAGCCGGCGACGACGACCCGGTCGATCTCCCCCGCCTCCTTGCGCCGGACCTGCTCGAGGACGGCGTTCACCGACTCCTCCTTGGCCTGGTCGATGAAGCCGCAGGTGTTGACGATGACCACCCGGGAGGTGTCCGGGTCCCCGAGGGTCAGCCCCTCGCGCTGCAGGTAGCCGAGCATCACCTCGGTGTCGACGAGGTTCTTCGGGCAGCCTAGGGAGACGATGCCGACGGAGGGGAGCTTCAAGGCCATGTGCGGGTTCCTCGGGCGACGCGAAGCGGTCGCCGCGCGAACCTTTGATTATACCTGCCGTCCACGTCCGACGCGCCGCGACCCGGGAAGTCCGGGATCCGGGCCGGGCCGGGCGCGAAACGTCACCACATCTTCACGCCCAGCGCCTGGGCGACGCGGCGGAGGTTCCCCATCATCGCGGCGAAGAGGTCGGGGGTCAGCGCCTGAGCGCCGTCGCAGAGCGCCTCGGCTGGCTTCGGGTGGACTTCCACGATCACGCCGTCGGCGCCCGCCGCGAGCGCCGCGAGCGCCATCGGCGCGACGAACGCGGTGATCCCCATCGCGTGGGACGGGTCGACGATGACCGGCAGGTGTGAGCGGGCCTTGAGGACCTGAACCGCCCCGAGGTCGAGGGTGTTCCGCGTCGAGGTCTCGAAGGTCCGGATGCCGCGCTCGCAGAGGACGACGTGCCGGTTTCCCGCCGAGAGGATGTACTCCGCCGCCAGGAGCAGCTCCTCCACCGACGACATCATCCCGCGCTTCAGGAGGACCGGGCGCTTGCTCTGCCCCACTTCCTTCAACAGCGCGAAGTTCTGCATGTTCCGCGCGCCGATCTGGAGCATGTCGGCCCGAAGCGCCACTTTCTCCACGTCCTCCGGCGCCATCACTTCCGTGACGATCGGCAGGCCGTACTCCTGGCCGGCCCGGACGAGGATGTCGAGCCCCGCCATCCCGAGCCCCTGGAACGCGTAGGGGCTCGTGCGCGGCTTGAAGACGCCCCCCCTCAGGACCCGGCCTCCGCCTTCCCTCACGACGCGCGCCGCCTCGAAGACCTGGTCTTCGTTCTCCACGGCACAGGGCCCCGCCACGACGACGAACCCCTCTCCGAAGACGACGTCGCCCACCTTGACGAGCGTCCGGCCGGCCTCGTCGCCCGCCCTCCGCGCGGCGAGCGGGTAGGCGACCTTGCTCTCGGAGGCGAGGGGCGCCGCTGCCGGACCCGGCGGCGCGGCCGCCTCGGACGGCGAGAGGTCGACGTCCCTCGGCACCTGCAGGGACGGGTCCGCCTTTCGCGGGTAGCAGCCGAGGACGCGCAGGTACCGTGCGTTGCGTCCGATCCCCTCGAGGGCCGACGCGACGCGCGGCTCCTCCACGTTCCCTTCGATGTCGACGTAGAACTGGTACTCCCAGGGGGTGTTCTGCATCGAGCGGCTCTCGAGCTTCGTCATGTTGACCGAAGCGCGGGCGAGCTCGGAGAGGCACCTCTCGAGGGCCCCTTCCTTGTGGTCGGTCACGAGCAGCAGGGAGGTCCGGCAGGGGATCCGCGCGTCGAAGCGGAACCGCCGCTTGTGGACGACGACGAACCGCGTCTGGTTGTTGCGCTGGTTGGCGATGTCGCGCCGGAGGACCACGAGGCCGTGCAGCTCTCCCGCCTCGGCGCTCGCGATCGCGGCGTTCTCCTCGCTCCCCAGCTCCTTCACCCGCGACACGCTCGCGGCGGTGTCGAAGAAGCTCTCCGCGGTCGCCCCGGGCAGGCTCTCGAGGAACTCGGAGCACTGCATGAGGGCCTGGGGGTGGGAATAGATCCGCTTCAGCCGGGCCAGGGGCACCTTCGAGATCCCGAGCAGGCAGTGCTCGACCGGCCAGACTTCCTCGCCCATGATGTGCAGCTTCGACGTGCCGAGGAGGCCGTAGGTCTCGTTGATGCTCCCGGCGACCGAGTTCTCGAGCGGCAGGATCGCGTAGTCGCACTCGTCCCTCTCGACCGCGTCGACCGCCTGCCGGAACGAGCGATAGCCGATGAAGATCGGCTCTTCAGGACGGTCCCCGAAGAACTTGCGCCCCGCGAGGTGGCTGTAGGCCCCCTCGGCCCCCTGGAACGCGACGCGCAGGACGTCCGGCTCGGTCCCTTCGTTCGCATCTCGCGTCAGCCGGCTCTCCTGGCGCCGCACGGAAGCTTCGATGACGTCCCGGAAGATCTTGACGACGTGGAAGGCGTTCAGGCCCCTCTTCTGGGCCTCCCGGCCAACCCGGGAGAGGAGGTCACGCTCCCGCTCGAGGTCCCTGAGGGAAAGATCCGACTCCCGGCTCTTCAGCGCCGCCACCTCGTCGACGACCGCGGACCTCTCGGCGAGGAGGTCGAGCATCGCGGCGTCGATCCGGTCCAGGGCGGCCCGGACCTTCGGCAGGTCGCTCACGGGTAGATCCTGTAGAGCATCCGGGGGTATGGGATGCACTCGCGAAGGTGCGGCACGCCGCACATCCACGCGGTGAAGCGCTCGAGCCCCATCCCGAAGCCCGAGTGCGGGAAGGTCCCGTACTTCCTCACGTCGAGGTACCACTGGAACGCTTCGACGGGAAGCTCGTGCTGCCGGATCCGCGAGAGGAGGAGGTCGTGGTCGTGAATCCTCTGCGAGCCGCCGATCAGCTCGCCGTAGCCCTCGGGTGCGAGGACGTCGACGCAGAGCGCGACCTCGGGGTCGGCCGGGTCCGGCTGCATGTAGAAGGCCTTGATGGACGACGGGTAGCGTGTGACGAGGACGGGCGTGTCGAACCCCTCCGTCAGGGCCGTCTCCTCGTCGCCGCCCAGGTCGTCGCCGAACTTCACCGGGAATCCCTTGTCCGCCAGGTTCTGGATCGCCTCGCGGTAGGTCATCCTCGTGAAGGGCTTCGTCGCCGTCGCTTCGAGAACCGTCGTCTCCCGCTCGAGGCGCCTCAGGTCCTCTTTCCGCCGGTCGAGAACGCGCGTCGTCAGGTCCTTGATGAACTCCTCGGCGAGGTCGAGAAGGCCGTCGATCTCCATGAAGGCGACCTCGGGCTCGACCATCCAGAACTCGCGCAGGTGCCGCCGCGTCTTCGACTTCTCGGCCCGGAAGGTCGGTCCGAAGCAGTAGACCTTGCCGAGCGCCGCGCACGCGGGCTCGAGGTAGAGCTGGCCGGACTGCGAGAGGTAGGCCTTCTCGTCCTCGGTGTACTGGGTCTCGAAGAGGTTCGAGGTCCCCTCGCAGGCGTTCGGCGTCAGGATCGGCGAGTCGATCTTCGTGTACCCGCGGGAGTGGTAGAAGTCGTGGATCGCGCTCTCGACCTCGCTCCGCACTTTCAGGATCGCCACCTGCCTCGCCGAGCGGAGCCAGAGGTGCCGCTGAGACATCAGGAAATCGACGCCGTGCTCTTTCGGGGTGATCGGCCAGTCGTGGCAGAGCGAAAGGACGGCCAGTCCCGTCACGCCCAGCTCGACGCCCCCTTCCTGGCGGGGCGCCTCTCGCACGACTCCCGTCACCTCGAACGACGACTCCTGCGTCAGGGTGCCGGAGGCCTCCCAGACCTCATCCGGGATCTCCTTCTTCACGACGACGCACTGGAGGTACCCGGAACCGTCCCTGAGGACGAGGAAGCGGATCTTCCCGCTGTCGCGCCGGTTGTAGAGCCAGCCCTTCAGGGTGACCGTCTCGCCGACACAGGAGGAGAGGCCGGAGATGGAGGGAGCGGTGCCGTTCGACATAAGCGCCGAATTTAGCAGGCGGCGGGTCGAATGCCCCGCCGGGCCGCGGAGGCTACCTCCCGCGAACGCGAAAGGCCTGGATGACCGTGAGGGCCTGGGAGATCCGGAGGAGCCTCCGGTTCTTCTTCTGGCTGGCGTCGGCGTCGTCCTGGGCGACGACGGTTCCGCGGGTCTCGCGGGCCGCCCGCTCGAGCTCGGCCTGGAGCGCAGCCAGCTCGTGCGCCTCGAACTTCTTCAGCATCACGCTGTTGAGGGTCAGGTACCCCTCGGCCAGGTCGGCGGCGGACTTCCAGGCTGGAGCGGCCATCAGGCGGGCAGGATGCGCCCTGGCCGCCCGGCCCGTCAACGCCCGCGTGCTAGATTCCTCCCCGTCCGCGCGCGGCCCCCCACCGTAGTGCGTCCGAGGAGGCGTTTCGTGGCATTTCAGGGTGTTGATTTCTTCCAGCTCGACGGGCTCCTTTCCGACGAGGAGAGGGCCGTCAGGGACCTCGTACGCGACTTCGTCGACAACGAGGTCCTGCCGATCATCGAGGAATGCGCGTACGCGGGACGATTCCCCCTCGAGCTCGTCCCGAAAATGGCCGCCCTGAACCTCTTCGGACCGACGATCTCCGACTACGGTTTGCCCGGCCTGTCGAACGTGGCCTACGGGCTCATCACCCAGGAGCTCGAGCGTGGGGACTCCGGCATCCGGTCCTTCGCCTCCGTCCAGTCGTCCCTCGTCATGTTCCCGATCTGGAAGTACGGGTCGAGGGAGCAGATGGACCGCTGGATTCCGGCGCTCGCCAAGGGGGAGGCGATCGGCTGCTTCGGCCTCACCGAGCCGGATTTCGGATCGAACCCGGGCGGCATGCGCACCGTCGCGAAGAAGGACGGCGACGGCTGGGTTCTGAACGGCGCCAAGGCATGGATCACGAACGGCTCGATCGCCGACGTGGCCGTCGTCTGGGCGAAAGTCGGAGGATACGAAGGGAGGATCCACGGCTTCCTCGTCGAGAAGGGGACGCCCGGATTCACGACGTCCGAGCACAAGATGAAGATGTCGCTCAGGGCCGCCGTCACCTCGCAGCTCGCGTTCGAGGACTGCCGTATCCCGGCGGAGAACGTCCTGCCCGGCGTCGACGGCCTCAAGGGGCCTCTCTCCTGCCTGACGCAGGCCCGCTACGGCATCTCCTGGGGCGGCATCGGCTCCGCCATGGCGACCTAC
>Ga0209573_1001819_pt1 | contig 30314 bp, 20 predicted proteins | sample TNRBio252014_DNA_FD_185870 | JGI IMG/M metagenome (GOLD analysis project Ga0209573, IMG submission 185870) | Wastewater treatment Type I Accumulibacter community from EBPR Bioreactor in Madison, WI, USA - TNR Reactor_6/25/2014_ DNA (SPAdes)... | ecosystem: Engineered > Bioreactor > EBPR >...
TGTCTTGCACTGGTAAAGGCACCATCTGCAACATGGGCGCTGAAATCGGCGCCACGACTTCACTGTTCGGCTACGACGAGTCGATGGGCCGCTACCTGCGCGCCACCGACCGCGCCGACGTGGCCGCGCTGGCCGACGGCGTAGCCGCACACCTCACTGGCGACGCCGAATGCTACGCCGATCCCGAGAAATACTTCGACCGCGTGATCGAGATCGACCTCAACACGCTCGAACCCCATATCAATGGCCCGTACACGCCCGACCTGGCCTGGCCGATCTCCAAATTTGCGCAAGCTGTACGCGACAACGACTACCCGCAAAAGCTGGAAGTGGGCCTCATCGGCTCCTGCACCAACTCTTCGTACGAAGACCTCGACCGCGCCGCCTCGCTGGCGCGCCAGGCCGTGGCCAAAAAATTGAAAGTAAAATCAGAGTTTACGGTTACGCCCGGCTCCGAGCAGATCCGCTATACCGTTGAGCGCGACGGCCTGCTGGCAGCGTTCTCCGATATCGGCGGCGTCGTATTGGCCAACGCCTGCGGCCCCTGCATCGGACAATGGTCGCGCCACACCGACGATCCCAACCGCGCCAACTCGATCATCACCTCGTTTAACCGCAACTTCTCGAAGCGCAACGACGGCAACCCGCAGACGCGTTCGTTTGTGGCGTCGCCCGAGATCGTGACCGCCATGGCTATCGCCGGCGACCTCACCTTCAACCCGCTCACCGATACGCTGATCAACGAAGACGGCCAGGCCGTGAGACTCGACCCGCCCACAGGCGTGGAGCTGCCGCCCAAAGGTTTTGCCGTGCAGGACGCCGGCTTCCAGGCCCCCGCCGCCGACGGCAGCGGCGTGCAGATTAAAGTATCGCCCGACTCCAAGCGACTGCAGTTGCTGCACCCCTTTAAGCCTATCACCCAGGATCAACTCAAGGGCATGCGCATCCTGATCAAGGCCAAAGGCAAGTGCACCACCGACCATATCTCGATGGCCGGGCCCTGGCTCGAATTCCGCGGCCACCTGCAGAACATCTCTAAAAATACCTTCATCAGCGCCATGAACTACTTCAATGGTGAGATGAACAGCGTGATCAACTACGAAGAGAATAAATACATGCCCGTGCCCGATTCTGGACTCGCTTACCGCGATGCCGGCGTCAGCACCGTCGTCTTCGGCGAAGAAAACTACGGCGAAGGCTCCAGCCGCGAACACGCTGCCATGCAGCCGCGCTTCCTGGGCGTCAAGGCCGTGGTAGTCAAATCGTTTGCCCGCATCCACGAAACCAACCTCAAGAAGCAGGGCATGCTGGCGCTCACCTTCGTGAACCCCGAAGATTACGAGTTGATCCGCCAGGATGACAAGATCGACCTGCTCGGCTTCGACGATATGCAGCCCGGCAAAAACCTGACGGTTGTGCTGCACCACGCCGACGGCGGCGAAGACCGCTTCGAGGTGGCCCACACTTACAATGAACAGCAGATCGCTTGGGTTCGCGCCGGCTCGGCGTTGAACAAGATCAGGGAGGAGCTGGGAGCTTCGTAGGGAGACTGTGCGACTGTACGACTGTACGACTTTAAGACTGTACGAACGAGGGGTCATCTTCTCTCATGCTTCGAGAAGGTGACCTCTCGATCAATGCGCACCCAGGTCGCCAATGACATAGCCGTGGGGGTAGGTTCGGTTTTTAGCTTTAGTCATTAATCGGGCTTTGCGGCGAGGGGGGAGCAGGCTGATCAGCCGGCCGCGGAGGCGCAGGGCGCCCTGCACCAATTGCTGAAGGAGCCGCGGAGCGGATTTCAGGCCTACGGCGGCCAGCAGCGCATCGTCGAAGAGGGCGTGGATAAAGGGTGCGCCGACGGCATAAAGGCTCCGGGGTAAAAACCAGGACAACATCAGGTTGCGGGTAGCCGTGGCCACCGCCTCGTTGTGGGGCGAATAGCGGAATTCTGCCGCCTCGTAATTGCGATTGAATCGTTCAAAAGCCTCCAGGCTCTCCGGGATATCCTTGATGCCCATTCTCCTGCCCAGTTCGCACCAGAAATAATAGGCGGCCAATTTCTCGTGTTGGGTATAAGGCCTCCAGCCGTATTTGCTTATCCAGCGGTTGGGTTCAAAAATAAAAGTCGACAGCGTATAGAGATACTCGTCGTTGGGTATCTGGTAGCGGCCGTGTTGCTTATTCATACGCACCAGGGCGGCTTGTCCGCGGGGGGTATCGTAGCCGCCGCTTTCCAGTATTTCGGCCAGTATGAGCACCGTATCGTCGTAGCGCTTTTGGGTGCGCTGCTGAAATTCGCCGGTAAACACCAGCAGCGGCGTGCCCTTGGCCACGCCGAACACGCGAAACAGCGCCACTTCGAGCGATTGCGTAGTATCCCAGGGAAACTCGTAGCAGGTAGTCAGGTAAGCGATCTGCTGGCAATCGCGCTCGGGGTCCAGGCTTTCGATGTATTCGCGCATAGCCGTTCGCCGTCGCGAGCGGATGGCGGCGGCGGCGACGGTTTCCCAAATGGCCGTATCATTGGTGCTCATCGTTTCGGGAATTTTGGTGATAGTGCAAATATACGGGGTTTTGCAGTTCAGAATTTGGGTCAAAGAATGTTCAGGGGGTGTTCTTTCATTGATAATTGATTTCGACTCCGCTCAATGACCGGCTCTGTCGTTCGTTGTCGTTCGTTGAGCGGAGTCGAAAAGAACAGGCCGTTACACTTCTGTAAATCCTCGCTTTAGCTGTTCCAATAGTATTACACTATCCTCCACCGTATTTTCAAAATATTCAACCATAATGCCGGCTATTTTACTGCCGTTTGCATCAGTTGTATTGGCATCCAGTATTCCTTTGATTCTGTTAAATAGTTTTTCATTCCGCTTTACAATTTTGCTCATTTCCCGGCCCATAACCCTGGCTGTTGCCTTAATTGTTCATAGCTTATTTTGTAAAAATGCATCGTAAATTTTTTGTGCTGTTTCAATACATCTTCGATCGTTGGTGTTGATCAAATCGGCGTAAACCAGCAAAGGAGGAGCGACATTATCATTCTCAAGGGCATGTCGCCAGAATTGTCTGAATACTTTCACGTTTCCCTTTTCATCCGGTATTAGCCGGTAATTTTTTATCAAGTCAGTTCTTGTTTCTGTCGTGTATAATGTCAATTCTGCGGGCCGTAGATAGTTTGTATACAGATCCCCAGCGGGTTCTCCACCCCAGCATGTTTCACCTTCTTTAACAGGTAGGTTTTTCCAGTTTGTAAAATCCTCTTCTTTCAGGAAACGAAAAGTCCCCGTTTGTAAGGAAGGTTTTAGTCTTTCGGCATACGCCGGTATCCATTTTTCCAGTAATTCCTTCTTTCTGACCAGCTTGGATTCGTCTTTATTCAACTTAATAATGAAGCCCATTTCTTTAAGCCCCGTCATAATATAATTGATATTTCCCAATCCTACTTCGGTAATGGCAGCTATTTCGCGATAAGGGAGGTTGATATCATTTTCATGGAGCAGAAAATGGAACAGCACTTTTAGCCCGGTTTTTGTAAACGCCCTATTGCTTTTACCTTTTACCGCTTTAAATGGTTTTTGAGTCTCCAGCCAGAGCAAAATGCCATTTTGCTGAAGCCAGATATTCCCATTGGCTTCGAGATAAGCGATTTTGTTTTGCCTCAGTTCTTCTTTTATTTTAGGGAAAATCCGGTTTGCCACTATGATCAGCGGTCCAAGGCGATTTGCCTGGTCAATGATTTTGAGCAGTTGGTGGCTTCTTAGTTCTTGTTTTACTTCTGCATTGAATTTGACAGGTTGCCCCTCTACAATCAGCTCTATCTGACCACCTATTTCTTTTGGTCCAATATCTTCCCATTTACCGGTGATGCCGGCATTCGTTAGAAGATTCTCAAGCGCTATATGGATGATTTCTGTTTCTCGCATGTTCACAAATAATGATGTACACGAAACGTGAACGAAATTAATTTATGAACAAAATTAGTTGATTTTCTGCAAAAAACTAGCGTTTCCCTTTACTTTTTGTGAAAGGCTCCGAGCAAGGGAACTGATGCTACGTTCGAATTGGGGGGACTGAACGGGCTCCCGAGAATGCGTCCATGTCAATTTGCTACACAGTGTGAAGCTTTTTCACGGTCTGGGGAGCGATAGTTATTCCTACTTCTCTCAATGACCGGCCCTGTCGTTCGTTGTCGTTCGTTGAGCGGAGTCGAAACGATACGGTGCGACCTGGAAAGACCTTGCAAGGTTTTCCCGGAAGCGCCTGAGAAAACCTTGCAAGGTCTGGCCGTTGTTGGCCATTTCGGCTTTGTTCAATGACCGGCTCTGTCGTTCGTTGAGCGGAGTCGAAACGAGACGGTGCGACCTGGAAAGACCTTGCAAGGTCTGGCCGCTGTTGGTCATTTCGACTTCGCTCAATGACCGGCAATGCAGGCCTAGGTCGTTAGTTGAGCGGAGTCGAAACGAGACTGTGCCATCCTTGCCGACCGGCGTCGGCGTGGCAGAATCACGGATTCCGCGGATTTAAAGGATTTCACGGATGAGAAGCGCTTTTACTAATCCGTGAAATCCGCTAAATCTGTGGAACCCGTGATTCAGGAGACATGGGGGTAGGCAGTGCGTTAAATATCAGGTACAACTTATTTTAAACCATCCAGTACTTTTTTTGCCCATTCAAAATTATTCCGGAATTCCGCGTAAGCCGGGTATGCTGTCGATAGCTCTTCCCATAAGGTGTAACATTGCTGAAAATAAAGCCTGGCTTTTTCCGGATCACTTTTTTTATCGCGATAAAACCACCCCAACCGCGAATAAGCAATGGCCAAGCCGTTTTTGAAGTCCACGTTCTGAGGATAGGCCGCATAGAGTTCTTGCCCTAATCGAGATCGTTCCTCAAAAAAACTTAAAGCTTGTTCCAAGTTGCCCAGCGCGATATGGGCATCTCCTATTTGTGAATATGAAACAGCCAAACCGTTTTTGAAATTCACATTTTGCGGATAGGCCGCGTAGAGTTCTGCAAATAATCTGGTTTCATTCTCAAAAAAAATTAAAGCCTGGCCCAAATTGCCCAGCGCGGTGTGGATGTCCCCGAGTTTTTCATAAGCAATGGCCAAGCCGTTTTTGAAGATCACATTTTGCGGATAGGCCGCGTAGAGTTCTTGCCCTAATCGAGATCGTTCCTCAAAAAAAGTCAAAGCCTGATCCAAATTGCCCAGCGCACTGTGGGTTTCACCGAGTTTTTCATAAGAAATGGCCAATCCGTTTTTGAAGGCTATATCCTGAGGATAGGCCGCGTAAAGTTCTGCCATTAATTTTGAAAAATCCTCAAAAAAAGTCAAAGCTTGGCCCAAATTGCCCAGTACAGTGTGGGTGTGTCCAAGATATTGGCATGCAACAGCCAATCCGTTTTTGAAGTCCGTATTCTTTGGATAGGCCGCGTAGAGTTCTGCCATTAATTTTGAAAAATCCTCAAAAAAAGTCAAAGCCTGGTCCAAATTGCCCAGCGCGGTGTAGGTCTCACCAAGTTTGTCATAAGCAATAGCCAAACTGTTTTTGAAATCCACATTTTGCGGATAGGCCGCGTAGAGTTCTGCCATTAATTTTGAAAAATCCTCAAAAAAAGTCAAAGCCTGGCCCAAATTGCCCAGCTCGGTGTAGGTCTCCCCGAGTTTTTCATAAGAAATGGCCAATCCGTTTTTGAAGGCCACATTTTGCGGATAGGCCGCGTAGAGTTCTTGCCCTAATCGAGATCGTTTCACAAAAAAAGTTAATGCCTGGTCCAAATGGCCCAGCGCGGTGTGGGTATCCCCGAGTTTTTCATAAGAAATGGCTAAATTTCCTTTGTACAAACTTTTTTCCGGGTTACTTCGGTGCAGGTTATCATAAATGTTAAAAGACCGACTATAAACCTCCAGCGCAGCCGGCAAATTTCCGGTGGAGGTATGTAATTCTCCCCAAAAACTGTATGCATTCCCCACCTGCCACTCCTCCGCTTTCGGGTGTTGAATGATTACGGGATATAAAACCAGCGCCTTATCGTAGCGGTGATTTTCCTTATAGAACCAGGCTGCATCCCACAATATTTCCAAATCCGTCGAATCCAGCCGCAGCAACTGATCGTATTGTGCTTCGGCTTTTGTCGGGTCAAAATCAGCGCTATACATATCCGCCAATAACTTCAAATTCGCAATTTGCCGGCGTTTTTCTTCTTCCAGGGCCGTGCGCCGGGCATCCAGTTCCTTCTCAATCTCGCCGATGCGCTTTTCTTCTTTGATGATCTCCTCGGTGCGCTTGGCGGGATCGATGCTTTCGAGTTTGGCGATGGCCTGGCCGATGTGGCCGGCTTTATAGAGCTCCAGGGCTTCCTGGTAGACGGGGCTTACATCGTCGAAATTCACCCGGGCGAATTTGTCGGCCAGCTGGGTGAGTTGTTGTTGCTGCTGGTCGTATTGCTTTTGCAGACTTTCGAATTTTTCTTCGTATTCCTGCTGGTTGAGTTGGGACTTTTGGAGCTTGTCGCGCAGGGCTTTTTTCTCGCGTTCGAAGCCGGCCAGCAAGGCTTTGTCGGAGATGTCGTAGTATTCGCGGCGGGCGACGTCGAGTTTGCCGGCGGGGGCCAGGATGACGTCTACGCCCAGGCGCTCATCGGCGCTGAGTTTGACTTGTTCGATTTCTTTTTTGTTGACTAGCTCGTAGCCGCTTTTCTGCACGTCTTCGAGGAAGACCCACTCGCCGGCTTTTTTGCGGGGGAAGGTGAGGGTGAATAAGCCGTCATTATCCGAAATCACGGGGTTGGCCTCGCTAAAAACGACCTGCGCCCCCGGCACGGGTTTTTTGCCGGAGTTCTGCTCGCGCACCATGCCGCGCTGGGTTTTCTGGGCTTGTAATGTCAAGAAAACCAGGAAGAGGAGGAGGGTTAAAGCAGCGTTTTTCACGGTAGTACAGGGTTGTTTTGGGGAAATATCGGGGATTTTTCGAATTTCTCACTCACATAGGCGTCTCGAACTGTGATTTTTGTGCACGCGAGGTCTCGCTCCGGGGTTGCAAGGTACAACACCTTTCTCGTGCCTCGAAAGATGTCACCTCCTTGCGGTTGGGGAGGCTGCATAAGCGGAGTCAAAATCGGGACTATGTGATCTGAGTAGAAGTGTCTTCTTCCCGAGGCACGAGCGCAGGTGAACTCTCAATCGTTGTACCAGGGTATTTTCAGGTATTTTTAACCCTACTGTACAAAACCATACAATCTCCTCCACATCAGCAATGTATATTGGCAGAAGAATACTTAGAAATTGAGGACAACGGGCGTTTGCAACCTGTCTCAACGATTGGCTTTATTTGCAGGCGACGGGAGTAATGTCGTTACAGAAATCATGATTACACTAAAATTGGTTTTCACCTTGATGTATCTCCACCGCTATTGCGTCTAATACACAAATCATCTTTGAAAATTACAAAGTCTACCTTGTAATTTTCAAAGATGATTTGTAATTTTAGTGCATGATTACACGAAAAATTGCAGAACAGATCAAAAAAAGCCTGGCGTTTTTTCCCGCAGTGGGTATCGTAGGGCCACGGCAAGTCGGTAAAACAACCCTGTCTATGCAGTTACAGGGGCAGCTATCCAAAGACAGCTTATATCTTGATTTAGAGCTGGACAGCGACCGTTTCAAGCTTTCCCGGGCGGAGTGGTTTTTGAGCCAGCATACCGACAAGTGCGTCATCATCGATGAAGTGCAGCGCATGCCCGAGCTATTCCCTTTGCTCCGCGCCTTGATCGACCAGAAAAGAGAGCCCGCCCGGTTTATTTTACTAGGCTCCGCCTCCCCCGATATGATACGCCATAGTTCTGAATCTTTGGCCGGCCGCATCGCCTATTTTGAATTGATGCCCTTTGGCTACCCGGAAGTAGCCGACAGCATGACAACAACCGACCATTGGCTTAAGGGGGGCTTTCCGGATGCCTGCCTGGCGCCATCACTGGAATACACCTGGGAGTGGCACCGCCAATTTGTCCGCTCGTTTATCGAGCGCGACCTTGGCGTGCTTGGCATTGAAGTCAACCCCGTGTTGTTTGAGCGCTTGTTGCGCATGTTGGGGCACGTACACGGCGGGCAGCAGAACATCAGCGAGTTGTCAAATTCATTGGGTGTCTCCGCAGCGACTATATCGAGATATTTGGATATATTAGAAGGTAGTTTTTTGATCAACCGCTTGCAGCCCTGGTTTGCCAACATCGGCAAACGGTTGGTCAAATCCCCCAAAATATACATCCGCGACTCGGGGCTGTTGCACTATCTGCTATTCGTCCAAAGCTTCGAACAGCTACAGGTAACCCCCCGTATAGGCGCATCCTGGGAAGGTTACGTCATCGAAGAAATCCGTCGCGCCACAGCCGGACGCGGGCAGTTGTTTTACTACCGCACCCAGGGCGGCGCAGAAATGGACTTGCTATGGGAAACTAATGCCGGAAAAAAAATAGGCATCGAGATAAAATACGCAGTACAGCCCACCCCCTCCCGCGGCTTCTACCAAAGCGCCGCCGATTTGCAGCCTGATGCACAGTATATTATTGTGCCGGAAGGAGAAATGTGGTCGTATTCGGAAGGGATTAGCGTGGTGGGGTTGGAAGGGTTTTTGATGCTGGATGTTTGATTATTGATGCTGGATTTACAGGTTACTGTCGCTCGTTGAGCGGAGCCGAAACGAGCATCCCAGGAAGCGGAGTCGAAATCGGGACTATGCGATCTGAGTAGAAGTGTCATCTTCCCGAGGCACGAGGGAAGGTGACATCTCGCTCCGGGGTAGCAAGGAGGTGACACCTTTCTCGTGCCTCGAAAGATGTCACCTCCTTGCGGCCTTGGGATGTTTGATCACAGATTAAATTGACCCGTTCACAGTTCACTGTTCACAGTTCACTCTTCAAAAATGAAACCCATACCCGAAAAACACGGCTTTCATGCCGAATACGCTGAATCCGCTCAGGATGACGCCGGCGATGATAAGTAGGAAGGGCAGGTATACAATGCCTCTCAAAGCTTTGTTTTCCCATTTGATGTGGTGCATCAAGGGCAGTAGCAGGAAGGCCAGGCAAAGCCCCATAAAGGAGATCTGGAACATGGCCAGGGCTGCAATGCCGAATACCAGGGCGGTGAGGATTTCAAAACTCTGTACCAGCCGCGTGTCGGGATGACTTTTGGCCAGAAAATCCTGCCAGCCGCTGCGAAGCCGGGTGAATAACCCTTCCTGCCGGCTTTTTTTATGGTATTCTGCCTGCCTGGTGTCGCCGGTGACTAAGAAAAAGGCCTTGCCGGAGATCATGTAGGCCAATACGCCCATCGAGGATAAGGGCGACAGAGCCGCGTATAAGGAGGTGCTGTGACTCAGAAATCTGAATAATTTCAATGGCTTGGGCGCCAATTCCAATACAAAACACAATACCGGCGCAAAAAATGTGAGCAGGGTGATGAGGTAAAAATCCCAGCCGTAGATGACCTGAAAACGAGGGTCGAGGGTGATCATCGGAAGGCTGTATTCTGCGCCGCCCAATACAAAGGTGACCTGCTGCGGATGCCCGAAGAAGTACGGCAACACGAGATTGGCGTTGATCATGAACGCGAAGTACAACAAGGTGAGCGGCAGGTTGAGCGTAGGAAACAGGATGTCGAGTTTTTCGGTCCATGAGATGTTTTTTGCTTTTAATAACCAACCCATTTTTTTCGATAGGAATTCGCTGGTGCCGCGCGTCCATTTCATGTGGCGGATGCGGAAGGCGCGCACGTTGTCGGGGAAGTCTTCGTAGCACACGACGTCTTCTACAAACCGGCCTCGATAGCCCTGTTCGCGCACGTGGATGGCAAAACCCAGGTCTTCGCTGACGATGTCGGGAAAACCGCCGGTTTCTTCCCAGCACTTCCGACGCAGGAGGGCGCCGTGGCCCAAAAACATCACAAACCCGTAGTCATTGCGCAGCGGCTGGTACCATTTCCAGTGGATGTCGATGCCCACGCCGAGGCTTTTCGACAGGGGGCTGGTGGAATACGGGTTGGCGCGGTGGTTGGCCTGTGCAAAACCGCAGCTCGGGTCGGCTTCCATCACGGCTACCAGCTTGCTGAGGAAATCGGTAGGCAGTATTTCGTCGGCGTCGGCGATGGCGAAGTAGGGCTCTTGGGTGGCCGCCACCGATAAGCCGTGGTTGAGGTTGCCGGCTTTGAATCCTTTGCGGTCGGGGCGGCGTATGACTTGCACCAGTCCCGAATAACGCGCGGCGAATTCATCGACCTGCCGCTTGTAAGACTCGTCGCTGCTGTCGTCGAGGATGTATACGGTGTAGTTGGGATAGTCCTGCCTGACGCATGACACTACGCTTTCTTCTACAAAATCGTTGCAGGTAGTGTAGAGGATGGCCACCGGTGGGTATTCGGTTAATATGGCGGTAGGCGTTACGCTTTTTTGTTTGCCGAAGCGGTTGTAATAGATGGCAAAAAGCACCACGCCGATATTGTATATGCCATACAACCAGGCAAAGTTGATGAAGAGGATAAACGCCCACAGGGCCAGTGTACTTGCCGGGTTGTAAGCCATATCGAGCAGTAGTAGCAGGCGCGGCTGAAACCAGATTGCCGCGGCGAGCCAGGCTGCGAAGATTCCGACGTACAGCGTGGGCCTTGGCGCTTTGGCGTATTGCTCGCGGGTGAGCGCCTGCGATCTGAGCGGGCGCCGTCTGCTCATCGGTAAATCAAGTGTAGCGCCTATATGCGATCCGGAGTTGGGAAAAGTGGTCATAACTAGTAGCGTTCGCGGTTAAAAAGGTGGTTTATTCAAATCTGATTTTGGCGCCTATGGCCACGGAAGTAAGGTCTTCGACAATGCCTTTTTCGTAGCGCAGTGCCGCCAGGCCCCACACGCGGGTTCCGAAGGGCAGCAAGGCGGTGAGTAGTCCGCCGTATAGCTGTCCGTTGTTTGCACTTTCGCCGGTGGGCGCTTTGCCGTAGATGAAGCCGAGGTTCAACTCGTAGCCGTTTGCCGTGCGGAATTTATTGTTGAGCATCACGCGGTGCTCTACGCCCGGGTTGTTGACGACTTTAGCCAGGAAGTAGTGCGGCTCGATGGCGAAATATCTGCCCAGCGGGGCATGCAGGGCCGCAAAGGTCATCCATTCGTTGCTGGAGGTAGACGATAGTCCCACAAAACCGCCGGCCTTTACACTCCAGTCGCCGGGCAGAAAAACTACGTGTTCGGCGGCGACAACCTTTTGGTTAATGTTGCCGGGTAGCAAGCGCACACCCAGGTCGAGGCGGCTGGTGGCATTTTTCTTCCAGTCGTATACCGCGCCGCCCATGATCGTCTGCGCGTTTTGGTTTTGGCGGATGACGGAGGAGATATCCATCGCCAGGGCGTTGTCGTAGCGCAGTCCCAGGCGCAGTCGCTTGCTGATGCGTCCCGAGATGCCCAGCAGGCGTATGCCGAATTTGTTTTCGCCGTCTACCATCGAAAAGCCGGGCAATACGTCTACTTCGAGGAGGGCGGCTTGTTGGAAGCTGCTTTGCCAGACTTCCTGCACGGCTTTGTTTTCGGGCGACTGTTGCAAGGCCGGCTGTATGGCTTCGCGCGCCTTGCGAGCCTGGTGCAGTTGCAGGTACGCCTGTGCCAGCGCTACGCGATAAGCCGTCTCGCGGGGATAGCGGTTTACCAGCGAGCTGAAGCTTTCGACAGCGGCATGGGAATCGCCCTGCCAGAGTTGTACGTATGCCAAGCCCTTTTCTGCTTCGCGATTCGAGGGGTCGAGTTGGGCGAGTGCTTCAAACTGCCGCGTTGCTTCGGCGTATTGACCGCCCCAGGCCAGGTTGTAGGCGCGGCCGGTCATGGCCTGTGTATTGCGGGGCTCCTTGGCCAATACAGCGCTAAACTCCCGTTCGGCGGCGCCGCGCGAGCCCATCCACGAGTGGTTGTAGGCGCTGCCCAGCAGGGCTGCTGTGTTGCCGGGTTCTTTGCTCAATATGGCATTGTAGATGGTTTCGGCCTCCTGGTAGCGGCCCTGGCCGGCCAGTTCGCCGGCTTTTTGCAGGTTTTGCGACTGAGCGCTGCCCGCGGCAATGGCCAGTATCAGGGCAATGAATAGAACAAGGGTGCTTTTGCTTTTTTTCATGGCAATTCTTTTTTCCACAAAGAAGAGCCAAGCAGCGGCCGTATAAAATTTATTAGCGCCGAACGGGAAGGATTGATTGCTGAATGGGGTAGACGGGGCCGTTCATATAGCTGTATGGTGTAAATGTTGGCGGCGCTAGAAAAAAATCTCCTCTACTATCCTTAGTTTTGTTGCCATGCCATCAAATGAAAAAAGTCGCGGTATCTTATACATTACCGTAGGCGCAGCCTATACCCGGCAGGCTATTCAGTCTGCCGAATCGGTAAAAAAACATGCTCCCGGCCTGGCCGTTTGTTTGTTTACCGACCAGGTGGATATCAAACATCCGGCTATCGACAAGGCAGGCCTGATTGAAAATCCCCACAACCGTTCAAAAATTGATTATATCCATCAAACGCCGTTTGAACAAACGCTGTATCTGGATGCCGACACGCGGGTAGTGGCCGATATTTCCCACCTGTTTGATATCCTTGAGCGCTTTGATTTGGGAATAGCCCACGCGCATCAGCGCAACCACTTTCCCACCAATCAGCCCTGGCGTATTCCCATTCCGGCAGGTTTTCCGCAAATGAACGGCGGGGTTTTATTATTCAAAAATAATGCGCCCACTATTCGTTTACTGAAAGAATGGCAGGCGGCCTACCACGCCAACAGCTTTGCCAAAGACCAGGTGACGCTTAGAGAATTGCTCTGGCTGAGCGACCTGAGAATTGCCATTTTACCCCCCGAATACAATATCCGGTATGAAAAATACCTGGATGTATGGACGGATACCGAAGCCTTGCCGCACATCCTCCACTTTCCCATTTTCAAGGAAAAAGATAACTTCGTCAACCAGAAAAATCTGACATTTAAAGCTAAACTTCAGTGGCGGTGGCAAAAGATCAAATGGATATGGAAACAAATAAAATCTTTGGGATAGGGTTTCATAAAACAGGTACGACCAGCCTGCACCAAGCCTTAAAAATGCTTGGATATCGCGCCATTCACGGCGACCCCAGGTTTGGGCCGCCATACGGAGACGAAGGCCGCACGCTGCTCACGTATATCCGGCGGGGCGATTACCGGCTACCCACCATCGAGCGGTACGATGCTTTTACCGATAACCCCTACTTTTCGATCTGGCGTGAATTAGACCAAACCTTTCCCAATAGCAAGTTTATCCTCACCATCCGCGACGAAGAAGCCTGGCTGCGGAGTTGCCTCAATTATTATCGCAACAGGCGTATTCGCCCCATGCGCGCCTGGATGTTTGGCGAATACGCCGACCCGGCTTCGAGCCAAGCAGCCCAACAAGCCTGGCTGGCAGCATACCGCCGGCACAATCAGGACATCATCACGCACTTCGAAAATCGCCCGCACGATTTGCTTATCTTAAACCTGGTGCAGGGGGAAGGATGGGAAAAACTATGCTCTTTTTTAGATCGCCCGATACCGGGGCAACCCTTTCCGTTTACTAATTCTTTTCAAGCCAAACAGCAAATGAACCGAAAGAAAAACATACTCCTAAGCCGGTTGAAAACGAAGATAAAAGGCGGCATTTATAAAACCCTCGACCGCGTAATCAATCGAAAAACGTTTTTCTTTATCTCTCATCCCAAATCGGGGAGAACCTGGCTGGCCATTGCGCTGGGAAAGATAATGGAAGATCGCTTTCATATCCCTCACCATGCAGTCATCAAACCTTATCAATATTTACAGTTAAATCAACCCGCCATACCCCGCATTATTTTTTCGCATATCTGGTCCAGAAAATTATTATCCCAACAAAATTATTTTACCCCGAAAGGGAAGCGCATTTTTTTTCTGGCAAGAGATCCCCGTGATGTAGTCGTTTCTTATTATCACCAAATGACTATGCGCAAGCAAAAATTCGAAGGGACTATCAGCGAATTTATGCGCAACGAACAACGGGGCATTTACAAGGTGATCCGGTATATGAATTATTTTGCCGAACGCCAGGCCCAGTTCCATTCTTTTTATCTGATCCGGTATGAAGAAATGCATGCTGACCTCAGCAAAGTACTGGGGCAAATCTGCCAACAGATGGGCATAGAAGTATCATCGGAACTCGTCCACGCCGCAGTAGAATGGTCGCAATTCGATAATATGCAGGAAAGAGAGCGCGGCGGTTTTTACACCCAAAAAATACGCGAGCTAAACCCCCGCGATATTGAAAACGTGAATACATTTAAGGTGCGAAAAGGCAAAATAGGTTCCTATCGCGAAGAACTCAGCGCAGAAGACATTGCATTTTTAGATCAGGCGATAACTGACCATTTGCATCCGCTTTTTGATTTTTATAAAAACACCTAAATTCCACTTATTCGTATAAAATATGCTATTTTATTCCGCCGAGTTTATCTCGCTTTTTTTACTCATCAGCTTTAGCTATTTTTTTCTTCCCTACCGGTTTCGATGGGTGTTGCTGCTTGTGGCCAGCTACCTGTTTTATATGTATTCCAACTGGTTGTACATGTTTCTTATTTTCAGTTCTACCTTTATTGATTATTGGGCAAGCATCCGGATCGGAAAAACTGACCGCCGCAGGGTGCGGCTTTTTTTTCTATTAGTAAGTATTACGCTCAACCTGGGCTTGTTGTTTTTCTTTAAATATTTTAATTTTTTCAGTCAGGAATTGGCTGCCGTTTTAGGTTTTTTTGAAATAAGATGGGAGGCGCCGGCACACCATTTTTTGCTACCGCTGGGAATTTCTTTTTACACCTTTCAGACGATGAGTTATACCATCGATGTATACAGGGGGCATATCAAGCCGGAGCATCATTTGGGAAAATTCGCCTTATACGTCTCCTTTTTTCCTCAATTAATCGCCGGGCCGATCGAGCGGGCCAAAGGTTTGTTAGCCCAGTTTCATTTTCAATTCGATTTGGATTACGACCGGATACGTTCCGGTAGTATTCGCTTTTTGTGGGGGGTGTTTAAAAAATTAGTTGTAGCCGATAATCTGGCGCTATATGTAAGCGCCGTTTATGGCGCGCCTGATGAACACCAGGGGCTGACGGTTTGGATTGCGTTTTTATTATTTGGTTACCAGATTTACTACGATTTTTCCGCTTATGCAGACATGGCTATCGGGCTGGCGAAAATCCTGGGCGTGCGGCTTTCAGAAAATTTCAGCCATCGCATCGCTTTTTTTGCGCCTTCATTTGTCCAACTCTGGCGGGAATGGCATATCACGCTTACTTTGTGGGTTAGAGATTACGTATACGTGCCGCTGGCCAGGTTGAGTCCCAAGCGGTGGTACCGCAGAAGCGTGCCGCTTCTCACTTTTTTCCTGATAGGATTATGGCATGGCGCCAGTTGGAATTTTATTATTTGGGGTACTCTGATGGGTGTTTTTTATGTAATAGAAACCTGGTGGGTCGCGTTTCGCAATACATACATGAAAAAGTGCCATGCCCTATTCAAAACCCGCCTTTGGAGCATATTGGGGTCTTTTACCGTGATGACGCTTTCTATTCTCGGGCTCTGTTTTTTTCGCGCGCCCAACCTGAGCGATGCGCTGCAATTGCTAACGAATTGCACTGTGCCGGTTGTCGAAAACCTGATGGTACTCGACGCCTGGAAAACCATCGTTCTCCTACTCGCCCTGCTCACAGGAGAGGCTGTTCGCAAGTGGATGGGAAAGGAAGAACTCGCAGTTGTATTATCGCGGCAGCCCGGCTGGGCGCGACTGGCTTTTTATTTTTTATTAATAGAATTCATCTTTTTCTTTGCTGTGCCGGAAGGCCAGGAATTTATTTATTTTCAATTTTGATGCCCCCTACCGATGATAAGAAAAATAATTATCCGCATTTTTCTTTTACTGGCGCTTATACTGGGCGCCAATCTGCTGATATTACAACAATTGGACCGGTCATTTTACTGGGGCAGCAGCGCTTTAGCAGAAAAATGGAATGACCTTTTACTAAATCACCAAAATTGTAATACCCTTTTCATCGGCACCAGCAAGACGCATCGCGGGGTGATGCCTTCGCTTTTTGATAGTCTGGCGCTTGGCGGAGGGGTAGTGCGCAGTTATAACCTCGGCGTACCCTCTATGGCCGCAGTAGAAACCTACCACTTAATCAATCATTTGCTGGACGAAGACAATATTTCCCTGAAGTGGATATTCGTAGAACTCAACGGCGTACAATACGGCCCCGGACTATACCGAATTCCCCGGGGGAAATACTTCATGGATTTCAACCATTATAAATTTGCCCTTCAATCTATCCCCCAAACGCATCTGGATTGGAAAGGGAAGTTGCATGTGCTGCGCCAATACAGTGTGAATTACGCCGAACGATTAACGCTTTACGGCCTGTTGCGGGAATACCGCCGCAATGTTACGGATTTTGATACTACCCGGCTGGCGCCCTACCGGTATCACGATAAAGGCTTCCTGTCTTATGAGATGGAGCTGGCACATTCCAGCCCCGAAAACCGGGAACGTTTAATCAAAAAACACCAATCCTTTTTACTGGATACTACCGCGATAAGAAAAAAACTGGCTTTTGCCCCAGCGCCTATTGCACTTAAAGCCAATAATGCCCATTTGAAAAAAATAAAAGAATTACAGATAAAAGCATCAAAAAAAGGTATCACCCTGATATTTTACAGCATGCCTTCCGCCAAAATGTTCAATACGCACCTTGAAGTACAATCGCTAATCAACCACCTGAAGGATAAAAACGGAATTGAGCTGGGAAATGGAGAGTTATATCCTGATTTTTTTCAAACTGAAAATCTATACAATGTCGAGCATTTGAACGAACGGGGCGCCCGCTTATTTACCACTGCCCTGGCTACGGAATTTAATAATAAATAAAATTAGCGCGCGTTTGCATGCCGCATGAATTTTGACATACACACTAAAAAAGCGCATACTTCGCAACCGAAGAGGAAAGACGATACAATAAATACCCGCTTTTTGAAACCAGCTCAGGTTGTATTTCCATTCGTCATCATGACGGATAGTCGTATCTTTTTTCAAAATCATACTATTACCCCGAAGCAGGTGCTGAACTTGAAGGCGCCAGTTTAATTCAGGATGCGCCACTGGTTGGTTCAGTTCGCTTAAAATATTGCGCAGACATGCTTCGGGGTCAGATACTAAATCTTCATACCTGACATGTATATATTTTTGATTGCGCAATGCCAGTTGCGCATTCATGTGAAAATGCAAATAACCGATAGATTCTCGCAGCCAGTTTTTTCCCTTTTTTTGTTGCGAATACACCACGCCGAAAGGAGAGCGTATCAAATAAATAGGAATTATCTGAAAAGGCAGCGCTACAAGGCGCCGGTATAAGTCTATTTTTTTCGAAGAATCGACGATAACCGGCTCTGCCACCACGCTCGAAATTGCCGTCCAAAAAGCAGTTTGGTGGGCGTAAAACAACTGCGGATCGGCGCTGGATAAATCCAACGCATCAAGTGAAAGGCCGGATTGTTGACGCAATTGTTGATCCACAGATTGCCAGAAATAACATTGCCGCCAATTTCCATGCTGGCAACTGCAAATGCGCTCCTCCAAGGGGCGATAGGATTTGCTTTCTGCTGAAAAAACGTCGGTTTCGCCCAGGCTGATTATACCCGCCTGCGCCCCTAAAAGCGCGGAAAGAAGGGTTGATCCGCTATGAGAAGAGGCAATAATATACGCGATGTTTTTTTCAGGAGTCGGTTCCATAGCGGGTCACAAATCGTCAAAATCATCGAGGTCATCTGCGCCTTCCTCTTCGATTTGATAAGCAAGTTTGTCATCCGCAAGCGCCGGCGCTGCGTCTTGCGGCGTATTTAGCACGCCGTGGAGAATGCTGTGGTATTGCCTTACGTAATCAATTTTGCCGCTGATCTGCGTGGTGATACCTGCCAGGCCCTGCAGGCTGCGGAAAAAAAACTGCATAGCAATCGCAAAAGTGATCAGTACATTCCATTGGATTTGCGTGAGCAGAATAAAGTTGCCCACAATCATTAAGATCAGGAAAGTCATCCCGGCGATGCTCAACTTGATAATCAGCAGGTTTTGATTGGCATAAATCCGGGTATTGTAATGAGCGTCGTAATAGGCGTCGATATCCGAGTGGTGAAAGCTGGTTTGCCGTCGATTTAGCTCGGGTGGGATGCTTTCCGGATGAGCTTGCAGCTTTTCCACAACTTGCTTGATAAACAAGGGGAGGAGTTTTTCTTTTACCTGAGTTTCCCGCACTGTTTTTGATCCTAGCCGCTGCAGAAAATACAACGCGACGGGAAACAGGCAAATAACGAGCAAAGTAATCCAGATGTTGGTGTATAACATAAACGCTACGCTGCCTATAATTTTCAGCAAGGGAATAATAAAGGAGGCCGCCGCTTTGAGCATAGAGCCGCACACTCTCGAATCCTTGATGATGGCTTTTTTGACGGCATAAGAGTAATTACCCGGCCCCGCGCCGTTCTGTCCGCGAAGGGCCATGAGAAGCCGCAGGGAGCAAAACTTGTCGTAGCGTTTGGCAAGCAGGAAAGTAGCCTTTTTGGAAAAATAGCGAAAAAAGGCATTGGCCAGAAAAAAAACGGTGGCGCTGATGGTTGCATACCACAATAGCCGGTTGGCGGATACATCCAGTTCCAGATGTAGTTGTTGGATTTTGACCGGTTCATTTGTTTGTAAGGCTTTCACAAAAAGCACGATAACGCCGTAGGCTGCCACTTCGCTTGCTACGGCGCACAAATCGAGAATGTTTATTTTTAAAATATCTGTTTTATGAGGGAGGATGGCATCCTTCCAAAACCAGGATAAAATGTACTTTTGCCGTTTAAAAAATCTGATTATCTTATTCATTCATCGCTAGAGCTAAGTAATAAATTGGCGGATACACCGAGGCATAAAATCAATGTAGCCTTTTTTTTGTATTCCATGACCGGGGGCGGCGCGGAACGAGTAGTTTCTATTTTAGCTGAAAAATTAATCACCCAATTTAATATACATCTGGTATTATTTAACGGGCCGATAGATTATTTTCTGCCTGAAGGTGTAAATCTGCATTTGCTTCGCAGGGAATCCAAATGGCGCCTGCTCCGCTTGCTCACCATTCCATTGGTTTTATGGCGGTATCAACAGTTCTGTAAAGATAATCAAATTCACCTTAGCGTATCTTTTGATAACCTGGCCAACTATACGAATGCCGGGCTTTCTTTTTTTTCCGGTTGGGAGGGGTCCCTTATTTTGAGCGAGCGAAATCCGCCTTTTTTGCGCTACGGAAGCGGCTGGAGTAAAAGGTTACTGCACGGCCTGCTGATTCGCTATTTATATCCCCGGGCCGATCTGCTGATTGCCTGTTCCAAAGGCGTAGAATTGGATTTGCGCAAGCATGTGCCGCAACTGCCTAAACTGCTCACGATTTACAATCCGCTTCCCCTTGAAAAAATGCCCGTATCCGCGCCGCCTATTTCACAAAAGGCATCGAATACTTTTGTATTTATCCATGTCGGCAGTTTCAGGTCGCAAAAAAACCACGACCTGCTGCTGAGAGCCTTTGCCGCATCGGCATTGCCGGATACCGAATTGTGGCTAATCGGAAAAGGCCCACTGGAAGCCGGGATCAGGCAATTGGCGATAGACTTGGGGGTGGGCGGCAGCGTGCGCTTCCCCGGTTTTCAAGCCGATCCCTATGCCTGGATGCAGCAAGCCGATTGTTTGGTGCTTAGCTCTCATTACGAAGGATTTCCCAACGTACTCCTGGAAGCATTAGCCGCTTCGCTGCCCATTATTGCAGTCGATTGCCTGGCCGGCCCTAGGGAAATCCTGGCTCCCGCGACAGATTTCAGAACGCAATTGAAACAGGGGATGGAATTGGCCGAGCATGGCATACTCACGCCCGAGGGAGGCCTGGAGGCCCTGGCAAAAGCCATGCAAACCATGATCGCCAGAAAAGATCTGCAGAATAGTTACCGGGAAAAAGCCCGACGTCGGGCTGCTGATTTTCATTCCGAAAAAATAGCCGCAGCCTATGCGGCATGTTTTCAGGGCGCCTTGTCGGAGCCCCTGATTAGCCCGGGTTAGACAACCTTATGCCGTACCATTTTCGGATAGCCTCCGCCCTGAACCAATCCCAGTAATAAGCCCGTTGAATAGGCGAAACGCAAAACGAAGAAATCAGGTGTAGTGATGCCCCGACAGGGTTGCCTGCCGCCCGCGCCTGGCGCGCGCTCACCAGCCCGGCCTGTGCTTTGTCTTGCCTGCGGCCGTATTTGATCTGCGCGCGAGCAATCTGAGCCCTGATATCTGAGGCGTCAAATCGATCAAATCCGGTTTGCCGTCGCTCCAGGTATAAGCGCTGAACATATTTGAAACACAGCTTTTGGGTACACGACCGCGCTACTGTTTCACCCGTACTTCTCACCCGGTATTGCAGGAGGAAATCCGGCAAATTAGCAATAGGGACCCCGAGATCAATAATTCGCAACAACAGATCGTAGTCTTCTCCACCTGGCAGATTGCGATATCCCGATAGTTTTTCAAAAAGGGTCTTGCGCATAATGATAGTGGGGTGTGTAACCACATTGACGAACCGGGCCATTTTGTACAACAAGCCGCATTCCAAAGGGCTGTTGGAATGTCCGACAATGCTTTCATTTTCATCAATTTTGACGACCTGGCAACCCGACAAGCCAATGTCGGGATTTTGCTCCATAAACTGGAATTGGCGCATCAGCCTGTGGGGAAAAGAGATATCATCGGCATCCATACGGGCAATGTATTTACCCCGGGCATATCCGGCGCCTTCGTTGAGCGTCTGGGCAAGGCCCATATTTGAAGAATTGATAATAAATCGAATGTGATAATTTTGTTGCTCGTATTGGCGGATGAGCGGCTCGATATCTTTCCGGAAAGGCTCATCCTGAATGACGATCAACTCCATAGATTGAAAAATCTGGTGCAGCATACTGTCGATAGCGCATGCAATCCAGGAGAGCGGTTCGTTGTATACCGGAAGCAGAACGGAAATTTGGGGTGTCAAGGGTTTAGTTTTTGGCACGAAGGTCGGAAAGCGCCACACCTTCTCGCATGTTTACCAATAAGCAATAAAAAAAAGTAATGAACGACAGCCCGGAATACCGGCTAAGCATTGACTCAAAGATAAAATTAATAGCTAATAGTAAAATAAAGCTAATATAAAAATAACGCCATTGGGGTTGGCTGCTGATTTCTTTGTATAAAAAAAATAAAACCATAAAAAGCAAAATCAATCCGGCGATTCCGGTTTCGAGTAACATAGAAAAATACGTATTATGCGGATTAAATTTATGCTCATACGCAGCTGTATAACCTTTCTTTTTATAGATCGCATTTAGTTCGTGCTGGAGGTCTCCTACGCCGACACCTAGCCAAAAATGCGCCGGAATGAGGTCTGTGGAAGCATCCCAGGAAGCCAGCCGGAAACTTATTTTTGATATACTCTTTTTTGAAGTAGAAGTATCTGATAATTCTTTTTGTGTAATCTCTCCGAATGTATTTTGCCAGCGCGGAACCGCCACTAGCATACCGAGAAATAAAATAGTCGCAACGGATAAAGAAAATGCTATTCTGTAGTTATTCCGGGTATAAGAAAAAATGTGAAGTGCTATCAGCAATACGAAAACAAGCAATGAAGCCCGGTTAGAAATCTGGAATAAACCTATGACCAAAAAAGCCCCCGAAGCAATTGATAGCCGGCGATTTTTAAATGAAAAATGTATTAAGGCCAATAGCCCCATGAGGAGATACAGGGCGTAATAGACGGTTTGATGAAAAACGGCAAATTTCTTTTCGACAAAAAAATTTTTACCCATCCACCCATAATGATGATTGTGGTATATCGCTGTTGCTTCACTGCATATCAGCGAAAAAAGACACCCTAAAACAAAAGCGTGTAATATGGGAATGTGACGCCCGGGAAGAACGCGGCCGTTAAGTGTGAATAGCAAAGGCATCACGACCAGCAGCGCCTTGCGCTCTAAAAACGGATATTCTCCATTTTCCGTATAACACAAAGAGAGGGCATACACGATAAATAATCCAACCAATACAAGGAGTTTTTTATTTATCCTGATTACTTCTTTGTCAAAAAACACAAGAGAATAAAATGCCCATATTAGTATCCACCAGGTTGATGCTTGCTGGAAAAAAGGGAGTAAAAATGCAAAGCCGCTAAAAAAGAACAAGCGTACTTTATCCGAATGAAAAAAGTCGTAAACTGACTGTTTCATTATGCTAGGTTATGGGCGTGGCTTAGTAAAAGCAAGGGCTGCAGCCAACAGTTTGCGCCCCTTTTCAGTAGATCGCCGCGTAGTGCCGGCCTTACTGGTTTTGTCCAGGTAGTGTTGAATGACAAATGCCTCGTCGAATTTTTCTTCTACCAGGCGGCGGCCGTTTTCTCCCAGGCGAAGGCGTTCATCAAAAGGCATCCTGACAAAACGATCCATCTTTTGGGCCAGGTCAGCCACATCCTTTTTATTACAGAGAAAGCCGTTATAGCCATCCCTTACCACTTCGCGGCACCCCACCTGATCGGTAGTTATAACGGGCACCTTCATACTGGAAGCTTCCAGCAAACTTCTCGGCGTTCCCTCTCCATAATAGGAAGGAAGTACCAGGCAAGAGGCGGCTTCGAGAAACGGGCGCACATCATCAGTAGCGCCCAGATATTGAGCCACACCTTCTTTTTGCCAGGCTTCTATTACTTCTGCCGGTATCGCATCCGGGTTATTGACATGCAAAAAACCTAAAATAGAAAAAGTAGCTTCGGGATGCTGCGCCTTGATCAAACGGGCGGCTTCGATAAATTCGCCGACTCCTTTCGTCCAGATCAGGCGACCGCAAAAAATAAAGTGGTTGGCTTTCGTAGCAGATATACGATCATTTTGCGGACTAAAATGCAGCGTATTAACCCCCTCGCCAGGCAATAATTTGGCTTTGCAGGTGGATACAATATTGTGCGCTTCAAATAATTTTTTGTCATCGGGATTTACAAACCACACTTCATCGGCCAGATAAGTCGCTATCTTATAAAGCATTTTAATAAAAAAATTGAATACCCCTTTGTTTATAAAAGAATATCCAAGTCCGGAAATAATAGAAGTAGAGGGAATGCCATGCACTGCGGCCGCCACCGGGCCGTATATATTAGGCTTTATGGTATAATGGAAAACGTAATAAAAACGGTGTTTACGGTAAATCTGCATCAAATTATAGCAATAAACCAGGTCTTCTACCGGGTCTGTCCCCATGCTATTTATTTCTATTTCTATATACCGGCAACCTTCTTCCATAAATCGTTCTGAAAAATCATCTTTGGGGGCCAGTACTGTGACGGAAAAAGAAGCTTCCTTTAATGCCCGAATAAGGCCGAGTCGCAAATTATAAATATACCAAGAGCTATTAGCTACAAGTGCTATTGATTTGGGTTCATTGGTTTTCATGTTATTTTTCGTTGTGTTTTTTGAGTTGTGCTGCAAGCCTGTTATCCCTCCACAAAATACATCGCCACCTGGTTCAGGTTTTTGATGGCTACCAGGCCGCGGGCTTCGCATTTGAATTCTGTTTTGACGAGTTTGTAGGTTGTTTCCGAGATATTCACGCGGCCGGCCTCGCTGCTGGTCTCGAGGCGGGAGGCCACATTTACCGTGTCGCCCCAGATATCGTAGGCGAATTTTTTGGAGCCCACTACGCCGGCCACCAGCGGGCCTGTGTGGATGCCGATGCGGGCTTCGAAAAAGGGCTTGCCTGCTTTTTGCCTTTCTACTTTGAATTTGGCGAGCAATGATTGTATTTCCAGCGCGGCCTTTACCACGTCTTTTGGCGAGCTGCCCTTCACGTCGGGTATGCCGCCAACGCACATGTAGGCATCGCCGATAGTTTTTATTTTTTCGATTTGATATTTACCGATGATATAGTCGAATGCTTTGAAATATACGTCCAACTCGGCTACCAGTTGCTCGGGGGGTAGCGTCTTGGCGATTTGGCTAAAGTCTTTAAAGTCGGAAAACATTACAGTGGCTTGTTCATAGCGGCGGGCTTTGGTGATGCCGCTGTTTTTTAGTTCATCGGCGACCATCGCCGGCAGGATATTCAGCAACAACATTTCCGAGCGCTGCTGTTCGGCTATCAGCGCCTCATTTTTGGCATTTAAGATGATATTGTATTTTTTTATTTCGCTAAAGCGGAAATAGATGCCGATGGCAAATAAGGTCAATATGCCGGCGATGGCGATAAAAAAGTTGCGTTGCGAAGATTGCAACCTGAGTTGGTTTTGCTGCAACGCTACCTGCGTTTTTTGATCTTTAAGTTCTAATTCCTTTTTTTCTAAAAGAAAAGCATCCTGCATGCGGGCCATTTCTATCGAATCCATATAGTTTTTTTGCATAGCCAATAGCAGTTCCGCCTTCACCTGCGCAGCGCTAAGCGATTGTACGCGCTGCTGAAGATCCTGGGTTTGGCTGCCCAATTGGGCTACTTTTTCCGACAGATTTTTGTTGGCTTCGCCGGCGGCAATCTGATTATTTATGGCTGCTAATTGTTTTTGATATAAAGCCAGTGCCGTATCATCTTCTTCCAGGCGGGCTATTTCGCTGAGCAGTTGAAGGTTGCTGGTCTCCAGGTCTTTGTTGTCAACGCTGGCCAATAATTCCTGGCTTTTTTTCAGCGCTTTCTCGGCGTTATTGCGGTTGGCCGACTGGCGCCTGGTCATTTTGAGCAGAGATTGGCCCTCCCAGTTTAATGCCTGGGCCATGAGTTCGTTGTTTTTGGTGGACTGCCCCAGTTGGTAAATCAGCCTGGCCTGCTCAACGGCTTTGTTGTAGTCGCCCCGGTCGTGAAAAACCTGCCAGTTTTGGGCAAGTTTGTCTTCCCCCCCTCCTTGTTGGCCAAAGGCTACGGAATGTAAAGCGACCAATATTAGTGTAGCAATAGTGTGGTATCTCATTAGTGTATAACCGGGTTTGTGTAGATCTTCTTTTTAACAAAAATGCTGAGCCTTATTTTCCGCATGCAATTTAAGTAGAAAATCGGAAACCGCTAATCGCTGATTGCCGACTGCCAACACCTACCCCCCACACTGCGCCAAAGCACGCCTCGCCTGGCTATGCCCCGGATTTCGCTTGAGGATACGCTGCAAAAGAGGGGCGGCGGCGCTGCAATCATTGCGAAACAACCTCACTGCCGCTTTATTGAGCAAAGCCTGCTCATAGTCGGGGTCGAGGGCCAGGGCTTTGTCGTAGAGGGCTTCGCCTTTTTCAAACCGGCGTTGCGATACGTAGATATAGCCCAGGTTGGCGAGTGCCATTTTGCGTTTGGGATTTTCTTTCAACACCCATTCGAAAGCGGCAATAGCCTGTGGGATTTGCTGGGTGGCCACATATGCAATGGCTAGTTTTTCGCGAAAATCGAGTTGATAGGGCAACAGCTCCAGCGAGCGTTCGTAAAAGGCCACGGCTTGCGCGTAATTTTGGGTTTGGTACATGGCTTCGCCGATGCGATAGGCCGTCCATCCGTCGGTTTCTTTTACAGGGTCGTTTTTGGCGGCTAAAGTGGCTATCGCGCCATAATCTTTTCTGGCAAAATGGTAATGCACCAGTGTGGGAAATTGCTTTTTCCGGGGCGCTTTGCTGCGGTCGAGGTACCACTTGGCCGAGTCGAGCATCAGTGACGAAGCCAGGTATTTGTCGAAGACGGCGATGTACCCCTTTGCCATTTCCAGGGGGGATGGATTGTCTTTGGTCAATATTTGTAAACCCAAAAAATAGGCATTTGAAGGGGCCGCAGGTGCCGCTTTTTTGCCGCTTATATTCGTTTTGCTGATAAAATGGTCGGTAATGTGTACATGGGGAATATCTGTGCTGCCCGAGCGGGGCATATGGCAGCCCGAACAGTCATCTGACATAGCCTGCCGGGTGGCTACCGGCGCGGAACAGGTTTGGGTGGCATGGCAATTTTGACAAGCACGGTTGTATTGCGCTTTGCCCGTTTCCTTCACGCTGCGGTGCGGATTGTGGCAGGTGAGACAGGTCATTTCGCTCATTTGGTAGCAAGGACTGAGCCGCAGCCGGTCGGCCTGCGAAGCCATGATAAACTTGTCGGATGAATTGGAAAAGCGGGGCAAAAATACATTCATCACCTGGTTCAGGGGCATGCCGGGTTTGAAATCAAAAAAAGTCTTGTCGTCTTCGAGTACGGCTACGCCCTGCAAGTGGCAGCGCTGGCAGAGGTCCATCTGCAGGTCGCGGGGCAGTTTGCGGGGGTTCACGATGGTATAGTCGATCTGGGTGGCCGTGTCCACGATTTGTCCGGCCAGTTTTTCTCTTACGTGTATTTCTCCGGGACCGTGGCAGCGCTCGCATTCGATGCCGCGCGGCATTTGGGCGTATTTGTTGATAGATCCTTCCACCAATTGAGGGTAGTGGTTGTGGCAGGTGATGCATTCGGCGGTCAGAAAGCGGTCGAAGCGCTCGTTTAATTCGTCGAAACCGGGGGCCAGGTCCCAGCGCTTTTCCTGAGTGTAGTAGGTGATGGGCGCCTGGTACACGTAGCCGTTGAAATCGACGATATGGGAGTTGGTATGCTGCCCGGAGCCCACGATATAACTCACTTTTTCGAGGCGTTTATGCACGGTATCGCCGCCTTCGAGCCGAAATTCGAGGATAAAAAGCGCGCTGTCGCGAAAAAAGGGCTTGTAGTACAGGTCATTAACGGTATCGTACACGATGGCGTGGGGGCCGTAGGTAGCGGCGCTTTTCGCCGGGGTGGCCCGGTCGAACGACTGCCCCATGCCGGTGTGTATGTACGTAGCATGTATGTCGGTATGGCAGGAGCGGCAGGTTTCCATGCCGACGTACTTGACGCCGTCGGCCAGGTTGAGATAGGGCGAATCGGCAGTTGGAGCATTTCGACTGCAGAATACCGTAATGAGCGCTAATAGGCTGACGATGAGTATGGGGTAACGCATAGGACAAAAATAAGGATATTCCCTACCTTGTCAAATACATATTGCGATTGCGGTCTAATTCGCGGAAGAAGGGATCCGACAAATCTTTGATAAAGCGGATCGACTCTCCCGTTGACTTCATCTCCGGGCCCAGGTTTTTGTCTACGTTCGGAAATTTTTCGAAAGAAAAAACGGGCACCTTGATAGCAAAACCGCTGGGTTGCGGTTTGATATCAAAGTCTTTGAGTTTGTGGGTGCCCAACATAATTTTGGTGGCAATCTGCAGATAAGGCACCTTGTAAGCTTTGGCGATAAAGGGCGTAGTGCGCGAAGCCCTCGGGTTGGCTTCAATCACGTATACCTGGTCGCCTTTGATGGCAAATTGCACATTTATCAGTCCTTTGATATTCAGCGCCTTGGCGAGCTTTTCGGTGTATTCCACCATCGTGGCCACTGCGGCTACCGACAGGCTGTAGGTAGGCAGCACCGCCGAGCTGTCGCCCGAGTGGATGCCCGCGGGTTCGATATGTTCCATGATGCCCATGATGTGAACCTGCTCGCCGTCGCAAATGGCGTCGATCTCGGCTTCTTTGGCGCGTTCGAGGAAGTGGTCGACCAGCACCTTGTTGTCGGGCATGTGTTTGAAGATCGTCAGTACGTGGCGTTCCAGCTCTTCGTCGTTGATCACGATGCGCATATACTGCCCGCCCAGCACGTATGAGGGGCGCACCAATACGGGGTACTTCACGTCTTTGGCGATGCGAAGGGCCTCGTCGGCGTCGCCGGCTACGCCAAAAAGCGGGTAAGGGATATCGAGGTCTTTGAGCAAGCTGGAGAAGGCGCCGCGGTCTTCAGCCAGGTCCATCGAATGGTAATCGGTGCCCATAATGGGAATGCCTCGTTTGTGGAATTCTCCGGCCAGCTTGAGGGCGGTTTGTCCGCCGAGCTGCACGATCACGCCTTCCGGTTTTTCCAGCTCAAGGATCTCTTCGAGGTGCTCCCAGAAGACGGGTTCGAAATACAACTTATCGGCCACATCGAAATCGGTAGACACCGTCTCGGGGTTGCAATTGATCATAATAGCTTCGAAGCCGGCGTCTTTGGCGGCGAGGAGGCCGTGCACGCAGCAATAGTCGAATTCGATGCCCTGTCCGATGCGGTTAGGCCCCGAGCCCAGCACAACCACCTTGCGGCGGTCGGAGGGAATGCTTTCGTTTTCGCTATCGAAAGTAGAATAAAAATAGGGGGTTTTGGCTTCAAATTCCGCCGCGCAGGTGTCCACCATCTTATAGGTGCGCTTGATGCCCAGGAGGAAGCGCTGCCGGGTAACTTCTTCTTCTTTGATGCGCATCAGCCAGGCGATCTGGGCGTCGGAATAACCTACTTCCTTGAGTTCGCGGAAAAAATCTTCGGGAATATCTTCGGCCACGTTATAGCGCATCAGCTGTTGTTCCATTTTGACCAACTGCTTGATCTGCTTGATAAACCAGGGGTCGATATGGGTGAGTTTTTGCACCGTTTTTTCGGGTACGCCGAGTCGCAGAGCGTCTTTGAGGCGGAAGATGCGGTCGTCGCTCACCTTTTCGAGGCGCTCCAGCACGTCGGAGGTTCTGATCCACTCTTTTTTATCGGCGCCGAGGCCCATGCGGTTATTTTCGAGGCTCTGGCAGGCTTTCTGCAAGGCTTCCAGGAAATTGCGGCCGATAGCCATCACCTCGCCTACCGATTTCATTTGCAAGCCGAGTTGGTGGTCGGCGCCGGGGAATTTCTCAAAACTCCATCGCGGCATTTTCACGATCACGTAGTCGAGGGTGGGTTCGAAAAAAGCAGAGGTTGTTTTGGTGATCTGGTTATTAAGTTCGTCGAGGCGGTAGCCGATAGCGAGTTTAGAGGCAATTTTGGCGATGGGGTAGCCCGTAGCCTTGCTGGCCAGCGCCGATGAGCGCGATACGCGGGGGTTTATCTCGATAACGATGAGTTCTTCGGTTTCGGGGTTTTGGGCAAACTGGATATTGCAGCCTCCTGCAAAATTTCCTAGCGAGCGCATGGCTTTGATGGCCTGGTTGCGCATCTCCTGGTAGGCGGTGTCGCTCAGCGTCATGGCGGGGGCCACCGTGATGCTATCGCCGGTGTGGATGCCCATGGGGTCGAGGTTTTCGACCACGCAGATAATCACCACGTTGTCGTTGGCGTCGCGCAGCAGTTCGAGCTCGAATTCTTTCCAGCCCAATACCGCTTTTTCTACCAATACTTCATGGGTGGGCGACATTTCGAGGCCGCGGCGCAGGGCGGCGTCAAATTCTTCTTCGTGGTGCACAAAGCTGCCGCCTGTGCCGCCCAGCGTGTACGACGGACGTATCACGAGGGGGTAGCCGATGTCCTGGGCGGCTTCTTTGCCCTCAAGGAATGAGTTGGCGATACGCGAAGGCGCCACAAACAACCCGATATCGATCATATGCTGGCGGAACGCCTCGCGGTTTTCGGTCAACTCAATCGCCGCGATATCCACACCGATCATGCGCACGCCGTATTTCTGCCATACCCCGCGCGAGTCGGCCTCAATAGCCAGGTTGAGGGCCGTTTGTCCACCCATAGTAGGCAATACCGCGTCAATCTGCCGCTCTTCGAGGATTTGGATAATGCTATCTACGGTGAGAGGAAGCAAATAGATATGATCGGCGGTGACCGGGTCGGTCATGATCGTCGCGGGGTTCGAATTGATGAGCGTCACTTCGATGCCTTCTTCGCGGAGCGACCGGGAGGCCTGGCTGCCCGAGTAGTCGAATTCGCAGGCTTGTCCTATGATAATGGGTCCGCTACCTATGATGAGGACGGAACGGATAGACTGATCTTTGGGCATGATATCGTGCAATTTTCTGCCGGAGGATGGCACCCGGCTCGCCAAATTGCCCGCAAAGATAAGAAGCGGAATGGAAATGAGCGGAAATAAGTTGGGACTTTACGACTTTAGGACTGTACGACTGTATGAACACTAACTTCGTACAGTCCTAAAGTCGTAAAGTCCTGGACTTTGGACGGTAATCGCCCAAGAGCTACGTCTATATAATGTCCAAAAGAAAAAAGGGGTAAATAGTAAAAAAAGACAGAAAAGGTTAGTTAATTAAATGTGTGAAAGAAAAAACCAACCAATTCTGCCTAGCTCTTACGAAAATAGCTAAGCGCCATTCCAAAGCCTTAGCTAATGTAGTGATGGCTTTGTCGAGTCAAAAG
>Ga0209573_1001820_pt1 | contig 30283 bp, 21 predicted proteins | sample TNRBio252014_DNA_FD_185870 | JGI IMG/M metagenome (GOLD analysis project Ga0209573, IMG submission 185870) | Wastewater treatment Type I Accumulibacter community from EBPR Bioreactor in Madison, WI, USA - TNR Reactor_6/25/2014_ DNA (SPAdes)... | ecosystem: Engineered > Bioreactor > EBPR >...
CTCACCCCCCCCCTCCAACGCCACCGAACTTCCGAAGAAGCCGCCGCAGCGCTGAAGAGGTCCGCATTATAGACACTCAAAATCCAACGTCAAGACCAAACACAATAAAAATACTGATCCGGGCACGCAACACATGCCCCCCGGAACCCCGGGCCCCTCAAAGCACCTGAAAGACCTGCAACTGATAACCTGACTCGCGGCGCAAAACCCCCAGCGCCCTGACCTTGGTGAGGGCGCCGGCTGCCTTGACAAACACCGACTCGCCGAGCGCAGGTGCAGTCGCTGGCAAGAGGATGCGAAGCGCCTCACCTTTACTGAGCGGGTCGCAAAGAATGGCATCGACACTGTTACGTCCGTCATCCACCACGCCGAGGGCGGGGGATCGGGCGAGCAGTTCCACGCCAAGCCCGGCATGCGTGGCCCACATGCGCAGTCGGCGCACGATCCCGAGCTGCCAGCCTTGGCCGTCAACGAAGTGAATGCCAAGCAACTCTCCAATGTCGGGCCAGGCCCGGGTTGGATCGCTGGTGGCGATGATCTGCAAGCCGCTGCGACTGAAGTCGATCACCTTCCAGTTGCGCGCTACGGGGAGCGGCTCTCCTCCGACTACGGCCGTACAGGCTGGTAGCCCGCGCGCCACCTCTGCGGTTGCATCCTGCGTATAGCGCCGCCGTGTTCGTACCGGCGGCGTCGCCGACCATTGCATACGCAGATACTCGACTGCGGCACGCGCGTGCTCAAGCGGGAGCCGTCCGAAGGGCGCTGGCACGATGGAACGCGCAAGCTGCTTGGAGAACTCAGCCAGCAGTTCGCTTGCCGCCCAAGGCGCGAAGTGCCACTCGCCCTCGCGTTGCGAGCCCATCTGGCGCACGGGTACGCTGCCTTCTTCAGGAATCACGACATACTGGGGCGATTCCGCGGGACGGCGATCGAGGGCCAGGAAGGGCAGGCAGATATCCACGACATGCGAAAGCGCGATCCCCATTTCGAGCTCGACCTGGTCGAGATTGACGCTGTAGTGGGCGACCGCGCGCAGATATTCCCGCCCCACTCCGGGCACGTCACCGCCAACCACGCTTTCCTTCGATTCTGACGCAGCACCGAAAAGGCGCCCGATTCGCCCCCACAACACCTCGTCAGGACCGAAACGATCGCAAGCCGACCACTTGAGCGCCTCGACGACGCTGCTGGCCAGGCGCAGCCGAACGGGTTCGGCGCCAGAAAAAGAATTCGACGGCGACAGACACCAGTATGCGTCGCATACCGACATCCAGGCGTCCCGCGCTCCTGCAAGCCAGCGCCCCCACCACGCGTTATCCCGAACCGGTCCCGACCCAGGCAGTGCGCGAACGCCGATTGGCGCCGACGCCTCCACGGCGTCACGAAGCGCGTCATCGAAGCTCGACACCACATGAAGTCCGGCGACTTCGGCCTGACGACTGCCTGGCTTATACAAGGCACGCAAGGTCGCCGTAGCCGCCTCGAGGCCGACAATCGGATTTCCACCGCCAGCCAGCACGCCCGCGGGCGTGTAATCGAGCGTCCTGGGCTGATCCAAAGGTCTTCCTCCAGCAAGGTCCATCGGCGCCCCGTCCGCGCATACATCGCGGGCACGAACACCTTACGTTACGGGCATTTACCTCGCATTCTGCGCTACCGCTGACCGCGCTGTCCACAGCGGGCGACACCCGCTGACCGCAGAGCCCGCATGATGACAGCGCGCACTTTGCAACCGACGCAGACGACGCGAAGGAACCCCAGCAGTAGAATCACCGATTTTCGCGGGAGCGTTCATGCGACAGTATCTCGAACTGATGCGCCACGTGCTCGAGCACGGTGATCCGAAGACCGACCGCACAGGTACCGGCACCCTATCGGTGTTCGGCTGGCAGATGCGTTTTGTCTTGCGCGACGGTTTTCCGCTGCTGACCACCAAGAAGCTGCACACGCGCTCGATCATCCATGAACTGCTGTGGTTTCTGCAGGGGGACACCAACATCCGCTACCTGAAGGACAACGGCGTTTCGATCTGGGATGAGTGGGCCGATGCCGATGGCGACCTCGGCCCGGTCTACGGCAAGCAGTGGCGGCGATGGGAAACCGTCGATGGGCGCAGCATCGACCAGATCACGCGCCTGATCGAAAGTATTCGGCGCAATCCGGATTCGCGTCGTCACCTCGTTTCGGCATGGAATCCCGGCGACGTCGACAACATGGCGCTGCCACCGTGCCACGCGCTGTTCCAGTTCTATGTCGCGGGCGGCCGACTATCGTGCCAACTCTACCAGCGCAGCGCCGACATCTTCCTCGGCGTGCCCTTCAACATCGCGTCCTACGCACTGCTCACCCACATGGTCGCGCAGGTGTGCGATCTGGAGCCGGGCGACTTCATCTGGACCGGCGGCGACTGCCACCTCTACCGCAACCACCTGGAGCAGGCACGCGAACAACTGCGGCGCGAGCCGCGCCCGCTACCGGCCCTGCGGCTGAACCCGACGGTCCGCGACATCCTTGCCTTCCGCTTCGAGGACTTCGTGCTCGAGGGCTATGCGCCGCACCCGCACATCAAGGCACCGGTAGCGGTATGAGCAAGCCAGAGATCGTCATCATCGCCGCGGTCGCGCGCAACGGCACGATCGGTCGCGACAACGGCCTGCCCTGGCGACTGAAGACGGACCTTCAGCACTTCCGCACATTAACCCTGGGGCACCCGGTATTGATGGGACGCAAGACCTGGGCATCGCTCGGCCGACCGCTGCCCGGGCGGCGCAACCTCGTCGTCAGCCGGGATGCCGACTTTCGCGCCGAAGGCGCTGAATGCTTCACCTCGCCGGAATCCGCCCTCGCCGCCGCGGCCGACGTCCCACGCCTCTTCGTGATCGGCGGCGCCGAGCTCTACGCACAGTTGCTGCCGCGTGCCGACCGGCTTGAACTCACCGAGGTCAAGGCGGACGTGGCGGGTGATGCGCACTTCCCTTCCTTCGACGCTGCGGGCTTCGTAGAAGAAAGGCGCGAAACCCACGCAGCCGACGCCGACAATGCGTTCGACTTCGATTTCGTCCGCTACCGCCGACGTTGACGCCCCCCGCCTCACCAGAAACGAGAAGGGCCGCATCAGACGCGGCCCTCAATTCTGTGCGCCGCGCAGGCGAGCAAATCCTCAGCCTTTCACGCAATCCACGTGATAACGCCCGTCCTCACCCTTGACCAAGCCATGGATGTCGGTCTCGAAGCCAGCGAAGCGAGCGTTGAAGTCGCGCGCGAACTTCAGGTAGCGCACGATCGTGGCGTTGAAACGCTCGCCCGGAATCAGCAGTGGAATACCCGGCGGGTAGGGCGTGACCAGCATCGCGGTGACGCGGCCCTCAAGTTCATCGAGCGCCACGCGCTCGATCTCGCGATGCGCCATCTTGGCGAAGGCCTCGGCCGGCTTCATCGCCGGCACCATGTCCGAGAGGTACATCTCGGTGGTCAGGCGCGCGATGTCGTGCGCCTTGTAAAAGCTGTGGATCTGGTCACACAGGTCCTTGAGGCCGACGCGCTCGTAGCGCGGATGCTTGCCGATGAACTCGGGCATCACCCGCCATAGCGGCTGGTTGCGGTCGTAGTCGTCCTTGAACTGCTGCAACTCGGTCACCATCGTGTTCCAGCGGCCTTTGGTAATGCCGATGGTGAACATGATGAAAAACGAGTACAGGCCGGTCTTCTCGACGATGATGCCGTGCTCGGCCAGGTATTTGGTGACGATCGCAGCCGGGATGCCCGCGTGTTCGGCAAAGTCGCCGTCCATATTGAGGCCCGGAGTGATGATCGTGGCCTTGATCGGATCAAGGATGTTGAAGCCTTCTGCCAGGTCGCCGAAGCCGTGCCAGCGCTCGCCCGCCTTCAACGTCCAGTCCTCGCGGCTGCCGATGCCCTCCTCGGCCAGGAACTCGGGCCCCCACACCTGGAACCACCAGTCTGCGTCGCCGAATTCGGCGTCGACCTTGCGCATCGCGCGCCGGAACTCGACCGCCTCGGACAGCGACTCATTGACCAGCGCGGTGCCGCCCGGCGACTCCATCATCGCCGCAGCCACGTCGCACGACGCGATGATCGCGTACTGCGGCGAGGTCGAGGTGTGCATCAGGTAGGCCTCGTTGAAGATGTCACGGTCGAGCTTGCGGGTCTGCGAGTCCTGCACCAGGATCTGCGAGGCCTGCGAAAGACCGGCCAGCAGCTTGTGGGTCGACTGCGTGGAGAAAACCATCGACTCCCGGCAGCGCGGACGGTCGGCGCCGATGGCGTGGTAATCGCCGTAGAAGTCATGGAACGCAGCGTGCGGCAGCCAGGCCTCATCGAAGTGCAGGGTGTCGATCTGGCCGTCGAGCATGTCCTTGATGGTCTCGACGTTGTACACCACGCCGTCGTAGGTCGACTGGGTGATGGTCAGAATGCGCGGCTTCTTGTTCTTCGCCTCGCGCGCGAACGGGTTGGCCTCGATCTTCTTCTGGATGGTCTCCATCGAGAACTCTGCCAGCGGGATCGGACCAATGATGCCGTAGTGGTTGCGCGTCGGCGTCAGGAACACCGGCACCGCACCGGTCATGATGATCGAGTGCAGGATGGACTTGTGGCAGTTGCGGTCCACAACCACGATGTCGCCCGGCGCCACCGTGGTGTGCCACACCATCTTGTTCGAGGTCGACGTGCCGTTGGTGACGAAATAGAGGTGGTCACAGTTGAAGATGCGCGCCGCGTTGCGCTCGGAGGCTGCCACCGGGCCGGTGTGGTCGAGCAACTGGCCGAGCTCGTCGACCGCATTGCAGACGTCTGCGCGCAGCATGTTCTCGCCGAAGAACTGGTGGAACATCTGCCCCACCGGACTCTTCAGGAAGGCGACGCCGCCCGAGTGCCCCGGGCAGTGCCAGGAATAAGAGCTGTCGGCAGCGTAATGCACGAGCGCACGGAAGAACGGCGGCGCCAGCGATTCGAGGTAGTTCTTCGCCTCGCGCACCACGTAGCGCGCGATGAATTCCGGCGTGTCCTCGAACATGTGGATGAAGCCGTGCATTTCGCGCAGCACGTCATTGGGGATGTGGCGCGTGGTCCGCGTCTCGCCGTGCAGGAAGATGGGGATGTCCGCGTTGCGGAAACGGATTTCCACCACGAAGGCACGCAGCCCCGCGATCGCCTTGGCCGAGGCCTCGGGCGACGAGAACTCCTCGTCGTCGATCGACAGGATGAAGGCCGAGCCGCGGCTCTGCTGCTGCGCGAACGAGGTCAGGTCGCCGTAGCTGGTCACGCCCAGTACTTCAATGCCCTCTTCCTCGATCGCCTTGGCAAGCGCGCGGATCCCCAGACCGGACGTGTTCTCGGAACGGAAGTCCTCGTCGATGATGATGATGGGGAAGTGGAATTTCATCCTGATCGTCTCCAGCGGCGTCCTTGCGGGACGGAAAAATCAAAAGTGTAACCCGCTGATCATTGCCCGGGCGTTACCGAAATTGAATCCAGAAAAAGCACAAGGGGCCGTCAGACGGCCCCGTGGATGCAAGCTCGCTGCGCGCCGACGTTCAGATCTTGGGCAGGGTGACACCGGTCTGGCCGAGATACTTGCCACCGCGGTCCCTGTAAGAGGTCTCGCACACCTCGTCCGACTCGAAGAACAGCATCTGCGCGACGCCCTCATTGGCGTAGATCTTGGCGGGCAGCGGTGTGGTGTTGGAGAACTCGAGCGTCACGTGGCCTTCCCATTCGGGCTCGAGCGGGGTCACGTTCACGATGATGCCGCAGCGCGCGTAGGTGCTCTTGCCCAGGCACACGGTCAGCACGCTGCGCGGGATGCGGAAGTACTCGACGGTGCGGGCCAGCGCGAAGGAGTTCGGCGGGATGATGCACACGTCGCCGTTGAAGTCGACGAAGTTGCGCGCGTCGAAATCCTTGGGATCGACGATCGTCGAGTTGATGTTGGTAAAGATCTTGAATTCGTTCGCTACGCGGACATCGTAGCCGTAGCTCGAAGTGCCGTAGGAAACAATCCGCCCGGTGCTGTTGGTGCGCACCAGTTCCGGCGCGAAGGGCTCGATCATGCGGGCCTGTTCGGCCATGCGGCGGATCCACTTGTCGGACTTGATGGACATGGAGCGCGGGTTCCAGCGGTAGCGTTGCGACCGGTGGCCGGTCGGAAAAGCGCAGTAGTGTAGGCCAAGCACCGCGACGGGGAAAGCATTCACTGCGGCTTTGTTGCTGCAGTGCCCACCCCCGCCGCGGCGCGACCGCCTGCGGATCGGAGCGGCCCGGAAGGGCGCCCGGGATGCGACGCCGGATCAGGTGCTCTTGATGACGATGTTCGGAAACTTGTGGGTCATGTCCTTCGAACGCTCGGCGATGCGCACCGCCACCTTGCGCGCGATCTGCTTGTAGATCGACGCGATCCGGCCCTCGGGGTCGGCAACCACGGTGGGCGCGCCACTGTCAGCCTCGGTACGGATCTGGATGTCGAGCGGCAGCGCGCCCAGGAAGGGCACATTGAAGTCCGCACACATCTTCTCGCCGCCACCCTGGCCGAAGATGTGCTCCTCGTGGCCGCACTTCGAACAGATGTGGATGCTCATGTTCTCGACCACGCCGAGGATGGGCACGCCCACCTTCTCGAACATCTTCACCCCCTTGCGTGCGTCGAGCAGGGCGATGTCCTGCGGCGTGGTGACGATCACCGCGCCGGTCACCGGCACGCTCTGCGACAGCGTGAGCTGGATGTCGCCGGTGCCCGGCGGCATGTCGATGACGAGGTAGTCGAGGTCGTCCCAGGCGGTGTCCTTCAGCATCTGGTTGAGCGCCTGGGTGGCCATCGGGCCGCGCCACACCATCGGCGTGTCAGGATCGATCAGGAAGCCGATCGACATCGCCTGGATGCCGTAGGCCTCGAGCGGCGACATCGTCTTGCCATCTTCGGACACCGGGCGCTGGTCGCCGATGCCCAGCATCTGCGGCTGCGACGGGCCGTAGATGTCGGCGTCGAGCAGGCCGACACGCGCGCCTTCGGCCGACAGCGCGAGCGCCAGATTGACCGCGGTCGTACTCTTGCCCACGCCCCCCTTGCCCGAGGCCACCGCGATGATGTTGCGCACACCCGGCAGCAGCTTCACGCCCTGCTGGACGGCATGCGCGACCACCTTGCTCGACACCTTGATGTCCACCCGCGCCACGCCCGGCAGCTTCGAAACCGCCTCGGTGAGCAGCGCGCGGATCGGCTCGTGCTGGCTCCTCGCCGGATAACCGAGCTCGACGTCGAAACGCACGATGCCGCCCTCGACCGCGAGGTTGCGGATGCTGCGACCCGCGATGAAATCCTTGCCGGTGTTGGGATCGATCACCTGCTTGAGCGCTTCGGTTACGGTTTGCTGATCAAGACTCATCGCGTTTTCCTCGAAAATCGGTACACCCGACGCCGGGTGGAAGCGGCAGAATCATACCGGAGCGGAGCGCCGGACTCATCCGCGTTCTGCGCAGGGTTTCTCTCTGCCACACCGCAGCCCCGAAATCCCACCGCGCCGCGCCGGCGCGCACAGCACCAATCATCGCACCACACCCATGAAACTTCGCCCGATCGTCTCCCGGCTTTGCGCTCGACTCGCAACGCTGCTCGCAGCCGGCCTGCTCGCCGCCTGCGCCACACCGAACACCACCGGACCGGAGTCCGACGCGGTCAATCGCCACGCGCTGGTCCGCACTGCCCCACCAGCCCCCGAATGGCCCGCGCTGCGCGAAGGGCTCGCCGCAGCCACTCGCGGCATGGGGGCAGTCGAGATCGGCAGCGCGAACGCCGACGGCTTCCGCCTGCAGATCCCGGTCGCCGACGGCTTCGCCAGCGGCGGCACCGCGCTCCGCCCGGCACTCGGGCGCGCGCTCGACGCCCTCGCCGCGAGGCTATCGAGCGAGCCTGGGGTGGCCGTTCGCATCGTCGGCCATACCGACAGCCAGGGGAGCGAAATGGTGAACCTGCGCCTGTCGATCGCGCGCGCCGAGGCGGTGGTCGCCTATCTGCGCGAACGCGGCATCGCGCTTGAGCGCCTGTCCGCAGACGGTCGCGGCGAAGGCGACCCGCTCACCTCCAACGCCACCGAAGAGGGCCGCGTGCGCAACCGCCGCATCGAATTGATCCTGTCGCGCCAGCCGTGATCCGGGGACAGGCCCGGCAGGCGCAGCGCACAGCGCACAGCGCAGCATTTTCCGGCAGGTGGGCGCCGCCTGCCGCAGGCAAACGCCCGCAGCTTGCACCGCTCCGGCAGTAAGCCCTGCAGCCCGCAAGCCAGTAGCGCGACCCGCTCGACGCCGCTTTGTTAAACTCGCGCCTTTACACGGCTCAGATCTCCGCATCCACCATGCCCCGCAAGCTCCTCGTCACCAACGCCCTCCCCTACGCCAACGGCGACATCCACCTCGGCCACCTCGTGGGCTACATCCAGGCCGACGTCTGGGTCCGCTTCCAGCGCATGCGCGGCCATGCGGTGCATTACGTCTGCGCGGACGACACCCACGGCACGCCGGTGATGCTGCGCGCCGAGAAGGAAGGCCTCACCCCCGAGCAGCTCATCGAGCGCGTGCATGGCGAACACCTGCGCGACTTCACCGCCTTCGGCGTCGCCTTCGACAACTATCACTCCACGCACAGCGCCGAGAACCGCTTCTACGCCGAAGACATCTACGGCAAGCTGAAGGCCGGCGGCCTCATCGACACGCGCTCGATCGAGCAGTACTACGACCCGGTCAAGGAGATGTTCCTGCCCGACCGCTTCATCAAGGGCGAGTGCCCCAAGTGCGGCGCGGCGGACCAGTACGGCGACAACTGCGAGGCCTGCGGCGCGGCCTACGCCCCCACCGAACTCAAGAACCCGTACTCGGCGGTGTCCGGTGCCAAGCCAGTGCTGAAGACCTCCGAGCACTATTTCTTTCGCCTGTCGGATGAGCGCGCGGTGGTCTTCCTGCGCGAGTGGACGCGCGGCACCAACGCCGCCGGCGAACGCCGCCTGCAGACGGAAGCCGCCAACAAGATGAAGGAGTGGCTCGGCGAGGAGGGCGAGAACAAGCTCTCCGACTGGGACATCTCGCGCGACGCGCCCTACTTCGGCTTCGAGATCCCGGGGGCGCCAGGCAAGTACTTCTACGTCTGGCTGGACGCGCCGATCGGCTACCTCGCCAGCTTCCGCAACCTCGCCGCCAAACGCGCCGCAGCGGGCGAGACGATCGCCGTCGAGGACTTCACCGACGCCGCCCGCGCCACCGCGGCCGGCACCGAGATGGTGCACTTCATCGGCAAGGACATCCTCTATTTCCACGCCCTGTTCTGGCCGGCGATGCTCAAGTTCGCCGGCTACGCCACGCCCAGCCAGTTGTGCGTGAACGGCTTTCTGACCGTCGACGGCGCCAAGATGAGCAAGAGCCGCGGCACCTTCATCACCGCGCACTCCTACATCACGCAGAAACTCAACCCCGAGTGGCTGCGCTACTACTTCGCCGGCAAGTCCAACGGCACCATGGAAGACGTCGACCTCAACCTCGACGACATGATCGCCAAGGTCAACTCCGACCTCGTGGGCAAGTTCGTGAACATCGCCAGCCGCTGCGCGGGATTCATCGGCAAACGCTTCGAAGGCAGACTGGGCGAAGTCGATGCCGCCGCCTGCGCCGAATTCGCCGCGGCCTGGGCGGAGGGCCGCGTCGCCACAGCCTATGAAGAGCGCGACTTCAGCCGCGCGCTGCGCGAGATCATGCGTCTGGCCGACCTCGCCAACCAATATGTGAACGACCACAAGCCCTGGGAGCTGGCCAAGCAGGAAGGCCAGCAGGCCCACCTGCACACGGTGTGCAGCACTGCGCTGACCATGTTCCGCGACCTCGCGCGCTACCTCAAGCCGGTGCTGCCGGCGCTGGCTGCGCAGGTCGAAGCCTTCCTCGCCATCCCGGCGATGGACTGGCAGAGCGAGTGGGCGGCGCTACCCGCCGGCCACGCCATCCAGGCCTACAGCCACCTGATGACCCGCGTCGAGCGCAAACAGATCGACGACCTGCTCGAAGCCAACCGCGAGTCGCTCGCCCCGGCCGCTGCCGCGCCGGTCAAGGCGGAGGCGGTAACCAAGGCTGCGTCCTCGCAACAGCGCCATGCCGAAAAGCAGCAGCACGTCGCGCAGGCGGCCGAGACCCCATCGCCCCACATCTCGATCGACGACTTCACCAAGGTCGATCTGCGCATCGCGAAGATCGTCAACGCCGAACACGTGGAAGGCGCCGACAAGCTCATCCGCCTGGCGCTCGACATCGGCGAGACCGACGAGGCCGGCAACCCCAAGCCGCGCCAGGTCTTCGCGGGCATCAAGTCGGCCTACGACCCGGCAACGCTGATCGGGCGCATGACGGTGATGGTCGCCAACCTCGCGCCGCGCAAGATGAAGTTCGGCATGAGCGAGGGCATGGTACTCGCGGCCTCCGACGCCGACGGCAACACGCCGGGCCTCTTCATCCTGTCACCCGACGCCGGCGCGCTTCCCGGCATGAAGGTGAAGTGACCCACTTCGAGTAGCCGCCATGCCGCTCACACCCTCGAAACGCTGGATCGTCCTGCATCACGCGGGCCGAGGGTGACTGTCTCCGCAGTCCGCGCCGCTCGCCAGTCCTCGATGGCGGCGCCGCCGCCCGGGCCTCGCGCCCCGTCCTGAACCAGTACGCAGCGGAGACAGCATGAAACTCAATTTTCGTCCCAAGCTTTTCGACACCCTGCACGGCTACAGCCGCGCGACCTTCATCGGCGACCTCTCCTCGGGCATCACCGTCGGCGTGCTCGCCCTGCCGCTGGCGATGGCGTTCGCGATCGCGTCCGGCATGTCGCCCTCGGCCGGCATCTGGACCGCGATCGTCGCCGGCTTCCTGATCGCCTTCCTGGGCGGCTCGAAGGTGCAGATCGGCGGCCCCACCGGTGCCTTCATACCCATCATCTACGCCATCGTCGCCGACCTCGGCGTGCAGAACCTGCTCATCGCCACGATGATGTCGGGCGTGCTGCTTTTCGCCATGGGCGCCTTGCGCCTGGGCAACATGATCCGATTCATTCCGCTGTCGGTGGTGATCGGCTTCACCAACGGCATCGCGGTGGTGATCTTCATCTCGCAGATCAAGGACTTCCTCGGCCTCAAGATCGCCGACCTGCCGGGCGAGTTCTTCGCCAAGATGCACGCGCTGATCGAAGCGCTGCCGACCCTGGACCTGCCCACGGTCGCCGTGGCGATCGTGTCGCTGACGATCCTGGTGGCGTGGAACCGCCAGGCGGCGAAGACCGCCTGGATGCGTCGCCTGCCCGGGCCGCTCGCGGTGCTGATCATCCTGACCGCGGTCAATGCCTTGGTCGCGCTCCCGGTCGACACCATCGGCAGCCGCTTCGGCGGCATCCCGCAGGAAATCCCGCCCTTCGGCCTGCCCGCACTGAGCCTGTCCACGCTCGGCAAGCTGATCGCGCCAGCGATCACGATCGCGCTGCTGGGCGCGATCGAGTCACTGCTCTCGGCGCGTGTGGCCGACAGCCAGATCGACGACCGCCACGACCCCAACCAGGAGCTCATGGCGCAGGGCATCGCCAACGTCGCCGCGCCGCTGTTCGGCGGCTTCGCCGCCACCGGCGCGATCGCACGCACCGCCACCAACATCCGCACCGGCGGGCGCACCCCGATCGCGGGCATGATCCACGCCGGCGTGCTGCTCGCGATCGTGCTCGCGCTGGCGCCGCTGGCCAGCCACATCCCGCTCGCCACGCTGTCGGCGATCGTGGTCATCGTGTCGATCAACATGGGCGAATGGCACGCCTTCGCGCCCAGGGAGCTCGCGCGCTACTCCCTGAACTACCGCACCATCCTGCTCGGCACCTTCTTCATCACCGTGGTGTTCGACCTCACCCTCGCGGTCGAGATCGGCATGGCACTGGCGAGCCTGTTCTTCATCTACCGCATGTCGGACCTCACCCGCATCGACCGCGTGCCACTGGAAGACTTCTATGGCGTCGAGGCGCTATCGCACCCGGACGGCACGCCGCGCATCGTCGCCTACAAGCTCAAGGGCAGCCTCTTCTTCGGCGCCGCCAACAAGCTCGAGAACCTGCTGCTCGGGCTCGAAGGCCACCCCGAGGTGGTGATCCTGGACATGGACAAGGTGATCAACATCGACACCACCGGGCTGGACATCCTGCAGACCCTGCACCGCAACCTGCAGAAGCGCGGCGCCCACCTGGTGCTGTGCGGGCTCAATTCGCAGCCCGGCTCTATCGTGTTCCGCTCGGGCTTCAGCGACAAGCTCGGCGACGACAACATCACCGCCAACCTCACCGAGGCGCTGATCCGCGCCCAGCGCCTGAGCGGGCGCGAACCGGAGATCGCCTATGCCTGACGGGAAATCGACCCTGCCCGAGCAGCGCTCCAGCGTGCCCGACGGGAAATCGCCGCTACCCGATGCGCCCTCGCAAGGGCGGGACCGGATCGCCCGCCGCCTCCGCATCCACGGCCGGGTGCAGGGGGTCTGGTATCGCGGCAGCGCAACCGCGGAGGCCGCGCGCCTCCGGCTCGCCGGCTGGGTGCGCAACCGCAGCGACGGGACCGTCGAGGCACTCGTGATCGGCCCGCTCGCCGCCGTCGAGGCCTTCGTCGCCTGGGCCCACCGGGGTCCTTCGAATGCGCGGGTGTCGCGGGTGGAGGTGTTCGAGACCGATCTCGATTCCCTCCCAAGCTTCGAGCAGCGCCCGACGATTTGAGCGCAGCCCCACCCCCACGACGCGGGGGCGACGCCGAGCGATCCGCTTTCGCGCCTTCCGGCGCTCCTACAAAACCCTCGCCTCCGAACGCCCTGTAGGAGCGCCGGAAGGCGCGAACCGGCGGCTCGCCTCCGAACGCCCCGTAGGAGCGCCGGAAGGCGCGAAACCGGCTCCGTTCCGAACTGCGGTCGTCGAGCGTCCCGGGCAACGCTTCAGGGGTACAGAACCTCCACCGCCTCCCCCGGCAGCCATTCGCGCAGGCTCTCGAGCAGCGCGTCATCCAGGCGCACGCGCCAGCCATCGCCGAGCGGCAGTTCGGCCTCGGCCGCCGCATTGCGGTAGCGCACCCGGATCGGGCAGCCGCCCTCACGGAAGGGCTCCAGCAAGGCCTGCAGCTTCCCGGCCGCGGCCATCGCGCCGCCGCTCGCGCCCACCTCGCCGTTGATGCACAAGGACAACGCGCGCGCAAAACGGCCACGCGCCTCGCCCAGCGTCAGCACGCGGTCGGCGATGATGCGCAGCCCGCCCGAGAAATCGTCGTTGCTGACCTTGGCCTCGATCACCACTACCTCGTCGGTGACGATCTTGCCGCGGCTGGCGTCGAGCACTTCGGAATACACCGTCACCTCGCGCGGCTCGGTGCCGTCGTCGAGCAGCACGAAGGCCATCTTGCCGCGGTTGCCGACCTTGGTGCGCTGCTCCATGACCACCCCGGCCAGCATGGTGAGGTCGCGCGAGGGCTCGAGCTGCGCCAGCGTGCGGCGCACGAAGCGGCGCACCTCGGGCTTGAAGGCGTTGAAGGGATGGCCGGAGAGGAAGAAGCCGATCGCGAGCTTCTCCTCCTTCAGCCGCTCGCGCTCGCTCCACGCGCGCACCTTGGCGAACTCGGGCGCCGCCCCCGCGGCCTCGGGCATCAGGTCGAAGAGCCCGCCCTGCATCGCGTTGGCCGCCGCCTGCTCGGCCGCCTCCATCGCCAGCGCCACGGTCGCCATCAGCTGTGCGCGGTCCAGCCCCTTGTGGCCCGCCAGCGTGTCCATCGCGCCGGCGCGGATCAGCGCCTCGATGACGCGGCGGTTCACCATGCGGCGGTCGACGCGCTCGCAGAAGTCGAACAGGTCGCGGAAGTCTCCGCCCTTCTCATGCGCGGCGAGGATCGCGCGCACCGCCGGCTCGCCCACGCCCTTCACCGCGCCCAGGCCGTAGCGGATGGTCTTGCGATCCACCGGCACGAAGCGGTAGTCGGATGTATTGACGTCCGGCGGCAGCACCTTGATGCCGTTGGCGACCGTGTCCTCGAAGAAGATCTTGACGGTGTCGGTGTTGTCCAGGTCGGACGACATGGTCGCCGCCATGAACGCCGCACAGTGGTGCGCCTTGAGCCAGGCGGTGTGGTAAGTGACCACCGCATAGGCCGCGGTGTGCGACTTGTTGAAGCCGTACTCCGCGAACTTGGTCATCAGGTCGAAGAGCTGCTCGGCGAGCGCCGGGTCGTAGCCCTTGTGCTTTGCGCCCTCGGCGATGGTGGCGCGGTGCTTGGCCATCTCGTCGGCCTTCTTCTTGCCCATCGCGCGGCGCAGCATGTCGGCGCCGCCAAGCGTGTAGCCGCCGATGATCTGGCTGATCTGCATCACCTGTTCCTGATACACGATCACGCCATAGGTCGGCTCCAGGCAGGCCTTGAGGTCGGGGTGGAAGTAGTCGATCTCCTGCTGGCCCTTCTTGCGCAGGATGAAGTCGTCCACCATGCCCGAGCCGAGCGGCCCCGGACGGTAGAGCGCGAGCACCGCGATGATGTCCTCGAAGCGGTCGGGCGCGAGCTTCTTCAAGAGCTTCTTCATGCCGTCCGATTCGACCTGGAAGATCGCCGTGGTGTTTGCGTCCTTGAGGATCTGGTAGGCGGCGGGGTCCTGGAAGCCCAGGCTCATCAGGTCGGGGCGGCTGCCGGTCATGCGCGCGATGTATTCCAGCGCGAGCTCGATGATGGTGAGGTTGCGCAGCCCAAGGAAGTCGAACTTGACCAGGCCGACCGCTTCCACGTCGTCCTTGTCGAACTGCGACACCGGCGTGGCATCGTCGCCGTCGGCGATGTAGAGCGGGCAGAAGTCGGTGAGCTTGCCGGGCGCGATCAGCACGCCGCCGGCGTGCATGCCGACGTTGCGGGACAGGCCTTCCAGCGGCTGCGCCAGCCCCCACAGGGTCTGGATGGCTTCGCCGTCGTTGCCGTCCTTCATCATCTCGCCGATCTGCGGCTCCATCTCGTAGGCTTTGTTCAACGAGACGGGCTTGGCGCCCTCGATCGGGATCAGCTTCGAGAGGCGATCGCACAAGCCATAGGGCAGATCGAGCACGCGGCCGACGTCGCGCACCACCGCTTTCGAGGCCATGGTGCCGAAGGTGGCGATCTGGCTCACCGCGTCCTTGCCGTAGCGCTCGCGCACGTACTCGATGACGCGGTAGCGGTTGTCCTGACAGAAGTCGATGTCGAAGTCGGGCATCGACACCCGCTCCGGGTTCAGGAAGCGCTCGAACAGCAGCGCGTACTCCAGCGGGTCGATGTCGGTGATGTCGAGTGAATACGCGACCAGCGAGCCGGCACCCGAACCTCGACCCGGGCCGACGGGCACGCCGTTCTTCTTCCCCCAGCGGATGAAGTCCGCCACGATCAGGAAGTAGCCCGGAAAACCCATCTGGATGATGGTGTCGGTCTCGAACTTGAGGCGCTCTTCGTAGCGCGGACGCTGCTTCTCGCGCTCGTCCGGATGCGGGTAGAGCTGGGCGAGACGGCGCTCGAGGCCGACCCTGGCCTCCTGCACCAGGAAGTCGTCGAGCGTCATGCCCTCGGGGGTCGGGAACAGCGGCAGGAAGTTCTTGCCGAGCTGCACCGTCAGCGAGCAGCGGCGGGCGATCTCGACGGCGTTCTCGAGCGCCTCGGGCAGGTCGGCGAACAGTTCGCACATCTCCGCCTGGCTCTTGAGGTACTGCTCCTCGGTGAAGTCGCGCGGCCGGCGCTTGTCGGCGAGCACGTAGCCCTGGGCGATGCACACCCGCGCCTCGTGCGCCTTGAAGTCCTCGCGCTTCAGGAACTGCACCGGATGCGTCGCCACCACCGGCAGGCCGAGGCGGCCGGCGATGTCCACCGCGTGGCGGATGTAGCGCTCGGAGCCGGGATGGCCGGCGCGCTGGATCTCGATGTAGAAGGCGCCCGGAAACAGCCGCGCCCAGTCGGCCGCCAGCTGCTCCGCCTGCTCGACATTGCCCGCAGCGATCGCGGCGCCGATGTCGCCGCTCATCGCCCCGGACAGGCACAGCAGGTCGGCCGCCGCGCCGTTCTCGAACCACTCGCGACGCAGCTCGGCGCGGCCGCGGTGCTTGTTGTCGAGATAGGCGCGCGTCAGCAACTCGGACAGCTGGCCATAGCCGGCGCGGTTGCGGCAGATCAGCAGCACCCGATGCGGCTTGTCGCGCTCGGTCTCGTTCTGGATCCAGGCGTCCACACCGACGATGGGCTTGACGCCCTCGCTGCGCGCGCTCTTGTAGAACTTGACCATGCCGAACAGGTTGGCGAGGTCGGAGATGCCGAGCGCCGGCATGCCGTCGTCGGCCGCGGCGGCGATCGCCTGGTCGATCTGGACGATGCCGTCGGTGATCGAGTATTCGGAATGAAGGCGGAGGTGCACGAAGCGCGGAGCGCTCGGCACGAAGCCCGGCTCGACCGGGGTATGGGCTGCGGAATTCATGGCGCGGATTTTACCCGACCCAGCCGCCCTGCCCGCGCCCGATCACCGCAGATCGCCCCCCCCTTTGACCAAACCACACCGCGCCGGCCAAGCTGCGGTGTGGTAGCGGCAGGCTTCAGCGCACGCGCTCAGGGCAAGAGCACGGTCGAGCCGGTGGTCTTGCGCGCTTCCAGGTCACGATGCGCCTGGGCGGCGTCCTTCAGCGCATAACGCTGCATGACCTCGATCTTCACCTTGCCGCTGCGTACCACCTCGAACAACGCGGCCGCGCGCTCGAGGAGTTCCTCGCGCGTCACGATGTAGTCGGGCAGCCCGGGGCGAGTCACATACACCGAGCCCGCCTTGTGCAGCAACGCGCAGTCGAAGGGCGCCACCGGGCCGGTGGCGTTGCCGTAGCTCACCATGGTGCCGCGGCGCTGCAGGCTGGCGACCGAGTCGAGGAAGGTGTCACGACCGACCGAGTCGTACACGACCGCCACCCCCTTGCCGCCGGTGAGCTCGCGCACGCGCACAGGGAATTTCTCGCGCGAGTACACGATCACGTGGTCGCAGCCGAGCGCCTTCGCGCGCACCGCCTTGTCGTCGCTACCCACGGTGCCGATCACGGTGGCGCCCAGCAGTTTGGCCCACTGCACCAGGATCGAGCCCACGCCGCCCGCCGCCGCGTGCACCAGGATGGTTTCGCCGGCCTTCACCGCGTAGGTGGAATGCAGCAGGTACTGCGCGGTGATGCCCTGCAACATCATCGCCGCCCCCTGCTCGAAGGCGATGTCGTCAGGCAGCACGACCAGGTGGCGCGCGGGGATGTTGCGCACTTCGGAGTAGGCATCGAGCGGGCCGTTGGTGTAGGCCACGCGGTCGCCCGCCTTCACCTCGCTCACGCCCTCGCCCACCGCCTCGACCACGCCCGCGCCTTCCATGCCGAGGCCGGAGGGCAGCGGCAGCGGATAAAGGCCGCTGCGATGGTAGGTGTCGATGAAGTTGAGCCCCACCGCATGGTGGCGCAGGCGGACCTCGCCGGGGCCGGGCGGCGGCGGCTCGACCGCCTCCCACTGCAGGACTTCGGGACCGCCGGTGCGGTGAAAACGGATCGCATGGTTCATGGGTGATTTCCTCGTCGTTCTTGTTGCGCCGCCAGCTCGGGCAGCAAGGCTGGGGACCGTCAGCGTACCAGCGAAATTCCCAGCCGATACTGCGTCTCCTTGTTCTGGTCGTATTCGAGCAGGGTCTCGCCATAGCCCTTGTAGACCTGCATATGGACGAACGCCCCCACCCCGGAGAACACGCTGCGTCGCAGCGGGTACGAAAGGTCGAACTGGGTCCCCATCTTGCCCTCCGTACCACGCCGGATCAGGGTCGAGAACAGCAGCGCGTCATCGCGACCGATGCGCAGGCCGAGTTCGCCATGGCCACGGTAGCGCGCGATGTCGGGGTTGTCCTCGCGATCGAGGTACGTCCAGAACTTGGGCGCGATGCCGACATAGGTGCCGGAGTCATCCACGCGGATGCGCGCATCGGCACGCGCGAACAGGGTGTCGATGCTGCGCGAGGGCATGTCCTCCTTGCCATTGGATTCGTGCTCGTAGCCACCGTAGAGGGCGAGCGCGCCGCGCTGATCGGGGTCGTCGAGCGTCCAGCGGTAGAACAGTGACGGCCGGAAGCTCGAGTCGCGGAAGGGCTTCGATTCGCCCTGCAGGTCCCACAACGAGGTCTGGGTGAAGCCGAAGTACACCCCGCTCGCCACCGGAATCGTCTCCGCCACCACGCCCTCCTCGTCGAAGATGCGGTAGCGGAAGCTGAACTGGAAGCGGGCGCTCACCGGGTCGTTGCCGCCGACGAGGAAGTACATCGGCTCGTGAAAGCCGAATGCGGACGGCTCGACCGGCGTCGGGTCCGCGGGCACATCGGCTACGCGCCCCATCGGTGCGACGGAGGAAGCGGGCGCCGCCGCGAGCGGCGCCGTGGATGCAGTCGCCTCGCCCGCTGCCGCCCCACCCGCGGGCGCCTGGGCCGGCGCCGAAACGACGCGGGTCGCCGCGCCGCCATCAAGCATCACACGCGCCGAGGCATGGTCGACGAGCGCGAGCGTGGCCACGCCCGCCACCTCCATCGGCCAGCGCGCAAAGTAGCGGCGCTGGCGCGCGTTCGCCTCCGCCTTGCCGATCGCCACCAGTTCGACCGCGATGCGCGCACCGCCGCCGCCGGGCAGCTCGATGCTCGCGGGCAGGCGCGCGGGCCAGTTCGCCGCCCTGCCGTCGCCGATCACCACCACCTCGAAGCGCTGACCGGGCACGACATTGAGCGTGGGGGCCGCCAGCAGCCAGTCGGCGGCGACCGCCGCAGGGGTGGTCAGAAGGAGCGCACCGGCAAGCAGCAGCGGGCGCAGGGGGGACGATCCAGGATTCTTCATCGGGCACTTCAGGTACGCACGAAACAAAGCGGGGCAGCCCCTCGCAGGACTGCCCCCGAAAACTGCACCGCTGCCGTGACAGCGGACGACAGCGGTGACGACAGCGCAGAGGCGGCGCGAAACCCGTGCCGCCCGGCCGCATCACAGGCCGGCGTTGCGTGTCTCCTTGGCGTCCACCACCGCGAGCGCGGTCATGTTCACCAAGCGGCGCACGGTGGCCGACGGGGTGACGATGTGCACCGGCTTGGCCGCGCCGAGCAGGATCGGCCCCACCGACACGCCGTCGCCGTTGGCCATCTTCATCAGATTGAAGGAGATGTTGGCGGCGTCGAGGTTGGGCATCACCAGCAGGTTGGCCTCGCCCTTGAGGCGCGAGTCCGGATGCAGCTTGTCGCGCATCTCCACCGAGAGCGCCGCGTCACCGTGCATCTCGCCGTCGACGTTGAGGTCGGGCGAGGTCGCGTGCAGGATCTCGCAGGCCTTGCGCATCTTGCGCGCCGAAGCCGAATTCGAGCTGCCAAAGTTCGAGTGCGACAGCAAGGCAACGTTCGGCTCGATACCGAAGCGGCGCAGCTCGTCGGCCGCCATGCGGGCGATCTCGGCGACTTCCTCGGCGCTCGGGTTCTCGTTCACATAGGTGTCGGTTACCGCCAGCATGCGCTTGGTGAGCAGCAGCAGGTTCATCGCCGCGAACTGCTTGGCGCCCGGCGCGAGGCCGATCACGTCGGCGACCTGCTTGAGGTGGTAGTCGTAGGAGCCGAATGTGCCACACACCATCGCATCGGCGTCGCCGCGGCGCAGCAGCATGATGCCGATCAGCGTGGTGTCACGACGCATCTTGGCCTTGGCAAGATCGGGCGTCACGCCGTCACGGCTCATCAGCCTGTAGTACTCGTTCCACAGCTCACGGTAGCGCGGATCGGACTCCGGATTGACGATCTCGAAGTCGCGCTCGGGCTTGAGGTTGAGCCCGATCTTCTTGATCCGCATCTCGATGACCTCGGGGCGGCCGATCAGGATCGGACGCGCCAGGCCTTCATCGAGCACCACGCGCACCGCGTGCAGCACGCGCTCGTCCTCGCCTTCGGCGTAGATCACGCGCTTCTGCTCCATCGGCACCGCCTTGGCGGCCGAGAACACCGGCTTCATGACGATGCCCGACTGATAGACGAAGCCGTTCAGGCTGGTGACGTAGGCGTCGAAATCGGCGATCGGCTTGGTCGCCACGCCCGAATCCATCGCCGCCTTCGCCACCGCGGGCGCGATCTTGACGATCAGGCGCGGATCGAAGGGCTTGGGGATGATGTACTCGGGGCCGAAGCTCAGCTCCTGGCCGCCGTAGGCGCTGGCGACGATATCGCTCGCCTCGGCCTCGGCCAGCTCGGCGATCGCCTTCACGCAGGCGAGCTTCATCTCCTCATTGATCGTGGTCGCGCCCACATCCAGCGCACCGCGGAAGATGAACGGGAAGCACAGCACGTTGTTGACCTGGTTCGGGAAGTCCGAACGGCCGGTGGCGATGATGCAGTCCGGGCGCACGGCCTTGGCGTCGGCCGGCAGGATCTCGGGGTTAGGGTTGGCGAGCGCGAAGATCAGCGGCTTGTCAGCCATCTTCGCCACCATCTCGGGCTTGAGCACGCCCGCGGTCGACAGGCCGAGGAAGACGTCGGCGCCTGCGATCACCTCGCCCAGCGTGCGCGCATCGGTCTTCTGCGCATAGCGCGCCTTGGTGGGCTCCATGTTGGCCTCGCGGCCCTCATAGATGACACCCTTGGAGTCGCAGACGTAGATGTTCCCGCGCTTCAGACCGACGCTCACCATCAGGTCGAGGCAGGCGATCGCGGCGGCGCCGGCACCCGACACCACCACCTTCACGGCGCCGATGTCCTTGCCGACCACCTTGAGGCCGTTGATCAGGCCGGCGCACGAGATGATTGCGGTGCCATGCTGGTCGTCGTGGAAGACCGGGATCTTCATGCGCTCGCGCAGCTTCTTCTCGATGTAGAAGCACTCGGGCGCCTTGATGTCCTCGAGGTTGATGCCGCCGAGCGTGGGCTCGAGCGCGGCGATGATGTCGATCAGCTTGTCGGGGTCGTTCTCGGCCAGCTCGATGTCGAAGACGTCGATGTTGGCGAACTTCTTGAACAGGCAGCCCTTGCCTTCCATCACCGGCTTGGAGGCCAGCGGGCCGATGTTGCCCAGGCCGAGCACCGCGGTGCCGTTGGTGACCACAGCCACCAGATTGCCGCGGCTGGTGAGCTCGAAGGCCTCGGCGGGGTCGGCAACGATCGCGTCGCAGGCCGCGGCCACGCCGGGCGAATAGGCGAGCGCGAGGTCACGCTGGTTGGTGAGGCCCTTGGTGGGCACCACCGAGATCTTGCCGCGGGTGGGCGAGCGGTGATAGTCGAGCGCCGCGGTGATGAAATCCTGATCCATGTTCTCCCCTCTCGAGATTTTGAGATATTCGATTTGCGTTCTTGCACGCTTGCTTCGAGACCGTCGCATGCCGCCACACCTCCCATCGAGAGAGAGGGGTACGTGCATACCCCCGGGAGTTCACCCCGGAAACGATTCGAAGATCTGCTTTGTTGTTGGCGCCATCCAGCTCGGGCACAACGTCGATCGGCGCCCGCCGAGTTTACTCCAGCGCCCCCCGCTTGGACACGCTCGCTCGTGATGCGGGGTATCAGGAGCGGCGCGGCAATCGCGGCCACGCCGGCGCCGCCGGTTTTTGGCAGAATGCAGGTCCGGCCGGCGGGCGTATACGCAAAGACAACAGGGGAGAGGGCAATGCGACGGGTGGTGTTCAATCAGAAGGGCGGCGTGGGCAAGTCGACGATCACCTGCAACCTGGCGGCGATCAGCGCCCAGCAGGGCAGGCGCACCCTCGTGGTCGACCTCGATCCGCAGGGCAACTCCACCCAGTATCTGCTCGGCGCCGACGTGGACGCGCTCGAAACCACCCTCGCCGACTTCTTCGATCAGACCCTCAACTTCAAGCTCAACCCGCGCGACACCGGCGAATTCATCATCGCCACACCCTTCGAGGGCCTGCATGTGATGCCCTCGCACCCGCAACTCGAGGAGCTGCAATCCAAGCTCGAGTCGCGCTACAAGATCTACAAGCTGCGCGACGCACTGGAGGAGCTGGCCGAGGACTTCGACTGTGTGTACATCGACACCCCACCCGCGCTCAACTTCTTCACCCGCTCTGCGCTGATCGCCGCCGACACCTGCCTGATCCCTTTCGACTGCGACGAGTTCTCGCGCAAGGCGCTGTATTCGCTGCTCGAGAACGTTGCGGAGATCAAGTCCGACCACAACCGCAAGCTCGAGGTCGAAGGCATCGTGGTCAACCAGTTCCAGCCACGCGCCACCCTGCCGCAAAAAGTGGTCCAGGAGTTGATCGACGAGGGCCTGCCGGTGCTGCAGCCCTACCTGTCGGCCTCAGTGAAGATCAAGGAATCGCACGAGCAGGCCAAGCCGATGATCCACCTCGACCCCAGGCACAAGCTGTCGCAGGAGTTCGTTGCGCTGCACGACACGCTGGTGCGCAAATACGGCACCTGAGCTGCGGGCTCCCCGCAGGAGCGCCGGAAGGCGTGAAGCCGGCGGTGAAATCCCGCACACGCCTCGATTACCGGAACGCCGTATTCGCGGCTGCCTCCGCTCCTGCAGGGCGCCCGGCAGCGCGGCGATCGCGTAGGAGCGCCGGAAGGCGCGAACCTTCAGCTCAGGATCGCCCACCGTCCCCCGTCCCTTCCTCCCCCGCACGCGCACCGATCGCGGCAAGGCGGCCGAGCTCCGATTCCTCGAGCCACTCGCGCCACACCGCCATCAGCACCGCCAGCACCACCGGGCCGAGGAAGAGCCCGACCAGCCCGAACGCCGCCAGCCCGCCGAGCACGCCGAACATCACCAGCAGGAAGGGGATGCGCGTGGCGTTGCTGATCACCAGCGGGCGCACCAGGTTGTCCACCCAGCTCACCACCAGCGCGCCCCACAGCAGCAGGCCGATGCCCTCGACGGTGTTGCCGGTCACCAGCAGCCACACCCCGATCGACCCCCACGCGAAGGGCGTGCCGAAGGGGATCATCGCGATCACCGCGGTGATCGCCCCCATCAGTACCGGCGCCGGCACGCCGGCCCACCAGTAGCCCAGTCCGGCGACGACGCCCTGGCCGATCGCGGTGGCGATCAGCCCCCACACCACCGCCTTGGTCATCCCGCCCACCGCGGCGAGGTATGAGTCGAGCCGCTCGCCGAGGAAGCGGCGCAGCACAGCCACCACCTGGGCGAGCACGTGCTCGCCGTCGCGGTACAGGAAGAACACCGTGATCAGGGCAAAGCCGAGCTTGGCGCCGTTGCGCCCGAGGTCGCCGATCAACGCCACCACGAAGTTGCTGCCCTGGCCCACCCATTCGGTGAGCTGCGCGCGCAGCGCCTCCGGATCGCGGGTCAGCGCATCGACCATAGCCTGCAGATCGTCACCGATCCACGGCAGCGCGCGGATGAACTCGGGCAACGCGAAGGAGCCTTCGCGAATCTGCGCGATCACCGCGGCGATCGCCACCCCGACCTCGGTGCGCAGCAGCATGCCGATCCACAGCGCGGGCAGCACGAAGGCTGCGCTCAGCAGCAGCGTCATCAGCAGCGCGGTGATCGTAGGGTAGCGCACGAGCCTCATGCGCAACTGGCGATAGGCTGGCCAGGTCGCATAGGCGATGATCACCGCCCACGCCACCGGCACGATGAAGAGGTGCAGCACCGCGTAGCTCAGCAGCAACAGGCCGCCGAGCAGAAAACCGAGGATGACGCGGCGGACGACCTTTCCCGCGACCTGATCGATCATGCGCCGTCGGTCCGTTCGACCGCCGCAGCGGCTTCCTGCTCGGCGCCGAGCGCGTCAGCAGTCGCGGGCTCGGGCAGCTGGCTCGCCAGCACCTTGTCGATGCGCTTGCCATCGAGATCGATCACCTCCAGCCGCCAGCGCTCCCAGGTGGCGATGTCGCCGGTGTTCGGCAGGCGGCCAAGCAGCCACATCACCATGCCCGACAGGGTGTGATAGCGGCCCTTGTCCTCTTCCGGCACCGTCTTGATGCCGAGGCGATCCTTGAGCTCGACGATCGGGATCAGGCCGTCGAGCAGCCACGAGCCGTCCTCGCGCTGCACCGCCCAGGCCTCCTCGGTGTCGTGCGGCAGGAATTCGCCGGTCACCGATTCGATCACGTCATGCAGCGTGACCATGCCCTGGACCTCGCCGTACTCGTCGATCACGAACACGGTGTAGGTACCCGAGGCGCGGAACTGGTCGAGGAGCTCCATGCCGGTGAGCGATTCAGGCACGTAAACCGGCGCCTGCAGCTCCTTGGTAAGCTCGATTGCCTCGCCGCGCAGCGACTGGTTGAAGAGCTTCTTGGCGCTGGCGATACCGAGGATGTCGTCGAGCCCGCCGCGGCACACCGGAAAGCTGGAATACGAGGAGGACGCCACCAGCTCGAGGTTCTCTTCCAGCGGGCGCGCCAGGTCGAGCGACACGATGTCCGAGCGCGGCACCATCAGCGAGGCGATCTGGCGGTCGTCGAGGCGAAAAACGTTGCGCACCATCTCGTGCTCGCTCTTCTCGATCACGCCCGCCTCCGAGCCTTCGACGAGCATGGCGTGGATCTCTTCCTCGGTCACGCTCGGCCCGGTGGTCTCGCGCTGGCCCATCAGGCGCAGCAGCAGCGCGGTGGAGCCGGCGAGCAGATACACGAAGGGGCGCGAGGCCACCGACAGCACGTTCATCGGCCGCGCCACCAGGCGGGCGATGCCTTCCGGGTCGATCTGGCCGATGCGCTTGGGCACCAGCTCGCCGACCACGATCGACACGTAGGTGATCACCACCACGACCAGCACGGTCGAGCCGATCTCGCTCACCTGCTGCTCCATGCCCAGGCCCTGCAGCCATTCGGCCAGCGGCCCGGCGAGCGCGGCCTCCCCGACGATGCCGTTGAGGATGCCGATCGAGGTGATGCCGATCTGGATCGTGGACAGGAAGCGGGTCGGGTCCTCGCCGAGCTTGATCGCCACCTCGGCCGCGCCGTCGCCGTCCTCCGCAAGCCGTGCGAGCCTTGCCCTGCGCGCGGTGACGAGCGCGATCTCGGACATGGCGAAGAGACCGTTGAGCACGATGAGGGCAATGAGAAAGACGATTTCCATGGGATCCGGACAAAAGAAAGAAATGCGCCGGTGGCCCGCAATGCATGACAGGCGAACCGGACGCCGCCGATCATGCCCGAGCCGGCGCGGGGTGTCGACCGCACGACGCCGGCCGCGCTTGCACGCGCAGCTTGACACTACCGCAGTGCACCAGACACACTCCCGCCATCAAGGGGAGTAGCTTTTTCGCCCCGGCATCGTCAATACGGCAGATCGGTCGCCAGACCTTCTCCCGGTGCCGGGGGCAACGATCGAATCCGTTCATTCGTTGCAAGCGAGACCTTGCCCAAGGGCAAGGTCCGTGCGCGCAAGCATGCGCAAAGGGTCTGTGTCCTTCGGGAACAGGCCCTTTTTTGTTTTTGTGCGGAGCGCGCGATGGAATCGATCGGAACGTGGTGGATGTGGGCGGCCTTTGCCTCCATCGTGGGGACGATGCTGCTGGTGGACCTGTTCGCCTTCGGCGGCGGCAAGCAGCATCGGGTGTCCTTGAAGGAAGCGGCGGGCTGGTCGCTCGCCTGGGTCACCGTGGCAATGCTGTTCGCGGCGGGGCTGTGGTGGTACCTCGACGGCACGCTCGGGCGTGCGCTGGCCAACGAGCAGGCGACTGCCTTCGTCACCGGCTACCTGGTCGAGAAGTCGCTGGCGGTCGACAACGTCTTCGTGTGGATGATGATCTTCAGCTTCTTCGCGGTGCCGCTCGAACTGCAGCGCCGCGTGCTGCTGTACGGCATCGTCGGCGCGATCGTGCTGCGCACCATCATGATCTTTGCCGGCAGCTGGCTGATCGCCGAGTTCCACTGGCTGCTCTACGTCTTCGGCGCCTTCCTGATCGTCACCGGCATCAAGATGGCGTGGTTCTCCGAGCACGACCCCGACCTCGAGAAGAATCCGCTCATCCGCTGGATCCGCAAGCACTACCCGGTCACCGAGAAGCTCGAGGGCGAGCGCTTCTTCGTGATGCGCGACGGCGTGCGCATGATGACGCCGCTCTTCCTCGCGCTCGTGCTGGTCGAGATCTCGGATGTGATCTTCGCGGTCGACAGCATCCCGGCCATCTTCGCGATCACCACCGACCCCTTCATCGTGCTCACCTCCAACCTTTTCGCTATCCTCGGCCTGCGCGCGATGTACTTCCTGCTCGCCGACCTCGGCGACCGCTTCGAGCTGCTCAAGTACGGCCTGGCGGCGATCCTCGTGTTCATCGGCACCAAGATGCTGATCGTCGAATGGGTGAAGATCCCGGTGCTGGTGTCGCTGTCGGTGGTCGCCACCATCCTGGCGTGCTCGGTGTTCGCGAGCCTGTGGTACACGGCGCGCAAGGAAGCGTCGGCGGCGGGGCGTCCGAGCTGATCGGCGATCGCCAGCCGCACGGATGGCGGCAAGCGTGGCGCCAGCCGGCAGCAACGGTTCGCGGCTTCCGCCGCTCCTACACGCCTCCAGGCCACGGCGGTTTCCGGACACACGCTCGGGGCCGCGGCGGTCTTCTGCTACACGCCCCGTGCCGCGGCGGTTTCCTGGTACGCGCCCCAGGCCGCGACGGTTTCATGTAGGAGCGGCGGAAGCCGCGAGCCTTTCACGGCCGCCCGCCCCCATCAAGGCCCCCGAATCCCCCTCCCCCACCTCATCGACGCCATGACCCAAACCCTTCAACGCCTCGTCGAATCCGCCGCCTTCCAGCGCTTCGTGATCATCGTGATCATCATCAACGCGATCACGCTCGGCCTCGAAACCTCGCCCACCGCCATGGCACAGGCCGGCGGCCTGCTGCTCGCGCTCGATCGCAGCGCACTCGCGATCTTCGTCGTGGAGCTCGCGCTCAAGCTCTTCGTCTACCGCCTGCGCTTCTTCCGCAGCGGCTGGAACGTGTTCGACTTCACCATCGTCGCGATCACCCTCGCCCCCACCGGCGAAGGCCTGCAGGTGCTGCGCTCGCTACGCATCCTGCGCGCGCTGCGCCTGGTGTCGGTGGTGCCCTCGATGCGCAAGGTGGTCAATGCGCTGCTGCGCGCCATCCCCGGCATGAGCTCGGTGCTCACCCTGCTGCTGCTGGTGTTCTACGTCGCCGCGGTGATGACGACGAAGCTCTTCGGCGCCAGCTTCCCGGACTGGTTCGGCACCATCGGCGAATCCTTCTACACCTTGTTCCAGGTCATGACCCTCGAGTCGTGGTCGATGGGCATCGCCCGCCCGGTCATGGAGGCCTACCCCTACGCGTGGATCTTCTTCGTGCTGTTCATCCTGCTCACCACCTTCGCGGTGCTCAACCTCTTCATCGCCATCGTGGTGGATTCGATGAGCGCGGTGGAGCACGAGGAGCAGGAGCAGACGCGCGAGCTGGTCAGCGTGGACCACGACGCAGTGCTCACCGAGTTGCGCGCGATCCGCGCCGAGCTGGCGGAGCTGCGGAGCGCCAGGGTGCATCCGACGCCCCGGCCCTGAACCCGGTCAGCCCCTCATCAGCGCAAGCCGCCTTGCTGGCCAGGTCGAATCAACACTCGCGGCACGCACCCGAACGCCCCATCCTTGATTCCGTCGTGCATGAAGCTAAGCTGAACACATAACATCTCATCATGCACCTCCTGCCAGGCACTGCTCAGGAGGTGCCATCCATCCGGTTGACGGCCAAGGCCTGTTCCTCTCAAGCCACCCGGAAGCGCATATCTCGCCTTGGGGAGGACGCTCACAACATGATCGTGCGATCCGCAATTGAAGGCGCGGCAATTTCCTGTGTGGCCATCATTTTTTCTGCGCTCCTTCTGTCAGGCTGCGCGTCGTTCTCCGCCCGGGACCCATGCGGCGACGAGTGCGGCAGCAAGGCGGAGTGTCTCGGACAATGCAGGGACTCGGTCGAATGCAGATCCGATTGCCCCGCAGACGACAAAGACTGCGTCGCGAAGTGCCAGGATCGCCTCTCGTGCATTGCCGGGTTCTACCTCAGGGCCTCCGCACTCGCCTAGCATATTGATCTGATCCCCAGCATGCGCTCCCGTACTCCGTCATCCCACGCCGCCCCCTTGCGCTTGAGCCGAAGGCTGCTCTTGCGTGTGTCGGTCTTGTCGGCGCGGATGATGTTTAGCGCGATCTTGCGCAGCATCGACAGGTTCTGCGGCGCATTGTCCTTGGCGACCGTGCTGGCGTCCTCGCTGAAGCTGAGGCGAGTGGGCCGGGGGAATCTCACCCCCAGCCTCTCACAGAACGGTGCGTGAGCCTCTCGACTCACACCGCTCCCGTCAAGCGAAACCACCAGTCATCCCTCGTTGCCAGTGCACGAAGAGCCACGGCTGCCTTTCGGCAATTCCCTCAATGAGATGGGAGGCCCGTATCCTACGGCCCTTGAGCCGTTTGAACTTTTTCATCGCCCATGCCACAAGTGTCGTGTTGAAGTGACGCAGCACAGGGTACATCGCCGAGCGGCAGAATTTCCCGTAATACTCCAGCCAACCACGAAGGATCGGGTTGTGCATGCGGGCCAGCTCCGCCAGACTCAGGTCCGTTCGATTTCGATAGTTCAGTTTGCGTGTCTTCTGCCGCATCGCCGTGACAGCCTTGCTACTGACCGCAGGGGTGAAACTGACGAACAGGCTGTTCTTCTTGCTGTTCTTCACCGTCCGCGCCCGAAAGGTGTATCCGAGGAAATCGAACTGCGTGTTCGGATAGACCCCTTTGCGACTGCCGTCTTTGCAGTAGATGATCTTGGTCTTGTCCGGATGCATCGTGAGCGCACACTGCGCAAACCTCACATCGAGCACCGCCCGCAGGGCCTGCGCTTCCTGTTCGGTCCGACAGTGCACCAGCCCATCGTCGGCGTACCGGCACCAGGAGTTGTCCGGATAGTGCTTCGTCACCCAGACGTCAAACGTGTAGTGCAGGAACAGGTTGGCCAGCACCGGACTGACGACACCGCCCTGAGGCGTTCCCTTGGACCGTTCCTCCAAGGTTCCGTCCGCATGTTGCAGCGGCGCAGTCAGCCAGCGCTTGATGTACAGCATGGCCCACTCACATTTGACGTGCTTCTCAAGCGCCCGCAGGAGCAGCGCGTGGTCGATATGGTCGAACAGGCCCTTGATATCGAATTCCAGCACCCAGGGATACTGCCAGCAACGCTGACGCGTCACCGCTACGGCCTCCAGCGCCGACCTTCCGGGACGATACCCGTAGGAGTCCGGCAGAAACCGCGCCTCGAGTTCCGGCTCGATCACCCGCTTGACCACCATCTGCGCCACGCGATCGGCCACCGTTGGGACGCCCAATATGCGCACCCCGCCATTCTTCTTCGGAATGGCGACCGCCTTGACCGGCGGCGGGAAGTAGCTTCCCGAGGACATCCGATTCCAGATCTTGTAAAGATTACCCTTCAGATCCTCTTCGAACGCCTCGATCGACTGCTTGTCCACGCCGGCCGAGCCCGCATTGGCTTTGACCGCTTGATACGCTTCGTACACTTGCCACTTGTCGATGGCAAATGGTTTCGTTGCACTCATCCGTCTCCTCCTGTTGCCAGTTGGACGCCGAATGCAACCGCCTGACTCGACCCCTTCGCTCCAGCCGCATTACCGGCCTTCATCACTACTACGGGTCGATCCGTCCCAGTGCTGCGCATCGGTACTCTCGCCTCGTGGTTTCTGCCACTTGTGCTTCTCCCTTGACATCGCAGCGACTGGTTCCCGCAGTTCCACACAGAAGCCTGAATCAGGTTCTCGCCCCCTTTACGCCGGTCGCCGCTTGTCCAGTAGTCAGGTTCCCGACAAGCTGATCCCAAGGGCTCGACGCCCCCTTGGTTTTGACGACAAATCTCTGGTTGACGACGCTTCATCGAAGGGTTCACTTTCGTTCGACTCCCTGATTCTTACCTGCCCGGGTTGCCCCCGGACTTGGCCCCAACGCTCACCACCATGTCTCTTAAACACAGCAGCTTGGGGTGGTTTGAAGCCTGCTCCTGAAAGCCGACTCCGAGGGGCCTACCCTCATCTTCCATGTAGCTTCAGCACAGTCCGTCCGTTCTCGTCGAACTTCCATTCTGTGCTTCTGCGGCACACCGTCGAGGATCCAGTGAAGCCGGTTCTCCACGCCCCAATGCGCTCGCACCGCTGCAGCCAGTTGCTCGGCGGTGAGGGCGCGCGAGCTGATGTAGTAGCGCCGCTCCAGATCGGACTCCTTGTCGCC
>Ga0209573_1001821_pt1 | contig 30282 bp, 44 predicted proteins | sample TNRBio252014_DNA_FD_185870 | JGI IMG/M metagenome (GOLD analysis project Ga0209573, IMG submission 185870) | Wastewater treatment Type I Accumulibacter community from EBPR Bioreactor in Madison, WI, USA - TNR Reactor_6/25/2014_ DNA (SPAdes)... | ecosystem: Engineered > Bioreactor > EBPR >...
GAACGATATATCATGGGGGTATTGCGGCCGTTTCCTCCTATTGGGCAGGCTGCTGTCTTTGGAGATAAAAAAGGCTTTGAGAAGAGTGATCCCGACAGGATTCTACACTTTACTTCAATCTCCTAAAAATCAGTCATCTAAAAAAACAAGTCAGAACAAACTCAGAATTTGCCCATAAAAAAAGCCGCTCCAAAACAAGGAGCGGCCCCCGAAACATAGCCAAATTTGGGCAGGCTATTTCTTTTAGTCCTTGCTGCCTGATATGGCCAGGATGCCCACATCAAAGAAGTTTACTGCCGATGCGGCCAGCGTCAGGCTTATTGTCTTATTCCCAAAGAACCCATCCCCGCCTATCCGATACACATCGCCCTGTATATCTATCAAGTCGTCAGGTAGCAATACCTGATCGTCCTGGGTTGGGTCTAATATCCCCACTATCACAATATCATCTCCCAGGTCAAAAAGTAGCTCATTGGCGTTTACGCCTTTTTCTACCCCCAGTTGTACGCCTTCGTCCACAAAGCTATAACTGCCCTGGTCATCTTCGCCCGTGTTCACCATACGGCACGTATACACGCCCACATAGGCATCTCTGCGGTCGGGTTTGTCTTTTTCGCAGCTCCACATCATCAGGGCTGCCAGCGCCAAGCCAAAAAGGGAAATACGTCTCATATCTCATAGGTTAAGGTTAAAAAATTGTACAAATATACTACCCTGCATCCAATATTTTTTCATACAATAGCAGCAGGGCCAGCGCCGCTTCAATGCGGGCTTCCTCTGCCAGGCTGGGATCATGTACTCGCAAGCGCATGGCTACCGCTTGCGCCATTGTCTCGGGCGCGGTCATAGCTTTGTTTTCTCAGTAGTATGGCCGCAATATAAAACAAAAGATTTTTAAAAAGCGAAAATTTAACATTCAGAAAATTACTTTTCATTATGGCGTGCCCTCTGCCCCCGTCTGCGTCAGGTGGCAGCGGTCGCGTCGTCCGCTCTTACGCCTCCCTTGGGGTCGGCATACCGCTTCCACCGCTCACGCGAGCGGCCTGCTCAGCATATTTATGGTTGAAAAGAATCAGCGCTTACCACGGTCAATCTCGACTGTGTAGCCAGCAGCGGAGCGGTTTGAAATACCGCTATATTTTCAGCATCGCCGGGGTACATTATTTTATCCAATACCACCTCCTTCATTTTCAGCGTTTCACCTTGGTTATTGAGATAGCGTAGTTGCACCGTTATGTTTTGGTAGCCCGTTGTCCTCGATGCGTTTTGTAGTATTGCCGTTACCTTACCCCGCTTTATCAGTCTGGCCTGTACTTCCATATCCGACATCACCAACGCATTTTGCCACGGCTCTGCTACCCATACATCCCGCGGTACTGTACCACCAGCTATACCTTGCGGTGCCAGTGCATAATCTTTGGTAGTTTGGTTGCGTTGGTAATACTGATAAGCAAGTATAGATATGATACCTACCAATAATGACAGCCCTATGGCTTGAACAACATTTATTTTCATATCTCAAAAAGTTTGGTTTTAGTCCCCGGTTTCAGTTGTATCGTTCATCGGTTTACTTCCCCATCAACCCCAGCTTTTGCGCCAGCTCAGGGTCTTTTGCCTTTATCAGTTCTTCCATCAGGGCCAGCCGCTGCATGGCTTGTTTTAGCAGCTCTTCTTTGGCTCGGTCACCGTCATCGGTTTGTGCCGGCTCCTGGCTCAAATCTTTGAAGACAAGGTCGTCGAGGCTTATGTTGAAGAGCTCGCTCATTTTCAATAGGCCTTCAAATTTTGGCGTACCTCTACCCGATTCGTAAGTTACGATTGCAGTATAGGATACCCCTATTTTCTCTCCAAGCTCAGATTGTGTCATTCCAGCTTTCTTTCTTAAAAGCCTGACATTGTTTGCAAATTGCATTATGTAAATAAAAATGTCAAAATAATGCGCATTATTCTTGCAAATACGCATCTAATTAACATATCTTTGTCAAAGAATCAAAATTCAGGCACAAAATACGAATTGCGGTTACAAAAACAAGATTGTGGGCCAAAAAATAAGCATTGGCCCGCCTGATATGGGTATGTCCGCAATGTAGTAGTAAATCGAGTGCGCTATGGGCAATGGCCCATGCCTCAAAAAAGGTAGGAGTGCATTCATTTTCTCTTCGATGTCTGATTTGGCCATCAAAAATACAAAAAACTCAAAATCTGCAACTTATGGCAGCACAAGCAATCGCCCCCGTTTCTGTAAAGGTCACATTTGAGCGGTTTTTGCAGGATCGTGTTGAGGAAATGGGCATCACCTGGGACGACTTCGCCCAACGCACCAACATGGGCCGCTACCGCCTCACCCAAATCAGCCGCAGCCCCCGAATCGCAGCCATCGAGGAAGTTCTTTCCATCGCAGAAGCCCTTTCGCTTAGCTGGTGGAACGACTTGGTGGCTAAATGGGCCCTTGGTGTCGACCGCATTACCCTGGCCGAGGCCAGCGAAGCCGCAATGGTATTAGGGGGCCGCTTAGACCTGGAGCCTCATGTCGCATAGCGCCGCCCAAGAGCAGCCCGTCACGCTCGAAACCGTGGCTTACCAGCTGGCCGAAATCACGCGCCAGCAGGCCGAAATACTGCGTCAGCTCACGCGCCAATCTTCGCCTTGGCTTACACCTGGCGAAGCTTGCGAGGCGCTTGGCCTTCAAGACACTGCCAGCGCGCGCCGTAAGCTGCAATTCGCCCGCGAAAGAGGCTTGCTTAAGACCTTTGGCCAAACCCGGCCTTACACTTATTCACGAAGCGAGATCGAAGACCTCCGGCGCCAGATAGAAGCCGGTAAAATATTCCTTGGCAACTAAAAAGAACAGTTATGAGCGAAATGAGTGCAATTCTTCCTCACCTCAGCATTGAGGAAATGGACAATCGGATTGATCAGCTATTGAACGAGATTCGAGAGCTTTTGAGACAGCGCCTTAAAATGGCTGATGCTGAGCATGCAGATATTGTTTCACTGAAAGCTGAAATCAGCACCTATTCTCATAGATTTATTACAATATGGGCGCATGGTAAAAAAAGCTACTGTGGCATGGGTACATGCGCATCAGAATCGATTAATGATTACATAGAAAAGCAATAGCCATGAACTCAGAAGCCAAAATTTCCCTCGATCAACTTGTACTTCGGCATCCAGTCGTACCCGGCTTAACTGGCGCCAGCGCCATCGCCGATTCGTTTCGGCTCGATATGATCGAGCTCATTACGCAGCAGCCTACCATCATCCTTCTCAACTGGTCAAAAATAGCCAACTGGGTTGTTGAGCACCCCGATGAAACAGCCGATCCCCGGAAAATGAAGCTTGACCGGCGCGTTTTACTTGCCCCTGATGCTAAATGGGAAGGCAGCTTCGATTACGACGATCCCGGACTGCCAATCCAACGTTTTCCCCAAAGCCATCACCTCTCCGATCAGCCCCACACCTTCAGTACTATCCCCAATGTACTTGGGGCCATTCACTCGGGGCCGCTCCACGATGGCCTGCTGAGCACCTTGGCGGAGTTTTCCATACACCTGTTGCGGGCTATGCCCACAGCCGATAAGAAATAGATTACAGTTTGTGGCAGGCGCTTTCCTGAAGCACTGGAGCGCCTGCCGTTTAAAACCAAGACTAATCTCGTTCCACTGTTGTATCCTACTTGCCCGCGCCAAAAGAGGCGCGGTTTTCCCGGCCCCTGGTTTTTGGCAGCGCGTATTGTCGCACGCGCTCCGGTTCGATTCCGGCAGGGGCCCAAATGCTTTGCATTTTAATAACAACGCGGAATTACGCGACTCACCGAGTTTTTAGGATGCAGTTTTTTAGGTGGGTTGGAGGCAATGGATGCGGTGGTAGCCGCACAGCTATGAGCTGCCCATCCGGGTTCGAGGCCCGGCATTGCCACTTTGTGATTTTTTTGGCACGCCGAAACCCGGCCGGCCTTCAGGCTGGCCGGGGAGTAGGAGAAAGGAAAGGGTTCATAGGTTGGGCCGAAAGCGGCCCTATGCTAAAGGGGTGTTGTGTTCCCGGTGGGTTTGCCCACCGGGTTTCCCCTAACCCAAAGATGAAACCGCCAAGCCGCCCCTACAAAGGGCGCCAGGGGTGAGCACAAGCCCGCCCCTGTTTTTTTCACGAAAAAGGTATGTGCAATGATAGTAACTGTAAAACTTGGGGCTTCCAAGGCCCTTGCCAAAGCCCAGGCAGAAGCTTACAACCACGGCAAGCCCTTGGGGCAGCGCATCAGGGCAGCACATTTTGCCCTGCTCGATAAGCTACTGTACTATTATGCCCAGCACCACCAACGCCAAATGGCCTACAACCACGAGGCCACAGGGCTACGCACCAACAACAGCCAGCTTGCACAAGCCGTAGGCTGCTCTCAGCGCTCCATCGTCAATTTGCGCGCGCGGCTTCGGGCTGCCGGGCTCATCCGCGAGGAGTTTCGTGGTTCCAACACCAGTTACGAGGTTTTTTTCAACCCCACTATCCTGGCCGTTATGAGCCAGGAGGGGCACAACCTGGCCGGTCGCCCCGACCCGGCTTTTTTTTCCGAACCCCTGCAAAGTTTGCGCCATACAGTATCCGGTTACAGGAAACAGGATACCAATAAATTAATAGAATTAAGCGGCGCGGGTTTTCGCGAAAGCCGCGCAAACGCTGGGGAAATGGCCCCAAAGGATGTGGATAAGCCTGGTATTGGTGTGGAAAACCCGCAAAATGGCAGTGGACAGGATACCATACCGGGTACCGTTACGGGTTACGAAACCACCAAGGCCGGGCCGGATACAGCCCCCCCCGTTGCGGCCGCCCCCCCCGAAGCCCCACCGGCCACTCTGGCGCAGGTTTTGGCCGGCATCCCGGCACAGCTTCGGCCTGCTTTTCAGATGCACGTCACCGCCATGTGGCTGGCCGCGCAAACCGGGCTATACGGCGACAAGTGGCTTAACGAAACCCAGCAAGAGGCCGGTCAGGCCCTTTTGGCCGAATACTTGGCTTACGGCCGGCCCGAGCGTTGGGCAGCAGGCGCCAACGAGGTTGTGGAGCGCATTATGCTTGTGCGCCGCTGGATCGATCGCGGCCTCCAAAAAGGCATTAAGCGTTTTGTGCCGCTGCCCATGCAGTATTTCGATATCCGCAATGAAAAGGGATTCCGCATCACCAAGGCCTGGCTCAAAGCCCATAGGGCCAGCGTTGCGGCCATCAAGGATCGCGAAATGCTCACCAAAGCCGTAAACGCCTACATGAAAGCCCTTAATGGCCAAGCTGCCTGCGGTGTAGCCGAAATGTACCGCATCATCAGCCAGCGCTTAGGCAAGCGCAATGCTCAGCTCATGGAGGATTTTAACCGCGCCATCGTGAATATTCACGATGCCCAAAACCAGGCCGCAGTATGAAAAAGCTACTGCTCGATACATTTTGCAAAGCTGGAGGCGCTGGCATGGGCTACCATCAGGCTGGATTCCAGGTCATCGGGGTCGATAAAGACCCCCAAAAAAACTACCCATTTGAGTTCATCCAAGCCGATGCGGTGCAGTTCATCCTCGATCACGGCCACCAATTCGACGTAATACACGCTTCGCCCCCGTGCCAGGCACACAGCAAGGCAGGTAAGGGCTGCATGGTCACCATCGGAAAAGAGTACCCCGACTTAATCCCCAACACCCGCCAGGCCCTGGAAGCCATCGGAAAGCCCTACGTCATCGAAAACGTGCCCTTTTCCGGCATACGCCCCGATCTTAAGCTTAAAGGCATTGCTTTTGGCTTACCCATCATCCGCGAACGCTGGTTCGAGGTCGGCGGCGGCATCTGGATGATGTGCCCCATCATGCCATTTGAAACACGCCAAGTATCCACGGGCGAGCTGGTCACCATCGCCGGCTCAGGCTCATCAAAAACCCGTCGCCGGCGTGGGGATAAAATGGTCTACGAAAACAACATTGCTTTTTGGCAAGGCTCCATCGTAAAAACTTGGCAATATGCTATGGGCATAGACTGGATGACCAACAGTACCGAGCTGGCCAATGCGATCCCCCCGGCTTATACCAAGTACATCGGAGAAATAATTTTCGAGCAACTTAATTCACAACATGAACGCAACAACTACCAGGCCGTCGCGGTCTAAAAAAGCTTCCGAAAAGCCGTTTCGATGCGTCGTCTTTTTCGTCGATCACCAGGCCGGGAGCCGAAATGCCGGAAATGGCTTCACCATGATGGCTGACACAGATCGAGAAAGAAGCAGGATCATGGATTTGGTCTTGGGCAAAAGAGCCCTTAAGGATGGAAAGACCTGGATGGGTAAGGTTAACGCCGCACAAGTGTATTACTACGGCGATCTCATCTACGAATACAACCGGGAGACAAACCAATGGCAGGCGCCCCAAAGCTAACCCGAAGCGGCAAAATTTCCTTAAAGATTTCGGATGAGCTGGCTTACATCTGGGCGTTGGCCGCTACCTGCCGGCTGCACTTTGATGATCCCGAGGCTACCACCAAACTGCTGCTAATGGAAGCAATAATCGCCTTAAGGCAGTACGGAGGCAGAAAAGCCTTAAGACCATCCGAATTGTCTGTTTTGCTGTGCAATGAAACAGGCAAGTACATAGAGGAAAGTACACAGATGCTGCTTAATGAAATAGCTCAGGGCACAGACCAAATAATGCAACGATGCGAAAAGGCATATACTGGGCTTTTACCTGGGCAGGTAGGGCCACATACAGCACGATAAAATGCTTAGAGCATTTTCTTAAGAAAATCGACCGCTTAGCAGATCAATTCAGCGATCGCACAGCGGATTAAAAACCATCGAAATGAGCGAAATGAGCCAACAACAAACGATTGAATGGTGGGCCAACGAGCTTAAGGTAACGAAGGATGCCATTCAGAAATTCGCCGCCCAGCTGGGCAATCCAATAGCGGGCCAGGAAATGCCCCAGGAAGTCCTAATTGCTATGCTTCCCAAATGGAGCATAAAGCGAGGGCAGAGAACAGAGGAAACGGTGCAGGCAGCGCGCCAATGGGCTGCTACCCTCGGCATTGCCCTTCCGGAGGTCGATACAGCCATCCCGCCGGCGGCATCGCCATCAGACCGCCAAACGCCCATTGTAAAGCGCAAGCGTTGGGTAGGCGCCGATGCTTCTAAGCCAGCTCAGGCGATCAACCCAATGCCCCAGGAGGTAGCCAAGGAGAACAGCAGCATCGATAAGTTCTTCAGGAGCCGGGTATTTCTATTTGCGGTTTTTCTGGCCGCAATGGCATTCCAAATCCAGCATACGACCATCGTGGCTATCCGCTTAGAAATAGGCGATGCAGCCGCATCTAATTGGCAATATGCGCTTGGGTATTTGTTCAGTTTCGCGGTACAATTCACCGCCCTTTTGATGACCATTAATCGTGGTGGCCAAGCCTATTTAGTCATTTTCGCTATTGCTGAGTTTTTGGTAAACCTGATCTACTATCGCCCCTGGCACACATCAGACAACATGGAGCGATGGGTGACCAGCATACTCATAAGCGCATTAATTGCCTACGTCATTTACAGCTATTCGGAACTGTTCACCGACAAAAGGAAGTAATATGCGCTTAATAGAATCTATCAGGTTTGTAGCGGGTTGGATGGGGCTTGTATTTGTCGAGGAGCTGCACGGCAACCCCGTGCCGATAAACCTACGCCCAAAGCAGCAAACCGATAAATCCCCAACCCCCACGGAACATGCCGACAATAGCAACACCTTTTTTACGGATAGCGGGCAGGCATTTGTAATTACCGATAATGGTGACTACCTAAACAAGCGGTATAACATTGGCCGACAATTGAATTTTGACAGCTTCGATGAAGCCGCTATTGATGAGCATAACAAGACGTGCCTACAATACGAGCGTATCGGCGAGGATAATTACCGCCTTGTAAAGCCTGTATGGGCCAAAGTGAAGCAATACCGTAAAGCAGCCAATCATCCTGATCTTAAGGGGAAATCTGGCTTAGGACAGCGCAAGTTGGCTACCTACTACAAGGTGCTTAACCAAGCCCAGGAAGCCCGGAATCGGGTAGGGGGTGAAGCCCCTCCCCCGCAAAGCACCCCTGCTTAGGTGCTATTTGGTGCAAATTTTCATCGAAATTACACAAAGCATTAAAATTCAGTTCGATATGGAAAATAAACATGCACCAGAAACGGTGCAAGAGTGGTGTAAGCCGGTGCAAAAAATGGTGCAACCACACCCTAAAGACACACCGCTTGAGCCCTACACTCCATACCAAGAGCTCAGCAGCACGCCCGGCATGCCCATTATAGCCCCAGCCAAGGACATAGGCCGGGCCCTCATCGAAGTCACCAGCACGGGGATAATTGCCGTGCTCAAAGCGGTCACGCTCGGCTTTTTGATTGTCGGCGAAGCAGCCGACAAACGGGCCACATTGTCGGCCAAGCGCCGACAATGGCAGCAATACAGCCGCGAAGCCGCCGCCGACAATACAGCCTGTCAGCAACAACAACAGGCAGCCCACCGACAACCAAAAGAAACCATTGAAGTGAACGTCAAAATAACCAGGAAATGAAAACCTCAATAGCTCTTATCGTCCTTACTGCAATTATCGGACTCATCCGGTATCTCGTCGACAAAAAACGCAATACCGAGTATTGCCGCAATCGCTTCGATGACCTTCACATTGTCGGCATTCCCGACAAATATCTTGACCGGTCAGCAGAACTATTCGAGGGCTTTGAGGGCATAGTTATTCCTGTGCCCAACGACGAAGTAAAAATTGAAGCCGACCAACACCGCAAGTTCTTTAAGGCTGCCAACAATCGCTACAACGTCCAGGTATACGAACACTACTTTCAGTACGGCATCCACCGCACCGAAACCGCTAAGGAGTACATCAAGCGCATCCGGAAGGAGATCGCCGAAAGTGTGTGCAAAAAGCACGCTGAGCAAGCCGATGGCGATCCAGATTTTTACAAAAAGTTCATCAAGGCAGTAAAAGGCGTAAACTACCAATGAGATCGCCATTAACGTATTACGGAGGCAAAGCGCGTATGACGGATATGCTATTGGCCCTTATTCCGGCCCACAAAACATACGTCGAGGCATTTGCTGGTGGGGCTTCGCTATTTTGGGCGAAGCCCCCAAGCGGCGCCGAATACCTGAACGACTTAAACGGCAATATTGCCAATCTGTACCAGGTAATGAAGTGTGACTTTGATGCTTTGGCCGCGCTTATTGCTAATACGCTGCACTGCGAGTATACATTTTTGCAGTGCAAAGAAATCTACCATTGCCCCGATGGGCATGACTCAATAACGAGGGCATGGGCTACATTCTTCGCTGTCAACATGGCTTTTGGCGGCGAAGCTGGGGGCTCCTGGCAGTGGGCAATGAACAACAACGACAATTGGACGCCAGCCGTCAGAACGGATAATCGACGCCGCAGATTTATCACTTATCGCAATCGGCTTGAAAAGGTGACGATATTTTCCCGAGATGCCTTAGAGATCATTGCGCGCCTTGATAAGCCAGATACATTTTTCTATCTCGATCCGCCCTATGTCAATGCCCGGCAGGGCCATTACAGTGGCTACTGCCAGGAAGATTTTGACCAGCTCATCAACTTACTTTCTGGCCTAAAGGGAAAGTTTTTGATGAGCTCCTACCAAAACCATTACCTGACCGAAAAAACGCTGGAAAAGGGCTGGAATCAACAGCATATCGATATGCGCCTTGGGGTAGCCTCCGGCAACCTACGCAAAACCGAAGTGCTGACCTACAATTATTCACCTGATAAAATGACTTTGTTCGATGAGTGCTAAAATCATTTCTATCGAGCTGCCAGATGGCGCTATCAGAATCGAAACTAAAAGGGCTTTTACGCGCATCAAAAGGCGCTATGCGGACGATTGCTGCCATCTGAGCCAAGAGCCGAAAAAATACCCAGCGTATATGATAAAAGCTTTTTTTCATCAGCCTGAAACCGGATGGGCTACGGCGTATGTGGTTTATCTTTATGAGGCTTATGATAGCGAAAAATCAACATTTTATGGGCCAGGCAAATCGACCGACAAGAACTAAACGTATTAGGAACATACCAAAAATAAGTGCCATTACCCAACAAAAAAAGCCAGCGCGGTCACCGTGTTGGCTTTTCTATTGATAGTACCAAGAAACTAAAGATAAACAACACAAACTCAAAAAAATAAGCCATAGGATGTTCTTTGGGATTAGCTGCACCCCATAGGCTGTTAAAATTTGCGATCGTAATCATTATGCTCAATATCGCAAACGCTATAAATGCTTGGTGTCTTCTCAAAAAATAAAACACCCTATACCGCATCATCAGGTATAATTTCGGCTAATTGTCTTGCCTCTTCCATCAATTCAGCGGATCGCTCTTCCAATTCTTTTTTGTGCTCTATCACACGCATCAAAACAATATTTTTAAGCTGGTCAATCACTTTGCAGCATGAAAGTAAATCACATTCACAAGCATCGTAAATTTGGCTTAAAAGCTCATTGATGTAAGGTTCTGACTTGGAGGCATTCATCGGTTGAATGTTTCTTGAAAATTTCATCGGTTATATTTTAAATTATGGAATTACCATCTCAAATAGCCCGTAGTGGCTGTTATCCCCTTTGGCTTTCGCCTTTCTAAATTTCTTATTTACCTGCTGCTGTGCCTCTATCAGCTCCATCGCCGAGTCCGTAGATATTCGCCCCTTGGGGAAGAGCGCATCCGTAGCCCCCACAAATGCCGTGCTGTAAAATGCCCACACCCGAGGCGGCACATCAGTAGGTGCATGAGCCACAAAAAATATATCTATCATTTTATGGCGGAAGTCAATGAGCAGCCGCTTAAGATATATGTCGCTATCAACATTGGCTTTAATATAGGCGCGGCAATCGTCGAGCAGTAAGATGCCATCCCGAAAGTAGGTGTGAATATAGCGCATTGTATCGTCTTCGTGCTGCATGTAGTACACGTTTACAATGCCCTTAAAATCCCATGCTTTGGGGTTTGCGGGGTCTATGGCCGGATATTTCCTCCATATTTTGGGCGTGCCATTTAGGGTCACGACTACAACCCGGCGCCCCATTTCTTTCACTATACCCTCCGCAAAAGTACTTTTTCCGGTACCATTTCGGCCCAAAATTATGGTCACCTGGGCATCGCGTTGACCCGCGCTTTTGCTATGAGAAGATGCCTTTTTTTCTTTTTTACTTTTGGCCATTGGATTGTTTTTCTTTTTCTTTTTCAATTTTCCCATCATCCCACGCCGTTTTCATTGCTGGTGCATATATCATCAGCAAGGCGCTAAAAAACATCATTTCCAAGCTCATTTTGGCCTGATACTTCTTCACCAATGCGGCCGTTACGTTCACGTAATAATCGGGTGGTTTGGCTTGGTCGGAAAACTTCCGGTATTTTTCTGGGGTTTGGCCGGAGATCATGGTACCAATCCAGCCCATTCCATTGTCGATCAGCCCAATGAAAAACAGGGCTGTCATTTTATGCTCTTCGCTGTAATCAAGATACTGAAGGTTTCCTTCGTCGTCGTCGGTGATTGGCTCCCCTTCGCTGTCAGCGGGCGTTTTTTCTTCTTCCTGGGCGCCCACAAATGGTGGAGCATCTACCTTTTCTACTGGCCGTTTCATGTGCTTAATAAAATCCTGCACATTGCCCCTTCGGCTTTCTTCGTTAGCAGGCTGATCGCCTTTTTGCTGCCCTTCTGTTATAGGCTGCATATCATCCGCTGGCGGCGTCGGCGCTGGAGCTGCTTCTGAGCTTATGGGTTTCATTTTACGCAAATTTTTGCGCCAGCTCAGCCAGTGGGCCAAAGCTTTCAATGCGCGTTACGACCATACTTTCATCTTCAATTCTTAGCCCCATAATACCGAGCTCTATTTTTTGTCCTGCCTCTGGAGGAATTACGCAAAGCGCCACTAAATCTTCACCTGGTTGTCTCATGCCACCCTGATCGACAGGCTTATTTAAGTCTCGGGCTTTTTCTTCCATTTGTGGTAAGAATTGGCCCATCATGCTCATTGCCATATTGGCTGGGCTGAAACTATCTGTCAGTTTCTTCAGGAAGCGTTTGTCTTTGCTCATACTTCTCTGTATTTAGGCGGTATTCCCACCTGTGAAGGTTTCGCTCTATTTGCCTGGATTCTTTGAGCACTAATTGCTCTTGTTCCAGGTAAATTAGTGCGCGGCGAATACGGCTTTCCAAATTGGCTTGTTCCCTACGGCTATCAAGCTTCGAGATCATTCCAGCCAAATCGCGCACAGCGATGGGCTCCGGAAGGTTCTTAAGAATTTCTACCACAAGAAAGGCCAAATGTGTACCGTATTTAACCAAAATAGTTACATTTGTGCAAATGTAATCATTTTAGTGAATTATGGCACTTTCTATTAAGAAAAATCAAGCCGGGGATGAGCTATATAAGCGGAGCCCAACCGGCAAAAGGGTAGATGTGACTGTGGAGGAAAAACCCATGTTCGGCCTCACACAAACCCACGAGATGCGTATTGTTTCTGGCGAAGTTTTGCCTGAAGATGTCGGGCAATTGATACGAGATGCAATAGCGCAAAAATTAGCTTGGACAAAAGGTAAAAAATCTGATAGCTGGCGAGTGCCAGGCCAGAATATAACGGTCTACATTATTCACCAAAAATAAAGACGATGAGCAGCAGTGCGGCGCAGGTGCAACAATTTTATAATGCCAGGTTTTTCGATGGCCAAAAGCCAATACATGCGCAAGTGGTAATAACCATTACCGATGCTGATGGCAACAGCATAACACTACCGATGGCTAATATTCATCCAGGTCATAAGCTTGGCGACATAGTGGTGGCAGCGCACAATTTCTTACGGTCGCCGGAAGCGGTGCCCACGCAAATTTCGGAAAGCGGAGAAGCAGACGCTCGTTCTGAAGTAATCAACATGGAGCGAATAGAGATGAAAAGCGGCGTGTATTTCGTCGAAGAGCTGAAAGACGGTTCATTTGTAATTCAAAACCAAAATAGGGAACTTGTATCCCTAAACACAATGTTAGGAAAAGGCATTTTGAAAAAGTATAGGCAGCAAACAGGGCAGGAAGATTAAGTGTATTATTTTCTCATTTCGCATTGCAGGCCGCTCCATATCAGAGCGGCTTTTTTGTTTACAAAAATGATAACGTTAGCATTTTTGCGAATGTATTTTATGCCATAGATTAAGGCCGTAACGTTGTGCTCGACAAACTGGTGAAAACCTTTTTCCACAAAAAGCACATTGTTATGCTGACAAGGTATGGACGGGGCAAGGGCCCGTCTCTCATTAACCGCAAAAGTATTGGCGCGCCCGTCGTGACGCCCATTGCAGGCGCTACCGGGGGTTCTCAAGGTACGGTAGAGACTTCGCCTTATTTCGCCATTAAGGTGGATACCACGAATCCCGCTATCACCACCCCGACCCAAATTGTCCTTTTCGACGCCAGCCAAGGTTATCAGCTCGAAAAGGGCTATGCGATGCCGCTGAATGTCGTAATCGAAGGCCTTACCGACAACTATCAGGCCATGTTGAACGACTTGGCTCACGTGGCGGCATACGTCGACATCTGCAAAATGACCGTTGACGACGACACCAAAGCAGGTTTGCAGTTCGCTCGCGCCCTGAAAATCTACGAAAAAGTTCGCGGCACTGAGCCCAGTCTGGTAAAAACCATTCACCCCGAGATGGGTATTCACGAAGGGCAGTACCAGCGAGGGATCAACACGTTTCCTGTGGAGCTGACGCTTACCAATCGGCACGCTTTGGTGTACACCCAGGAGCCCGGTCTGATCGTTACCTTCGGTTTTTACCAAAAGGCTGAAATCGGCCGCAAGCGATAGCGATGGCGCTTAATCGGCATAATACCAACCCGGCATTGGCTGTCTATGATTGGCAGCCCAATGCCGGGTATGTGGGCATAGTGCCGCCCAGCGGCAGCCCAGGCTCTGCCCCTGGCGATCGGGCCGGAAACGGCTGGCAATGGGTAGTAGAAAACGGCGATGAAGTGGCGGACACAATTGGCTCTGTGTGGTGCCTTATCAATCCGCGCCGCGCCGGCTGCCCTGGCGATCCTGCCAGGAATCCAACCGTAATTCAGCAGCAAAGCATTCCCGGATGGCTTATCGGGCTCATCCTGATTATTGTACTGCTGCTTATCTATCTCGCACTGAAAAAGTAGGCAGATGCAAGCCGTAACCATCAAAAACGCGGCCCTAAACAGGGCCAATTATTACAATCTAAACCGCGCTACGGTACAAGGTAAGCCCTCCGCTCGAATGGTTGCTATGACGGCCGAACGTGCCGGGGATGGCACGGCGGTAGAAGAGGAGGCTAAAAAAGGCCAAATCAATACCCGTACCATCTGGATAAGCTTTTTTGTGGCTTTGGGCATCGGGCTGCTGGTATTGTGGGCCATTAAAACTAAGGTACTGTAATGGCAAACGGAATCAATCTTTCGGCTAACCTTAATGCCCGCGCTATTGCCATCATGTTGGTGATAGTGGTCATTTTGCTTGCCGGGTTCGACATTGACAATCTGCTGGGCCGAGAACGCTAAACCAGCAATTTTTCACGGCCTTATGGCCATAACCAAGCAATCATGCAAGTATCAGGCATACACTGGGGGATTTTCCTCCTTTTGATGACCGTGGCGGTCACCCTTGGCATCGTAATCGCTGAAAAGTGGCAGGAAAAGCGCGCTCAGCGCCTTGCCGAAAACGCCGCAACCGAATAGCGTATGGAAAGCCAAATCATTCAAATCGGTAAAGACGGAGTAAGGGCTACTGTGTATGTGGGGATCGACACCACGACCGCACTGATGATCGCGGTGGCTATTTTCATCGGCATTACCGGCGCATTATTCATCTATTCAAGGCTGAAATAATGGCTATTACTGCAATTCCACAGGGTTCTTACCCTACGATGGTGAAACTGTCAGACGGCTCCATCGTTCCTTTGGCTCGTTTTCAGGCCAGCCCTGGAGGCCGAACGATTACTGGCGTTCTGCAAGGGGCTTATACGGCACAAGTCCAAACCAGCACTGGAGCCCTTAAAGCTCTTGCCGAACACACTCGCGCTGCCGGCGGCGCCACTATTGGCCGCATTGTAGGCGGAGGATATGGCGGCGTCGTGGTGGACGGAGGGGCATTCAAGCGCGTGGCTCAGTTTCGGGCCGATGCGGAGGCTGCCGCTGCCGCAGTAGTGTCTGAAGGCGATATCGAAGCTGCGGCTACGGTATTGAATGAGTATAACTCCGATTCCGAAAACTCAAAATCGATTAGCGCTCATGAAGTACATTGAAAAAATTCTTCCTGCCATCCTACTTTTTGCAGCCCTGTGGGGCATGTACTTTCAGTATATGACCCATAAAAAACTTACTTCTGGCTGTGACTGTGGTGGACACGAGTTGGAAGCTGAATCCGCCGGCGGCTTAGGGCCGATTATGTAATGACCAGGCGGCAAATTGTACTGGCATTGGTAGTCATATCCATTGTGGTTTGGCTATGGATATACCGGGCTCCTGTGCCGCCCTGGATGAAAGATTGGCGTGAGGTGTTACCGATACACCCAACAGCAAAATTTAGTCGCCGTGCGATTGCCGCTATTGATAGCATAGTAGTACATCATACCGCAGGGCCAGCAACACAATCCTTGCAGGAAATCGCCAGCTATCACGTTCAGCCTGGCAATCATATCTGTTCCTCCGGCTGCCCGGCAATAAGCTACCATGTAATGATCGACAGGCAGGCCAATGCCTACCTGGTGAACGATTTGGAAAACATAAGCTACCATGCTACGCCAGCTAATTCTAATTCAGTCGGGGTATGCTTCGTAGGTAATTATGAAAGCATAGAGCCCACTACCGCGCAAATTCGGCGATTCCGGCAGGTAGTACGCTGGTTGGAAGGACGCTGTGGAAGAAAATTAGAGATCATGCTGCATAAGCAGGTGTCGAGTAGGGGTACAGCTTGCCCAGGAAAACACATTGCGGCCAAAATAGCAATCTCATGAGGCTTTTCGGAAGACTATACATTTCCCCTTTTTCAGACTGTTTCGCCAATCCTAATGGGCCTGGTTGTGGAAAGTTCCAGGCTGTGCAGGACGGCGCAGACGATGGTGTGGCCCGTCTTACAGCAGAGGGATACGACGATCCTTTGGGCACCTTGTTCGTAGTGCAATTTCTCGCTGATGGAGAAGAGGAACAAGCCCTAAACCTTAAAAATGCCCCTTCACTTGTGCTTTTTGACCAAGACAGCGAGCGCGCTGTGGGTTCGCTTCAGGGCGCGCGCATTACGCAGCGAGCGGTATCGAACTTAGTATATCAGCTCGGAAAGTTGGAAATCGCTGGCAGTGGAGAAGGCTATGTAACTGAAGGAGGGGAAACAGTAGACCCAATTGAGTTTTTCGACCTTGACGGCGGCGGGGGGTTCTCGCTGGGGCTGCCTTTAGGCGAAGCTTTAGGCGGGTGCCCTGCCTGGATGCCAGATGCTGTATGTAAGGCGCGCAGCTGGGTTGCTGCGCTGCTGTTGCTTGCGCTGCTGTTACTGATTTTGTGGGCCTTCAAAATTTTCCGCTAATGCCTATATGCCTCGGGGGTAAGAGCTGCCGTAAGGCAGAGTGCCGCGAGCGATGCCGTTCCTGGTTTTCTGCTTATCCTGAATATGAGCGAGCTTGCCGTAATGCTTGCACTGACAACCAATCCTTTACTCGGGATGAATTTATGTGCGGCGGTAAGTACATTGACGAAGCGGCCTTCATGCGGCAATATGGGTTTGACCCTTGCCCCGGAGGTGCCACTATGGACGAACTCCTTGATCCCCTAAATGATCGAGCGGCACAGCAAAAGCAATTTCAGGACATCGCCCCATTATTGTGGGGAGTGCTGGCCCTGATTCTTGTAGCGTTAGCCGTGCTGTATTTCTTGCGCCGAAAAGGATAGAAAATGGATCCGATAAGTGCAGTAGCCAATGCGGTTGCGGTGGTGGTAGACAATGTTTTCGCCCGATCGCGCGCACGCTGGGAAAACCGGCCTGAATGGTTAGACCCGGCCGACTATCGGCGTACCAATTACACGCCTTACATTATTCTAATCGGTGGGTTGCTTGTGCTGGGCTTCCTGGTGTGGGCAATCGCCAAAACCAACAAGTAGTATGCCGCTTAATGATCTTACTGAGGTAAACATCAACTCTCGTATACGCGGAGCCTACCGGGAAGAAGACCAATTTTATGTCGAGAATTTGGATCAACCTGTTGGGCTTGTAGAGGTTTTACAGTACATTCTCGATAATCTTGGAGGCGGTGGCGGCGGCGGCGAAGACCGGTATTTGATCAGCGCCAGCCTGTCGGGCACTACGCTTACGCTTACTCAAAATAGTGGCCCGGCCATTACGGTAAGTCTTTCAAGCTTGGCCATCGATCAAAATACATTTGTGACCGGCGCCAGCTTAAACGGTAGTAACGTTCTCACGCTCACGAATAATGACGGCAGCACGGTTACGGTCAATTTAGCTTCCCTGGCCAATCCGGCCATAATAGCCAGCAATGGCCTCAATGACAACAATGCGGGAACGGATGTAGACGTAGAGCTTGGAGGCCCCCTTCAGCGAAATACAACCGTGGACGGCACCGATGCCTTTTCCATGCTGTGGGACAATATGACCTTCTACCGTGTCAATGCTGGCACGGTAATCCAGGCCTTTTCTTTGGTCAGCGAGGCGGATGTGCTCAGTCGGCGATCCAGTCCACAGTTGTTTCAAGAGATTAGGATGACTACGCCATCAGGCGGAGACCATACCGATGCACAGGCTTTTATGCTAAGCAGCAACCTTGCTGATGGCGAAAGCAGCTATTTAGGCTCGCAACGGCCAGGAGATGTAGCCATCACGGCAAGCACATCTTCACCAAGCGTTGAAGTAGGTTTTTCAGCCTCTGTTGTGCCGGATGTGCGGGTTTCTGTTCGGACACCAGCAGTTGCCGCTGGCACGGCAGTGAATGGCCAGTTTTTACGCCTTGTCGATGAAAACACCGGTGAAGTCGAGTTTGAAGATGTGCCGGCAGGGGCCGCAGTGAGCGTATACAATGCCGGATTGGGCTTTTGGGTAAAAGGTACGCCTGGCATAGTAGCCACCAACCCCAGCAAAGGCGCTTACACCATCACTATACCCAATGGGGGTATTCTGGAAAGTGTCCAACGCGAGTTCACCACGGCCAACGACTACACCAACAGCGGGGAAGTCCTGCTGACCATCAATTGGACGACTGGCGCTTTCAACACCTCTTTTGCCAATGCCGTATTACCCGACATCGGGCTTATCGACGCAGGAGGCATTCAGCGTGCCCCCAACGCCGTGGCTGTAACGGTATCGCACACCGTAGCCAGCGGCTCCACAACCACAACTATTGCAAACATCAACGGGCTTGGTGTTCCTGCCCGAATCAAAGCTATTTTGTAATGCGCCACATCATTTTCATGCTCGGGCTATTGCCCTTTTTCTTTTTGGCTGCCAATGCTCAGCCAGCCACCACGCAGACTGCCTTTGTGGGCACTTGCCAGTTTTCCGGTTTTACGGCGTCTGGCTCCAACGTAGTGGGCACATTGGCCAATTTCTCCGATCAAACTAACCTCTATTTCGCCAACGACATAGAAGTTGGCGACGTAGCCTGGGACAACCTTGGCACCCGTTGGGAAATCGTAGCCATTACCAGTAGTAACCTGGTACAAGCCGTGGTCGAAATGCGCAATGTGAATGGCACCGGAGGGCTACCATTTGGCCAAGGATTTGTCAGCCGCGAAACGCCCAATTTAGGGTTATCCATGTTGCCGCCCGATAATGCCACAGGCATAAGCCCTCAGCTCAAGAGTAGGGTGGAAGGGCATAATGTGCTGCTGTTGGATTCTTTGGCGAAAGATGGAAATGGGATTTATACCGGAAATGGGACATTACCTGTAGGGGGAACTATTGTTACTATGCCAGATGCAGCATCTCTATTTAATGTTCAGGGAAATTCATCTGGAGGGCCCTTGATAACATATAGAGGCGTAAATGTGGGAACTGCCCCTACAAGGATAGATATACAAAATATAAGACCCGGGAACGGCGGGCAATCAAATGTTTTTTTAAGTACCAACGAATTAAATAAAAATATCCTTGGCCTTTATGAAGGAGAAAAGGCTTTTAGAATAGGCGTCGGCGCCGGGGACGCTACTACTATAAATCCACTTTTGAACTTTTTAGAGCTAAGCGCACAAGGTTTTAATTCTGGGGGGCCTCCAAATAATTTCGTTCGTCTAAGGATAAGCGGAAATGGCGTTGTCTTTAGCGATTCACGTGGTAATGATATTTCTTATGCCACGCCAGGTATTCAATACGCTGCTGATTACTCCAGTTCTTACACATCACGCTCTCTACCCGACAAAAACTACGTCGACACCCGCCTTGGCGGCCGGCCTCTTTTCAACACGCCTAACCCTACGCAAGGGCAGTACTACGCCTTCAATGCGGCACAAAACCGTTTCGAGTTGTTCAACGCGCCATCGGGCACCACGAACCTAAGTCTGTCCGGCGCTGGCCCCATTTCCCTTAATAGCAGTACTGGTACAGGTATAAGCTTTTTAGCGGGGACGAATGTAACACTCACCCAAAGCTCCAACACTCTTACCATTAATGCCACAGGTACCGATCTTACCTATACTGGCGCCGGGCCATTCACGCTCAACAGCTCCACAGGAACAGACGTGACCAATTCTGAGGGGTTGGGCATAGACATTACCAGAACCGGGAACGACCTAAACTTTCGGGTAGACACGGCGGTGATCGCAACACAGCAATATGTAGATAATGCTGTTTCAGGCGTAGCCACTAACCTTACTTTTTCCGGCTCTACCACGCCCAGTTTTGGCCCTATAACGCTTGAAAATAGTGCAGGAACAGATGTTACTTTTTCCAGCTCGGGCATAATTTCTTTACAGCGATCTGGCAACAATTTGCTCATATCATCCACGGCGACCCCCAGTGCAGAGAACATATACAACTCCAACGGCAGCATAAATTCTGGTACCAATCGTGTTGTGAACATCCTTGGGTCTGCCACCCTGAACATGACACGAGCCGACGATGGTTTTGGCCTGCGCGTAAGCTCGCAAGGAGTTCGTATTGGTGGTATTGCGGCTGGGGCAGGCGTACTTGCTACTAATGTAGGTGCAGATGTAAGTGCACAGTCTGGGAACGCTGTTGTAGGCATAATTGCAGCCAATGCCAACAAGGTGAGCTTAACCACAGCGCCTACAACGGCTAATTGGTCGTTTACGCTTCCTGCAAATGATGGTGACCCAGCGCAGGTACTTACCACAGATGGTAATGGGAATACAAGTTGGACGACCGCCACAGGTACCGATCTTACCTATACTGGCGCCGGGCCATTCACGCTCAACAGCTCCACAGGAACAGACGTGACCAATTCTGAGGGGTTGGGAATAGACATTACCAGAACCGGGAACGACCTAAACTTTCGGGTAGACACGGCTGTGATCGCAACGCAGCAGTATGTGGACGACGCGATAGCAGATATTCCCACTCCGGCAGGAACCAATCTAAGCTATACCGTTTTGTCTGGAGGCGCAAGAGCGCGTATCAATAGTAGCACGGGAAGTCCGTTCACGCTGAACGGAGAAACCACAGGGGTTTCGTTTTTTGACGACGCTGGAGAGCTTGCAATAAGCGCCCCAAATACTAACCTTGCATTTTCGGGGGAATTATCCCCCGTTATCCTAACGAGTAGCACAGGCACAGATGTTACATTCGTAGCCGGCACAAATATTACCCTCAGCCAAAGTGGAAATGCCCTGACAATAAATGCCACAGGAGGCGGCGGAGGTGGTGTTGTTTCTGGCATAGCCACAGCCAATACCGGTGTCGGTAACAATATAGCTACTGTGGCTGTATCTGCTGGAAGCGGCGCAAAGCCCGCAGTAGTCACATCCACGGGCTCCAGTCCCATATTCTTAACGGCATCTTACGCAAGTGGCACACTTACTGTGCGAGCTTGGAATGCCGCAGGATCGCCCTTAACGGAAAGCACATTGACTTTTTCTTACATAATTGGTGGACAATAAATTGTTCTTTCCCCCAATAACCGATAAATGAAAACTCAAAACAACATGCAAGAAAAGATTTTTCACGGGGGGAATGTTTTGGCTACAATAATGGCTACGATTGGCACTTATGCCAACGACTTTTGGCCGCTGGCATTAGGGTTTATAGGGTGGGTTCTAAACCTAATGATTAAATGGCGTAAGGCAGAGCAAGAGTACAGACACAGAGAGGAGCTTCACGAAATCGAAAAGGAAAATCGAAAAAATAACGACGATGAATAATCGAAAATCAAATGATATTCAGCTACCGGACTACATAGCTATTCCGGTAGCATTTTCCACAGCCGATCAGGTAGTGGATTGGGGGCACAACTTCCTTAAGACTAAGGATTTTTGGCTCAAAAGTCGAGGCGAAAAAGCCGTAATTTTTGTGCTCGACACAGCCGGCCAGTTTGATCACCCCGACCTCCTGCCCAACTGCATTCCGGCGCTTAACAAGAACTTCACCACCGACCCTACAATGGCCGACGAGCATGGCCACGGTACCCATTGCGCGGGTATAGCTGCTGCTGCGGATAATGGCTTCGGTGTGGTAGGCTGTGCCCCTGGTGCCGGCTTGGCTGCTGTGAAGATGCTTGGGAAAACCGGAGGCGGAAATCTGAGCTGGGGAGCCCAGGCGATACGTTATGTAGCGGATGTACAGTTGCCGCCAGAGCACGCTGGGAAAAAGAAGATCATTTCCGCCAGCTGGGGAGCAAGCCAAGGCACGCAGGAGCTGCACGATGCCATCAAGTATGCCATCAGTAAGGGTGTGTTCATCGTAGCCGCTGCTGGGAATAGCGGTTTTTCGGGTAGCAATTCGATCAACTGGCCAGGCCGATATGAAGAGGTAATCACGGTGGCAGCCTTGCAGAAGGACGGCAACCCGGCCAGTTTTTCGAGCGGTGGCCCCGAGGTGGATGTGGCTGGGCCGGGCTTGCAGATATACAGTACGCACAAAGGCGGCGAATATGTATACTTAAGCGGCACCAGCATGGCCACGCCTTATGTAGCTGGTGTAGCGGCGCTGTTGGTGAGCTATTACAGCGAAATAACCAACCAAACCCAACTGGAGGCATTCATGGAAAAGTATGCTAAGGACGTCTTCACCGCTGGCGAAGACGATCGCACGGGCGCCGGTGCTCCTGTATTGCCCGGATACCTGGAACAAGCCCCAGGCGACGAAGAGCCCATCGACCCCGAGCCACCCACAGGCCCGCCCACGCGCGAAAATAGGGTATTGAACTACCTATTTCTGGCTCCCGGCGCTATTTGGTGGCGCACGCTGTCAGAAACTCAGATGAAAAAGCTGGTAATCCAGGAGGTGGAAGTAAGCCTGCTTACCAATCTGTATGGTCCGGCTGCTTATCAGCAAGTTTCGGACCTTGTGCAGGGCTTCTACAAGAATCGCGGGCTTATCCTACAAGATGGTTGGGATTATGTGGAGGCAGCTCAATGGGCTGGCAGGTTCTTGCAAATAATTGGGCGAAAGACCGTACAAGTAACCGTGGTAAGCCTTTCGGCAGTGGACGAGCAAGGCAATAGCATTACAATGGGGCTTTCGCAACTGGGGCAAGCCGTAGCACGGGCTAAGCTCGATCGACTGCCGGCAGCTACGTTTGTAATGCCTCGATAGTCATCGAGTATAAATCATAAATTTCTTAATCTAACAAGATAGCGCTATGAATAATTTTTGGAAGAGCTCCAATTTTTGGACGGCTTTAGTGCTGCTTATCGGAGGCCTATTTGTGGGTTTCCCTGCCGAGGTAGGGCAGGAAGTAGTAACTCATGTATTGGGATTGGTTGCTGCCGGAAAAACCATGCATGACTACTTTAAGGAGGCCAAGTTGGACTTCAGGGGCTGGCTCCTGGACTCCAATACGTTTGCCTACCTGGGCATAATCATTACGGCTGGTGGGCTGCCGTTGCCTCAAGAAGTTTTAGGGGCATTACAGGAGCTTATAAGGCAGTTGTTTGGAGGTGGAAACCTTAACAATATCCTTATCGCGGCATTTGCATTGGCCACTATCCTTTTCAACTTCATCAGGGGCCGGAGTTCCTTACTGCCAAAGTTGGCTTAATTGATTCATTGAGCTGCGCTTAGCCATGCTGAGCGCAGCTTTTAAATTTCTTGGCATGAAAACCTGGATGAAAATAGTCCTGGCTATTATGGTCTTTTTGATTGTGCGGCGAATGTTTTTTTCTACGCTTAGCAAACCTGCTGAGTAAAAATATGTGCTATGACCTACAAATCGATCGTCGAAGAGCTGAAAAAGATCAGGAAGGGCGAAACTACCGCATCCGAGCTGATAGAATTTTTCGAGTTGGTCAGGCAAAACAAGAAAGAGGTGATCGAGGACATAGAGAAGTCCTACACCTTAGAGCAGCTAAAAAAGGAAGCCTACATAGTAGGTGGAGGGAAGAAAAAAGACTATGCCGAGCGGCTGTACGACCGCGCCCTTAGCTCTTTCCTGGTACGTGATGAAATGGTGAGCTATTCTCCATTTTCTGGCCAAACCTATGAAGGCCAGTTGGCAATAGCAGTGGCCAAAACCACAGATAAAGACATACAAAATTACGCTGATAAGTTCCAAAAAGATTATGCCCGATACGACAAAGTAAAGAATAACCCAGAGACTGATGAGGAGATAAGGGAGCATGGTAGAAAGTATGGCGTAAAGAACTTGACCAAACAGCAACTCCAACGATACGAAGAGCTGTTGGCTGAAGACGAGCTGAAACGACAAGCCGAAGAAGCAGCCCGGAAAGGAACCGTTAAACGGGTAGAGATAGGTGATACCAGCATGGACATACAGCAGACAAAGCACACAAAAACGGGTGCTGACTTGTGGGTGGTACGCTTATCGGACAGGGTAGAGAAGGACGTATACCAGCAGCTAAACACAGCCGCTAAGCGGTTGGGTGGGTATTATTCCAGTTACAGGGGTGGCGGCGCTATTCCTGGCTTCCAATTCAAAACGGAGGATGACGCAAAACAGTTTGTAGCCTTGCGAGATGGCGACGTGCAGAAGCAAAAAGAGGACAAAATAGAGAGCGCATCCGAACGCCTAAAGGCAGCCGCAGAGCGGAAGGCGGAAGCAGCCCAGGAAGAGCTCAACAAGGATAGGAATACCAATACCGTAAGGCGTGCGCGCATGGCCAATAGCGCCGAAGAAAAGGCTAAGGGCCAAATAAAATGGGCTGCAACTTTAGAGCGTCTGGCAGAATTGCTAAAAGCTGGCGAGCTAAAATATTTGGCCAAAGTTCAGGCCGTATCTCAGTTGGAAACCTTGGATATGATATGGGGACGTGCCCGAGCTGATCGCTTCCAGGCTCAAGAAGGCCCAAAGCGATCAGATGAGTTCCCCAGGGATATAGAGAAAGATATTGATTTCGTACAGTATCCATATCCCAAATACTGGGGATCAAATTTAAAAAGTCGCATCCTGAGCGTACAAAATAAGCCCGGCATAAAAATGGCTGCTGCCCGGCTACTAAAGGGCATAGATAAATTGGATACCAGCGAAAAAATGGTGGTGGTTCGTGGTGGAAGGATAGATGATTTGCGCAAAATAGCCCAGGCTCAAGGCGAAAAATACGATGCTGAGTATGTAGGCGAACCAATAGCCCACTACGACCGTATGCAGCGCATGGGAATCACTACGCTACCGCTGCTCAAAATGGCATTGAGGGAGTTTGCAAAAGTAAAAAGTGCCGGTGACCAGGCTATCAGCACGCAGGAAGAGGCTGAGATGGATTTGCGCAAACAAGAGCGCGAGTTTGTAGGCCGAAAGTATGACGGCTTCTTCCCAACGCCTATGCCGCTGGTGGATGAGCTGCTGAGGCTGGCCGACATACAGCCCGGTGACGAAGTACTGGAGCCCAGCGCGGGTATAGGCCACATAGCCGATGCCATTAAGCGTGCGCACCCGGATGCCCAGTTGCAAGTGGTCGAGCTGGTAGCGGAGATGGCCCAACTGTTGGAAAAGAAGGGCCACAACGTAGATCAAGGCGACTTCTTAAGCTACCGACCCGAAAAACGCTTCGATGTGGTAGTTATGAACCCTCCATTTGAAAAGGATGCCGACATCGAGCACGTAATGCACGCTTGGCAGCTCCTTAAACCCGGTGGGCGCCTGGTGGCGATAATGGCCGGGAACAAGGACGGCCAGGGCAAAAAGAAAGAGGCATTCCGGGAAATGGTAGACAAGTATGGCACCATAGAGCGCAATCCGGAAGGAGCTTTTAAGAGCGCCTTTCGGTCTACGGGTGTCAATACGGTTACCGTGGTGCTCGATAAGCCAAGCGCCGCACCAGTCGCCAAGGAGAATGAGCAGGAGCCAACACCAGACGAAAAGGAGCCAGAATATACGCCCATATCGGCTTTTTTTATTCTGAAAAAGAACGTACTCACGCCATCGGGCAGCCTGAAAGCGGATGCCGTGAAAAGTACGGCTGGGTCTGCTGTGTGGTGGTACCAAGGAGCCATTTCACAGGTCAGTATGATCGCCAACGTGAAGATAGCAGGCGAAGCCGATCCAAAGGCCCAATGGGCCAAAGAAACCTTGGATAAACTAAAAGCGGCGCAAGCTGAAGGATGGCGAATAGTAAGCTATCGAGCCGGCGCATACGGTACGGTATGGGTGTTGGAAAAAGGCGACTACTTCCTTACTCGCTATGGGCTGGACAATATAGGCGATGCTGCGTACAATCGTCCAAATCTTCCCCCTTCGGAGGCCGGCTTCGATAATTTTGTGCGCAGGGCCATACCTTTTGCAGCCGGCTTTGTAGCCTGGTTAGATACTATGCCCAGGGAGCAGCAAAACAATCTTGCCACAGTCAACAGGCGACTTAATGCCAGCCCGGTGCAAAAGTGGGCACGAATCCAACCAATTAAAGATGGCTCAGAAAGGGCATTGCAGTATTTGGAGGAAAACAAGCCCGGTTTTTCGTTCCAAATTGTTTTGCCCTGGGATTGGGAAAAAGCAGTAATCTTCCTCAAGGCATTAGCTGCTAAGTTGCCCGAGCTCGAAGGCCCCAAAGAGCCATATCAACTTTGGTACGAAGTAGAGGCGCAGTTCAAAGGTAAAAAACCGGATGACGACATGGCTAAAAAGACTGAAAAAACAGACTGCCCCAAGGAAATGAACATTGGCGATATCTACATAGACGAGCGCCGTTTTCAGAACCGCAGCAAGCTGAACGAGCATGTAGTTAACTCCATTGCCGAAAACTACGACGAAAACCAGTTCGATCCGGTGGTAGTGTGGGATGACCCTTTAGACGGGAAAACCTATCTGCTGGCTGGACATCACCGGCTCGCAGGCGTAAAAAAGGCAGGCCGGAAAACCATTAAGACGCGATGTTTTGAGGGCTCCGAAGCTGAGGCCATAGCGTATGCCAAAGAGCTGAGCAACGCCAACAGAACGCTGGAGACACCCTTGGAACGAGCCGCCATATACAGGCGCAAGCTTGATGCAGGCGAAAGCCCCGAGGCAGTGCGCAAGCAGGCCGAAAAACTGGAAGGAAAGAACTCCCGGTACATTCTCAATCTGGCACACCTAAACCCGGATGGTAAGGTGGTGAATGCGCTGTTGGCCCTGGCCGACAACAGCGACAAACTAACCCAAAACAACCTCGAGAAAATAGCCGATTGGGCAGGCGAAGCGCGGCGCCAATTTGGAGTGCTGACTGGTAAGCATGAAAATGAGTGTTACGACTTCCTGCTCGAAAACCTTTCTTCCAAGCGACCAACCATAAGTCGGAAGGATGATTTTCTTTCAAAGATTAGCGCCATCGTCAATGCGATGGACTTCGACAAGGAAAAAGCGCTCAACCTAAAGCGCATCCAGTATAAGACGCAGGGCGAAAGCGAGTACGAGCGCCAGATGGGCGAAATTGACGACCGTATAAGAGAGGTCGAAAGTAAAAAAGACGCACTCAAGGACAGGCTGAATAATCCAAGGGATCCAAAATACGTGAATCCACAGGCCCCGGACTACGACGAAGTAGTAAGGCTGGCCAATGCCCAGATGGATAAGTACGACGAAGAGCTGAAAGCGCTTCGTAAACAGAAATTGGAGCTGGCACAGAAAAAGGGCCAGATGGTGAGCGGAGGCCTTAGCCAGGGCGATCTATTCGCACAGGCAGCCGCGAAGATAGAGCAGGTAGTGGAAGAGGTAAGGCAGCAGCAGAAAAAGCCGGCAGCCCCAGCGCAGCCTAAACCAGTTGCATCAGCCCCAACCCCGTCTAAGCCAGAAGAAAAAGAGGAGCCCATACTGACCGGAGTAGAAAATCTACGCGACCAATACGAGCGAGCGTATGATCCGGCATACCGAAAGTACATTTCCGGCAAACTGAAGGAGCTGTCGGAGTTGGGCGCAGAGATGAACGCCGATAAAGTTATAGAGTTGGGTATCCTGGTACGCCCATACGTGCAGCGTTTGCGTGGCGCAGTGGTGGATGTGGAGAGCACCAACAAGCGCGTGCTTGCGCCTACCCTCAACAACTTGGCCAGGTGGGCAGAAAAGCCAGGGTACTATGACTTAGTTGGCGTAGATATTCATCAAGGCGCCGATCCCACTACCTTGGCTAAGCAGGTAAAAAGGAGCGTATTGTTTAACCTTTTAGGCTTGAAATAATGGAAACTAAACAGCGGCCGGAAATCGGCGTCTTGGGCCAACTTTTGGTTGGCATCGTGATTTTTTTCATGATTGGCTTTGCCGTGGCTTTTGGCATTTCGGTAGCCAACCGCATCATCTAATCGAAGAAGGGGTTTTCCGCAGCCAGTTGGGCCAGCTCTATCCCCCCGGCCAGTAGGTACTTTTGTAGAGCTTGGCGGTTTTTCCAGCCACCCAACTGAGCTATTACCTCAATCGACATGCCAGACAGCAGCAGGTTAGTGGCAGCGCTACGCCTGGCTGTGTGGGTCGTGAGGTGTGCCCATTTGGGTTGGCCACCCACTGGCGTCGTAATTCCGGCCATAGCTCCAATCGTCTTTAGCTTCCGGTTGGCTTCCTGATTCGTGTCAGAAGCTAAGTCAAACTTATATCGTTGGAGCGTTTCCCATACCCACTGTTTCACCGGCACATAATTATGTGTGCCGGTTTTTTGCGCCTCATTTTGGTAGAAGCGCCGTCCGTCTTTCAGGAAGAATTTATCTTCCCGTATGGTAACGCTGTCGCTATGCCTTAATATAAGGTAGTATGCCACAAGAAACCTATCTCGCTCCCGCGCCAAATCAGGCCTGCCGCTCAGGTCAAGTTCATGCAGCTTACGAATTTCATCTTCCGTAAGATAGATTTTTTCCCCCACCACCTCTTTATTTGCTCGAAAGGCTTTGGCTTTATGGGCAGTGTTAGTATGCAGGCCGCGTTCCAGAGCTGCCCCCATAAATTTTTTCACAGCCTTAATATGGTTTCCTATGCCCGGCCCATTGCATCCCGATCGGCTTAGAAACTCACTATATTGAGTATAGAAGTCCATATTAATGGTGTGCCACTCTATTTCCTTCAGGCGCCGCTCTTCGCAGTATCTTCGTAGCTTGCCTAAGTTGTTGCGGTATATCTTTAGCGTGCCGGCCGAAATACTGTGTATTCCAGCCTCTACCTCCTCGATGTACTTTTCCACAAAATCCAGCAGTCCTTGGCTTTTGCCTCCGCTGGCGATGGCAGCCGACAGCTCCAATATGCGCGCTTTTATCCGCCCGTTGATGTGTATCGCTAAAGGATGCGTTTTTTTCAGCATCCCGGCAGCCTCATCCCAGTCTGCCGGCAGGGCATAAAACTCAGTTGCCTCATATCGCTTACCGTTCGTCTGGTCATGCACATATATCTTTATGTTGTGCGTGCCGTCGCGGCGGGCTTTATATTTCCACAATACTGCCTTCACCGTCATGGTCAGAAACTTAGGGGTGTGTTCAGAAAGAAATCAGAATATGCACGCAAAATACCCCAAATAACCACGATAAACAACAAAACAAACAAGATTATTTTGAAGCAATATAAACCCAAAGCCTTGATGGCGCTGGGTTCTCCGGGTTTTTGTCAATAAATTGTTTTGAGAAGAGTGATCCCGACAGGGCTCGAACCTGTGACCTACTGATTAGAAGTCAGTTGCTCTATCCAACTGAGCTACGGGACCTGAGGGCGAGCCGGGAAGGGGAAAAGACCGGCCCGGCAAATGCGCCGCAAATGTAAAGATAATTTGCGAGTTGCGCAAGAGGCTGCGGCGATTATGCCGGCAGATAAGTAGCCAGGGCTGAGGCCATTTGTTGCTGCATGGCTAAGGCGGCTTCGCGGGCTTTTTCGGCGAAATCGGGGCCATTGCCGGCGTAGAGGATGGCGCGGGAAGCATTGACGAGTAAGCCGCAATGGTCGTTCATGCCAAGGCGACTGACGGCCATGAGGTCGCCGCCCTGGGCGCCTACGCCGGGAACGAGGAAAAAATAGTCGGGCGCGAGTGCGCGCAGTTCGCGGAATTTTTCGGGGTGGGTAGCGCCGCAGACGAACATGAGGTTGTCGGGGGAGCCCCACTGTTGGCAGCGCTGCATGACTTTGGCATAGAGGGGGCGGCCGTCTTCCTGGGGTGTGAGTTGAAAGTCGGAGCTGCCTTGGTTGGAGGTCAGGGCCAGTACGATGCCCCATTTGCCGGGAAAGGCGAGGAATGGGCGCACGGAGTCTTCGCCCATGTAGGGGGCCAGGGTGACCGCGTCGGCGCCCAGGGCATCGAACATAGCGCGGGCGTAGGCGGTGGAGGTATTGCCGATGTCGCCGCGTTTGGCGTCGGCGATGACAAAGTGCTCGGCGCCGATGTAGGCGACGGTATCGGCGAGGGTGCGCCAGCCGGCGGGGCCGAGGGCTTCGTAAAAGGCTAAGTTGGGCTTATAAGCTACGCATAGATCGCGGGTAGCGTCGATGATGGCCCGGTTGAAGGCGAGTACGGGGTCGGGTTCGGCGCCGAGATGGGCTGGGAGTTGGGCAGGATCGGGATCAAGGCCTATGCAGAGGTAAGATTGTTTGCGGCGAATCTGGCGAAAAAGCTCCTGGCGAGTCATATTGGGGATGTTATCGGGGAATAATGCCAATCGGCGACGCAAAGATAGGCGCTTTTTGTTTA
>Ga0209573_1001822_pt1 | contig 30268 bp, 34 predicted proteins | sample TNRBio252014_DNA_FD_185870 | JGI IMG/M metagenome (GOLD analysis project Ga0209573, IMG submission 185870) | Wastewater treatment Type I Accumulibacter community from EBPR Bioreactor in Madison, WI, USA - TNR Reactor_6/25/2014_ DNA (SPAdes)... | ecosystem: Engineered > Bioreactor > EBPR >...
CAGCCCCGCCGGGTTGAACACGTCATCCGCCGCCTCGGATCCAAAGCGTTGATGCAGCCCGGTGCCAGTGTCGATAAAGGCAACATAGCCGTCAAAGACCATGTCGTAATCATGCCCGCGCTCGCGTTCGGTGTATTGCGCCGGGTCGATGCGCTGGCCGCGGGCGTCGATGCCCAGCGAGGTCAGGTTCTGCAGGAAGGATTCGATGATCGCCTCGACAGTGGCCGAGCCCGAGGTCGAATAGGGAAACTCGATGGTCAGCGCCTCGCCCGCCGCATTGCGGCGGGTGCCGTCGGCGCCGACGCTCCACCCGGCCTCGTCCAGCAGGCGGTTGGCGCGCCGCAGGTTGCGCCGGTCGCGCAGATCGTCGGGCGACGAGCTATGCGCGGTGATCGCGGGTTCGGTCAGCAGGTCCGGCGGCACCAGATCGCCCAGCGATTGCAGCAGCGCCAGTTCGCGCCCCTCGGGCAGGCCACGCGCCTCGATCGGGGTGCCCTGCGAATAGGAATAGCGCTGGCTCATCAGCCCGTATTGCAGCTGCTGGTTGGTCCATTCGAAATTATAGGCCAGCGAGATCGCCTCGCGCACGCGGCGGTCCTGCAGATGCACGCGGTTGAGGTTAAAGACAAAACCGTTGGGCGCCGGCGGGTTGCCGTCGGGGATTTCCTCGCGCACCACATGGCCGCGCGTCACCGCCGGGAAATCATACCCCACCGCCCATTGCCGCGAATTGCCCTCGAACCGGAACGTGTATTCCCCCGATTTGAACCCTTCAAAGGCCGCCGCGTCGTCGCCGAAATACTCGACCCGGATGCTTTCGAAATTGTGCCGCCCGCGGTTTTGCGGCAGGTGCCAGCCCCAGTACTCCGGGTTGCGGCGCAGGGTGATGCGGCGGTTGACCTCGAAACTGTCCAGCACATAGGGCGCCGACCCCGGCGAGGTCTCCATCCGCGGCTCATCGAGGCGCGCCCCGGTGGCCTCGAACCACGCCCGCGAAAACACCGGCGTCGCGCCCACCTGATCGATCAGGCTGCGACGCGAGATCTCGGGCGCAAACTCGAAGCGCACGGTGTAGTCATCAAGCGCCTCGGCGCTGATGACCCGCGCGCGCACCGCCTCGGCATAGGATGGCAGGCCCTGCTCCAGAAACAGGTTGTGGGTGAACACCACATCCTGCGCGGTCAGCGGCGTGCCGTCGGAAAACCGCGCCTCGGGGCGCAGGTGAAAGATCACCCATTCCTTGCCGGGCGGGTATTCGAGGCTCTCGCACAGCAGGCAATAATACTCGCCATACACATCCGCCGGGGCGCTGTCGCCAAACGGCCCGCTGGTTTCCAGCAGGCTTTCGTAAAGCGCCCAGGAATACCGCCCGGCCCGGCCCCGCCGCGAATAGGGGTTCATCGAATCGAAGGTGCCCGAGGCCCATTCGGACATCTCGCCACCGACCGGCGCCTCCGGGTTCACATAGGTGAAATGGTCAAAACCCGCCGCATAGCCCAGATCGCCGTAATAGGAATAGCCATGCGCGCGGATCAGGTCCTGCCCCCGCGCCGGTGTCGAGGCCAGCAACCCGGCCAGCACCAGAACCGACCCGGCGGCAAGGGCGCGCAGGGTCTCGGCAGGCTTGGGTGTCAGGGCTTTGGCGGTGCTGCGCATGGGGCTCTCCTGCGGACGTCCGAGGTCTGGGGGTCAGATAGGGCCTCTGCAGCTAAATCCAGAGGCAGGCCCCGTTGCAAGTGGCGATTGCGTGAGGCGCGCAAGATTGCCGCGCAAGCTGGCGCGCAGCCATGAAAAAGGGCCGCGCGCGGATGCGGCGGCCCGTTCCCGGCGCGGTTGCGACCTGTCAGCCGCCCTGCGTCGCCAGATAGGCGATCAGGTTGATGCGGTCATTGGCGTTGCGCAGCCCGGCATAGGTCATGCGGGTGCCCGGCGCGGTGCCCCGCGGGTTTTCGAGGAAGGCAAACAGCGCCTCGGCGGTCCAGGTCTCGCCCAACACGGCCAGCGCGCCGGAATAGGCATAGCCCTCGACGCTGTCGATCGCACGACCGACGACGCCGTGCAGCGTCGGGCCGGTGCCGTTCACACCCGCGTCGAGCGAATGGCAGGCGCGGCAGTTGCGCCACTGGCCCTCACCGGCGGCCGCATCGGCGCTGGCCAGCAGGGCGGCGACATCGACGGCCTCGGCCGGCGCTTCGGTCGCGGCGCCATGGCCCTCACCCTCTGCCGCGGCGGGCAGCGGATAGACCGCGTGGGCATGCGCCGCATCGTGGCCGGGCATATAGATGGCATCCGCCACCCATTTGCCGACGAGGAAAACCAGAAGAGCCGCAAAGAGGCCCGCCGCCGCTTTGGTGATAGTCATGGTATCGAACATGTCGCGTCCCGTGCCTGAGCAGAAGTCGCGCCCTTCTACCCGCTTCCCCTCGACGATTTCAAGCGATAGTTACCGCGACGAAATGACAAGCATCGCAGGAACACCATGACCGGACGCATCGCATTCCAGGGGGAACCCGGCGCCTATTCGCACGAGGCCTGTGTCGCCTCGCGTCCGGGGCATGAAGCGCTGCCCTGCCGCACCTTTGAAGAGGTGATCGACGCCGTGCGCGACGGTCGGGCCGACCTCGCGATGGTGCCGGTGGAAAACTCCACCTATGGCCGCGTCGCCGACATCCACCGCCTGCTGCCCGAAAGTGGCCTGCACATTGTCGACGAGGCCTTTGTGCGGGTGCGAATCGCGCTGATGGGTCTGCCGGGCGCGAAACTGGAACAGATTTCCCACGTCCGCGCCCATCTGGTGCTGATCCCGCAGGCGCGCAACTTCCTCAAGCGTCAGGGCATCAGCGCCGAGGCCGCCGCCGACAGCGCCGGTGCCGCGCGCGAACTGGCGCAGCACCGCACGCCGGGGCAGGGGGTGCTGGCCTCCGATCTGGCGGCGCAGATCTACGGCCTCGACGTGCTGGCGCAGGACATCGAGGACAACCACCACAACACCACCCGCTTTCTGGTCATGGCGCGCCAGCCCGACACCACCCGTCGCGGCGCGCATGGCATGGTGACGACCTTTGTCTTTCAGGTCCGCAACATTCCCGCCGCGCTTTATAAGGCGATGGGCGGCTTTGCCACGAATGGCGTCAACATGACCAAGCTGGAAAGCTACATGGTCGACGGCAGCTTCACCGCGACGCAGTTCTACGCCGATATCGAGGGGCACCCCGACGATGCCAACGTGAAACTGGCGCTGGACGAGCTGCGCTATTTCACCACGCGGCTGCATATCCTCGGCACCTACCCCGCCTCGAACGCGCGGTTCTGACGGGGGGCGTAGGGTGCGTGCTCGCACGCACCACCCCAACCCCCGCGCCACACCGTTGGACAATTCCTGCCAAATCCTTAACGCCCGTCGCGGACGAGCTGCGCTATGTGACCACGCGGCGGCCTATCCTCGGCACCTACCCCGCCTCGAACGCGCGGTTCTGACGGGGGGCGTAGGGTGCGTGCTCGCACGCACCAACCTTGTCCCCCGCGCAAAACCGTGGGACAAACCTTGCCAAATCCTTAACATCCGCCGCAACCCCTTGATATCAAAGGGGTCGAAAAATGTCCCGTGCGTGGGACATCCGCAGCGCGCCGCTCACGCCCCGATCACCGCCACCCCCGGAGGGGCGGGCGCGTCGAAGACCCGCAGCTCGTCCGAGGCCTGCTCCAGCCGCACCACCCGCGCGATCATCGGCGAGACATCGACCCGCCCGCTCTCGACCAGCCCCAGCAGGGACGGGTATTTCCACGTCGGCATCCCCCGCGTGCCAAACAGCGCCAGCTGCCGCATGTAGACCTGATTCATGTTGACCCGCATCGTCGCGTGGTGCCCCAGCGGCAGCCCGACCTGCACATGCCGCCCCAGCGGGCGCAGGCAGTCCAGCGAAGCCAGCGTCGTCGCCACGATTCCCAGCGCCTCGACCGAAACATGCGCGCCGCCGCCGGTGATCTCGCGGATCCGCGCCGCCACGTCGCCCTCGCGGGCATCCAGCGCCGCCTCGGCGCCCAGTCCGCGCGCGTGCTCCAGTTTTTCCGACACCACATCGACCACGATCACCCGCGCCCCCAAGGCCCGCCCGAGGATCAGGCAGGCCAGTCCGATCCCGCCCGTGCCATGCACCGCCAGCCACTCGCCGCCCTGCAGCGCCGCCCGCCCGGTCAGCGCGTGCCAGGCCGTCGTCACCCGGCAGCCGAGGCCCGCCGCGTGGACCGGCGACAACCCCTCGGGTAGCCGCACCAGATTGTGGCCGCGCGGAACCGAGACATAGTCGGCGTAAGCCCCCGGCTCGCCAAAGCCGGGGATGCGCTGGTTGTCGCAGGTGGTGGTATTGCCCGACTGACAGGCCGGGCAGGTGCCGCAGGCCAGAATGAACGGCGCGATCAACCGGTCACCGACGACCCAGCGGGCGTTCGGACCGGCCTCGACCACCTCGCCGCAGTATTCGTGGCCGAGGATCTGGCCCAGCTTGACGCGGGGATGCTCGCCCACCCAGCCGTGCCAGTCCGACCGGCAGACACCGCAGGCCAGCACCCGCAGCACCACGCCGTCCGCTTCACAGACCGGGTCCGGCACCGTCTGAATGTCCAGATCACCCCGGAACGCCGTCAACACCGCTGCGCGCATGAAATCCTCCCGTTTCACGCCATCAAGGCCCCGCACCGCGCCAAGGTCAAGCGGCGGAATTGACGGCGCCTGCGTGACCTGCCTAAAGGGCGCCAAACCCCAACGCCGAGGCCCCGACATGACTGCCCTTCGCATTGCCCTCTCCAGCGACCATGCCGCCATCGCGCTGCGCCAGACCATCGCGGCGCATCTGACGGCGCGCGGGTTTCAGCCGGTGGATATCGGCCCGACCACGCCCGAAAGCACGCATTACCCGGTTCACGGTCAGGCGGCGGCGCGGCTGGTGGCCTCGGGCGATTGCGCGCTGGGGATCATCCTGTGCGGCACCGGGCAGGGGATCATGATGGCCGCCAACAAGGTGCCAGGCATCCGCTGCGGCGTCTGCGCCGAGCCCTATTCCGCCAGCATGATCCGCCAGCACAACGACGCCAACATGCTGTCCATCGGCGCGCGGGTGGTCGGCGAGGGGCTGGCGCTGGCGATTGTCGATGCCTTCCTCGACGCGCAGTTCGAGGGCGGCCGCCACGCCACCCGCGTTGCGATGATCGAAGGCGCCTGAGGCTTTTCATTGCCGATGGGCGCGGTTAGCCTGCCCCGAAACAGGGGAGGACATCATGCATCATCAGGGACGTCACGCGCTGGTCACCGGCGGCGGCACGGGCATCGGTCTGGCCATCGCGCAGATGCTGGCGGCGCAGGGGGCGGTGGTCACCATCACCGGGCGCCGGGCGGATGTGCTGGAGCGGGCCGCCGCCGCCAACCCCGGCCTGTTTGCGCAGGTGATGGATGTGGCGGATGAGGGCAGCGTCGTGCAGGGCACGGCCGCCGCGATTGCCGCGCGTGGGCCGGTGACGATCTGCGTGCCCAATGCGGGCATCGCCGAGGGCAAGTCGATGGCCAAGATGGACCTGACCTTTTGGCGCACCATGATGGCGATCAATCTGGACGGCGCTTACCTCACGGTGCGCGAATGCCTGCCGGGGATGCTGGCGGCGGGCTGGGGGCGCACCCTGTTTGTCGCGTCCATCGCCGGGTTGAAGGGGCTGAAGGGCGCTCCGGCCTATACCGCCTCGAAACACGGGATGATCGGGCTGATGCGCGGCCTCAGCGAGGAATACATGGGCATGGGCCTGACGTTCAACGCGCTGTGCCCCGGCTATGTGGACACCGACATCGTGACGCGCAACACCCAGTCCATCGCCGCGCGCGCCGGGATCGACACCGAGCAGGCCCGGCAGATGATGGTGAAAACCAACCGGCACAAACGGCTCATTACCGCCGACGAGGTGGCAGCGGCGGCGAACTGGCTGTGCGGTCCGGGGTCGGACAGCGTGAACGGGCAGACCATCGAGATCGCCGGCGGTCAGATGTGAGTGCGCTGCACCGACTGACAACCGGAATCCCGCTGCGGGTGATCGGCGTGACCTATGCGCTGGGCGCGGTGTTCGGGTTGCTGGCGATGGTGGCCGGGCTGCCGCTGGGCATGCTGCTTGGGCCGATGCTGGGCATCGCTGCGGCATCGCGGCTGGGGCTGCGGCCCTGGGGGCAGGCGCTGGCGGTGCCGCAAAAGTGGCGCTTTGTCTTTGTTCCGGTGGTCGGCGTGGCGATTGCCGCCGGGTTTCATCAGGATTTTTTCGCGCAGGCCCGGCATTGGTGGGTGACGATGGCGGCGCTGGCGGTCTTTGTGCCGCTGGTGCAGGTCCTCGGCTATCAGATGTTCCGGCGTATCGGCGGGCTGTCCGCCGCCACCGCCTATTTCGCCGCGATGCCCGGCGGTTTTATCGAATCGTTGGAGATGGGCGAGAAATCCGGCGCTGACATGCCGATGCTCATCATGCTGCAGTTCCTGCGGCTGATCCTGTGCATCGTGCTGATTCCCATCGGCTTTTCGCTGTTCGAAGGTCACGCCGTCGGCAGTGCGGCAGGGCTGAGCCTGTCCTCGGGTGCCGCCCCCCTGACCCTGCAGGATGCGGCGTTGCTGTTTGCGCTGGGTGCCAGTGGCTGGTTCGTCGCGCATCATCTGCGATTTCCGGCCGCGGTGTTGTCGGGGCCGCTGCTGTTCAGTGCCGTCGCCCATGCGACGGGGCTGACCGCTGCCGTGCCCCCCGGCTGGGCGATCCTGTTGACGCAGGCGGTGATGGGCACCTCGCTGGGTGTGCGGCTGGCCGGGTTCGCCAAGGGGCAAGCCGGGCTGGCCTTGCGCCTTGCCGCGCTCAACGTCGCAGTGATGCTGGCGTTGGCGCTGGGCGTCGCGCTGGCCCTCGCCGGACCGGTGGGCGAGCCGGTTGCCGCGGTGATCCTGGCCTTTGCGCCGGGGGGTGTCAGCGAGATGTCGCTGGTCGCCCTGTCGCTGCATCTGAGCGCGGTGTTTGTTTCGCTGCACCATCTGGTGCGCATCGTTCTGGCTGTGCTGGTCGCCCGGCTGGGTCTGCGGCTGGTCGGGGTCTGAGGGGTGCCCGCCGGCATCGGCCCCGCCCATAGCGAAAGACGATGCGGCGACGGTTTTGAGCTGTGCGCGCCGTTTGCCACACGGAGCGTCGTTGGAATCCACGGCTAAGAACGAAAAGGCCTCCGATGCAAAACCTCTCGAATGCGCCCTTGTTGACGACCCGACGGTTGCTTTTGCGGGGACCCGAGCGGGGTGATTTGCAGGCCTTCACCCGTTTCAAGGCCAGCGCCCCGTCGATGCAAGCGCTGGGAGAAACCGTTACAGCGGAACAGGCCTGGTTCGGGTTTCTGATCGGCATCGGCCATTGGCATTGGCACGGCTTTGGCTTTTTCACGGTCGTCGAGCAGCAGACGGGGCTTCCCGTCGGTCGCGTGGGCTTGATCAAGCATTCCAACTGGCCGGACGTAGAACTGGCGTGGCATCTGTTCGAAGGCGCCGAGGGGAAAGGCTTTGCCACGGAAGCAGCGCTGGCGGTCAGGACCTGGGCCTACGAGGGTCTGGGGGTGGATCGGCTCTATAGCTACATAGACCGCAAGAATACGCGGTCACAGGCTGTGGCAACGAGGCTCGGTGCCGTCACGGATGGAACGAGGGCCCCGCATGAACCTGAGGCCGAGGTCTGGATTCACGCGTTGAAGAGCCATTGAGCCACGTCGGCGGGCCCGTGGCGCGTGCCGAGACCTTGCAGGCCGCTCACTTCGTCAGGATCAGCTTGCCCGCGCGGGTGATGCGCAGGTCATAAATCATGCCGTCGAGTTCGATCTGCGCTTGTGTGCCGCCTTGGGTCAGGGCGCGCGCGGAATGCACGGGCGGTTGTATGTGGGCAGGCACCGGCAGGGCGCGGGTAAAATCGGGTTGGGAATAGAGGGACATGGGCTTCTCCGTGTTCGATCCCTGATTTCTGACAAAAATACTTTGCCTTGTCAATTCCGATAGTAACACTCGGAATTTTCCGGGCCTTTGCCCCGCTTGTGGTTTCCCCGCACCTGGCCTAGCCATGAGGCCACAACCGCCAGAACGAGGCCTCCCGATGCGTGTGATGATCAACGGCTTTGGCAGGATCGGCCGCACCGTGCTGCGCGCCTGGTTGCAGGGCGGTTGGCCGGGGCTGGAGATCGTCGCCATCAACGACATCGCAGAAGCCGAGACCTGCGCCTATCTGCTGGAATTCGACAGCGTTTTCGGCCCCTTGGCGGGTGGCGTGGATGTGGAGCCGGGGGCGCTGGTCGTCGCCGGCCACCGCTTGCCGCTGACCCGACATGCCGATCTTGCCGCGCTGGACCTGCGCGGCGTCGATCTGGTGCTGGAATGCACCGGCCGCGCCGACAGCCGCCCGCTGGCCGAGGCCGGTCTGCGCGCCGGGGCACGGCGGGTGCTGATCTCGGGCCCGTCCGAGGCCGCGGATGCGACCCTGGTGCTGGGCGCCAACGATCATCTGCTGACGGACACGATGCGCGTGGTTTCGAACGCGTCATGCACCACCAACGCGCTGGCGCCGCTGGTGCGGTTGCTTGACCAGACCTTTGGCGTGACGGCGGGCTGGATGACCACGATCCACTGCTATACCGGCAGCCAGCCGACGGTGGACGCGCCGCGCAGTTCCGACCCGGCCCGCAACCGCGCCGCCGCGCTCAGCATGGTGCCGACCACCACCTCGGCGGGGCGGCTGCTGGACCGCGTGCTGCCCGACCTCGCCGGCCGGATCGAGTGTGCCGCGGTGCGGGTGCCGACGGCCTCGGTCTCGGCGGTGGATCTGTGCGTGGTGCCCGCGCGGCCTGTCAGCGTCGCAGAGGTCAACGCGGTGCTGCGCGCGGCAGGCGGCGTGATCGGCTGGACGGCCAAGCCCCTGGTCTCGACCGACCTGCGCGCCCGGCCCGAAAGCATCGTCATGGCGCTGCCGGAAACCCGCGTCACCGGCGGCGGGCTGCTGCGGGTCTTTGGCTGGTATGACAATGAATGGGGGTTCTCGTGCCGAATGCTGGACATGGCGCTGCGGATGGGCTGATCGCCGAGGCGCTGCAGCGGGCCTTTTCAACTGGCCAAGGACTGGCGCCGATCACCGACGACGACCCCGGCTTTGACCTGACCCGCGCCTATGTGGTGCAGGCGGCGCTGACAACGCTGCGCGGCGGGCAGGTGGTGGGGGTGAAAACCGGCTTCACCAACCGCACGATCTGGGACGACTACAACGTCCGCGCACCGATCCACGGCCCGATCCTGCGCAGCAGTTGGCGCCCCGGCCCGCTGTCGCTGACCGGGTTGATGGAACCAAAGATCGAGCCCGAGATCGTCCTGCGCCTGCAAGCCTCGCCCGATCCGGCGATGGACGACGTCGCGCTCGCGGCCTGCGTCGGCGGCCTCGCGCGCGGGTTCGAACTGGTGCACTCACCCTTTCCCGGCTGGCGGTTCCGCGCGCCCGACACCGTGGCTGCCGGCGCTCTGCACGGCGCGCTGGTGACCGGCGACTTCGTCCCCGCCACGCCCGCCCACCTGTCAGCGCTCGCCGACCTCAGCGTCACCTTGCTCTGCGATGGCCAGCCCGCCGACACCGGCCATTCGGCCAATATCCTCGGCGCCGGGCCGCTGGCAGCGCTGCGCGATCTGGTCACCCAGCGCGGCGCCGACCGGCTGCCCGCGGGCTGGATCATCAGCACCGGCACCCTGACCCGCGCGCTGCCCGCCGAACCTGGCCAAAGCTGGAGCACTGATCTGCAGGGCATCGACCTGCCGCCGCTGAGCCTGCTCCTGACCTGATCTTTGTGCCTCAACTATCCTCCGGGAGGGTCCGGGAGGGTGGAAAACCCTCCCGGGGCCAGAACCGGGCGCCGGGTTTACAGAACCTGAGCAATCGCCCTGGCCACGCGCGGAATGCTTTCGTCGGTCAGCCCGGCCATGTTCAACCGCCCGCCGCCGACGACATAGACGCCGAACTCATCGCGCAGTCGCCGGATCTGCGCATCGGTCCCGCCCAAGAGCGAGAACATCCCGCGTTGATCCGCCAGATGGCCGAACCGGTCCGAGCCGCAGGCGTCGCGCAGCGCAGTGGCCAGGGTGCGACGCAGGTGGTTCATCCGCTCCCGCATCGCGGTCAGTTCGGCCTCCCAGTCGGCGCGCAGGGTGGCATCACTCAGGATCTCGGTCACCACCCGCGCGCCGTGGTCGGGGGGGAAACTGATCGCCTGACGGTTCAGCGTCTCCAGCGTGCCCTGCACCAGCGGTCGCTCCGCCTCGGGGCATTGCACCAGACAGACCCCGGCGCGCTCGCGGTAAAGGCCAAAGTTCTTCGAGGTCGAGGCGGCGATCACCATGCGCTCGACCCGCCCGGCCAGCATCCGCACCCCGGCGGCATCGGCATCGAGCCCGTCGCCGAATCCCTGATAGGCAATGTCGATGAAGGGCATTAGCCCACGATCGGTGATGAACCCGGCCATCTGCGTCCAGTCGTCGGCGTTCAGGTCAACGCCGGTCGGGTTGTGGCAGCAGCCATGCAGCAGCACCACATCGCCGGGCTTTACGCCGTCCAGATCAGCCCACATCCCGGCGCGGTCCAGACCGCCGGTCTCGGCGTTGTAATAGCGGTAGGGTTTCCACGCCAGCCCGGCCGCCTTGGCCAGTGCCATGTGATTGGGCCAGGTCGGCGTGGAAATCCAGATCGTCGCCGCCGGATTGGCGGCGTGGATCAGGTCCATCCCCAGCCGCACCCCGCCGGTGCCCCCGGTCGAGGCCGTGCCCGCCAGCCGCGCCGGATCGGCCGCCGCGCCCAGCACCAGCCCGGCCATCGCGGCGCGATACGCCGGATCGCCGGACAAAGTGGTATAGGTCTTGGTGCTCTGCGTATCGACCAGCCGCTGCTCGGCGGCCTTGACCGCCCGCATCACCGGGGTCTGCCCCTGTGGATCCTTGTAGACGCCCAACCCCAGATCGACCTTGTCGCTGCGCGGATCGGCGCGAAAGATCGTCATCACGCCAAGGATGGCGTCGGTCACCGGCGCGGGAAGGGTGGCGAACATGGCGATGTCCTCAAAGAAGGGGTTGCAGGAAGGTCTGATCGGCCGTCAGCACGCGCGAGAGCACCTCGGTGCGCAGCGGCGCAAAACCGACGCGCTGATACTGCGCCAGCGCACGGGGGTGGTCCAGCGTGCAGGTGTTCACGCTCATGCGCATCGTGCCCTCGCGCGCCCAGCCGGTCAGCACGGCGGTGCGCAGCAGGAAGGTGCCAAGACCCGTGCCGACCGCCTCGGGCACCAGACCGAAATAGGCCAGATCGCAGGTGCCCGCCTCGGTCCAGTCGAGCATGAAGAACCCCTGCGGCCAGCCCTTGCCCATCAGGGTATAGATCGCCACGTCAGGATGTTGCACCCAGGCGGCCAATTCATCGCGCGGCATCTTGTGTTTGTCGGTCCAGGCATAGTCGCGGCCAACCGCGTCATAGAGCGCCAGAAACCACCACCACGGCGGATTTTCGGCGCGCAGCAGCGCGGCCTCATGGCCTGAGGGCAGCGCGGGCCAGCCCCAGTTGGGCCGCTGCGCCATCTCCAGCCATGTGACGCGGTAATCGACCGTCTCGCCCGCCTTGTGCGCGATCATCTCAGCCCTTTTCCACCTTCAGGTCCGGATAGGCGCCCCATTCAGTCCAAGACCCGTCATAGAGCGAGTGGTTGCGATGCCCGAGGATTTCCAGCGCCAGTGACAGGATCGCCGCCGTGACGCCCGACCCGCACGAGGTGATCGCCGGTTTGCCCAGATCAACCCCGGCCGCCTGCATCACGGCGCGCAATTCGTCGGGCGATTTCACCGTGCCGTCGGCGTTCAGCAGCGTCGTATAGGGCACGTTCAGCGAACCGGGGATATGGCCCGAGCGCAGCCCGGCGCGTGGCTCCTCGACCTCGCCGCGAAAGCGCGGCGCGCTGCGAGCGTCGAGGATCTGCCAGTCGCCCAGTTTCGACGCCGCGGCGACCTGGCTCACATCCTTGACCCAATGGGCCTGCCGCTGCACCGTGATGTGACGGTCGCGCACCATCGGCGGCATGTCTTCGAGCGGGCGGCCCTCAGCCTTCCACTTTGGCAGGCCGCCGTCCAGCACAGCGACGTCGAGTTTGCCCATCAGGCGGAAATTCCACCAGACGCGCGCCGCCGAGAACAACCCGGCCGCGTCATAGACCACCACCTGATGCCCGTCGCCGACGCCCATCGCGCGCATCCGGCTGATGAATTTCTCGACCGGCGCCGCCATGTGCGGCAGCGAGGACCGCTGGTCGCTGATCTCGTCGATGTCAAAGAACCGCGCGCCGGGGATATGCGCGGCCTCATATTCGGCGCGGGCGTCACGCCCGGTCGCGGGCATGTGCCACGAGGCCTCGAGGATGCGCAGGTCAGGGTCATTGAGATGCGCGGCCAGCCAGTCCGTCGAAACCAGCGTGCGGGGGTCGTCAATCGCCATGCGAGGTGTCCTTGCCTGATACCCTGTCACCGATAGCGTTTGCAGGGCCGGTCAGGCAAGGGCGGATGCGGCAGGCTCAGGCGCGACGGCCATAGAAACCCAGTTGTTCCTCGGGCGAAAACACCACGCCGGGGCGCGGGTAATAGGAAAACACCGTGATGACGCGGTCCACCGCGCCCTGAACCGGCGTCACGCAATGCGGCGTATTGCGGCCCTTGAAGACGTTCAGAGTGCCGGGTTTCAGCGTCAGGCTGCGCATCTCGGGGTCGTCGCCGCGCAGCAATCGGGCGACGCCGTCATAATTGGGATCCGAGTCGCTGCGCAGGTCGGTGTGATAGAGGAACTCGCCCCCCGCCAGCGGCGCCTGCAGCAGGATCGTCGTGGTGAAATCGCTGCGGTCGAAATGCCAGTTCAGCCGCTCGCCCTGCCAATAGGTCATCACATTCACCCGCGCCAACGGGTCAAGCATGGGAAACAGCACGTCGAGCCCCATCGCCGCGGCCAGAAACACCTGAAACGGCGCCCATTCGTAAATCCATACCGGAACGCTTTGCGGAATCTGGTCGGCGCAGACGGTGTGGTTGATGGTGTCCACCTCGACCAGCGCGGGGTGGTCGGCGGGCAGCCCGGGGACCGAGGGCTTGAAATAGATGTTGTGCCGCCGCTTGTGGGTAAAGCTGAGGCGTTCGGACACCGGAGCGATCTCGTCCAGCGCGCGGGCCAGCGCCTGTGGGCGCACGAAGCCCTCAAGGTTGAACATGCCATCCACCGCCAGATCGGCGCGGCAGCGGTCGACCAGCGCCTGCCATTCGGCGCTGCCGGGGCGGTGCAGGGGATAGCGGTCGAGGTCGAGGATATCGCGCATGGGATGCTCCAGATTGGTCTGGTGCAGGATTGACGGGATTTTCCTTGCCCGCAACGGCAGAAAATGTTGCTCTGACTTAGATGAATTGAGGCAACCATGTCTTTGCCGCCGCTGTCCCGCCTGCCGCCGCTGAACGCCCTGCGTGCCTTTGAGGCTGCCGCCCGTCATGGTGGCTATGTCGCGGCGGCGCGCGAATTGGGCGTTACCCCCGCCGCCGTCAGCCAGCAGGTGCGCAACCTTGAAGATCACCTTGGCCGACGCCTGTTTACCCGCCACAACAACCGCGTCAGCCTGACCGATGCCGGGCAGGCGATCTTTGCCGATACCGCCCGCGTGTTTGACGACCTCGGCCGCATTGCCGAGCGTGCGCGCGGCGGGCGGGCGCCGGGGCGGCTGGTGGTTTCGTGCCTGCCGTCGCTGGCCGAGGGGTGGCTGATGCCGCGCCTGCAGGATGCTGGCGCCGCGCTGCCACTGCTTGACCTGCGGCTCGAGGCCGACCCAGTGGCCTTTGCCCGCGACGGCATCGACCTGCGCCTGAGTTATGGCGCCAACCTTTATCCCGATCTGGTGCAGGTGCCGTTGTTTCGCGATGCGGTGCAGCCGATGGCGGCGCCGGGGTTGGCGGCGCTGTGGCCCGAGGTGCCCGACGATGCACTGATCCATACCGATTGGGGCGCCGGCTTTGCCTCGCATCCGGCATGGCGCGACTGGTTCGCGGCGCATCAGCCGCTGCGCGCCGCGCCTGCGCCGGGAAGTGGGCAGCGCATCGGGGCCTCGTATCTGGCGCTGATGCTGGCGGCGCAGGGGCAGGGCGTGGTGCTGGGGCAGGCGGCACTGGCCGCGCCGATGCTGGCGCGCGGTGCGCTGGTGGCACTGTCGCCGCTGGCACTGCCGCTGGGGCATGACTATGTCGCCGTGCATCCGCAGGCCAAGGCGCGCAAACCGGCGCTGCAACGGATGCTGGCGTTGCTGGGCCCGCCGCGTTAGGAGGGCGCCATGCGACAGACCTTGACCGATCTCTATGACGCAAGGGTGGCGGCAGGGGCGATCCGCCCGGATGCCGCCCAGCGCGCCGTGCTGACCGCGATGGAGGACCGCTGCCTCTGGCTGGAAACCCCACCCAAAAAGGGCCTGCTGGGCGGGTTGTTCAAAAAGCCCGAGGTGCCGCGCGGCCTGTATCTGTGGGGCGGGGTCGGGCGCGGCAAGTCGATGCTGATGGACCTGTTCACCGAATCGACCGATCTGCAAGCCAAGCGACGGGTGCATTTTCACGCCTTCATGCAAGAAATCCACGCCGGGATGCACGCGGCGCGCAAGCGGGGCGTCGAGGACGCGCTAGCCCCGGTGGCGCAGGCGGTGGCGGCCGAGGTGCGGTTACTGGCGTTTGACGAGATGCAGATCACCGACATCACCGATGCGATGATCGTGGGGCGGCTGTTCCAGATGCTGACCGAGGCCGGGGTGCTGATCGTCACCACCTCGAATCGCCCGCCCGAGGATCTGTATAAAAACGGCCTCAACCGCGCGCTGTTCCTGCCCTTCGTCGCCCTGCTGCATGCGCGGATGGAGGTGGTGGAACTGGAGAGCGAGACCGACTATCGCCAGCACCGGCTGACTGGCGCGCAGGTCTGGTTCACCCCCGCCGATGCCCGCGCACACCGGGCGATGGGGGCGCTGTGGGTTGAACTGACAGGCGGCGACACCGGCGCGCCTCTGGTGTTCACCGTGCAGGGCCGGCAGGTCAGCGTGCCGCATCACCACAACGCGGTGGCGCGCGCCGGATTCTGGGATCTGTGCGGGCGCGCGCTGGGCCCGGCGGATTATCTGGCGCTGGCCGGGCGGGTGCGGATCCTGATGCTCGACGAGATTCCACTGCTGTCGGCGTCGAATTACAACGAGGCCAAGCGGTTCGTCACGCTGATCGATACGCTTTATGAGGCGAAGGTGCGGCTGATCGCCAGTGCGGCGGATGAACCCGAGCGGCTTTATATCGAGGGGGCGGGCGCGTTCGAGTTCGAGCGCACCGCCAGCCGACTGCGCGAGATGCAGGCGGCGGACTGGGGGTCATGACGGTGAGGATGGTGCGTGCGAGCACGCACCCTACGGGGCAGGCGGTGATGCCTCAGGTGCGCGAAAACCCATAGGCGCGCTCGACCCGCGCCACGCGCACGGCATAGGTCTGATACCAGTCGGTCCGGCCCCGAAGCTGGGCCTCGCGATGATCGACCACGGCCTTCCACGCACGGATGCTGGCCTCATCGACCCAGAAGGAATTGGTGATGCCGAACCCGTCCGCGCTGCGCGCGCTTTCGATGCCCAGAAATCCGGGCTGCCGGGCGGCCAGGGCCACCATTTCATCGGCCATGTCGCCATAACCCTTGTCACCCTCGGTGCGCTGGCTGGCGAAGGTGACGACATAATAGGGTGGGGCGGGTAGCGCGGCGAGGGGCATGGCGGACGTGGCAAGTCGGTTGGCGATAAGCCCACCCTACAGCTCCGCGTCACACGGACAAGGTGATTTGCGCCGAAGGGTGGAGTTCAACCCCACCCTCGCGTTCAGGTGTCGCGCTCGGCGTTGCGCTCGATTCGGGCGAACTGCGTCAGCCGCGCGGTGCCAGTGGTGCGGGCGCGGCGTTGCAGTTCCTTGCTGGCTGGGCTTGGCCTTTCGCCCTGCGCCACGCTGTCGAATTGCTGCGCGCGGGGTTTGGTCGTCGCCTGCTGGTGATCGAGGGGATGTCTGCTCATGCGGTCCTCCTGTTGCCGATCCGTCTTGCAACCCTGCCACGAACCGCGGGCAAAGTCACGCTGCCTGAGCGGGATTTCGCCGGACGAGCACCTGCCGCAGAACCTCGTCCAGCGGCGTCGGCTGAAATTCGGGCAGCACTTGCGCCAACTGGGCGCCCGACAGCGCATGCGGCAGGTCGAAAAGATAGCGCATCTCGCCCAGTTCGCGCGCCAGCTCCCAGAATGGCGAGGCAAGGCGCATCAGCCACCACGGGAACCCGCCCAGCCGCAGTGGCTGTCCAGTCTGGCGCGACACGCCCTCCATCACGTCACGGGCCGAGAATGTCAGGCCCTCGAAGGGCATGTCGCAAAAGCGGGGCAGGCTGTCGCGGCGTTCGGCCAGCAGGACGCCCGCGCGGGCCAGGTCGGGCAGGAATGCGTGCGAACGACGGGCGTCCGGGTCGCCCATCGCGGTAATCACCCCTTTGGAAAGGTTACGCAAATAGCCGATGTCCATGATCGAGGTGTCGCTGTCGGGGTCGATGAAGTCGCCTGCGCGCAGCACGATCACCCGGAGACCCGAGGTCCGGTAAGCCTCTTCAACCTGCGCGCGGATCGCGCCCTTGCGCGTGTTGGGCCGGTGCGGCGTGGTCTGATCCCAGGGGCCGGGCTGAGTGCCAAAGACATAGACATTGCCGGGAAACAGCACCGTCGCGCCGCTGGCGCGGGCGGCGGCGATCACCTGCGCCGTGATGGCGGGCAATTGCCGCGCCCAGTCGTGATAATTCGGCGGGTTCAGCCCGTTGACGATCACATCACAGCCCCGCGCGGCTGCCGTCATGTCGGTGCCACGGGCATAGGCGCGGGTCTGCCAACCGGCTTGCTGGAAGGCCTTGGTGAAATGGTGGCCGATCTTGCCACGAGCGCCGAGGATCAGGGCTGTCTGGGTCATGGGTCTCTCCTTTGCCCTTGGATCACCCATGCGCGAGCGGTTATCCATTGTGGAAAATTCACCAATGGGTATTCATTATTGAATGATGCCAGATTGGTCCTTGCTGCAATCCTTCCTTGCCGTCGCGCAGACCGGCTCGCTTTCGGCCGCTGCCCGGGCCACGGGAGCCAGCCAGCCGACGCTGGGCCGCCATATCCGTGCGCTGGAAACCCAACTGGGCGTCAGTCTCTTTCACCGCACCGCCAGCGGGCTGGAACCCTCGGAGGCCGCGCTGCCCTTGATCGAGGCGGCGCGGGCGATGGCCGAACAGGCCGCGCGGCTGACCCGGCTGGCCGAGGGGCGGCAAGAGGGGCTGCGCGGCACCGTGCGGCTGACCGCCTCGCGCGTGGTCTCGCACCATCTGCTGCCTGCGATGCTGGCGCGGTTTCGACGTGCCGAACCGGAAATCCAGATCGAATTGGTGCCGTCAGACACCATCGAGAACCTGACGTTCCATCAGGCCGATATCGCCCTGCGCATGGTGCGCCCCGAGCAACTCGATCTGGTGGCGCAGCATGTCTGTGACCTGCCGCTGGGCCTCTATGCCGCGCCGACCTATCTGGATCGGGTGGGGCGTCCGGGCGATCACGCCGCGCTGATGGCGATGGAGTTTGTCGGCTATGACAGCGATCAGCGCATTATCCGGCTGATGCGCGCCATGGGGCAGAGCGTTTCGCGTGAGTTCTTTGCCCTGCGCTGCGACGATCAGACGGTGCATTGGCAACTGGTGCGCGCCGGTTGCGGCCTTGGCGGGATGCAGCGGGTCGTCGGCGACACCGACCCGGCAGTCGAGCGCATTGCCCCGTGGCTGGACCTGCCCGCGCTGCCGGTCTGGCTGGCGCTGCCCGAGCCGTTGCGCACCAACCCGCGCATCCGCCGGGTGCGCGATTTCCTCGCCGCCGAATTGACCGCGCTGGGTTGAGGTTCAACCGCGGTTCAGCGCCAGCGAGCCGCCCCAGAACACCAGCATGTCCAGCACCATGCCCACCTGCGGGCCCATGGCGGCGCAAAAGCCGGGTTTTTCCAGCGCCGCCAGCATTGGCGCCTGCACCCGGCCCAGCCCGGACTCATCAAGGCCCATCTGCTGCACGAGAAGGTCCAGCGACCCGGCCAGCAAGAGCCGCGGCGCGGTGCCGTCAGCCACGTCGGCGCAGTTCCACGCCGCCACATTTGCCATCACCAGCACCTGCAACAGGTGTCCCGCCTCGCCCGCAGGCAAGGGCGGGATCACCGGCAGGGTCACACTGGCCTCTTGCGCCCCGGCGGGCAGGGCGAGCATCAGGATCACGGCAAGTCTGGGCAGCATCGCGGGCACCTCGTTGCTGCCAGACTAGCACGCAGCGGCTGGTGCGGTGCTCACGTTCTGCGGCGCGGCTTGACCCTGCGGGCGAGGCACGCTAGGCCGCAATCGCATCTTGAAAAACAGGGAGTTTCCCGTGGCCAACCCTTCCCTCCTCATCCTCGCCGGCGACGGCATCGGTCCCGAAGTCATGGCCGAAGTGAAGAAGATCATCGCCTGGATGGGCGACAAGCGCGGCGTCCGCTTTGACGTGAGCGAGGATCTGGTCGGCGGCTGCGCCTATGACGTGCATGGCATGCCGCTGCACGACGCGACGATGGCCAAGGCGCAAGAGGTGGACGCCGTGCTGCTGGGCGCCGTCGGCGGCCCGAAATACGACAGCCTGCCCTTTGCCGTGAAGCCCGAGCGCGGCCTGTTGCGGCTGCGCAAGGAGATGGACCTTTTCGCCAACCTGCGCCCGGCGCAGTGCTTTGACGCGCTGGCCGATTTCTCCAGCCTGAAGAAAGACGTCGTCGCGGGCCTCGACATCATGATCGTGCGCGAACTGACCTCGGGTGTCTATTTCGGCGAGCCTCGGGGCATCTTCACCGAAGGCAACGAGCGCGTTGGCATCAACACCCAGCGCTATACGGAATCGGAAATCGCCCGCGTCGCGCGCTCGGCCTTCGAACTGGCCCGCAAGCGCGGCAACAAGGTCTGCTCGATGGAGAAGGCCAATGTGATGGAATCCGGCGTGCTGTGGCGCGAGGTCGTGCAGAAGGTGCGCGACGAAGAATACCCCGATGTGGCGCTGTCGCACATGTATGCCGACAACGGCGCGATGCAGTTGGTGCGCTGGCCCAAGCAGTTCGACGTGATCGTCACCGACAACCTGTTTGGCGACCTGCTGTCGGATTGCGCCGCCATGCTGACCGGTTCGCTGGGCATGCTGCCCTCGGCCAGCCTTGGCGCGCCGATGGCGAATGGTCGGCCTAAGGCCCTGTATGAGCCGGTGCATGGCTCGGCGCCGGATATCGCGGGTCAGGGCAAGGCCAATCCGATCGCCTGCATCCTGTCGTTTGCGATGGCGCTGCGCTATTCGTTCTCGATGCTGGATGAGGCCGCGCGCGTGGAAAAGGCTGTGGAAACGGTGCTGGCCAACGGGCTGCGCACCGCCGATCTGATGGGCCCCGAGGGTGGCACCCCGATCACCACCGCCGCGATGGGCGATGCGATCATCGCTGCGCTCGACGCCAGCCTCTGATCCCGATGCACAACAAAAAGGCCCGGCTCCCCCGCTGCCGGGCCTTTTTTCTTTGGCCAGAAGTCCCTGCGCGTGTCACGCTGAACCCTTCCATTGAGAGGTTCCCATGCGCAGTTTTTCCCCGATTCTTGTCCTGACCCTTATTCTTGCTGCCTTTTCCGTCCACGCCCAGACCGGCCGGCATTTCTCCAGCCCGTCCGAGGCGCTGAGTCGCATGGTTGCGGCCGTCGCCAGCCGGGATGCCGATGCCGTCGCCAGCCTGTATGTCGCGGATGCCATCGTACTGGGACCGAATTCCCCGGTCATCTCTGGCCGTCAGGCCATCCGCGATACCTGGGCGCGCAACTTTGCCAATGGCTATTCGGCGCTGACCATCCTGCAGCAACGCACCGAATCCGGTGCCGACCGGGCGCTGACGCTGATCGTCTGGGAAGCGACGATCACTGCCACTGGCCGCCCGACCCAGACGGTGAGGGGGCGATCCATGCTCTATATCGCGCGCGAGGCCGAGGGCTGGCTGTTCTCGGCCGATATGTGGCAACCGGCGCCCTAGGGGTCAAACGCGCTCGATCGCGATGGCCGTTCCTTCGCCGCCGCCGATGCAGATCGCCGCGACCCCGCGTTTGAGGCCGCGATTCTCCAGCGCATGCAACAAGGTCACGATGATCCGCGCGCCCGACGCGCCAATCGGATGCCCCAGCGCACAGGCGCCGCCGTTGACGTTCATCTTCTCGCGCGGAATGCCGAGATCGTGCATGAAGGCCATCGGCACCACGGCAAAGGCCTCGTTGACCTCCCACAGATCGACCGATTCGACCGACCAACCCAACCGGTCCAGCAGCTTTTTCGCCGCCGGGATCGGGGCCGTGCTGAACCATCCCGGCGCCTGCGCGTGGCTGGCATGGCCGCGGATGATCGCGCGCACCGGAGCGCCTGAGGCCTCGGCCCGGCTGAGCGATGACAGCACCAGCGCCGCCGCGCCGTCCGAGATCGACGAGGCATTCGCCGCCGTCACCGTGCCGTCCTTGCGAAAGGCGGGTTTCAGCGTCGGGATCTTTTCCGGCCGCGCCTTGGCGGGCTGCTCGTCGGCGCTGATCGTCACGTCGCCGCCCCGGCCCTTGATGCTGACCGAAGCGATCTCGCCGTCAAAGGCGCCATCGGCCTGGGCCGCAAGTGCATTGGTCAGCGAAATCAGGGCGTAATCATCCTGCGCCTCGCGGGTGAAGCGGTATTTGTCGGCGCAATCCTCGGCAAAGGTGCCCATCAGGCGACCCTTATCATAGGCGTCCTCAAGCCCGTCGAGGAACATGTGGTCGATGACCTGACCGTGGCCGATCCGCGCGCCGCCGCGCATTTTCGGCAGCAGATAGGGCGAATCGGTCATGCTCTCCATGCCACCCGCCACCATCAGACCGGTCTGGCCCAGCGCGATCTGGTCATGCGCGATCATCACCGCCTTCATGCCCGAGCCGCACATCTTGTTCAGTGTCGTCGCCGGAACCTCGGCGCCCAGACCGGCGCGGAACCCGGCTTGCCGCGCAGGCGCCTGCCCCAGACCGGCGGGCAGCACGCAGCCCATGAGCAATTCCTCAACCTGTTCGGCCGGCGTCGCCGCACTTTCCAGCGCCGCAGCGATGGCCACGCCGCCCAGTTCGGTGGCCGGAACACCCGTGAAAACCCCCTGAAACCCACCCATCGGGGTGCGCGCGGCACCGATGATGACGACTTCGGCCATGTCGATCTCCTTCGCCGTGAACCTTTTGGAAAGACTTAGCGCCTAGCGTGGCCTGGGAACAAGCGAATCCGGGGGCTAAGGTGGACATCTCGACGTCGCGGGCAGGGCAGGCTCTGGTCATCACGGTCAACGACAACCGCGTTGACGCCGCTGTTGCCATCGAATTCAAGGAAGCGGTGCGCTGCGCCGCCGAAGAACCCGGAAATCCGGTCATCCTCGATCTCTCACAGGTGACATTCCTTGACAGCAGCGGCCTGGGCGCTGTGGTCGCAGTGATGAAGCTGCTGGGAACATCCCGGCCGCTGGAACTCGCCGGGCTGACACCGCCGGTTGCCAAGGTGTTTCGCCTGACGCGGATGAACACCGTGTTCACCATTCACCCGGATGCATCCGGGTCGCTTCAGGCCGCCGGATGATGCCGCGAAGGGAGGATGCGATGGTGTTGACAGGCGCAGGGAGTGGCGGTTTCACCGGACGTCTGCGCGACGCGGTCGCCGAAGGCGGGCGGGGGGGCGGCGAGCCGTTCTTTCGGCGGCATTTCACCGCCACCGATGCCGAAACCCGTGCCGCCCTGCAGGCGCTGATGCTGGCGCTGGATCAGGCCGGGGTCGGCGGCGAAGACAGTTCGAACGCCGAGTTGATCCTGGCCGAAGCGCTCAACAATGTGGTCGAACACGCCTATGCCGATGGCGCCGGCCCGGTCGAGTTGACAGTCAGCCTGCAGCGAAACGGCATGGCCTGCACGATCTCGGACCGTGGCCGCCCGATGCCGTCGGGCGTGGTGCCCTCGCCCGGACTGCCGGTCATCGACCCGCCCGACGACCTGCCCGAAGGGGGGTTCGGTTGGCACATCATCCGCTGCCTGACCTCCGAACTCGCCTATCAGCGCGACCGGGATCGCAATTCGCTGATGATGCGGCTGCCTTGGTCCGACTTCGACTGACGGTTGACGCTGCACCTCGATGCCCTGCAAGGGCAAGCTGCGGCAGCGTCGCGCGGGCGCCTCGTCATGGCGTGGCGCTTTGGGGCGCCCAGATTCGCGGTCAGGTCGGTGCGGCCTCTGGCGATGATCCAACGCGTGTGGGACTCTTGGCCTGCTTCGGGCTCGCCGGTGTCAATTCAGCGCAGCGTTCAGCGGGTAATAGCCGTCCTGAAAATCACCGAACAGATCGGCCAGATCCGGGTGATCGACCGGTTCGCCAGTTTCATCGGCGACAAGGTTCTGTTCCGAGACATAGGCAACGTAATGGCTGTGATCGTTCTCGGCCAGCAGGTGATAGAACGGCTGGTCCTTGGCGGGCCGGCTGTCTTCGGGGATGGCGTCATACCATTCCTGTGTATTGGCAAAGATCGCGTCAACGTCGAACACCACGCCGCGAAACGGATGTTTGCGGTGGCGCACGACCTGACCGATGCCGAATTTTGCCTGGGTCTTGAGCATGCACGATCCCTTTCAACCCTGTCCATAACGCGACTCGCGACCGGACGTCCAGACCATCGGCGGGCGGGGACGGGAAACAGTGTGTGAAACGTGACCCAACAGTGACCGCAATGTGGCGAAAAAGCGGCGCGCGCCCAGCCGAAGCCTGCGCAAGAGGAATTTACCGGCCGGGCGTTCCAAAAGCGTCGAAAATCGGCTAGGAAGGAAAAAAGACCAAGAAACGAGCAGAGAACGAGGCAGATTGATGAAGAGCGCCCTCCGCCTGATGGCGGTCGCCCTGCTGCTGGCCGCCTGTGGCGGCAGCCGCGAGTTTTCCCCGCCCCGCAACCAGGACGACGCCTGCGGCCTTGCTGCCGAACGCCCCGCCTATCTGAACGCGATGCGCGATACCGAGCGGCGCTGGAACGTGCCGGTGCCGGTGCAGATGGCGATCATCCACGCCGAAAGCCGCTTTGATGGCGACGCCCGCACCCCGCATCGGTATGCGCTGGGGGTAATCCCGATGGGGCGGCAATCCTCGGCCTATGGGTATAGCCAGGCGCTGGACGCGACCTGGGAGGAATACCAGCGTGCGACGCGCAACAGCCGTGCCCGCCGCGACCGGATTGAGGATGCAACCGATTTCATCGGCTGGTATGCGACCGAAGCCCGTGCGCGCAACGGCATCGAGCCGACCGACGCGCGCAACCTCTATCTGGCCTATCACGAGGGCAACGCCGGTTATGCGCGCGGCAGCTATCGCAGCCAGCGCTGGCTGACCGATCTGGCGGACCGGGTCGCTACGCGCGCGGTCATGTATGACACCCAACTGCGCGATTGCCGCCGCCGTTAGCGGTCCACACTCAGCCCGCGGCGGTCCAACTCGCTGTCGAGGTTGAAGAGCAGCGAACCCAGGCTCACGCCGGTCTCGAGCGTGCCGAGGATCACCGTCGTTTCGCGTCCGGTGTCGTCGGTGACAATCCACTGGCGCAACTCGGTCGGTGCGGCGCTGAAGACCAGCCGGATGTTGCCGTATTCCGGATGCTCGGGGTCCTGGGCGACGACATGGGTGGTCGGCCCGTCTTCGCCATGGGCGACCACCATGCGGGTCCGCTGCAGATTGACGGTGTCGTCAAGGATCAACGCCAGCGGCGTGCGGCTCAGCGGATAGGTCGCCGGGCCTGCGTTCGAGCGCGCGTCAAAGATGTTCACCGCCCCGGCCGCCGCCAGAACCAGCGTGGCATCGGGGGCGTCATATTCAAAGCGCACCCGCCCCGGACGATGGATCATCAGCCGCCCGGTCGACAGCGAGCCATCCGGGTTCACCTGGGTGAAATCCGCCTGAGCGGTTCGGAAGCTGTTGAAATAGCGGGACAGTTCATCCAGCGGGATGGGGTCGGCCAAGGCCGGGAGGGCGGGGGCTGCGGCCAGAAGGCCCAGCGTGGCGATGATAAAGCGGCGTTTCATGCGACAGAGATAGCGCAGCGCGCGTCGCGCTGCATCTGCGAAGTTGATCACGCACCGTCACAGCCCTGCGAGCGGGGGCAGGCAACGCGCAACTTCGGGCGCGCAGTGGGGCGGGTGGTGGCACCATCTGCGCGGAGGCGGGCTGCGCACCACCCGGTCCGCCATGCAAAACCCCCGCCCGGAGGAACCGGGCGGGGGCGGTCTGCCGCTCGCGTCTGGCGCGGCGGCGAAATGGCCGGGCCGATCAGCCCGGCAGTTTGGTGGTGCGCAGATAGGGCAGCGGCACCTCGATCTGGCCAAAGCGGGCGCGCGCGTCCTCGGTCGAGACGGCCAGCGAGACGATCACGTCATCGCCGGGGCGCCAGTTGGCCGGGGTGGCGAAAGGTGCGCCATCGGTGGCGCGGATCGCGTCCAGCGCGCGCAGGATCTCGTCAAAGTTGCGGCCGACCGACATCGGATAGATCAGCATCAGGCGGATTTTCTTGTCCGGCCCGATGATGAAGGTGGTGCGCACGGTGGCGGTGTCGGCAGCGGTGCGGCCATCGGGCAGATAGGCCTCGGCGGGCAGCATGTCATAGAGTTTGGCGACGGTCAGGTCCTTGTCAGCGATGATCGGAAAGGTCATCGCCGTGCCGCCATAGGTCTTGACGTCGGCCATCCACTGCTTGTGCTCGGCCACGCCGTCGATCGAGATGCCCGCCAGCTTGCAGTTGCGCTTGGCGAATTCGCCGGCCAATTGAGCCGCGGCCGAGAATTCGGTGGTGCAGACCGGGGTGAAATCCTTGGGGTGGCTGAACAGCACGGTATAGCCGCCGGCGATGTAATCATGCCAGGTCAGCGGGCCGTCGGTGCTGTCAGCGGTAAAATTCGGGGCGATGTCGTTGATGCGCAGGCTCATGGGATCCTCATATTCTGTGCGTGGAATATCTGTTTCATCCATCTAGGACTCAGCGCGGCAGAAGTTAACCCCTCCCCTTGCCCTTGTCTTGGTGGAGTGACAGTCTGTCGCAAATTCTTGCGGAGAGAGCCATGCTGGAAAAGCGCGACTTCTACATCAACGGCGCCTGGGTGGCCCCGATCGCGGGCCGGGATCTGGAGGTCATCGACCCCTCGACCGAAGAGCCCTGCGCGGTGATTTCGCTCGGTGGCGCTGCCGATGCGGACGCCGCCGTCGCTTCTGCCCGCGCCGCGCTTCCCGGTTTCATGGCCACGCCGCCCGCCGAGCGTCTGGCCTTGGTCAAGCGCATCCTCGAGGTTTACAACCGCCGCAATGACGAGATGGGCGCGCTGATCTCGCTGGAAATGGGTGCGCCAATCGACATGGCGAAAACCAGCCAGTCAGGCAGCGGCACCTGGCATATCGAGAATTTCATCACCGCCTTCGAGCAGATCGAATGGGAGGCCCCCTTGGGCCCCCACGCGCCCGAGGACCGGATCATCAAGGAGGCCGTCGGCGTTTGCGCGCTGATAACCCCTTGGAACTGGCCGATGAACCAGATCACGCTCAAGGTGATCCCGGCGCTGCTGGCCGGTTGCACGATGGTGCTGAAACCCTCGGAGCTGTCGCCGCTGAACGCCATGCTGTTCGCCGATATCCTGCACGAGGCCGGGGTTCCCGCCGGTGTGTTCAATCTGGTCAACGGCGACGGGCCTGGGGTGGGCACGCAACTATCCGGCCATCCGGATGTGGATATGGTCAGCTTTACCGGGTCCACCCGCGCCGGGATTGCCATCAGCAAGAACGCCGCCGAGACGCTGAAGCACATCCATCTGGAACTGGGAGGCAAGGGCGCGAACATCATCTTTGCCGATGCCGACGACAAGGCGGTGATGCGCGGCGCGCGGCATTGCTTCAACAACTCGGGTCAGTCGTGCAACGCGCCGACGCGGATGCTGGTGGAGCGCTCGATCTATGACCGTGCGGTGGAAATCGCTGCCGAGACGGCCTCGCGGCTCAAGGTCGCCAGCGCGCATGACCACGGCAGCCACATCGGCCCCGTGGTCAGCCAGATGCAATATGACAAGATTCAGGGCCTGATCCAGAAGGGCATCGACGAGGGCGCGCGGCTGGTTGCCGGGGGTCTGGGGCGGCCGGACGGGCTGAACCGGGGGTATTTCGTCAAGCCGACGGTTTTTGCCGATGTGAACAACGACATGACGATTGCGCGCGAGGAAATCTTTGGTCCGGTGCTGTCGATCATCCCCTTTGACGACGAGGCGGACGCCCTGCGCATCGCCAACGATACGCCCTATGGCCTGACCGATTATGTCCAGACGCAAGACGGCGCCCGTCGCAACCGGCTGGCGCGGCAATTGCGGGCAGGGATGGTCGAGATGAACGGCAAGTCGCGCGGTCGGGGCTCGCCCTTTGGCGGGATGAAGGCCTCGGGCCGGGGGCGTGAGGGCGGCGTCTGGGGTATCGAGGATTTCCTCGAGGTCAAGGCGGTTTCGGGGTGGTCGAACGATGCGTAACCTGCTGCTGGCGCTGCTCGTGGCCCTGCCGCTGCCGGCGCTGGCATGGCAGGAACCGGCGCGCGGCACGCCGCTGCGCGCTGACCTGATGAACGCGGTGCGCCCGGTGTTCGAGCACGAGCTGGGCGCGCCGATCGAGATCGTCGTGCACAGCCTGCGCGTTCAGGATGGTCAGGCGTTTTTTTCGGGCTATGCCCAGCGGCCGGGTGGCGTGCCGATCGACATGACTCGCACGCCGTTGGCCGCGCGGGGTGAATATTACCCTGACATCTCGGACGGCACGACCATGCAGGCGCTGATTTTTCTGAGCGAATCCGAATGGTCGGTGGTGCACTGGGCCATCGGCGCGACCGATGTGTGGTACATGTCCGACGAGTTCTGCGCGGGCTGGCGTGCCGTATTGACCGATGTTTGCAACTGACGGATGCCCTGATGGCCTATTTCTATGACCCCCAGAACATTTTTGCCCGCATCCTGCGAGGCGAGATTCCCTGCAACAAGTTGCTGGAGACTGCGCATTCGCTGGCCTTCCACGACATCCGCCCGCAGGCGCCGGTGCATGTGCTGGTGATCCCCAAGGGGCCCTATGTCACGCTGGATCATTTTGCACTGGCAGCCAGCCCGGCCGAGCACGCCGATTACATGGCGGCCATCGGGCAGGCCTGTCAGATGCTGGGCATTCAGCCGGGCGAGGGGGGCTCGGGCTTTCGCGCCATCTCGAATGCGGGCGAGGACGGGGTGCAGGAAGTGCCGCATCTGCATGTCCACATCATGTCGGGCCGCAATCTGGGCCATATGGTCAGCCGGGGCTGATCCGGGCGGCAGACCGCGCAAGCGGACGCTGGGCCATTGCCCCGCGCCCTCCCTGCGCTTAGACATGCGGCAATCCCGGAGGTCCGCATGAATGCCAAGAAACCCGTCGTCCTGTGCATCCTCGATGGCTGGGGCATCAACCCCGACAGCCGTGGCAATGCCGTGGCGCTGGCGGACACGCCAAATTTCGACCGGGTGATGGCGACCTGTCCGAATGCGACGCTGACCACCTTTGGCCCTGATGTCGGGCTGCCGACCGGCCAGATGGGCAATTCCGAGGTCGGGCATACCAACATCGGCGCGGGCCGGGTGGTGGCGATGGATCTGGGGCAGATCGATCTGGCGGTCGAGGACGGCAGTTTCGCGCAAAACCCCGCCTTGCTGGAATTCATCGCCCGGCTGCAAACCAGCCGGGGCACCGCGCATCTGATGGGCGTTGTCTCGGATGGGGGTGTGCATGGCCACATCACCCATCTGAAGGCGGCAATCCGGGCAATTGCCGGGGCGGGCGTGCCGGTGGCGGTGCATGCGATCACTGACGGGCGCGACGTGGCGCCCAGTTCTGCGCAGGGGTTTGTCGCCAGCCTGATGGGCGATTTGCCCGCGGGCGCCCGTATCGCCACGGTGATCGGCCGCTATTGGGCGATGGACCGCGATTCGCGCTGGGACCGGGTCGAGCGGGCCTATGACGCCATGGTGCTCGGGCGCGGGCGGGAAGCCCCCGACGCCGCGACAGCCGTGGCCGAGGCGTATGCACTGGGCGAAACGGACGAGTTCATTGCCCCTGCGGTGATCGCCGGTTACGCCGGGGCGCGCGGCGGCGACGGGCTGTTTTGCCTGAACTTCCGCGCCGACCGGGCCCGCGAGATCCTCGCCGCCATCGGTGCGCCGTCATTCAACGGATTTGCCCGACCGCAGCGGCTGGACTGGGCGATGCTGCTGGGGATGGTTGAGTATTCCGACGCCCACAACGCCTTTGTCCATACGGCCTATCCAAAGCGGGTGCTGAAGAACACGCTGGGCGAGTGGATTGCGGCGCAGGGCCTGCGGCAGTTCCGCATCGCCGAGACCGAAAAATACCCGCATGTGACGTTTTTCCTGAACGGCGGCAAGGAAACCGCCGAGGTCGGCGAAGACCGGTTCATGCCGTCGTCGCCCAAGGTGGCGACCTATGATCTGGCGCCCGAGATGTCCTCGGTCGAGGTGACGGACCGGCTGGTTGCGGCGATCGGTGCGGGGTATGATCTGATCGTGGTGAACTATGCCAACCCCGACATGGTGGGCCATACCGGCATTGTCGAGGCCGGGATCAAGGCCGTCGAGGCCGTGGATACAGGGCTGGGCCGCGTGCTGGCGGCGCTGGATGCGGCAGGCGGGGCGATGCTGTTGACCGCTGACCATGGCAATTGCGAGACGATGATCGACCCGGTGACCGGCGGGCCGCATACCGCGCATACGCTGAACCCTGTGCCTGTGGCGCTGATCGGCTGGACCGGGGGCGTGACCCTGGCAGAGGGGCGGCTGGCCGATGTGGCGCCGACCTTGTTGCAGATGATGGGCCTGCCGCAGCCGCCCGAGATGACCGGCCACAGCCTGATCCGGCGCGGTTGAGATGCGGCTGGCCCTTGCCCTGATGTTGGCGCTGAGTGGCGCGCCCGCGCTCGCCGACACCGCGCAGAACGCGCGGGCGGCAGCAACGGCGCTGTTTGCCGCCATTGACGGCTTGGGCGCGGCGCGGCAAGCGCCTGACCAGATCGCCGCCCTGACCCGCGCGATTCAGGCGCATGAGGCCGGTCTGTCAGCGCTGCGCGAGGGGCTGCGCGAGGTGGCGCTGCGCGAAGCGGCGATCAACCGGGTTCTGGAGCAGCAACAGGCGCAGGTGGCGCGCATCCTCGGCGCGATGATGGCGGTCGAGCGCATCGAAGGGCCGGTGATGCTGGTGCATCCGCAGGGCCCCTTGGCGACCGCGCGCACCGGCATGATGATCGCCGATCTGGCCGCCGGGATGCAGGCCGAGGCCATGCGCATCGGCGCGCTGGCCCGCGAGGTGACGGCGCTGCGCGAATTGCGCGAGGGTGCCGTCGGCACACTGGCCACCGGGCTGCAAAGCCTGCAGGAAGCGCGCGCCGAGTTGAGCCAGGCCGTCGCCGACCGCCGTGATCTGCCGCCCCGGCTGGGCGACGACGAAGCGCGGATGCTGGCCATGCTTGAATCGGTGCGCACGTTGGGCGATCTGGCCGAGGGGCTGGCCGCCGCGCCTTCGGATGCCTCGACCGCGCTGCCTCTGTTCGAGGCGGCGCGCGGGCGGCTGTCGCTGCCGGTGGTGGGCAGCGTGCTGCGCCGCGCGGGCGAGGCCGATGCGGCGGGCGTCGTGCGCCCCGGTCTGGTGCTGGCCGCGGAATCCGGCGCGCTGGTGGTGGCGCCTTGGCATGGCTCGGTGCGGTATCGCGGGCCGTTGCTGGATTTTGGCACCGTGGTGCTGCTGGAACCCGGCGAGGGCTGGCTGATTGTGCTGGCGGGCCTTGGCCAGGCCTTTGTGCAGACCGGGCAGGTTGTCGCGGCTGGCGATGCACTGGGCCTGATGCCCGGAGTCACCGCGCGCGGTGACGAGTTTGTGCAGCCGGACCCGGTGGCGGGGCGCGGCGAAACCCTCTATCTGGAACTGAGACAGAGCGGCGAGGCCATTGAC
>Ga0209573_1001823_pt1 | contig 30259 bp, 24 predicted proteins | sample TNRBio252014_DNA_FD_185870 | JGI IMG/M metagenome (GOLD analysis project Ga0209573, IMG submission 185870) | Wastewater treatment Type I Accumulibacter community from EBPR Bioreactor in Madison, WI, USA - TNR Reactor_6/25/2014_ DNA (SPAdes)... | ecosystem: Engineered > Bioreactor > EBPR >...
AAATCGCTCGGGCCGGTCTCCGACCGTGCCCGCTGTTTTCATCCATGGTTGTGCGCCCAGCTTATGCGCGTCAGACCTGGAAATCGCTCGGGCCGGTCTCCGACCGTGCCCGCTGCGCCTTCATTGACGGTTGTGCGCCGACGCGCATGGATGGCTAACATCTAGTTAAACGTGCTGCGGCACGCTTTCGCGACAGTACGCGCCCCAAGACCTGAAAACCGGGTAACTACCGATGGCCAATCACCAGCACGCCGCCCTCGTCAGCCGCCAGGTCCCCGCCCGGCTCGATGACAATCGTGGCGCTGTCGCCGCTGACGGTGCGCTGCACACTGTAGGACGTGCTGGGGGTCAGGCCAGTGACGATCTGCTGGCTGACCGCGGCTGGCAGGGTGTAGCGCAGCGCGCTGCCGGCCGGCGCACGAACGAACAGCACGGCGCGCGCGCCAATCACCGCACCGCGCACTGCGCCGGTCGGGTCCTGCACCAGCGTCACCGCGTCGGCGCTGGCGCCCGCGTCCGCACCTTGCAACACGTGCAGGAAAGTCACCGCGGCCGCGTCGCCGCCGTCGACCCGCAGCCGCGCGGTCATCGGGTCGTCAGCCACGGCCGTCTCAGCGATCAACGGCTCGTCGCTGTTCAGCGCCGTCAGCCGGGCGTCCGCAGGCAGCAGGGTGGTGACGAAAAGCTGCTGGCCGCGCGCGGTGGTCATCGTCGCCTGGCGGCCGTCGATCCGGGCTGGCCGCGGCAGTTGCAGCCACCAGCGCTTAAACTTGCCCGCCTCCTGCGTAGCCGTCTGGTCGTAGACGACGATGTGATCCGGCTTGAGCCACAGCACGGCCCGCTCGGCCTGGGTCACGGCCGCCGCGCCTTCTCCGCTGGCGTTGTAGAGCGGGGTTGCGTCGCCCCAGGCGTAGGCGAAGTCGGGCTGCAGGCTGGCGGCCAGCAGGGTCGGGTCGCCGTCGTTGACATAGTTCCACTGCGAGCCGCGCTGCCACAGGTCGATGCGCCAGTCGTCGTCATCCCGGTCCACCGGCCGGTCGTTCTCGATCGCGACGGTGTTGTAGAACTCGGAGCTGGCGATGCCCTCGGCGATGTTGGCGTAGCCCACCCGCCCCTTGGTCAGCCATTCGCCGTCGCGGTAGAAGCTGAAGCTGGCGCCGTCGGCCATCTGGTGATCGATGGAGTTCCAGCTCAGGCCATAGGTGAACCAGGCTGCGTCGGCGCTCCAATCGCTGCGGCTGAACAGGCGGTTCAGGCCCGGCGCCAGATAGGCCGTGTCCAGCGCCGGCCGCGGGTCACGGGCCGGCGCGGCCGACGGGTCGAAAAGCATGAAGTAGAGGATGGCCTCGCGCAGGTCGTTGGGGTTGCGCACCCGCTCGACCAACTGCTCGGCCCCGCCGGGCGCCGTGTGAGTCTGGATCCAGCGCACGGCGTTCAGGCGGGCAGCGTTGCCGGTCAACGTGTCGTACAGGCCGATCGGCGCAAAGGCGCTGATGAAGTCGGGCAGATGGTAGCTCTGCCCGTCGCCGTAGAAGGCCGGCTGGTACTGCACGCCGCCCGCCTCGTGCGGAACCGTGGCCGGGCTGAGCGAGTGCAGGTAGGCGGTCAGGCTGTCGTCCCAAAAGGGATTGCTGCCCAGCGACGCGCTGTCGGGGTAGGCTGCTCCCGCCGTGTGCAGCGCCAGCAGGAGCTGGGTGACGTAGCCCAGGGTCTGCGGGCTGTATTCCAGCCCCTCGGGCAGCAGGCCGCCGCGGCTGTCGTTGCGCACCAGATGCTCGAAGATATAGAGTCGTGCGCCCAACGCGTTGGCCAGGTAGGCGCGCAGCGCGCCGTCGGGATCGTCGGCCGGGTCCAGCGCCAGCGCCATCAGCCCCAGGTTGCGCATGTGGGCGGCGTAGTAGTTGTTGCTGCTGAAGCGCACCTGCTGCGCGTCGGCCAGCAGCGCCGGATCGTCGACCAGCCCGACCGGCTCCGGGTGGTGATAGCCGCGCTCGACCACCTCCTGTGACCAGCGCAGGAAGACCTGGCGGATGGTGGCTTTGTCCTGGCTGGTCAGCGTGGGGTAGATCCAGTCCACAGTCAGCGGGAAGGCCTCGCCGTGGTAGCGGATGCGGTCGCGGTCCTCGGTGGCAAAGTCAGGATGGCGAAAGGGCGGATACTGGCGCGAGCCGTTGCAGGTGACGCTCTCGCGGCTGGCCGGCCCCTTGGCAGCCTCGTTCATGACGTGCATCAGCAGGCTGCGCGCGCGGCGGGCGTAGTCGGCGCGGGCCGCGGGGTCGTTGTCCACCAGCGAGAGAAAGGCGAACAGCTCGGCGTAGCTCTCGGTCGGGTATTCTTCATAGCCCACATTGCCGCAGTCGTCGCCCGGCACGCGCCCTTCGTCCATCTCCTGCACCGCGCGTGCGGCCAGCAGCGCCAGGCCGTCGCGATAGAGGGGGTTGCTGTCCGTCGCCCAACTGCGCAGCCGCGGCAGGTCGTCGGCCGTCAGCCAAAGGCGCGGATGCGCGCCGGCCGCCTGGCTGCCGGATGGAACGACCGTCGGCAAATTCTGGGGCGCGACGGCCGGCTGGGCTTCAGCCTGCTCGTCGCCCGTGCAAGCCGTCAGAACTAAACACAGGCAGATCAACAATGCGAGAATACGAGGCATGAGTGTCTCTCCAGCCAGAGGAATAAGCATGACACAATTAACCAGCGTGTCACCCTGAGGGCCGCCGAAGGGTCTCGCCTGGCAGCCAGGAGATGCTTCGCCGAGCCTCAGCATGACACAATTAACCAGCGCGTCACCCTGAGGGCCGCCGAAGGGTCTCGCCTGGCACCCAGGAGATGCTTCGCCGAGCCTCAGCATGACACAATTAACCAGCGTGTCACCCTGAGGGCCGCCGAAGGGTCTCGCCTGGCACCCAGGAGATGCTTCGCCGAGCCTCAGCATGACACAATTAACCAGCGTGTCACCCTGAGGGCCGCCGAAGGGTCTCGCCTGGCAGCCAGGAGATGCTTCGGCGAGCCTCAGCATGACACAATCTACCAGCGTGTCACCCTGAGGGCCGCCGAAGGGTCTCGCCTGGCACCCAGGAGATGCTTCGCCGAGCCTCAGCATGACACAATTAACCAGCGCGTCACCCTGAGGGCCGCCGAAGGGTCTCGCCTGGCACCCAGGAGATGCTTCGCCGAGCCTCAGCATGACACGCAGTAAGTCCCGGGCCGAACGGATGAACGCGGGTCAGCGCACGAGGATCAACGGCAGCAACTGGCGCTGGTCAGCCGGCCGGCCCAGGCTGTCCCAGCCGTACCAGTTGAAGCTCGCTGCGCCGCCGCGGCCAAAGCCGAGATAGAGCCGGCCATCCACGCCGTAGGTCAACGCATACAGCGCGCCCTGGTCGCCCACGACCTTGCTGGTTCCTACGCCGGAGGCGTAGTAGGCGTTGATCCCGCCGCCCACGGCGTCGAGATTGTGCCAGTCCAGCCAACTGGCGGCGCCGTCGTAGTACGAGCGATGCCAGATGCGGCCGGCCACGTCGCTGAACACGCAGTCCATCAAATAGATCACGCCGGCCAGGCACGAGACGGTCATCAAGTTGTCGCCGCTGGGCTTGCCCCCGTTGGCCCACGCCGACCAGCTCGCGCCGTCCCATTTGCGCTGCCACACGTTGCCGTCGATGGCGATGAGGACCAGAAACAGCGCGTTGGGCGCATAGCCGGCGGCGGCCATGCCCAGGTAGGAGTTATCGCCGTAGGTGCCTGTCGGCAGCGGCCCCAGGTCGAACGTGCCCCAACTGGCGCCGTCCCAGCGCACCTGGTAGACGCGATGGTTCTTACCGCGCGTGAAGCAGTCGATGCGGTTGACGCCCCACGAGGTGCAGCCGATCTCGTTGACGCCCACATTGCCCGGATAGGCGACGAACTCCCAGTCCGGCAGTTGCCAGGCGTTCTGGTCGTAGTAGGTATGTACCACATCGCCGTCGGGCGTGATAGCCATGATGTCCAGCCGGCCCGGCCCCCACGCGGTTACGCCGATGCCCGCGCCGCGGTCGAAGCCGTCCAGCGGCGCGCTGGGCTCCTGGATCCAGCGCGAGAAGTGGCGGTGGTCGCCGCTGGATGCCTGGTCGGAATAGGTGTGATACATCTGCCCGTCGTTGCCGATGATGAAGCAGTCCACCCGGTTCGGCTCCCACGACGCGCAGGCCGGGTTGGTCAGCGGCGGGCGGGTATGGTCGGGCGCGCCTGGGAGCACGGCCTCCTGGGCTTGGGCAGGCGCTAACCCGGCTAGCACGGCCAGCAGGCCCGCCATGAGAATTGTGATCAACCGATTGATTCGTGACATGTCGACTCCTAGTACTGGCTCGGTTGGAGATTGGGAACCATCCCGGAGGGACTGGCCAGAGCAGCCCGATCACCGTTCACCGTTCACCGTCTACCGCTCGTCCTGGCACGTCCACTGCATGGTGAAGTCGATGCGCGCGCTGGGATCGGGCGTGGCGCCCTGCATGGCGTCCATCTCCACCAGGCCAGTGGCTTCCAACGAGCCGGAGCCGTCGGCGTTGATGGTCACGCTGGCAGCGGAGCCATCGCCGTTGGTGAACGCGCGGCTGCCCACCCGCACAGCAGGGAACATGTCAGGCATGGCGCCGCCCGTGGCCACCAGGGCCAGCTCATACGTGCCCGGCCCAGTGTACGCGCCGACGCGGGTCAGCGCCACGGTGATCGGCTGCTCGCCCGCGGCCAGCAGGTTGGGCAGCTCCAGGATGCGGGCGTCGCCGGGGGCGGCCAGAGCCGTGCAGTCGGTCTTGCTGCTGCTGGCCCAGCCGCCTGCGCCGGCGGCGTCCACGGCGCCGCTGACCGCGGCCGCCACACAGAAGCCAAAGTAGTCCTCGCACAGCGCCGTCGCTTCGGCCGCAGGCGTGGCCTCGGCTGCCGGCGCGGGCGGCGCGGTGGCCTCAGCCGCTGGGGGATTGGCTGGCTGGGCTGGGCTGGCCGGCAGCCTGGTGGGGGTGGGCGCTGGCGTCGTCTGTCCGCCACAGGCCGCAACCGCAAGGGCAGCGATGCAGATCGATAGGAGCAAAAATGTCCGTTTCTTCATGGGGGGTCGTTCCTCTCTTCGTCACGGTAATGATGGTCGTCTCGATCACTTCGATGGTCAGGGTCAGGCGTTTGATTTCCATAAGCTGGCGTTTCGTTTCTCGAGACTGTGGTGCTATTATACGGGCCTTGCAGCGACCAAAGGTGACATTTTGTGACAAGCTCCAAAAAGTGACCGGCACGTGAGCGATCACGGATTGTTACTACTCAGCCGCCGGTGGCGAGCACGTAGATTGAGTAGGCCGCCGTATCGAAATCTACGTGCTCGCCACCGGCGGCGGGCCAAACGTTGGTTTCGATACGCTGCAGACGGCTACTCAACCAACGTTTGGCCCGCCGCCTGAGTAGCTACCACGGATTTACATGTTCGAATCGTCGCCAAAGTACCAGTCACCTCTGTTTTCTCCACTCTCTATGCGCAACTCCCTCACTTTACCAGATACCTTCGGCGACGCGCTGCGCCTGCTGCGCAAGCGCGCCCAACTGACCCAGGACGAGCTGGGCCGGGCGGTGGGCTACAGCCGCGAGCAGATCGCCCGCCTGGAAAACGGCACTCGCCTGCCCGACCTGGCGGTGATCGCCGCGCTGTTCGTGCCGGCCCTGTTCGAGCGCCAGGAAACGCGGCTGGTGGAGCAGTTCATGGCGCTGGCCGGCCAGACGCGCGCCGACCAGCAGGTCACCATCACCCACACGCGCCGCACCCGCGTGCAACTGAGCAACGAGACCATCGCCGCGCCCAGCAGGCCGCTGCACCTGCCGCCCGCGCCGCTGGTGCCGCTGCTGGGCCGCGACCAGGAGGTGGCCGAACTGCGGGCTTTGCTGCGCACCGCCCGTCTGGTCACGCTGATGGGCGCGCCGGGCATCGGCAAGAGCCGGCTGGCGCTGGAGGTGGCCAACCTGGCTGCGGCCGAGTTCGCCGACGGCGCCGTCTGGATCCCGCTGGCCGACGTGGCGGCGGCCGAGGACGTGCCCTATGCCGTCGTGCGCGCGCTGGCCCTCACCCCATCGCCCAACCAATCGCCCGCAGAGGCCATCGCCGACTACCTGGCTGCGCGCCGGTTGCTGCTGGTCCTGGACAACTGCGAGCACGTGCTGGACAGCGCGCCGCTGTTCGTCGATTGGCTGGCCTGCTCGCCCCAACTCAGGCTGCTCTGCACCAGCCGCACCCCGTTGGACCTGTACGGCGAGCAGGAGTGGCCGCTGGCCCCGCTGTCCGCGCCCGACCTGGCCCAGCCGCCCGATCTGATCCGCTGGGGAGAGACGCCGGCCATGCAACTGCTGCTGGCGCGGGCCCGAGCAGCCGACCCCACCTTCGCGCTGACCAGCGACAACCTGCTGCCGCTGGCGACGCTGTGCGTGGCTTTGGATGGGCTGCCGCTGGCGCTGGAGCTGGCGGCCGTGCGGCTGCGGGAACTGCCGCCGCAGGCGCTGGTGCAGCAGTTGCTGGCCCTGCGCGGCCACGGCCAGCTCTCCTCCACCTGGCTGCAACAGACCCGGCGCAACGTCGCCGAGCGCCATCGCACCTTGCAGGCCGCCATCGACTGGAGCGTGCGCATGCTGCCGCCCGACCAGCAGAGCGCGTTTTTTTATCTGGGGGTGTTCGTAGGAGGCTGCACCACCGAGGCAGCGGCGACGATTGCGGCGGCCGATCCGGCCCTGCTGGCCAGTCTGGCGCGCGCCAGCCTGCTGGCGCTGGCCAGCGGCCGGGTGGCGCTGCTGGAGACCCTGCGCGTCTACGCGTCGGAGCGCCTGGCGGTCGACGGCGACCTGGCCGAAGGCCAGCAGCGCCACGCCGTCTACTACGCCGCGTTCGCCCACCAGGTGTTCGACGGCTTGCTGGGTGAGGAACAGGCCACCTGGATGCAGCGCGGCCTGGCCGACCACAACAACTGCCTGGCCGCGCTGCGTTGGGCGTTGGCCGGAGAGCAGGGCGACCTGGCGGTCTCGCTGGCCAGCAGCCTGTGGTGGTTCTGGTACCGGCAGGGTCTTTTCGCGTTGGGCACAGAGATGCTGCAAGCCGCGCTGCGCCTGTCCAGCACAAACCTGAGCCAGCGGGCGCGGGCGCTCAACGGCCTGGCATCGTTTCACCTGGTGCATGACGACTACGCGGCCAGCCTGGCCTGCCACGAGGAAGGGCTGACGCTGCGCCGCGCGCTGGGCGACGCCCTGGGCGTGGCCACCGCGCTGCACAACATGGCGTTGACCGCCCACACCATGGGCGACTCCCGCCAGGCCCTTGCGTGGTTACAGGAGAGCATCGACGCCGACCCCAGCGCCGATCCGGCGCAGGCCTGGGCGCACATGGGCGTGATTGCGCTGGACATGCTGGACCTGGCGCAGGCCCGGCAGTGGCTGGAACGGGCGCACGCCCAGGTGATGCAGGAGCCGGCCGGCTGGATGCAGGCCTTCGTGCAGCTCAATCTGGCCGATGTGCTGTGGGAGTGTCGCGACATCGCCGCCGCCCGGCGGATGGCGCAGCGCAGCCTGGACCTGTTCACGGCCCTGAGCGACGCCTACTACCTGCCCGACCCGCAGTTGCTGCTGGCGCAGATCGCCCACGCGGAGGGAGATGACAAGCTGGCCGGCAACCTGTGCGCGCTGGCCCGGGATCAGTACGAAGCGCGGCAGGACGTGGTATTGACCGCGTCCGCTCTGCTGCTGGAGGCTGAGCTGGCCCGCAGCCGGGGCGACCTTCCCCAAGCCGCGACCCTGCGCGAGCAGGCGGCGGCCCTGCGCCGCAGCGTCAAACGTCCCCTCAACCCGCGCGAGCAGGCGCGCTATGCCGGTGTTTGACCCCCGCTCACGAATTCAAGCAAGTTCACAGAAGATCGGTTGAGGAGGTAAGTGGGCACTGCAGGCGTCGGCGCCGAATGAATTCGGCGCCTGACACACCCGAAGCATGCTAAAGCAAGCTCGGTCACGCACATCAGCTTGCTTCAGCATGCTTTGAGGGTGCCAGCCTGCGGTTTCAACCGCAGGCGGCGCTGCGGCGAGATTACTGGGATAAATTTTAACCTTCATCAACCGCAGGCGGCGCTGCGGCGAGATTATCGGGACAAATTCTTAACCTTCATAAGTGCGCACTGCGAACCAACAGGTGTATGTAGCAACGGCTCAAGGGCCCGGCAGACTACAACACTGGCGCAGCCAACGGATCGCTTCCTCCATCGCCTGGCGGCCCTCGTCGAACAGCTCGCTCAGCAGCAGGAAGCCGTGGATCATGCCATCGTAGCGCGTGAGCTGCGTGGGCACGCTCGCCCGTTGGAGACGTTCCGCGTACCGTTCCCCCTCGTCGCGCAGCGGGTCGAACTCAGCCGTGATCACCAGCGCCGGCGGCAGGCCGCTCAGGTCAGGCGCGCGCAGCGGCGAGGCGTGGGGATGGCCGGCCTCGCTGGCGTCGTTCAAATAGTGTCCCCAGAACCACACCATCATGGCGCGCGTCAGCAGGTAGCCGTTGGCGTTGGCGAGGTAGGAGGGGGTTGGCGGGGTGTGGTAGTCGGTGACGGGATAGAAGAGCAGTTGGCCGCGCAGGGCCGGCCCGCCCTCGTCGCGCAGGCGCAGGGCCGTCACCGCGGCCAGGTTGCCGCCGGCGCTCTCACCTGCGACCACCAGCATGGCCGCGTCGGCGTTGAGCTCGGCCGCATGGGCTGCCACCCAGCGCGTGGCCGCCAGACAGTCGTCGACGGCAGCGGGAAACTTGTGCTCCGGCGCCAGCCGGTAATCGACAGAGACCACGATGCAATGCGCGCCATGACAGAGGGCGCGGCAGGCGGCGTCGCCGCCGTCGATGCTGCCCACGACGAATCCGCCGCCATGAAAGTAGACCACCGCGGGAAACGGACCGGGGCCTTCTGGTGTGTAGACCCTGATGGGCAACTCGCCGGCTGGTCCGGGGATGGTGCGATCCACCACGCTGGCGACCGGGACGGGCTGGCGGCGGCGGGGGACCTGCATCACCGTTGCCTGGCGCGCCTCCGACACGGGCAGCTCGTTTAACAGTTTGCCACCCCCAAGCCGCGCTGCCAGCAAAACGGCTCGCATCTTGAAGCTGAGTGGCATGCCTACAACGATCGATCCAATGCGTCAGCGACCCACTGGTTCAGACTCTTACCATCGGCTGCGGCTTTGATAGCAATGGCTGCGTGCAGTTGTGGCGAGACACGCAGGTTGAACTTGCCCGAGTACTCCTTGCGCGGCTCCACCCCATCCTCCCTGCACATGTCCAAGAAGACCTTCAACGAGATCTCACCCTCGCGGCGCAGTCCATCGATATCCTTGGCATAGAAATCGGCGCCTCCATTGACGCCGATGAATTCACCGCGCAACATGTTGATCTCCGGATCATACTGCACAACGGCGCGGAAGCCGTTGATCTCGATGATGTTCATCATGGCTCGACTCCGTTCTCTTTCAACCATTTTCGAATACTTGCCACGGCGCCCTTGTCGGTGTCGGGTGAAGGATGCGGCCTGTGGAACACCCTTCTTTCTCCAAATAGGCGGACTCCGATGCGGGAGCCCTCTCGTTGACTGATCTCGGCGCCTAGCTCAACGAAAAGTGCTTCGATATCTACCCAGTTGATGTTACCGCTGGTCGGTCGCGCGAAAATCAGTTCGAGTGTCTTCTGATGTTTTCGTCTCATATGGTACCACAGTCCAGTACTGCATCACAAATCCACAGACCCACTCACTAACCGTCCAAAAGCAAGCCCGCGTTTTAGCCCGTCTGCTGACCGTGCCAACCGTCGACACTGATTTTGGACAGCTACCAAGAGATACCATCGATTGCAGTAAGTCAATTTGTCGCAGTATTTCGAACTTAAGATCGATTACTCTCATCACCCTAGTAGTTCATTCCACTTCGCCCGGATTTCCGACTCTGGCCACGGCTGATCGAGCATATGCCCCAATGCGCCGCCGCACTGCTCACAGAAGGTGAAACTATCGGTCCTGTCGACAGCCTCGGGCATCTGCCATGGCTTTGCAGCGCCGCTCTCGGCCGCGCCCAACACCAGCACCACATCATGCACCAGCGCCTTCTGGTTGATGATGTGGACGGACGTGGGGTTTTCGGCGTGGATCACGTAGCGGTTGACCAGGCGAAAGCCCGCGCGCCGCAGCGCCAAGGTAAGGCCAGCCCAGCCTTTGGGGTTCCAGTGATGGAAGGTAAAGATCAGGCGGCCGTGTTCTTTCTTCAGCACGCGATAGCACTCACGGAAGATGCCGCCCAAGACGTCTTCGTACTGACCGTTGCCGCCGGCTTGCTGGTCCACAGCGGCCTCGTCTAGAGAATATTCCCAGCGCACCTCCGTCGGCAACATTTGCCGCAGCCATACGCGGAAGAAACCGGCCAGATCACTGTACTGCACGCTGTCGAAATAGGGCGGGTCAGTAACGACATGATCGACGCTATCGTCGGGAAGGTCAAGGTCGATAGATGAGCCGTGCAGAAGCAAGAACCGGCGGCTGCCCTGCTGCAATGCCGCCACATCGTAGACCTCGCGACCGGCGTCGATCTCACCGCTGATGGCTACCTGGCTGGTTCTGCTGCCATTGACGCGGCGCTCGATCGGCCGCATAGCCCAGGTATAGCCACGCAGGAGCCGGCTCTGAAACAGGTTCTCCAACGTGCCCGATGAACGCGACCCATGCAGGGGATTGTTCTCCAACGCCGTGTAGGGAAAGGTATACGCATGGTGGGCGAAGGTGTGGCGAATGGCGCCCGGACGGCTCTTGCCAGCCCCCTTGTAGCCGCAAAGCATCGAGTTGAACTCAGTGGCGGTCGAAAGCAGCATGGCAAGTTTGAGGCGCAGCGCTGGCTCAACCTGATGTAGCAGACCTATCGCCTGATCGAGAAACAACAATTGGCGGCTGGAGAACAAATCCAGGTAGTTGTCGATGGCCCGGTTCAACAAATCGCGTGACTTCGGGCCAGGAATGATGACAAAATCCGAGCGGGAAAAGCTAACCTGAGCGCGCTGGCTGTCGGCCTCGGCCAGGAGGTCCAGATCAAGTTGCTGCAGCGCCGCAAAGAAAAAGCCGTGTTGCGCACATTCCCCGGCCACAGCTACCGGAACAAAGCGCTGCGTGTAAGAAACGGTTAGATCATCAACGAGTCTTTCGCCACAGGAACAGGTGTCTTGGCCTTTGAGCAACAACGGCCAAGGGTTCAATCCAGGACTCTTGCTGATGATCTGATTGTCACAGAGAATATCATAGGTTGCCGGGTCAATGCGAACCACACTATCGTCTGCGTTATGGCGCAGAACGTAGTCGTCGACGAGTACAACTTCTTGGCATGAACACCGACGCCGCAGCCCATACAGCAAAAAGCGTTGTTGGCATTGCTGACCACAAAATGGGCACGCAGTGTGATAATAGTGCTGCATGCGCGCTTGCAACGCCGCAAGAAATCCCTCGAAGGCCCTGGTCAACTCGTGCATTGGCACATCGGTCAGTGTTGCCCGGCCCTGCAAGACTGGAATCGGATCGATATCGCTGCCCACGACATTGGCGCCGAGCCGAATCGCCTCATGCAAGGTAGTGCCCCCACCCATCATAGGATCAAGAATGATCTGCCCCTCCAGACCACCGGGTGCGTAGTAGTCCTGCTTGGCCTGATCACGCACCAAATGCTTGAGGATAGCCCGAAAAGTCGTGCCGCACCGACGCGCCCACCACTTGTGCAAATACGTGTTGGGCCGGTAGAGATGCTTGTTGAATGCCTCGATCTCGGCCAGTGCGTTGGCAAATTCCGCGTCAAAGTGCGAGTCGATCAGGTTGAATCCAATCGGCTCGCTGGAAAACCAGCTTACCATAGTTCAGCCAGATCAGAAATCAGCTTCGCCGGCTCCGCCAGGAACATCTCTACAGACGGGCTCTCCGTGCGCAGGATGTTGAAGACATTGAGGTGGTACCACCATTCACCCCATGCTCCAGTGGTGCGGTTGTTGAACTTCACGCGCAGGAGTTTGTCCGGCGCCAACTCGTATTTGACGACCGGCTGGTGGGAGCGATTCGGATAGCCTTGCCAAGACTCGTGCTTGTAGCGGACAACAACAGCCTTGTCGTTGGTCCGAAACTGAATGGAGACGCCGGGCCAGCGCCAGCGAATATTCGAGGTGAATTCCTGCACGGACGAGCGCGGCCTGAACCCGAAATCCTCATGGATCAACACTTGAGCGTAGCACTCGCCTGCCAGAAGCTGCTCCAAGTGAATGTCAGCCAGCACAAACGCGTCCGACACTTGATTGCGCGCGGCCGCCTGCGGCGCGCCCCGGCTGGCCTTGGTCCAGAACGTATTGATAGCTTGTACGAACACGTTGCTTGACATCACTTTCACCCCGCAACTGCACGGGCCGATCTATCCAATCCCGGCTCGCACCAGGATATCCTGCACCACGTCTTCCACCGCCATCTCCGTCGTGTCCAGCACCCACCAGCCCTGCGCCGCCAGGTCGCCGACGACGGCGTCGAGATGCTCGTAGACCAGCCGGATGCCGTCGTCGATATAGTCGACGGCCGCGCCGGAGCCAGAGCGCTGCCGGTTGCGCGCGCGAGCCGCCTCCCGGCTGGGATAGAGCAGTATCTTGCGCACCTGCGGCTGGCTGAACAGCGCTGCGTACTCGGCCAGGCCGCTGTTGGGATCCCAGAAGTCGTCGATCACCACAGCAAAGCCGGCTCGGCAGTAAGCCAGCGCCATGTAAGCAGCGCACTCGCGCGCCAGCACAAGCTGCTGAATCAGCTCCTGGCTCCAGTCTGCACCTGGCAGCGCCTGGCCGGATACCACCAGATCGCGCACGGCGTCCACCGGAATGTGAACGCTCTTGGGAAAACGCGCCGCCAGCGCTGCAGCAGTTGTGCTCTTGCCCGCTGCCGGACCGCCGGCCACGAGAAATATGCGTGTCACAGACTTTGCCTCGCCATCAGTAGGTCACGTGAACAGTGACACGGCGCATGTCCGGCTGGTAGCCGGACCTACAGCGTTGAGGGTGTTACCGCTTCTTGCGCATGCGCGGCGCGGCTGATCGGCGCAACGACTCCAGATTGGCAAGGTGCGTCGAGTTGTGCAGGGCCATCTCGTGCAGGAAGCTGAGCAGCGACATACGCTCGCCCCAAGGAGCAACCGACGTGGCGGCCAACTCGTCGTCGCTCAAGGCGTCGAAGGTTTGCAGCAACCGGCGATGCTCGGTCGCCAGGCCGTCGGCCAGCGCAATCACGTCCATGTCGGCCCGCTGCGCCACCTCCATCTCGTTCCACTCGTCGTCGTATAGCGCGCCGTCCTGCCAGGGCCGCTCGACCGTCCAGCGCTGGACCGTGCGCAAGATTTCCTCGTCCCAACTCAGCATGTGGGCCATCACATCCTTGACCGTCCAGTAGCCGCACACCTCCACCGAGAACATGTCCCGTTCGAACATGCCGCCCAGCGCGTTCAGAAAGCGGTTACGCTCGTCGCTGATGATGAAGCGGAACTCCGCCCGGCGCAGCATGCCGTTCTGGGCCCGCCGGCGCCAGATGTCAGCCGCGTGCAAGTAGTCGTGCTCCACCAGGTCGCGCAGCACGTCAGCCACACTCCTGGACTCGCCGCTAGCCCGCACCGGGAACTGGCCGTACAGCTCGTGGTTATGCATCTTGCGCGTGTAACGCAGCACCTGACGCCGCGTGCCATCCAGCTCGTCGACCACGTCGTGCAGCGCCAGATCACGCCGCCTTTGCACAGCGGCCTGGTTGAACTCGCGGTCGCCCAGCGGGTCAGGGAAATGGGGATCGCCTTCCTCGACCAGGTGCTGGGCAGCGGCCAGGGCTGTACACTCACGCGCTGTGATATGGCTGATCACGTCTCGCACGCACCAATCGTCGCCGCCGCCGCAAGCCATCGCTTCCTGCTCGTTCAAAAACTGCATGGAGCGCATCAGCTCGCGCCGGCTGTTGATCAAATCTTCGAAAAGCTGTTGTCGGTTGATGGGTTCAGTCATGATAGTCTCACAGAACTCTGTACACCAGGCGCCGGCTTGGTTGTGGCACATGTCCGGCAAGTGAGGCGCCGCGCCAGGCGGCGCCTGGAATGTCGATAAACGATGAAGCGGGCGGGCACGGTCGGAGACCGGCCCGAGCCATATCCCGCGGGCTGGTCAGGAGACCGGCCCGAGCGATACGGGCAACAGACTCAAGGGCTCAGTCGCCACTCGCCGGCATAGATGTTGAAGCTGCGGCCGCGCACGTAGCCGATCAGCAGGATGTTCCACTCTTGCGCCAGGCGCACGCTCAAGCTGGTAGGCGAGGTGCGACTGGCTACCACCGGCACGCCCATCTTGGCGGCCTTGTTGAGCATCTCCGAGCTGATGCGACCGGTGGCCAGCAGCAGATGGCCGGCCGGGTCAATGTCGTGCTGCAGGCAGTAGCCCCACAGCTTGTCGACGGTGTTGTGGCGGCCCACGTCCTCAGCCGTTGCCAGCAGGCGTTCACCATCGCTCAAGGCTGAGGTATGCACGCCGCGCGCCTCCCGGTAGAGAGTTGCGGCGGCCATCAATTGCTGCATACCGTTGAGAATCTGCTGCGGTCCGATTTGGCGCTGCGAAGCCACCGGCGGCACACGTTGGCTCAGGTCGTCGAAGGTCACGCCGCCGCCACAGCCCGACGTCAGGATCGGCCGGCTGGGCAGGTCCACGGCCGCGCCGCGCAGCCATACGTCGACGCAGGTCTGGCTGGGACAAACCTGCACCAGGCGCACATCCTCACGGCCCTGGATGATGCCCTCGGCCCGCAGGAAGCCCAGCGCCAGCAGATCCAGGTCGCGCGGCGTGGCCATAAAGGTCGCCAACTCCAGGCCGTTGACGTGGATGCGCACCAACCCCTCGTCGATCACCTGGCCGTCGACCGGCGTGATCTGGCCCGACTCCCAGTGGGTGTAAGGCCAGGGAAAGGCGCCATCCATCAGTCACCTCGTTGTGTGGTCAGTCGGTGCGTTGGTTTCGCCACGGCGCTGCGGGATGCCTGCTCAACCAACCGGCCAACGGTTTCTACTTGCGCACCATATCCTGCGCCGCCGCCCAGAGCGATTTCGCGGACCGCTCCAGGACAAAAACCAGGCAGGCCAGCGCTGCGCCGCCAACGATGGCCAGCCCCAGCAGGGCCAGGGTCGTGCTGCGCTGCGTGGCCCGGTTGGCGTTGAGCAGATCGTTCCACGGCCCAGGGACTGTTGCGCCGGGATCAAGCTGCGATACTGCCAGCAGCGAGGCGGCCATGTTGGCCAGCAGCAGCGCCGCCAGGAGGGCCGCCAGCAGCAGCGCCAGTCGCAGAATCACATCTTTGCGCTGTAGCCGCGCCGTCAATCTTTGCATAGTCGTCACTCTTCTCGTAACGCAATCCGCTGGATTGCGTCTCTGGACAGGCCAACGCATCGGGCAATCCGGCCCGGATGGTTGCGCTACGTCGGCGCTAACCCTCGGCTCGGTGGGCGCGGCGCGCGGCGCGACGAACGGTCGAATCGCTGGCCGGCTTGCCTGGCACTGCGCTCACGTCGAAGGCCGGCTCGTAATGGTCCAGCGGCGGCCCGTCCAGCGCCCGGCGCATGGCGGCCAGATGCTGCGGCGTACTGCCGCAGCAGGCGCCGATGACCTGCACGCCCACCGTGCGCATGCGCTGAGCGTAGCCGGCCATCACCTCGGGCGTGCCGTCGTAGGAGATCTCGCCGTCATGCCAGCGGGGCAGGCCCGCGTTGGACTGGGCCATCAGCACGACGCCTTCGGGCTTGGCCTGGGCCATTTCGGTCATGATGCGCTCGATCTCGGCCGGGCCATTGCCGCAGTTAGCGCCGATCACAGCCACGCCCCAGCCGTGCAACGTCTGCACCGCCTGGGCCGGCGTCACGCCCATCATGGTGCGGTAGTTGGTGTCGAAGGTCATGGTCACCACCACGGGCAGGTCGCTGGCCTGGCGCGCGCCCTCGACGGCCGCCTGCACCTCGTCCAGCGAGCTCATGGTCTCCACAAGGAAGAAATCCACGCCGCCGGCCGCCAGGCCGGCGGCCTGCTCGGCGAAAGCCGCCCGCGCCTCGTCCATGGTCAGCGGCCCCAGCGGCTCCATCAACTCGCCCGTCGGTCCTACGGAGCCGGCCACCAGCTTATCAGCGCCGGCAACGTCCCGCGCCAGCGCGGCCGCCGCCTGGTTCAACTCGAAGACACGCTCTTGCAGGCGGTGCAGCTTGAGGCGATAACGGGTGCCGCCAAAGGTATTGGTGGTGATGATGTCGCTGCCCGCGTCGGCGTAGCCCTGATAGATGGCCCGCACCGCCTCGGAATGCGTGACGTTCCACAGCTCCGGCGAGCCGCCGTCGGTGAGGCCCGCCAACTGCAACATGGTGCCCATCGCGCCGTCGCCCAGGACAAGGCCTTTGCGTTGGATGAGATCTAAGAGTCGATCCGTCATGGTTTTACTCGCTTTACGCAGTGAGCAGTTGACAAGTAAACAGTGAGCAGTCTGTTCCCATCACTGTCAACTGTTGACTGTTTACTGTTTACCATTTACCTTCCACGCTTGATCTGCATCAACACCTTGGCCGCCTCCACCGCCACGGCTGCGTCCTCGCAGTAGCGGTCGGCGCCGATGTCCTCGGCGAAGGCGGAGGTCAGCGGCGCGCCGCCCACCAGGACGATGGTACGCTCGCGCAGCCCCTCCTCCTGCAAGCGCTGGATGACGGTGCGCATGTAAGGCATGGTGGTGGTCAGCAGCGCGGACATGCCCAGGATGTCGGCGTTGTGTTCCCGAATAGCGGCCAGAAACTGGTCGGCGTCCACGTTGATGCCCAGATTGACCACCTCGAAGCCGGCGCCCTCTAGCATCATGCCCACCAGATTCTTGCCAATGTCGTGGATATCGCCCTTGACCGTGCCGATGACCACGGTGCCCTGGCGGTCTGCGTCCTTGACCTCGGTGAGCAGCGGGCGCAGGATCTCCATGGCGCCCTTCATGGCCTTGGCCGCCAGCAGCACCTCAGGCACGAAGAGGATGCCATCGCGGAAGTCCTCGCCGACGATGTCCATGCCGGCCACCAGGCCAAGCTGCAAGATATCGGCCGGCTCCTGTCCCCACTGCTCCAGCGCCTCAACCGTGGCCTGGACGACCTCGTCCTTCATACCGTCGTAGAGATCATCCTGCATTGTGACATACAAATCCTGCAACGCTTCGGGCAGGCTGTCAAAATCGATTTTGTTCATGGCTCGTCCTCTGCTTTAACTCTTTCTGCCCGCGTCGCGCCTGGCGTTCGCTGCGGCGCTGCGCGCGCTGGGCGCCGTCGGGCCCGTTGCCGTCGACGGCTGTCGCTGGCCGGATGATGCGCATGGCCTCGGCCGCGGCCAGCAGCGGCGCGAGGTGCGGGAAGGGATCGCTGGCGTGGGGGATGGCGATCGCGCCCACGAACTCGTCCTGGAAATGGGGATCGGTGGCAGTCTGGATGTGCAGCACCTGACCGGCCACTGCTTCGGCTTCCAGCCGCTTGGCGCGGTTGAGCAGCATCAACAGCGCGCCGTCGCCAGCCGCGTTGCCCACCGCCGTGACGTGCGCCAGGTCGCAGTCTGGGATCAGGCCCAGCACCATGGCGTGCTCCGGGTCGATATAAGAGCCGAACGCGCCGGCCAGCACGATACGGTCGATTTGGGCCAGGCCGGCCGCCGCCGCGTGGCGCATCAGCAGCTTGGCGCCGGCGTAGAGCGCGGCCTTGGCCAGTTGGATCGCGCGGATATCGTCGGCGTGGACAACAATTTCGCGGCCGGTGCTGGTCTCGTGCGGCCAGGCCAGCACGAAATAGCCCTTAGCGCCGTCCCAGCCCAGCCGCGGCGTCGGCGATTCGGCGACGAAACGGCCGCTGCTGTCCAGCACGCCAGCCTTGAACAGCTCCGCAATCGCCTCGATGATACCCGACCCACAGATGCCGGCTGCTTTGACGGTCGCCTGTTCCTCAGCCCGCCGCCGCTGTCGCAGATCCCGCGCCTCCTTCGCACTCAACCCCTCCTCGTCTGCCACCTGCCACCTCCCACCTGCCACTTCCGACTCCACCCACCCCTCACGCCCGATCACCCGGTACTGCACCGCCAGGGTAGTCGGATCGATGCGCACCCGTTCGATGGCGCCGGGCGCGGCCCGCATGCCGTGGCGCACCTGCGCGCCCTCGAAGGCCGGGCCGGTGGGGGACGAGGCCGAAAACAGCCGCTGGCGGTTGCCCAACACGATCTCGCCGTTGGTGCCCACGTCGATCAACAGCGTGATCTCGTCGCGGCGCTGCGGCTCCTCGGCGATGATGGCCGCCACGTTGTCCGCGCCTACGTAGCCAGCCTCGACCGGCGGCACGTAGACGGTGGCCCCGCGGCCGGCTGCCAGCCCCAGGTCGCGCGCCTTGACCGCCACCGCTTCCTTGATGGCCGGGGCAAAGGGCGCGCCGCCCAGCTCGCGTGGGTCGATGCCCAGGAAGATGTGGTGCATGATGGTGTTGCCCACCACCACCAGGTCGCTGACGTCGTCGCTGCTCAGCCCTGCGGCCGCCGTCGCATCCTCGATCAACCCGTTCAGCGCCGCAATCAGCGCCCGGTGCAGCGTGGCCAGACCGTCGTCGTGCTCCATGACATAGGAAACGCGCGACAGCAAGTCCTCGCCGTAGCTGATCTGCGGGTTCATGCAGCTTTCAGTGGCCAGCACCTCGCCCGTGCGCAGCTCGGCCAAATGGGCAGCGATGGTGGTGGTGCCTACGTCGACGGCTACGCCGTAGGCCCGCTCGTGGTAGCCCGGCTGGACGCGCAGCACCTCACGGTCGCGCCACAGCGTGGCTGTAACGCCGTGGACGATCTGGCCGTCGCTCAGGCGCGCGCGTCCCTGGCGCAGAGCCGGCTGCAAGCTGGGCAAAATGGCCGGATCGATGCGTAGGGATGGCCGCGGCACAGCAAAACGCGCGGCCAGCTCGTCGGCCAGCCGCGCCCAGTCGCTGCGCTCGTCCTCCAGGCTGGCCGGCGGCAGCTCCACGTAGCACAGCCGCACGGTCGGGTCCAGCTCGACGGCGCGGGCGGTGGCGGCCTTGCGCACCACCTGCTTGTGAGCCCGGCTCTCCTCAGGCACCGTCACCAGCACGTCGCCCAGCACGCGCGCGTCGCAGCTCATACGGCAGCCGGGCAGCAACCCCTTGTCGGCGCGGTAGGCTGCCTCGCGCTCTCCTTCGCCCGTGACGTGCTGGTTGGACGACTCGATGCCGTGGCGGGCAAAGACGCCCTCCTCCACCCGCACCTGGCACTTGGCGCAGGTCTGGCGGCCGCCGCAGATCGACTCGATCTCCACGCCCAGCAGGCGCGCAGCATCCAGCAGGCTGGTTCCAGCCGCAATCAAGCCCTGCCGGCCGGCCGGCTGGAAGATCACCCGGAACTGTTCGGGCTGTTCAACTGGCGCAAAACCGCCGTCCCTGGCTGGGATGGCGGCAAGGTGCAGTGTTTCTGTCAAGATCGCCTGTGCCACTGGAGTTTGCGGCGGCGCCTCCACCTGGCGCTGCCTGGCGGCGTCGAGCCGCTGGGGCATTGTATCCGATAGCGCTAGAGTTGCCAACTTTCGGCCAGTTGACAACTCTAGCCCGGCGCCAGAAAACGCAGGCGCGCCGCGGCCAACCGCTCCGGCAGCACATGAACGCCAATCCCTGGCCCGTCAGGCACGGTGATCGTCGAATCGGCGTTCAGGATGAAGTCGGGCGCAGCGATATCTTGATGGAAGTAGCGCGCCGAGGCCGAGATGTCGCCGGGCAGGATGAAGTTGGGCAGGCTGGCCAGGGCCAGGTTGCCCGCGCGGCCGACGTTGGTCTCCAGCATGCCGCCGCACCACACCGGCACGCCGCGCTCGGCGCACAGGTCGTGGATCTGTTTGGCCGCCGTGAAGCCCCCCACGCGGCCGACCTTGATGTTGATGATGCGGCACGCGCCGATGTCCAGCGCCCAGCGCGCGTGCTCTGGCGAGTGGATGCTCTCGTCCAGGCAGATGGGGGTGCGCAGTTGCTGCTGCAAGACCGCATGGTCCACCATGTCGTCGTGGTGCAGGGGTTGCTCGACCAGCAGCAGGTCGAACTGATCCAGCTCGGCCAGCCGCGCCGCGTCTGCCAGGGTGTAGGCCGAGTTGGCGTCCACCTGCAAGGGCAGGTCGGGCCAGCGTTCCCGCACCGCCCGCACCACCGCCACGTCCCAGCCCGGCTTGATCTTGAGCTTGACGCGGCCATAGCCGGCCGCCACGTAGCCCTCCACCTGGGCCAGCAGCTCGTCCAGCGTCGACTCGATGCCCACGCTGACGCCCACGGGCACGGCCGGCCGCACACCGCCCAGCATCTCGGCCAGCGATATCCCCTGCGCCCGGCCCAGCAGGTCCCAAACCGCGTTCTCCAGGCTGGCGCGCGCCATGGCGTGGCCGCGCACGCGGCTGAAACGCTGCACGACCTGCTCAGGCTGGCTGATATCCTGACCCAGCAGGGCCGGCGCCAGGAAGTCAGCCAGCACGTGCCAGGCCGTGCCGATGGTCTCGTAGGAGTACCACGGCCCACTGCCGGCGACGCACTCGCCCCAGCCGGTGAGGCCGTCGCTCTCGACCGCGACCAGAATGGCCTCGCGGCTTAGCTCGCGGCCGAAGCTGGTCTCGAAGGGGTGGACGTAGGGGAGTTGGATGTGGTGGAGGTGGATGCGTTCGATGAGCATAAAGGCCTCGTGATGCGTAATGCGTAACCCGGAGTAGGCGAGAATTGGCTCTGGGTTACGGGTTTTGTGTAATGCGTAACCCGCAACCCGGAGTAGGCGGGAGTTGGCTCTGGGTTACGAGTTATGTGTTATTACGGCCCAGCGAGTGACGGGCACACATCACGTTTCGCCGAACCGATCCACCCGAAACAGCCCAATGTCGTGCCGCGTGGCGCGCTCCGTAGCCAGGTCGGCCATGATCTCGCCAATGACGCTGGCGAACTTGTAGCCGTGGCCGCTGAAGCCGGCCGCTAGTGACACCTGTGGCAGCTCGGGGTGCAGGCCGATGATGAAGTGCTCGTCGGGCGAGTTGGTGAACATGCAGGTGCGCAAGGCCAGGGTCGGGCCGTTGCCCAGCGGGAAGAAGCGCGCCGCGAAGGCGCGCAATGCGGCCTCGTCCACCGCGTCCGGCGCCTGGTTGATCAGCGCCTCCGGCTCGCCAGTCTCACGGCGGTGGTGATACCAGCCGAACTTGAAGCCGGGCACGTCGTAGACCGGAAAGCCGTAGAAGTACTCATCGCCCTGGTCGAGGATGAAGATGGGAAAACGGTTGGGGGTGAACAGATCGGGCCGGAGCGGCTGCAGCCAAGCCAACACCTGGCGCTCCGGCACGGCCAGGCGGTCCAACCAGGGCCAGGCGCGGCGGCTCCACGCGCCTGCGGTGATCACCAGGCTGCCGGCCTCGTAGACGTCGCGGTCGGTGGTGACCCGCACGCCGTCGCCGGCCGGCTCCCAGCCGAGCACCGCCTCACGGGCCTGCACCGTGCCGCCGTGGCGAAAGGTCCCCTCGACGAAGGCCACAATGCAGCGCTCCGGCAGGAGGAAGCCGGCGTCGGGCTGGAACACAGCCTGGAACTCGGCCGGAATCTGATAGCCGGGATAGCGGGGGTTCACCTCTGCCCCGCTCAGTACTTGGTGCGCCAGGCCATGCTCCCGACAAGAGCGCAACGATCCCTCGACCACGTGGCTGCCGGCCGGGCCGATGTCCAGGCCGCCGGTCTGGACCAGGAGCCGCTGGCCGGACGCAGCCTCCAGATCCGCCCACAGCTCGTAGGAGCGGCGCAGCAGCGGCACGTAGGAGGGGTGCTCGAAGTAGGCCATGCGGATGATGCGGGTGTAGCCGTGAGAGGAGCCGCGTGTGTGGGGGATGTCGAACTGCTCCAGCCCCAGCACGCGCTGGCCGCGGCGGGCGAGCTGGTAACAGGTCGCGCTGCCCATCCCGCCGACGCCGATGACGATGGTGTCGTAGGTGGTAGTCATGAGGTACTCCTGGGGGTGAAAAGTGACGAGCGATATGTGGTGGTGTGGTTACGGCCGGGGCGGATGTGGTTCCAGGACGTAAGCCAGACTGCCATCGCGCTTGACCAGATCGACAGCGGTGAAGCCCTGGGCAAAGGCGTCTTCGAAGGCTTGGCGCGTTTGCAGGCGCCAGCGCAAGGCCAGATCCATGTCGCTGCGTTTGATGGCCTGGAAGTCGACGGGGACCGCGATCAGGCGGTGATCTTCCCTCACCCCAGCCCTCTCCCAAAGGGAGAGGGGGCCAGAGTCCTCGCCTGCCGCACCGCGCTCCCCCCTCCCTCCGAGGGAGGGGCTGGGGGAGGGTGAAATCTCGCCTGCCGCACCGCGCTCCCCCCTCCCTCCGAGGGAGGGGCTGGGGGAGGGTGAAATCTCGCCTGCCCTTAACCGCTGCACCACCCGCGTGCTGCGGATCCACCACTCGACCTCGAAGCGGTCGCTGGGCGGGCCGGCGTTGATGGCCGCGCGCATAGGGCCGTAGAGGTTGCGGATGTAGGTGTGGCAGATCGCGCCCAGCTTGTGGATGTTGAGCCAGGCGTTGCGCGTCTCCAACGGGTCGAAGGTCCAGGTAACCAAGTCGAGGCCCTGGGCCAGGACGTGCTCGCGCTGCGCCAGCTTGAGCGCATAGCCGACGCCTTGGTCGCGGTAGTCGGGGTGGACGCCGGCCATATGCGAGCAGTGCTTGAGCCGGCCGTCGGCGGTCTGGCCGAGGAATCCGAAGACAAAGCCGGCCAGCCGCTCGCCGTCGAACGCGCCCAGCAACAGCCCGCCATGCCGCGGCGGGGTGATCAGCATGTGCAGGGGGACGACGTCCACATCCGGCACGCCCCAGGCATCGCGCTGGAGTTGCTCGACGGCGAAGATTTCGTCGTGGGTAACCAGGCCGCGAATGACGATCATTGGCACACTGCCCCGAACGATCTGGCCACCAGCATGACATCGCGAATGTCGACGACGCCGTCTCGGTTCTGGTCGTAGATCGGGGTCGCCGGCGTGACATGCCAGGCGGCGGTCTCCTGTTGAATGTCGGTCACGTCCACGTCGCCATCCGCGTCAACGTCGGCCGACAGGGCACAGGCTATCCCGTGCGGTCCAGGCCCAGCCGGCACGGTCAGACCATGGCAGACGGTGCATTCGGCGACAGAGCCGGCATAGCCCTGCAGTGCGATGGTCTGTATGTTGTCGCGCGCCTCGCGGCTGGGCAGGATGGCATGGGTGCTGTTGTGGCAGGCCTCGCAATACAGGCCGCCATGTCCGGTGGAGTTGCGATACAGCTTGCCGGGATTCTCGGCGTATTGCGGGCCGTGGCAGGCTGTGTCGCCGCAGCGCGGCTCGTCCACCCACGGCATGCGGTCTTCGCTGCCGACCGCCCGCATGTCGCCATGGCAGTTAGTACACCACATACCACTGGAGGACATGACGTCGCGCAGGCAGGCCGTTTCCACACCAGGATGACATTGGTAGCAGTCCTCTGTGCCATCTTCCGGATTGCGCGGCGGCGTACCCAGCGTACCCGTGGCGCGCAGCCAATTGGCTGTGAAGGTGGTCATGGGCGTTCTATCTTCGCTGGCATGTTTCGAATGCATGGCGTGCGAGAGATATTTGACGCCTGGCTGTCCGGTCGTGCCCAAGGCTGGCGAAGCATGGCAACTGGCGCACAAGACCGGCTGGTTGCCGACCAGATTCGTGCCGCTCTCGTCGTCGTGGTAGGTCAAGATGTTGAGGCGGTAATCGCCGGTGCTGACGCCTCCCACGCCGCCGTCGTAGTGACAGTTGTCGCAGCGCATCTCGTCCGAAACCGGCGCCACGACAGTGGTCTGGGCCAGGATTTCGCCTGTGCCGCTGCGCCTGGCGACCAGATGCGCCAGTTGATAGGGTTGACGGGTCTGGGGGGTGCTGTCGTTGTACGGGGTGAGGGGGGCGCCTATGACTTCGAAGTAACTCGCTACGGCACCCATGGTCCCGGTTAGTCCATTGCCGGTCAGTCCAACATTAGGCGGCAGCGGCTGCGGCAGGTTGAACAGCGCCTGAGCGTGGGACCAGAAGTTGACTTTGCTGGCTGACTGGCTGTTATCCTCGAAGCTATAGGCCACGCTGACGCCGCTGGTAACAAGCTGCGGATCGCCGCCGCCGGCTGGGATGCGCACCACCTGCGCCCACAGCGTGTTGTACGGTGGCAGGATCGAGAACACTTCGTAGCGATCGTCCATGCAGTGCATGCCCAGGTCGTTCCAACCGACAATGCGGTACTGATCCGCCGTTGCTGGCTCAGCAACCTGATCTGGCGGCAAAGCGGGCGTGTCTGGTGGTGTGGAACTGGCTGTTCTCACACCGGCCATCGAACCGATGAGGACCAAAGCGACAACAAACGCCCAGCGCCGTTTGTTGCGAGGAGATGGGAAGAGGTTCATGAGATTCCTCCTGACACAACACCAACGCGACTGCGGGACTCGAGCGATGCACGATCATGCTACCACAAAACGCTGCAATATGCCAGAGAGAACTGCACTTCGCCTCGGCTGCTTGCGGTCCGTGAACTGCGCAGACTGTGCCTGCATGGTGGGGTACACCGTGCGGCGGTTGTCAGCCAGCAGCGATGGGATATAATGAGAACTCAGGAACCCCATGATCAATTCGCTGGAACATCAACCCTGGGCGACCACCATGTCCCGTCATCTATCAACCTACAACGCAGTCTTCCTGGCTCTGACCCTCCTCACCGGCCTTCTCCTGTCCAGCGTTCGCCGCATCAGGTGCAAGCGGTTGGTCTTCCTGGCTCTGACCCTCCTCACCGGCCTTCTCCTCTCCGCCTGCGGCGCGGTCGACGCGCAGACGGTGCGCAACGTTGCTGAACACCAGATTCGCAAGGCGCTGCCGCCAGTGCTGGTCTACCGGGAGCCGCCGGCGCCGGCCAGCCTGAGCGGCGTCGTGCGCGACGAAGCTGGCCAGCCCGTCGCCAATGCCGTAGTGCTGGTCTCGACGGTGCGTGGCGAGGCTGTAGACACCCGCAGCGATGCGCAGGGCCGCTACCAGTTGGATGGGATCGCGCCCGGCCGCGTCACGCCTATGGCCGGCGCGTGGGGCTTCGACGCGGTCAACGGGCCGGCGGTGCGGCTCAGTCCCGGCCAGCAGCAGGGCGTGGATTTCACCCTGCCAGCCCGCCGGCCGGAGCCAGTCCAGCCGGTCGATCTGAAAATCGGCCAGCCGGTGCAGGAGAGCTCGCAGTTCCCTGAGCCCATGACGGCGACCCGCATCCCCTTCAGCTTCACCCTGGACGGCGTGCGCATCGACAATGGGCAAATCTACCTGCCAGTTCAGCAGGCTCGGTCGGAGACCGGCCTGAGCGACTGGACTGTACCAACCCTCGTCATCATCTACCCCAGCCATCCGCTGAACTGGAACGCGGCCTCGGTGGCGCTGACAAGGGACGGCAACCCGGTGCTGGCGCTGGGGCCGCACAGCAGCGGTGGGCTGAACATCGATCAGCACGCGCGCAACTACCGGGCGGCCTTGCAGCTCTGGCAGAGCGGGCAGCTTGCGCCGCTAGACCAGCCGGACGGCGCCTGGGCGGCCATGTCGGGCAGCTTCAGCTCGCTGATTATGTTCAAGGCGCTGCCAGACCTGCCGGCCATGCCGCCGGCCATCGTCGTGGTGGGCGGCGTCAGCGACGCGTTTCTGGGCGTCCAGGCGCTGTACGACGCCGACCTGGCCATCCCCGCGCCCTACGACAGCGCGGTGGCTGCGCTGGGCCGGCCCGACCGCGACCCTGCCTACTTCTTCGGCTTTTCGCCGGTGTTCTACGCCGACAGGCTGCCGCCGACCTTCGTGATCCACACGTACAACGACGAGGTCATTCCCTACAACCAGGCCCAGGCGTTGGCGGACGCGCTGGCTGCGGCGGGCGTGCCGCACGAGTTGCTGCTCTACGAGGACACTACCCACTATCTGGACGCGTACAACCCGACGCCGGCGACGCACAGGGTGTACGAGCGGGTGTTGGCGTATGTGCGGGCGCTGGGGCAGTAGCTCAATGAGCCAGGGGAGGAGGAGATTGCTACCTGCGGCCGCCTACGACTCCTTCCAATGCCCGTTGGATGAGAGATTTTTCCAAAAGCCGAACAGATGGGTATAATCTTTTTCAGCGCCAGGTCCGAGGTTCGTAACGTTGATGGATCGACGAGGCTATAAATGATCAAGACAATGACTATGCACGTGGATCCAGCCCCTGATCGGCGGCTCGAGATTACATTGCCGCGAGATATTCCATCAGGCCCACTGGATATCGTCTTGGTGATTGCGGCCAGCGAAGCGCCAACCGCCGCTGTTGATCTTGCAGGCCGATGGCGTGACTACTTTCCACTTGACTTCGATCTCGACGGAGCCCTGACAGAGCTTCGCCATGAGTGGGAACTGGAATGGCCTGAAACGCAGCCATGAGCGCATCGTATGTCCTGGACACCCATGCATTGTTTTGGCACCTAACGAACTCAGCAAAGCTCTCGGAACAAGCCGGACGCATATTTGGGGACGCGTCTCAGGGCCAGGTTACGCTCATCCTCTCCCCTATCGTGTTGCTGGAGCTTTATGGAGTAGTCAAGAAATACCAGGCGCCGCTGGATTTCAGCGCCGAATTACGCCTGCTCGAAAGACCTCCGTACAGGATCACACCAATCACAGTAGCTGACCTTCACTTGCTTGATCGATTGGAGACCATACCCGAACTGCACGATCGATTGATCGCAGCAACGGCCTTGCGCTTAAAGGTCCCGATTCTCACGCGCGATCCCTTGATTACGGCTTGCCCACTGATAACTTGCGTTTGGTGAGATTACAAAGGTCCTTGAGGCTGGATCCTTCCCACGGGAGCATTCGCTTTTTATGTCACGCATCTTCCCCTTCACCGCCATCGTTGGCCAGGAGCGCATGAAGCGCGCCTTGATCCTCAACGCGATCCACCCGCAGATCGGCGGCGTGCTGATCCGCGGCGAGCGCGGCACGGCCAAGTCGACGGCCGCCCGCGCCTTGGCCTTCCTGCTGCCTGAGATCCAGGTGGTGGCCGACTGCCACTTCGGCTGCGACCCCGACCTGCCCAGCACCTACTGTGACGAGTGCCGCGCGCGCGTCGAGGCCGGCGAGGTGCTGCCCGTGGCCACCCGCCGTACCGGCTTCGTCGACCTGCCCGTCAGCGCCACCGAGGACCGCGTCGTCGGCACGCTGGACATCGAGAAAGCGATCCAGCGCGGCGAGCGCCACTTCGAGCCGGGCGTGTTGGCCTCAGCCAACCGCGGTCTGCTTTATGTCGACGAAGTCAACCTGCTGGACGACCACGTGGTGGACCTGCTGCTGGACTCGGCGGCCATGGGCGTCAACGTGGTGGAGCGCGAGGGCATCAGCTTCAGCCACCCGGCCGAGTTCATCCTGGTGGGCACCATGAATCCGGAGGAAGGCGACCTGCGGCCGCAGCTTCTCGACCGCTTCGGCCTGGCCGTGGACATGGCCGGCATCCACGACCCCAAGCTGCGGGTCGAGATCGTCAAGCGGCGCATCGCCTACGAGCAGGACGCCGACGACTTCGGCGCCGAATGGGAGCCGCGCGAGCGCGAGCTGAGCGGCCGTATCCAGCAGGCGCGCGACCTGCTGCCGCTGGTAGCCTACACCGACCGCGACCTGTACGCCATCGCTGCGCTGACGGGCGACTTCAAAGTGGACGGCCACCGGGCCGACATCGTGATTCTCAAGGCCGCCCGCGCCCACGCCGCCTACGAGGGGCGCATGGCCATCAGCGACCGCGATATCCTGCTGGCGGCCGAGCTGGCCCTGCCCCACCGCATGAAGCGCCAGCCTTTCCAGGAGGCGGTGCTGGATCAAGCCCAACTGGAGCAGAAGCTGCGCCAGGCCCAGGAGCAGGCCCGCTCCGAGATGAGCGAGAGCAGCGGCGCCACGGAGATGGCCGACCCCTCAAAAAAAGCGCCGAGGGGTCCGAACAGGTAGACAGCGACAGTCAACCCGGACCCCAGTCCACCGACAGCGCGCCCCAGTCCAGCAAACCGGGCGAGCAAAAGGGCAAGGACAAGCCGATCACCGTCGGCCAGACCTTCCAGTCCAAACGGCTCGACACGCCGTTGGACAAGTTGGCGCGCCGCCAGGCCGGCCGGCGCAGCGTGACGCGCACCGACCGCAAGCGCGGCCGCTACATCAAGAGCCGGCCAGCCGGCCGGAAGCCGCAGGATATCGCCTTCGACGCCACCATGCGCGAGGCGGCGGTGCATCAGAAACAGCGCCACGAGGAGGCCGACGCACGCGGCGAGGCCACCATGGCGCTGGAGCTGCGCAAGCAGGACTTGCAGCGCAAGGTGCGCGTGCGCCGCGCCAACAACCTGATCTTGTTCGTCGTTGACGCCAGTTGGTCCATGGCCGCGGCCGAACGCATGGAGGCCACCAAGGGCGCGATCATGAGCCTGTTGATGGACGCGTACCAGCGCCGCGACCAGGTGGGGCTGGTGGTCTTCCAGAAGGACCGGGCGCGGCTGGTGCTGCCCCCCACCTCCAGCGTCGATCTGGCCAGCCGCGCCCTGCGCGAGATCCCGGTGGGCGGCAAGACGCCGCTGAGCAGCGGGCTGCTGCTAGCCTATCGCATCTGCGAAGGAGCCAAACGCCGCGATGCCGAGGTGCGGCCGCTGATCATCCTGCTCACCGACGGCGCGGGCAACGTCAGTATGACCGGCATGCCAGCCCAGGAGGAGGCCATGCACATCGCCCGTTTGCTGCACCAGGCCAGCTTCAACAGCGTGGTGGTCAACATGGAGCACGCGGCCTTCGACCGCGGCCTGGCCAACGCGCTGGCCGATGCCATGGGCGCGCCCTGCTACTGCCTGCCCGAGCTGGCCGCCGAGAGCCTGGTGCGCACCGTGCAGGACGGCCTGCGGCTGGCGGGGGGACAGTAAACAGTGAACAGTACACAGTCACGTGATCGTTTGCTGTTCACTGTTCACTGCACACTTTTCACTGTTCGCTGACCATGCGCCGCCAACAACTGACCGCCGACGCCTCGCTGCTGCTGGTCACGGCCATCTGGGGCGCGACGTTTGTCATGGTGCAGGATGCGGTGACGGGTTTTCCCGTCTTCGCGTTCCTCGCCCTCCGCTTCGCGTTGGCCGCGCTGGCGCTGCTGCCGTTCTTCCTGCGCAGCCGTGCCGCTCGTAGTAACAGCTTCGGCCGTTCTGCGCGCCCGAGGGCGACTGAAGTCGCCACTACCAGCTGGCTGCCGGGCGTGTTGGTCGGCCTGGCCCTCTTCGCCGGCTATGCTTTTCAGACCTTCGGACTGCGCGAGACCACACCGGCCAAGGCGGGCTTCATCACCGGGCTTTCGGTGGCGTTGGTGCCGCTGGGCCAGGCTATCTTCCTGCGCCGGCCGCCGCGGCGCAACTCGATCCTCGGCGTGGCGCTGGCCACGGTGGGACTGGCGTTGCTGACCCTGCAAGCAGACCTGGGCGTCAGCCGCGGCGACCTGTTGGTGTTCGGCTGCGCTGTAGCCTTTGCTGCCCACATCCTGCTGATGGGCCGCTATGCCCCCGACTGGCCGCCGCTGCGCCTGGCTTTCGTGCAGATCGCCACGGTGGCTGTGCTGAGCGGCGCAGCCTCGCTGTTGCTGGAGCGGCCTGTCCCCTGGCCAGCCGGCAGCGTCTGGTTCGCTGCCGCTTTCACCGGCCTGCTGGCCACCGCCCTGGCCTTTGTCGTACAAAGCCGCGCCCAGCAGGCCACCTCGCCCACCCACACGGCGCTGATCTTCGCCGCCGAGCCGGTCTTTGCCGGCCTGTTCAGCTTCCTGTTGATCGGCGAAGTGCTCGGCCCGCGCCAAATCGCCGGCAGCACGCTGATCGTCGCGGGCATGTTGGTCTCGGAGTTCAGAACGATGAAGGATGAATGATGAACGATGAATCCGAATTCCGGATTCTGGATTCATCCTTCATCATTCATCCTTCATCATTCAACAATGGACACAACCACCACCATCGCCGACCTGCAAGCTGCCGTCGCTCGTTTCGTGGACGAGCGTGACTGGCAGGTGTATCACACCCCCAAGAGCCTGAGCATGTCCATCGCCATCGAAGCGGCCGAGCTGATGGAGCACTTCCAGTGGCA